>QWCB01000120.1_pt1 | contig 117513 bp, 105 predicted proteins | sample 1972511 | NCBI WGS metagenome assembly QWCB01 (sample SAMN09866719, study PRJNA288562) | Human gut metagenome isolate term5_stool, whole genome shotgun sequencing... | isolation source: gut | host: Homo sapiens | place: USA: California | reverse complement strand
GGATAAAAAATTCATCTATGATCGCAAAGAAACAAGCTACAATTCCACCGCTAAAACCAACACTAGTTTCCCTCTCAAAGGCTGGCGTAAAACCCGCCTTAGTAATGGCAATATCTCCTTTAAGGCTATATACAGTATTAAATCTAATCCTCTCTATGGCAATTTCTACACCTGGTACACCGCTACCGCTGGCACTGGCACTTATAGCATGAAAAGTGGAGACGTCACTTCCTCCATCTGCCCTAGGGGCTGGAGACTGCCACCAAGTAATGGCACAAATAGTTATAAGAACCTCTTCTTTACCAGTTATGGGTTAAAGAGTGATAATACCAGCTCTACTAAAATGCGAAGTAGCCCCTTAGACTTTAGTTTTGCCGGCGGCTACTATTGCGACGGTGGGCAGACCTACGATACGGGCGGCAGCGGCTTTTACTGGTCTTCTACTGTCAACTCTAGTAGCGACATCTACTCTAGTAGCAACGTCTACTTCTTGTACTTCAGCAGTAGCAGCGTCGATCCGCAGGATTGGAGCGCTAAGGAACTCGACAAATCTGTGCGCTGTGTAGCACGCTAACTTTCTCTATTCGCTCCCTAATTTACGACAAGAAAAAAGGGGCTAAGCAGCCCCTTCGTTAGTGTTAGTTCTCTATGAGTGCGACTTTTTGCATAAAGCGCATTTTTCCATCTTTTTTCTCTAAATAAACTTCTCCAATCGGTCTTACCGTGCCAACACCGTCTAAGAGTATCTCCTCGCCACTATAAGCTAGGCCACTAGGCTTTTTAAGATAAACCATATAGTGAATCTCTTCTTCCGGTACCGTCACCTTGTTCATTCTAATTTTCATTGCTCCGTCATCAAAATTGCCTTCTGGTTCTTCTTCTTGCTCTTCTTCTGGATCTTGTGTCTTTTGAGGGCTCTTTGAATTTTCTTCATGCCTACTTAAACAATAATATTTAATCTTCTCTAGGCTAGCATAGATATTTTCTAAGTCACGCCTTTTTAAAGCTTTCACTACGTCAACATTTTGCTGACGAAAAACCGAAAGAGGATTTTGCCAGTCTCGATTAAAAATATTTCCTAACCTTGCTACAAAAGAAGTGAATACATCTGCTACTATGATTGCCGTCGCAATTCTGATAAATAAAATACCAAATTTTAAGATGCCATCACCTGCATTATAAGAGCTCCAAAACTTCATCGTAAACTGTAAGGTCGAAATAAATACCATAATCTCTGTAATGATTAATACTGTAGAACTAAAATTATAACTATCTTTTCCTCTAACGTTCTTTTCTCTTTTTTCCATACTTCCCACCTCCGTAAAATTACAAGTATGTTTGCCTTAGCAGCACTAATCGCCATCGCACCAATGCATCTAAGTCTTCAACACTAAACTAATAACGAACTTTGTCATATGCGCCTTCACGCTCACCATAACTAACAACGTTCTTATTATATCATAAAACAATACTAAAGTAAAGAGTCTGCCCCTCTGTTGAGGTCTTTTTTATCAAGATTTTCGTGCCAATAATAGGCTGTAATTGCTATTGGGCAGATTTCTTTCATCATAGCGCCAGCCTCTCTGCTGCGCCATGTCTAAAATTTGCTCGCGCTGTGACGGGTCTGACTCCAGCAATAGTAGGCCTTTTGGCTCCAAAAATCCCGCCGCTTCTTCTAGTAAGCTCTTAATTAAGGCTAGGCCTCCATCCTCAGCAAAAAGCGCTTCTTTAGGCTCATAGCGCAGGCTCTTGCTTAGCCACGGCCAATTCTTATCTACATAGGGCAAATTCGCCACGATTAAATCAAACTGCCGCCCCTTTAACTCTTTCGCTCCTAATAGATCAGAATATAAAAACTGAATATTACATGCTCCCAATTTTTGTGCATTTTTCCTTGCCACTTCCAGCGCCCCACGCGACTTGTCTACTGCGGTAACTGCGCAGTCCTTTAACTCTAGCGCCACGCTGATCGCAAGGCAGCCACTACCCGTGCCTACATCTAGCACTTTTTTCACCTTCAGCCGCTTAATTTGCTCAATTAAAGTTTCGCTTTCTGGGCGGGGGATTAAGACCTCTGGCGATAGCTCGAAATCTCTATCATAAAAATTCTTTTTACCCAAAATATAGGCTAGGGGCATGCCTTGTCGCAGCTGCTCTAGCTGTTTGCGCAGTTTTTGGTACTGCGCCTCCTCCACTTCAACTTCTTCCATCAAAACAAGCCGCTCTAATCTTATCCCAAGACTTTCGCAGAGTAGTAGTTGCCCTGCCCCTCGCTCTACTCCTTTTAGACACTGTATTAAATTGAGATTTTTCATTATTTTTGCATTTTGCGCTCATGTAGCGCTAGGGCGCTAATAAGGTCGTCAATATCTCCGTCCAGCGCCGCTGCAATATTGCTACGCGACATATGAATTCGATGGTCGGTAATGCGATCTTGTGGAAAATTATAGGTGCGAATTTTCTCCGAACGATCGCCAGTACCAATTAAAGAGAGCCGCTCTGAAGAGGCTTTCGCCATCTCTTCTTGTCGTTGCTTTTCGAGAAGCCTAGATCTTAAGATCACCATAGCCTTCTCTTTATTCTGCAGCTGTGAACGCTCATCTTGCATAGCCACCACGATGCCACTTGGCAGATGCGTGATGCGTACAGCCGAATCAGTCGTATTCACGCCTTGACCGCCGTGCCCGCCCGAGCGATAGATATCGATACGTAAATCTTCTGGTTTAATTTCAATATCCGATTCTTCTGCCTCAGGCAAAACCGCTACTGTCGCTGTTGAGGTGTGGATTCTACCCTGACTCTCCGTGGTCGGAATTCTTTGTACGCGGTGTACTCCACCTTCAAATTTTAGCTTGCCATAGGCCTCATCACCATCCACTCTAAGACTTACTTCTTTGTAGCCCCCTGCATCATTCATGTTTTGCGATTCAATTTCTGCTTTGAGTCCATGTTTTTCGGCGTAGCGTAAATACATTTTTAAAAGATCACCTGCAAACAGAGAAGCCTCATCACCACCTGCTCCTGCCCGAATTTCAATAATAGCTGGCTTGTCATCATCGGGATCCTTTGGGATTAAAAGCGCTTCTAGTTTTGCGCGCAGCTCTTCGAGCTCTGCTATGTAAACATCTTTTAAACTTGCTAGTTCGCTATCTTGGCTAGCCGTTTCAATATCCGCCTCCAGTTGCGCCTGTTTAGTGGCTAGACTTATCAGTTTCTCAATTTCACTTAGACGCTTATTTTTACTGGCGAAATCTTTCGCCATATAAGCTTTTGGTTCCGCCAAAAAGGACTCAATATCTTTCTTCTCGTTTAAGAGCCTCTCTACATCAATTTCAATCTTATCCATATTTAATCTAATTTTAGCATAATGCTGTCTTCCTAGAATTTGCCATTTAGAACAGTAGATGCAAAAAGACCCCTAAAGGGTCTTTCTATCTTCCTCTATTTTAAATTTGTAGGCAAATTTGGTGGGCCTTGCAGGGCTCGAACCTGCGACCTTACGAATGTGAATCGTACGCTCTAGCCAGCTGAGCTAAAGGCCCGTCTTCTTATTATATAACACATTCTCTCTATCTAAGCTTTTTTACTACTATCTGTTCGTCGCCAGTTATTATCACACATGCAGCCTTACAAAATTATTTTACATGCGCCCCTGTAGTTTAAAAGCTTATGTTATAATTAGCTTAATGTACGGGTTGGGAATTACAGAAACGGACATCAAGCAACGCGTAGCTTTTTGTGACTTTCTAGCCGCTGCGCAGATTTTCCTTCAGAGCAATTTTTTACTCGAGCGCCCTCTACGTCCTAGCGATATTAAACCTCGTCTCCTTGGGCACTGGGGCACCTGCCCAGGTATTAATTTTATTTACACCAACCTCAAGGCGACCTTTCCGCAGAGCCATTTTATCCTTGGCGTGGGTCATGGTTTTCCGGCTTTGCAGGCAAACTTATGGCTAGATGACGTCTTGTGCGCTGTTGACCCTCTCGCAAAGCGCAATTTCAACGGGCTTGCTCATATCGTACGTAAATTTTCCTGGCCCAGCGGCTACCCTTCGCATGCCAGCCCTTCTACTCCAGGGATCATTAATGAGGGAGGTGAACTTGGCTATGCGCTTGGGGCGGCTTATGGCGCTGCGCTTGGGCGTCCGCAAGAAAGGTTTTTCTGCCTAATTGGTGATGGCGAACTCGAAACCGCCACCGCTCTCAGTAGTCTTAATCTTAACAAGATTCTTAGCGGCGCCAGTAATGGCAAAGTTATTCCCATTCTCCACCTCAACGGTTATCGCATTTCTGGCCCCACTCTCTATGGTCGTCTCAGCGAAAGGGAATTGATGCAGATGTTTCGTGGCTTTGGCTTTCAGCCCATTCTCATTGATGGTATGGATATTGCCGCGTGCCAATCCCAGTTAGCTGCATTGCCGCAAGATGCCTTTATTATCTTTAAGAGCCCCAAAGGCTTCGGAGGGCCGGCTTGGCTCCACGGTGAAAAAATTGCTGGCAACAATCTTTCTCATCAAGTACCTCTGCCAGAAGCCGCTAGCGACCCGCAGCAGCTTCATATGCTTGAAACTTGGCTAGCATCTTATCATCCCAAAAAGCTTTATGATCAATTGATCACAAAAAAGGGTATCGATGTATGGCAAGCGCAAGGAGATAATTTATGAATATAGCCACAAAGCTAGCTCGCCCAGGTTCGGAGGCTTTTTCTAGCGCCGAAGCTTTGGCTACCGCCATCGCTAAGACCATGAAAAATGACCCCAGCTTTTATCTCTTTTCTCCCGATGAGACCACCTCTAATAAGCTCAGCGCCGTTTATAAAGCTAGCCCGCGTGCTTGGAATCTCCCCACTAAGGCGTGGGATAAATCCCTTTCTCCGTCTGGGCGCGTCATTGAAATGCTTTCCGAGAATACCCTTTTTGCCGTCATGGCGGGGCATATTCTTAGCGGTGGCACTGCCGCCATGACTTCTTATGAGGCCTTTTTCCCCATCATTAGCTCTCAGCTTGATCAGCACCTTAAATTTATTAAGCAAGCTAAAGCTATAGCTTGGCGCCCCGATTATGCCAGCGTGAATTTGCTTTCCACTTCTTGTTGGCAACGTCAAGATCACAACGGCTACACTCATCAAAATCCCGCCTTGATTTCCAGTCTCCTCGCAAAGCCTAGCAACCTTGTTAACTGTATTTTCCCCGCCGACGATATGTCAGCCCTGGCAGCTTGGGAATGGATGCAGACTGATCTTAACCATATCAATCTCATGACTTTCAACAAAATCGCGACGCCCCGCTGGCAAGATTATAACTATGCTCGCTTCCAGTTAGAAAATCGTGGTGCTTCTATTTTTAAATTCATTTCTGATCCTCACCCCGATTTTGTGTTTTGCGCCGCTGGCGATATCGCCACGCGCGAAGCGATTAACGCCATGGCCATTGTGCGCGCCGAATTACCAAAGCTAAAGCTACGCTTTGTTAATATTTCCACCCTCTCTTATAATGCCATCGGTAGTACAGAAAACAAGCTTAAGCAAAAAGACTTTGAGGCCTATTTTACGCCCGATAAGCCCATCATTGCGCTTTTCCATGGCTACCCCATTACGCTGCAATCCATTCTCTCCCGCTATACTGACCCCCAGCGCTGCAAGGTTTACGGTTATATTGATGAGGGTTCTACCACTTCTCCGCTAGAAGAGTTAGTAGACAACCGTAGCTCTCGTTTTGATCTTGCGATTGATCTTTTCTTGCGCCTCGGCTATCGCGATCTTGCCAAAAAATACATTAATTTCATTAATGCTAACCGCCTATACGCCCAAAAACACGGCGTCGATCAAATCGAATTATAATTACTCTTTTGCGCCAGTTTTATAAATCGCTAATTTTTACACGCGTCTGCTGCATGCTGTCACGGTCGCGCACGGTTACACTGGCATCTTCTAGGCTCTCAAAATCTACCACCACACATTTCGGCGTCCCGATTTCATCTTGCTTGCGATAGCGTTTGCCAATATTACCCGAATCATCCCATGTCACGTTGCCATATTTTAGTTTTAAGATATTAAAGACTTTTTGCGCCAGCGCTACTAGCTCGGCTTTATTTTTCAGTAGCGGTGATACGCAAAAACTGTAGGGCGCTAAGTTTTCGGGCAGCTTCAAGACCACTCGCTTCGCCCCATCTACTTCCTCTTCATGGTAACCTGCGCACAGCACCGCCATTACCAATCTCTCTACGCCAAAAGAAGGCTCAATTACATGTGGCACAAATTTTCGATCCTCGCCCTTCACGCGGTACTCCATATTTTTTCCAGATTCACGCTGGATGTTTTGCAGATCAAAATCTGTGCGATAAGCTATGCCCATTAATTCTTCGCGCCCAATTGGATAATCAAACTCCACGTCAATGGTGCGCTTTGAGTAATGCGCGCGGTCACCAGCAGCTACTTCCAGTTCGTGCAATTTTGTTTTTGGTAAATGCATTTCTTTTTCCAAAAAGTCCAAGCAAAGTTTACGCCATTTTTCAAACTCTTGTTCCCAATTTTCTGGGTCGATAAAATATTCAATCTCCATCTGCGAAAACTCTCTAGCACGGAAAATAAAATCACGGGGTGAGATTTCGTTGCGGAAGGCTTTACCTTGCTGCGCCAGTCCAAACGGTAAATCTGGATAAAGCGTATCCACGGTGTTTTTGTAATTCGTAAAAATACCCTGTGCAGTCTCGGGACGCAAATAGGCCAGCGCGCTACTATCTGTGGCTGCCCCCACATGCGTTTCAAACATCATATTAAATTGCTTCACCTTGCCCCAGTCGCTTTTACCGCATTTGGGACAGCTCGCCTTCGCCGCCATCAACTCCTCTGTTGTTACTTGTTCCGAAAAATCACCTAAATGATCGGCGCGAAAACGGCCGTGACAGTTTTTACACTCTACCAGCGGATCGGAAAAAGTCTGTGTATGCCCCGAGGCTACCCAAGTGCGCGGATTCATCATAATAGCAGCGTCCACCCCATACATATCTTGGCGCTGTTCTACAAAAACCCGCCACCAGCTGTCCATGATTTTCTTCTTTAAGGCTGTGCCTAGCGGGCCAAAATCCCATGTGCCAGCCATGCCGCCGTACACATCGCTACCCTGCCAAATAAAACCCCTACGCTTACATAAAGAAACTATATCTTCTAATTGATCTTTCATATTATATAAAGTATAACATCTATACCTCTGAATCGATGTTATAATGATTTTTATGGGAACCACGCGAGAAGATATTTTACATTTAGCTGAGCTTTCGAATATCAGTTTAGACGAAAAGCAGATTACATCTTTGCAGAAAGATTTAGATAATATTGTAAAGTATATTTCACAGTTAGATGAGCTAGACACCGAGGGCGTTGAGCCTACTTATCAAGTTTTTGAAATGAAAAATGTTTGGCGTGAAGACGAGATTCAAACATTTGAAGCCGACCGTGAAGATTTGCTAGCTTTAACTAAAGACGTCAAAGATCATCAAATTAAAGTACCAAAGGTTTTATAAATGAAGATTGCTACAAAAGAAGTTAAGGCTGTTGATCTCGTAAAGGAGGCACTTAGTAAGGCCGAAAAATATGCCGACTATAACTGTTTTATTGCGCTAAACACCGAAGCTGCACTTCAAAAAGCCGCCGCAATTGATGCCAAAATTGCTCGTGGCGAGAAGGTGGGGCCTCTGGCAGGCGTGCCTTACGCTCTTAAGGCTAATTTTTCTAGCCACGAGGGCGAGACTAATGCCGCCGCGCATTTATTAGAGACTTATATTGCGCCTATTACTGCCACGGCCGTTCAAAAACTTGAAGACGCGGGTGCCATTATGCTCGGGCGCGCTAATCTTGATGCTTTTGCTCATGGTTCTTCTACAGAAAACTCCTATTTTGGCGTCACTCATAACGCCAAAGACTTTACGCGTGTGGCGGGCGGCTCCTCTGGTGGTTCGGCGGCAGCCGTTGCACTTGATATTGTCCAATTTGCCACAGGCAGCGATACGGGTGGCTCGATTCGCCAACCCGCTTCTTTTAATGGTGTAGTTGGCGTAAAGCCTACTTATGGCGCCGTCAGCCGCTATGGCGTAGTCGCCATGGCTAGCTCTACTGATGTCATGGGCTGCTTTGCTCAAAATGTTGACGATGCTAATTTAGTTATGTCCATCATGGCAGGACAGGATTCTAAAGACGCCACCACTTTGGCGGACTTTTGGCCTAAAGCAGCTCTGTCGCAAAGCCAGCCTCAGCGCATTGGTGTAATTAAAGATTTTCTCTCGCAAGATCTAGATCCAGAAGTTAAAGCGATTACTAGGAGCTATATCACCAAGCTTAAAAATGCTGGCCATGAAATTATTGAAGTTGATCTACCTATTCTTAAATACGCTTTAGCTATTTATTACATTGTACAGCCTGCTGAGGTGGCTAGTAATCTTAGTCGCTATGATGGTATTCGTTATGGCTTTCGCGCTGCTCAGTTTAAAGATTTGGATGAGCTTTATGGCAAAACCCGCGATGAGGGTTTTATGCCCGAAAACAAAAGGCGTATTTTGATTGGTAATTTTGTTTTAAGTTCGGGCTTCTTTGATGCCTATTATCTAAAAGCGCAAAAAGCGCGCACACTGCTAATTGATGCCTATAATAAAGTCTTTGAAAAAGTCGATGTCTTACTGAGCCCCGTTGTGCCATCACCCGCTTTTAAGATTGGCGCCAAAACTGATGACCCCCTCCAAATGTACCTCGAAGATTTAATGACGGTTCCTGCTAGCATGGCAGGTTTACCTGCCATATCTGTACCTGCAGGCGAAACTAAAGCCGGTCTACCTGTAGGCGTACAATTAATTGGACCCCGTCGCTACGATCATCAACTTCTCGCTCTTGCAAAGGATGTCGCCTAATGTCTGGTAATGTGCTCGCTTTCCTCTTTGCTATCTTAATTGTGGCGGCCTTGGTTTTGTTGGCCATTGTTATGACCAAAAAACAGACGGCTCGTTTTGATAAAGAAAAGTACCAAATAGATTTTCTTGCCATCGAAAATGGGCTTGACCCAGATAACCCCGCCACTTTCGCCCTTGCCATTATTAACGGCGACAAAATTCTCGACCGTGCGCTCTGCGAAATGGGCGTTGCGGGCAAAACGATGGGCGAGCGCCTCAAGCGTTGCGGTAAGGATAAGTTCACCAAGCTAAACGCCGTTTGGTACGTGCATAAAATTCGCAACCAGATTGCCCACGAGCCAGATTTTCAGCCCGATTTCAAGCAAGCGCGACGGGCACTCAGCGTTTATAAACAAGCTCTAAAAGACCTCGGTGCCGTCTAAGGAAAGGAGAGAAATCAGTATGACTAATAATGAATACACTATGACTATCGGTATAGAATGCCATGTGCAATTAAATACGAAGACCAAATTATTTTCCGCCGCCGATAACGACGCTGTCGACAAGGAGCCAAATGCTTGCGTTAGTCCTATCGACTACGCCCTGCCAGGCATGTTGCCAGTGCTAAATCGCGCCGCCGTCGAAAAAGCTATTTTAGCTGGCAAAGCTATGAACTGCAGCATCAATTTAACCTCACGCTTCGACCGCAAACATTATTTCTATCCAGACCTGCCCAAAGGCTATCAGATTTCTCAGATGTATCAGCCCATCATTGGCGCTGGTGTCATTACTTTGGCTGATTCCTCTCAGGTGAAAATTGAGCACGCTCATCTCGAAGAAGATGCCGGCAAACTAGAGCATCATGACGGCTACTCCCTGGTCGACCTCAATCGTGCTGGCACGCCCCTTATCGAAATTGTTTCCATGCCCGACATGCATTCCGCCGCGCAGGCTCGCATGTACTGCGAAGAATTACATCGCATCATGCTCTATGCCGGCGTTTCAAACGGTGATTTATACCATGGCAATATGCGCTTTGATGTGAATATATCCATTTCTAAGACCGACCAGCTTGGTACTCGTGCCGAGATTAAAAACCTTAACTCTTTTCGCTCGGTCGAACGCGCCGTTGAATATGAGTTTTTGCGCCAAAAAGAGATTTTGGAAGATGGCGGCAAGGTTAAACAAGAGACGCGGGGCTGGAACGATGCCAAGGGCATCACGCTGTCTCAGCGCTCCAAAGAAGAGGCGCAGGATTATCGCTACATGCCCGACCCTGATATCCCCCCCGTGGTTTTGACGGCGGATTTTGTGGATAAAATTGCTGCCACTCTGCCTACTATGCCACAGGTTTACCGCCAGCAATTCGCGGCTCTTAACCTTGATAGCTCCGTCACAGAAGCTATTTTAAATCACCCCATTCTAGCCCGCCGCCTATCTGACGTTATGAAGCAGGATGCCAAGTTGGCGCCTCGTATCGCCCACTGGTTTGCAGGCGTTTTACTATCTGACGAATATCACGACAAAGATTTCAGCCTCGCTACAGCCAGCGAGCTAATCGCTCTCTCTAAGCTAGTATCCGACAAGCAGCTTTCTTCCACCGCCGCTAAAGAAGTCTTCATTGCCCTTTATGAGCATAAGAACACTTCTAAAAGCCCGCTCGCTCTCGCCAAGGAGATGAACTTATTGCAAGAAAACGACTTGCAGGCTCTAGAGCAAATTGTCAGCACCGTCATTGCGCGCCCAGATTGTCAGCAGGCCGTCCAAAACGTTAAAGCCGGACAAATGAAAGCCATTGGTTTTCTAGTGGGGCAGGTGATGAAACTATCGGGTGGCAAGGCCAACCCCAGTGCCGTCAGCCAGCTCTTGCGACAAAAACTTCAATAATACTTATGCTACAATATAACTAAAGAACAAATTGGGAGAGTAAAATAATTTTATGCCAAGTAAGCTCATAAAAACACTAAAGTGCTGGGGGGGGGGTATTAAAAGCTTTTTCAAAGAGCATAAAGCTCTGCCAATTCTATTACTCCTAATAGTAGGGCTTACTTTTGGTCTATCTAGATTAGTTCTAGCAGATACAGTGACCATAAAGTACAAGGATGAGAACTCTAAGGTGCAAAGCCTCACCTTAAACAAAGGTAGTACCATCTACCTTGATCCTAATTTTGGATACTTCAAGAGGGATAATAACAAAAGAACCAAGAAGCTAACTCTAGCTAGTGATCTAGACCTCACCAATAATGAAGATATTAGTACTAACCCCTACATCGTAGCTAAGGCTAGCGACCCTAAAGGCGCTGCAGTGTCAGAAAGTATCTACGGCAAAAACACCACCTTCTCTAGCATTAGAACTATGCAAGAAATGAGCTCTACTATATGTAAAGCTGAAACTACTCCTACTAAAGAAGCCGTAAATACTACAGCAGTTCACTCTACTAATACTAATCTAGTCCCAGAAGCTAGATTAAAAGATACAAGAGATAATATATATTATACAGTACGTAAACTAGCCGATGGTAACTGCTGGATGACAGATAATTTAGCTTACGCCAAGGCAGGCACACTAAGCCCAGCAGACTCAGATGTACAAGACACTAGCTTCTCCCTCGCCGATACAGACATTTATACAGAAGAAGGAGAAATATGGGCAGATGAAGAAGATGAAAAAAACATCTATGACCGCCCTGATCCAGCCTATAGCTCTACCACCAAAACCAACACAAGCTTCCCCCTACAAGGCTGGCGTAAAACCCGCCTTAGTAATGGCGGCATCTCCCTAAAGGCTATATACGATATTAAAACCAATCCACTCTATGGCAATCTCTACAATTGGCCTGCTGCTACAGCGGGCAGTGGCACTTTTAACATGCAAAGTGGAAACGCTTCGTCTTCCATCTGCCCCAAAGGCTGGAGATTACCACCAAACGACGGTAATAACAGCTATAACAATCTCCTCTTTACTAGTTATGGATTACGAAGTAATTCAAACAGCTCTACTAAAATGCGCTCTAGCCCCCTAGACTTTAGTTTTGCCGGCGAATACAGTAACACCAGCGGGCGGGTCTACACTACGGATAGCAACGGCGGCTACTGGTCTTCTACTGCCGGTTCTAGCGGCCGCCGCGCCTGCGGCTTGGACTTCAATAGCAGCAGCGTAACTCTGCAGCTTTGGAGCTATAAGGTATCCGGCTTATCTGTACGCTGCGTGGCACGCTAGGGTTCCTTTCTTAGACTCTCTTAAAACTATACAAAATAAAATGGTGCCCGCGACTGGGGTCGAACCAGCACGTCTTAAAGACACTAGCACCTGAAGCTAGCGCGTCTGCCAATTCCGCCACGCGGGCATAATCTTATTATAACGCATCTAGTCTATGGCTCTAGCCTTCTGACCGCCTTAGATTAATAGTAGAATATCATCCGATACGGCAAAATCTCATTCGTGCCCATCCATCCGTAGACTAAAACAAAATAAACTACTGCCACTATCAGCGCCATCGCCACCTGCATTGTTGGTCGCATTGGCAGTATCTTTAGCGTATCCCAGCCCATATAAATCGCAATCGGCCAAAAGAAGTCCGCAATGCGCCCCAGATATCCCGAGTAAAAACCCAAAGCCGCATAGACACTGGCAACTAGCATTATTGGTAGTAGCAGCGCCATTTGGCGATTTTTCTGCCAGCCCGCCAGCACGGCGGCCACGCCAGCCCCAATTAGATAAATCCAAAAATGATAATTCATCATCGACCCCGCGTGGTCCATCAAGGCGCCGAAATGCTTTTTAGATAATAATCCGCTCTTCGCTAAGCCCTCGATGCCGAGCGGTGCTAAGCTGACCGTAGCTATTAAAATCACAATCAAAACTAAGCTCAGTTTCCGCCAACCTAATCTCTTCACTAAATGCGGCAGTAAAAGCACGGGCAATAGTGTTAAACTAGCATAATGCAGATTTACAGCCAATAAAGCTAAAGCAAGTTTGAGGGCGACACTTTTTGCCCTGCTTAAGTGCGGTGGCCGAAAAGCTAGCACCAAGAGCAAAGTCATCACGCTCATCGCCGCCATTTGTCGCATCGTATTAAAACTATTCGGAAAAACCATCACCAGAAAAAGGGCGTATAAAAGGGCGCTATTTTTATCATCCTTAATCACTAGGTACATAAAGCCAATCGTAATGATGGCATAAAAATAAAATATCACCCACGACCCCGTGCCGATTAGCGCTACGCTGCGGCCCAGTACTATCATTAAGGGCTCGCTTTCGCGATCTCTTATTTGCCTTACCACCTCTGATGGCGCTTCTTCTCCCACCTCTTGATAAAATTGATGATAAGCCGCCCAGTCTGTCCCCACTTGGTATCTAAATCCTGCCAAACTAATAGGCAGCATTAAGGCTAAAACCAAGAGATATTTTTTATGGTAACTTTTGCCTAGATATAGTAAAGTGGCGGATAGTAAAAATATCGCGATATAAAATAATAGGCTAAGTATTTCAGCAGGCGTCATACACCTGTTCCAAGAGCTTGATGCTCGTCTTTACATCGAAGTTTTGCACAGCTTCCCTCTCACCACTTTTGCGTCTCGCTACTGTATCTTTAATAGGGCACTGCTTAATTTTTTCACTCCATACTTGCGTAGCGCTAACACTGTAAATATCGAGAAATTCACTTTCGCCAAGCACGCTAACTTCCTGCGAAATGCGATCGCTCAATATACATGGCAGCCCACTGGCGCGCGCCTCAATCATCACGGTTGGGAAGCCTTCAAAATGTGAGGGCAGGAGAAAAATATTGGCCGCCGCATAAAAACTTGCCACATCCTCACGCATGCCGGTAATAATTAGGCGCTCCGTTATATTGAGCATGGCCGCACGTTGCTCTAAAGCTTCCCTTAAACTGCCATCTCCTACGATGATGAGCTTATAGTTTTCTCCCAGTAAATAAAGTAAAGAAAGCAAAAAATCTTGGTTTTTCTGCGCCTCAACTCTCCCCACATTTAGGAGCACTTTTTCATGTGGACCTATCTTAAATTCTGCGCGAAGTCTCTGACGCGCGCTTTCACTAAACTGAAACTTTTTTAGCTCAATTCCATTTGGAATAACTGTGAACTTAGCCGAGCCATACAAAAATTCGCCTGCCTTTTGCCCGCAAGCTAGACGGACATTAGCACAACTTTTTAAAAGTTTTTTATAGAAGGCCGCCAAGATACGTCCTAGTAGATTAGCCTGCAATTTAGGGTTACTGGTGTTATGGGAGTGGGCAATTCTCGCTTTCACGCCCGCCCTACGCGCCCCCATCAGCACTAGGGCGGACATAAAATCAATCTGACTATGTACGATATCGAACTGCTCTTGACGGCACAGCTGCTCAACTTGTTTCGCGAAGTAAAATGGCCGCTTAAAGCGTGTATCTTGCAAACGATACATTTTCACTTTGCGGCGCTTTAGCTCCTCGGCATATTTATAAGCTCTAGCATCGCGTGGCGGTAAAAAAGTTGCAATTGAAAGATCATATTTACTGTGATCGATATTACGCACAATATTCATCAGGAAACTTTCTGCGCCCCCTTGGTCCATCCCACCAATTACATATAAAATCTTTTTCACTGCAAAAAACCTTTATAGATTTTATTCATTTTGCTTAGCGAATTCTCAAGGCTATAGCGTTCGGGAAACTTCAATTTATAACTAATGGCACCACGTAGGGCTAGCTCTATCTTATCCTCCAGAGTGCCTACATCATTATCGCCTACCAGATATTTAGCGCGCGCCGAGGCAATCTCGCTATGCCCGCGATTATCCGTCATTACAACAGGGCAGTCCATCAGTAGTGCCTCCAAGACGTTTAGGCCTAGACCTTCATTTTTGCTAGTCGAAACATAAAGGTCGCTAATACTTAAGAGTTCGGGAATATCTTTGCGATAACCTAGAAACTTAATGTTTTTAGTTAGTCCCGCCTTCTGAATGCGGCGTTGATATCTTGGTAGCAGTTTGCCATCGCCAATTAGGAGCAACTTTACTTCGGGATGTTCTTCTATGATAGGGCACGCCGCTTTAATTAGCATGCGGTGATTTTTGCGCCTAATAAACTCCGCCACATAGCTAATCACAAAATCATCTTGTTTTAGCTTAAGTTTTTTACGGAGCTGCGCCTTTTTCTTCTCGCTAAAGCTCTTTTGATATTTTTCCACCTCCACGCCAACACCATCAATCATGGCCACTTTGGTCTTAAAATGTTTTTTTGCTAGCTGATAATCTTCGGAATTAATTGTAATAATAAGATCGCAAAAATGCGCCATCAATCTTTCAATTGGATACCAAAGGATCCAGTCTAACCAAGGCCCCCCCTCAAAAAATTGAAAGCCATGGCAGGTGTAAATCACCTTACAACCATTTTTTCTTGCTTTACGGGCGGCAAGGCGCGTTATTACTGACCCAACTGGCGTGTGCGTATGAATTAAGTCATAGTGATTTGCTTCTATAATCTTTTTCAGTTGATAGTAAGCTCTTATATGCGCCCAAAACTTAAACGGATTTCTGGCAAAATCTACCTTAAAGCTTTTGTCTACATTCTTAATTTCCTCTTCCCCCGCCGAGGCATAGTGCACTTCACAGCCCTTCATATTAAAGCTTTTATAATTTTTCTTTAACTTGGCTCTTAGCATCAAAATTAGGGCTTGGTTAAACTTTTGAAAGTTCGCCGTATGTGACGTAAATAGTACCTTCTTCTTTACCTTTTTCGCAGTTTTTTGAGACTTTACCATACCAATATATTATAACTTAATTACCCCTGTTTTACCACTCCCTAGATGCCGGATAGCGGTTCGATATCGGCGCCTAGCGACTTTAGTCTTTTGGCGAAATTTTCGTAGCCACGCGCAATTGAATAAATATTACGCAGAGTCGAACGCCCAGGCGCCGCTAGCATTGCTAGCATAATCACGACGGCAGGCCTGAGGGCGGGCGGCGACATCATTTCCGCTGGATGCCAGTTGGTTGGCCCCGTCACGAAGAGCCTATGCGCATCCATCAGTTCCACCTTCGCGTTTAGTTGTGCCAGTTCCGTGGAATAAACTGCTCGATTTTCAAAGACCCAGTCATGAATAAGAGTACGCCCTTCAGCGCAGGCCGCAATTAACGAAAAGAAAGGCAGAGAATCGATATTGAGTCCAGGAAATGGCATTGGATGAATTTTATCTACGGGCGCATGCAATTTTGATTTTTTCAGACTTACGTCTACAAGGCGCGTCTTGCCATTATCCGCTTTATACTCTTCTGTAAACTGAAACTTCTGCCCCATTTCCCTTAATACCTCAAATTCAATTTCTAGAAACTCAATTGGCACCCGCTGAATTTGAATCTCTGAATTCGTGGCAATGCCTGCCGCAATAAAACTCATCGCCTCAATTGGATCTTCACTCGGCCAGTATTCAACATCAATATCAATCTCTTCTTTACCTATGACTGTCAAATTAGTCGTACCCACCCCTTCAATCTTTACTCCTAGTTTTTCAAGGAAAAAGCATAAATCCTGCACCATGTAATTTGGGCTAGCCCCTACAATACGAGTCTTACCAGGGAAGAGTGCCGCCGCCATTAACACGTTTTCTGTCACTGTATCACCGCGCTCAGCCAGTACTATTTTCTTGTCGCTCCTATCAACCTTATGAACTGTAGTTTCGTAAAAACCAGAATGTACAGCCGCATCAACACGTAGACCAAAAATATCTAACGCCTGCAAATGTGGCTCAACCGTGCGTGAACCCAGTGAGCACCCCCCCGCATAGGGCAGCCTAAACTTTTCAAACTTATGCATCAGAGGCCCCAGCATCATAATAATCGAGCGCGTCCGTCTTGCCGCCTCTAAATCCATTTCATCAAGACGCAGCTCTTTAGGAGGTGTAATTTCCAGATCTCGGCGCCGGTTGATCCACTTTGTTCTCACGCCAATCGAGTTTAAAACTTCAATAATACGAAAAACTTCTTCTATCCTTGCGATATGCCTGAGCGTTGTTTTGCCTTGATTTAATAGGCTCGCGCACAGCAAGGCCACCGCGGCATTTTTAGAAGTATTTACTTTGATGCTGCCTTTCAGCTGCTTTCCGCCATTAATACGATAGCCCTGCGTTCCCATATCATTAACCGAGAGAATCTGCGTTTTTAGGGCTCGACTAATTTTTTCAAGCATTTCTAGCGAGATATTCTGCTTGCCATTTTCTATACGGTTAATTGCCGACTGCGATGTGCCCACTTTTTCGGCTAATTCACTCTGCGTCAAGGCCTTTGCAAGGCGTTCACGAAAAATAATTTGCCCAATTTCATCGAGATAGCTTTGTTTTTTCTTTGCCATAAAGAGACTATATCATAAATGGTATAAAAAAGTATATATATTTTTAACCCTCCTGTTAGCATTGTATTATTAACATCATCGCCTTAAAAAACTGGACATAACGCTACATTTAGCGTTATTATAGTCATATAAAACACTATATATAGTGTTTAGTAAAAAACAGAAAGCAAACAATATTTATAGGAGGTAATACTAATGTTTAAAACTATTCGTAAACGCGACGGCAAAGTCGTTAAGTTTGATGAGCAAAAAATTACTGATGCCATTCAGGCGGCAGGTGCTGCAACGGGCGAGTTTTCGGCTGAACGCGCTAAAACTCTTACCGCCAAAGTCCTAAAAGTCGCTCAGGAGGATATTGAACAGAAAATTCCTACGGTTGAGCAGATTCAAGATGTGGTGGAAAAAGTCTTAATGGAATCTAAGTTCAAAAAGACCGCTAAAGAGTATATTAGCTACCGCATCAAGCGCACACGTATTCGTGAAGCCAAAAACCATCTCATGCAAATTTACAGCACCATCTCCATCAAAGATGCCTCTGAAGATTCCGACATTAAGCGCAGCAACGCTAACGTTGATGGCGATTCCGCCATGGGTAAGATGCTTCAGTTTGGCGCCGAAGGCTCCAAAGAGTTTGCTTATAGTATTTTATTAAAACCTGAATATGCCGCCGCTCACGAAGGCGGCGATATCCATATTCACGATTTAGATTTTTATGCCACGGGCACCCTCACCTGCTGCCAGACCGATCCGCTCAAACTTTTCGCGCACGGCTTTAACACTGGTCACGGTTTTCTACGCCCACCCAATTCCATCGCCAGTTACGCCGCACTTTGCGCCATTATCCTGCAGGCAAACCAAAACGAACAGCACGGTGGTCAATCCATCCCTAACTTTGATTACGCCATGGCCCCAGGGGTGGACAAAAGCTATCGTAAATCCCTCAAGGCTAATCTGCAGAAGTTCAACGATTTTACCGGCAAAAATCTTCAGATTGATCTACCTAGTGACCTTAGTTATGGCGACGACGCTAGGGCCAAAAAATTAAAGATTCCAGAGGCCGTTTTAACAGACAGTAAGCGTGATGTCGAAAATCAAACTTTCCAAGCCATGGAAGGCTTCGTGCATAATTTAAACACTATGCATTCACGCGCTGGCGCTCAAGTGCCATTTACCTCCATTAACTTTGGCACCGACACCAGTCCAGCTGGCCGACTCGTTAGTGACAAACTGCTTGACGCCATCATGGCGGGACTAGGACATCACGAAACACCTATCTTCCCCATCTCTATCTTCAAGGTTAAAGAAGGCGTTAATTATAACCCTTCCGACCCCAACTACGACCTCTTTAAAAAGAGCATGGAAGTTTCCGCAAAGCGCCTTTTCCCTAATTTCTGTTTTATCGACGCACCTTTCAATCTTAAATATTACAAACCGGGCGACTATAAAACCGAAATCGCCACTATGGGCTGCCGTACGCGCGTCCTTAGCTCGGTCTTTAAGGAGTCTGATGGTACGCCCGTTTCGCGCGGCAATAATTCCTTCACCACTATTAATCTTGTACGCATTGGCATTAAGCACGGCATTGCCCTCAAAGAGCGTAAAGAGGCCGACTGGGATGGCTTTTATAAGGAGCTAGATGAAAAAATCGATCTTTGTGCTAATCAGCTCTATGACCGTTACGAATTTCAGGCACGCCAAAAAGTCAAAAACTTCCCCTTCCTAATGGGTCAAGGCAACTGGATTGGCAGTGAAAAACTTAACCCCAATGACCTGGTCGCCTCCGTCATCAAGCATGGCACGCTAGGCATTGGCTACATCGGCCTCGCCGAAACCCTAGTTGCGATGATTGGCCAGCATCATGGCGAATCCAAAGAGGCGCAGGAGATTGGCCTTGAGATTATCGGGCATATGCGTGATCGCTGTGATGAATGGAGCAAGAAAAAGCATCTTAATTACTCTCTCTTAGCCACACCTGCCGAAGGCCTTTCTGGACGCTTTACTCGTATTGATCGTAAAGAGTTCGGCAAGATTAAAGGTGTGACCGACCGCGACTTTTATACAAATTCCTTCCATGTACCAGTCTACTATCCCATTTCTGCTTTCGACAAAATCGACATCGAAGCCCCTTATCATAATCTATCTAATGGCGGCCACATCACCTACATCGAGATGGATGGTGACCCCTCAGACAATATTGAAGCTTTCGAGGCCGTAATTCGTCGCATGAAAGAGCAGGGCATTGGCTACGGTTCCGTCAACCACCCCGTTGATCGCGATCCCGTTTGTGGCTACTCCGGCATTATCAAAGGCGACGTGTGTCCAAATTGTGGGCGTCGCGAATTTGATGGCCCGGTCGCTTTTGAAAAACTTGGCCGCAATAATTGTTGTCTATCCGGATCTTTAGAGCGCTGGCAAGACCCTAAGCAAACTGAAGTCTCTCCTAAGGCTCACGCTGCGGAGCAGGCATGAACCGTCTCTGCGAGCCGCAGCTGCAAGTTCCCAAAGGATACATCAGGCTATCTGGCGAAATAGAGCACGACAACATCGTGAATGGCCCAGGCTTACGTACCGTGATTTGGACGCAGGGCTGTCGTCAATCTTGCCCAGGCTGCCAAAATCCCGAAACTTGGGATGAGACTGCCGGCATGGATGTAGAGCTAGAGCGCGTTAAAGCCGAATTACGTAAATTCAAGGGGCAAAGCGGCCTAACCTTCTGCGGTGGTGAACCGCTTTTACAATCAGCCGCCTGCCTGGAATTAGCACGTTTTGTTAAAAAAGAATTATCATGGAATGTCTGGTCTTTCACGGGCTTAATTTATGAAAAAATCCCGCGCGATCACATTGCTTGGGAATTTGTCCGCGAGCTCGACGCCCTTATTGACGGGCCTTTCATCCTTGGCCAGCGTGATCTCACTGTCAAGTTTCGTGGATCGCGCAATCAGCGCATTCTCCACTTAAAAGATGGCGAAATTACTTCCATCGAATAGTCGCCCCATCAAAAATACCTCCTAAAGTGGAGGTATTTTTATAGCTTTTTTACTCTGCTTCCTCGAGTGCGGATAGCAGGGAATCTTCCACGTTTACTCTCTTTTTCTTCTCTGGCACCTTTAAGAGCTCAATATCGATATCGTAGCCAGTTAACTTAGTGGCAAGACGCACGTTTTGTCCTTGCCTACCAATTGCGATCGACTGCTGATCTTCTGTGACAAAAACTTTAGCGTTATTACCGTCAATCTCTACTTTACTGATCTCGGCAGGACTTAAGGCCTCACGAATATATTCAGAAGGATTATCGCTCCACGCGACAATATCAATTTTTTCACGATCACCAATTTCGTTCATGACGGCTTGTACTCGCACGCCTCGTCCGCCCACAAAAGTGCCCACTGGATCTACCCCTGTAATAGTCGAAGCTACCGCAATCTTTGTGCGATGACCCGCTTCTCTCGCCACCGCTTTAATCTCTACTGAACCAGTTTCAATTTCTGGTACTTCTTGGCGGAAGAGATATTCAATAAACTCTGGACAACCACGACTCAAGATTAGCTGCGAACCTCGCTCGTCACGATCGATCTTCTTCACTAAGAACTTCATTCTTTCACCAACACTGTAATATTCGCCATCAATCTGCTCGGATTTTGGCATAATGGCGCTAGCCTTACCTAGGTCTACGCGTACCAGTTTTTGCTCAACCCTTACGATGGAACCTGTTACTACTTCGCCAATACGGTCTTCAAATAATGCCAGCATGGCGTCACGTTCGGCTTCGCGTAATCTTTGCACGATTACTTGTTTTGCTGTTTGCGAGGCAATACGTCCAAAATCTTCCACCTCATGTCTTTCTTCCACGATTTCACCAACTTTTTTCTTTGCGGTTTTGGCAGGGATTTCCGTATTCGGGTTAAAATCTACATCGTCGTCTACGACTTCGCGGATCACGAAAACACTCGCCTTACCGCTATTCAAATCTAATTCACAGCGAACATTCATATCTTTTTCGCCTTCATCTTTACGCCAAGCCGCCGCGATCGCTTGCTGAATGACGTCCAAAACAGTATCTTTAGGTAGGTTTTTCTCTTCCGCGATTAGGTCTACCATATTCATCATTTGCTTGATATCTAGTTGCATAAAACTCCTTTATTATTTTTTCGGTGCTTCTGTTAAAAACGCCGTCCTTTTCAGGCCGGCTCATTAAGTACAATTTAATTATAGTCTAGTCCTGATATAATGTAAAGCATGCAATTTTGGGATCAACTTACTGGGCATGCAGAATTAGATGGTGGCTTTTCTTGTCTCGCCCCCATGGACGGAGTCACCGACTGCGTTTTTCGACAGGTAGTCATGCAGGCGGCGCGTCCAGATGTATTTTTTACCGAGTTTACTAATGTCGATTCCTATGTTTCTGAGCGCGGTCGTGCCAACGCGCTAGCTCGCCTCCGCTATCTAGCGCCAGAACAGCCTATCGTGGCGCAAATTTGGGGCAACAAGCCGGACCACTTTCATCAAACCGCCCTTGGCTTAAAGCAACTCGGCTACCAAGCTCTAGATATCAATATGGGCTGTCCCGATCGCCATGTCGTTGCAAATGGTGGTGGCTCGGATTTAATTCGTCACCCCGCGCTCGCCAAGGATTTAGTGCGCGCTAGTAAAAACTGCGGCCTCGCCGTCTCAGTGAAAACGCGCTTAGGCTACACTCACCCTGACGAATATCAAGATTGGCTTGCCGTCTTACTAGCCGAAGAGCTTGACGCCCTCACAATTCATTTACGCACCAAAAAAGATATGAGCAAAGTTGATGCTCGTAGTGCTTATGTAGAGCCTATTATTCAAATGCGCAATCAACTTGCCCCTAAAACCAAGCTTATTATCAATGGCGACATCAAAGATATTGCGGACGGTAAAAAATACATCAAACTCGGTGCCGATGGCATTATGATTGGGCGTGGCGTTTTTCAAAACCCTTTCTGTTTCGAATTAAAGCCTAGGGCCCATACGCGGGAAGAGCTATTTAAACTGTTAGGTTTCCACCTCGATCTTTATGAGCAGTCTCAAGATATGCCTTATGAAGCCTTAAAACGTTTCTTCAAAATCTACATCAATAATTTTCCCAGTGCCGCTAATATTCGGGCTAGTCTCATGGAGACGCATAGTCTCAGTGAGGCGCGTAAAATCCTCGACCGTGTTAATATGTAGTTATGAAAGTTATTGTATATAGCACACCCACATGTATGTATTGCAATGCCCTCAAGGCTTGGCTCGAAGAAAACGGGATTGCTTTTGAGGAGCGCGATCTTAGCGACCCCGCAGTGGCTTTTCAGTCCACGCAAGAGCTTGGCTACGAAATCGCCTCTGTGCCTATCACAAAGATTGGCGATGATGTGATCGTCGGCTTTGACCGCGCTAAAATCAAAAAAGCGCTCAAAGATAATGCCTAAATCATCTCCTCGCACTAAAGCAAAGCCTGCCATGATTTTTGTGCATGGCTTTCGGGGGGCTCCGCTCGGTAATCAGGCTATTGTCGCGGCGCTTCAGGATCAGTATCAAATTTTTGCGCCTGCTATCCCCCCCACTAATCCCGCCCAATTAGAACGCTATGACCTCGAGCATTACCAGCAGTTTCTAGCCGACTATATCCATAAGCATCAGCTTCGCCGACCCATCCTCGTTGGCCATTCTATGGGCAGTATTATTGTAGCCGCTTTTGCCGCCTCCCATCCAGAACTAGTTAATCAAAAACTTATTTTACTTTCCCCAATCACCGCCCCCGTTTCACCTCTATTTCGTTTTTTATCTCCTCTTGCCGTACTTTTACCTAGTCATCTTGTCAGCTATATAACTACTCGTTTTCTCTTCGTCCCGCATGACCGCGCCCTCTTTCGGCAGGCCTTAGACTTAACTAAGCGCTGCGCCAAGTTATGCGATAAACGAAAAGACCTTTTTGCTTCTGCGCGTTTTGCGGCGCGTCATAGCCTCAATGAGTTTGACCTATCTCGCTCTCAAAAACACCTTCTTATTATTGCAGGCGCCAAAGACCGCATCGTGCCACGCGCCTTCACCCTACGCTTCGCGCATAAATATCAAGCCAAGCTGCACTTCATTCAAAATGCCGGCCACCTCATTAATTATGAAACTCCCCAGCAAGTGGCTCAGCTTATCAAAGATTCTCTGAGTGGCTCTTAATTACCGCCCGGTAGATTTCTTCCATACGGCTTAAGGTATAGCAGATATCGTGTTTCTTTGCCATCTGTAGACTTTCTTTGCTCATACGTTTTTGCATATCAGGATGCTCTAATATATTCTTAAGCCCTTTAGCAATCCCGCCGACATCGCCAGCATTATAGATAAATCCATTCTTTTTATTATGTACTAATTCTTCCAAAGCCCCTGCTCTCACAGCCACAATCGGCAGTCCACTCGCCATTGCCTCCATCACGACAATACTCTGAGTTTCGGTAGTAGAGCTAATCGCGAAAACATCGCCCACATTATAGAGTTTGGGTAGATTTTTCCCTACAACTCGCCCCGTAAAAATAACCTGATCTTGAATATGCATCTCTTCTGCTGCCATTTTTAAGCGGTTTTTGTCCGTACCATCCCCCACTAAGACAAGCTGCGTGTTTTGTGTTTTTTCGCTTACTCGCGCATAGGCTTCCATCAAAACATGCAAAGACTTTTCTGGATCAATTCGCCCCACGTAGAGCACGGTTTTTTTGTTTGGATCTATTTTATATTTTTTGCATAGTTTCACGTCTTTTGCCCTATGGCTAAACATCGATAAATCCACCCCATTACTAATCGCTTCCACCGGCGTTTTAAAACGGCGCCTGCGTTTTGGCAAAAGATCATCCATGGCAATTTCGGTCGGCACGGTGGCGTAAGCGCTTTTGCGCAAAAAGCTTGCAAAATAATTTTTCATCACAACGTCTAGTGGTTTTTTTGCTAAAGCGCCAATGTGTAGCTGGCTCGTAAAATTATCAGGATAAGCATGTCCAGTTGCGACTAAAGGCACATTAAACTTTTTTGCATAGCGATAGACGGCTAGTGCCACGGGGCCAGGGGATTGGTTGTGGATAATATCGGGCTGGAAATCATTTAGAACTTTCTTAATTTCTGGGTAAGGATTCAGACTGACATGTAGTCCGTTGCGATAGAAAAGCTGCGGTAAATGTCGCCCAAAAAACTTTTTTACCTCTTTTATTTCGTTAATTTGGTCTGGATAGAAGGGAATTTTAAAGGACGGCAGCCTCACCACCTTAAACTTGCCCTGCCTGTCTTTCTCAATTTCAAAGTCCCCGCTGATACTGGGCGCTAGCACGATTACTTCATGCCCCCTTTGCGCCATACCCGTTGCTAGGTTTCTAGAAAAAACTGCCACCCCATTAATCATAGGATAGTAAATATCCGAAGATATAACGATTTTCATTATTTATATTATAACATTATATGACGAAAATGTCTCACCCTTCAGAATACTCAATATTATCTAGCTCGTCTGCGCGTTTATATTCGGTTATGAGCGTGCTAAGCTAAATATATGCCCATCCCTAAAAAGATTCATTACGTCTGGATTGGCGACCAAGCTATACCGGCCGCTGAACAAGCCTATATTCTAGGTTGGCAAAAATTAAATCCCGATTTTCAGGTGATTAAATGGAGTGAAAAAGATGTTGACTACAGCAAGTATCCACTCGTCCAAAAAGCTCTGGACGAAAAGCGTTACGCTCTTGCCTCGGACATTATTCGTATGATTGTTTTATATCAAGAAGGTGGTATTTACCTAGATACCGACATGGAGCTTTATACCAGCCTTGATATACTCACGCGCTATGACGCCGCTGCCTGCTGCGAGGGTAGCTGCTGGTTTGGCACCGCCTTTATTGCCGCCAAAAAGGCTTCGCCGTGGATTGCCGCCATCTTAAAGCGTTATCAAATACTTGATGCTAACACTAAAATTAACACTAACACTTTCCTTAAAACCGTTCATAGTCCTTCCGTTTACGCCGAAAAATTATTTGGCTTTAAGGTTGATGGTAAAACCGCCTTCCACCAGCCCGCCAACTTTAAAATCTATTCGTCCGATTACTTTTTCCCTAAGCACTATATTAGCGGGGAAGTAAGGCTAACACCTAACACTATCGCTTTTCACCATTATGCCTCCACTTGGCATACGCCAATCGAGGCTATTAAATGCAAACTCAGTGCTTTTAGCTATCACCTACTTGGCGCCAAAAATTATCAAAAACTAGAGGCCAAGTTCCATAAACACCTTGCCCGCCAAATCTTGCGTGATTATTGTCCGGATGAAGCCCGCAATCTTTAAGCGTGCTACAATTTAGCTATGCTAGCTGATAAAACTTCTCGTGTAAAAATTTTAGCCATTGTTGGCATGTGTGGTAGTGGCAAGTCTACTGTTATAGACTTCATTACCGAAAAATCCGTCCCCAAAATCTATTTTGGTGGCATTATTTTAAAAGCTATGGCTGAGGCTGGTATTGCAGATACGCCAGATAATGAGAGGCGTTTTCGTGAAGAAATTCGCGCCAAAGAAGGTAAAGATTTTGTCGTGCGTCGCGTTGTCGCAGAAGCTAAAAAACTTATTGAATCTGGACAGAAAAAAATTATCCTTGACGGTCTCTATTCTTGGACAGAATATAAAATCTTGCGTGAAGAGTTTCCTGGCGAGCTCAATCTGATTGCGGTTATAGCGCCAAAAGCTCTCCGCCGCAAGCGTCTTGCCGAGCGCTCCATTAGGCCATTTAACGCCGAGCAGGCCGCCCTGCGCGATTTTTCCGAAATTGAAAACCTCGAAAAAGGTGGCCCCATCGCTATTGCCGATTATTATTTAGATAACTCCCGCGGTTTAAACGAGTTGCGCCAAAATCTCGATAAAATTCTCGATGAAATTGCTTTTTTCGACTAGAATACTTTGACTTTATTAAAGGGGTAAATCCTCATGCCGGCCGGCCCAATTACACGACAGAAGGGAATAGTACCAAGGCCATTTCTCGAGTCTAGAGAGTTCGCGCCCACGCGGTTGTCACCGCTTACGAATAATTCGCCCTCTGGCACCGTCACATCAACTTCGCCTGATACATTACGTTTTGGCCCGTCTTCACCGCGCCTCCAAGCCTCATCAGGATAAAAACCATGCGGATGCTCACCATTATATATTTTTAGCTTTCCATTTCTCACCGTTACGCGTTCGCCAGGAAAAGCAATGACGCGCTTAATAATATATTTATCATCTGTATCGTCCGCCGCTTTGCAGTTCATAGTCTTTTCGTTGCCGCCGTTCGCAAACACAATCACTTGCCCACGCTGCGGCACATATTCCTTTTCTTTAAGATGCGCAAGGCTGACAGGCAGACGATTTACAATAATGCGGTCACCACCATGAAAAGTATTTTCCATACTTCCACCTACTACATTATAGCTGCGAAAAATAAAACTATTTAAAAGCCATGTACCTAAAATCACTGCTATTACGAAGCCGACAAAACTAAAAACGTCTTTTAATAAGGGGTGTTTTTGTCCAAGTTTTGCCTTCATTATTTATATTCTAGCATAAAGATTTTAGAAGTAGTTAGTGTGATAAAATAGCTTACAGATATGGTAGATTACATTTCTATGCGCAAAAGACGCAACAATCTCAGCCGACTTTTTCACATTTTTCTCAACCTCAGCTTTGCTGTCGTTTCCACTTTAGTTACGGCAATTAGCGGTTCCGTCTTTTTTGGCTTAGTACTGGTGCTCGTAGCCAAATGGCGCGTTTTTGCCGTGCGCCCTCGCTATTGGTGGCCAGGGCTTAAGGCAAATGCCGTCGATATTATTGTCAGTTTTAGTGTCATTTATCTCACTTACTCTTCCTGCGCCACTAGTAGTATCAATATTTTCATTAATCCATTTTTCTATATCTTAACCATCTTTTATATTCTTTGGCTTCTCGTCATTAAACCTAAGACCAGCGAAAAGGCTTCCGAATGGCAAGCTTTTCTAGCAATTTTTCTTGGCAGTTATGCCGCCGCCCTCGCCACGTCTAGTGAATTTTTCGGCGTTACACTTTTTTCGTTAAGCGCTTTTATTATCGGCTACTGCTCTCTCCGGCATATTATTATCCAGGCCGAACATGACGACTCCACCCTAATTATGGCGAGCATGGGCTTAATTTTAGCCGAACTTGCTTGGGTAATGATTCACTGGATGCGCGTCTATACCATCTCCCTTAGCTTTTTGCCCAGTTTTCGCTTGCCGCAATTTTCGCTTGCCGCCACCCTAATATCTTTTTATTTCATTCGTGGTTACAAATCTTATCTTAGGCACGATAACAAAATTTGCGCTGACGACATCGTAATGCCGGCTATTTTTACCGTCGTCATTATTTTAATTATGATTATTTTCTTTTCTAATTTAGCATTTACGCATTAAGCAAGGAGGCAATAATGGAAGACAAAAATCAAAATTTAACCAAACTTTCTACGCACGGTAAAAGTACGGCGCTAGCTAGCTTTGCTTGTGTTTTGGCCATTTTAGCCTGTATCTTTGCGGCAGCGACATATTTGAAAGACGATAATATTCAATTTGCCACCCCCAGCGACTACAAAGGTAATTCAGCCAATTTTAAAAACAAAGAGATTTCTCATGTTGCCCAAAAATTAGCGCCATCGGTTGTCTCCATCGTAGGGAAAACCGTCACGCGCGACCTCTTCGGCTCAAGCGCCTTAGCTAACTCCGCTGGCACTGGTATTATTGTAAGTTCCGACGGCTATATTATGACTAATAAGCACGTCATTGCCGACGCCGAAAAACTCAGCGTCATCACCGATGCAGGGGATATTTACGATGACGTTTCCGTGGTTGGTAGCGACCCGCTAAATGATGTTGCCTTTTTAAAGCTCAAAAACGCCAAAGACCTGCCTCCTGCACCCCTCGGCGACTCCAAGACCGTTCATGTTGGGCAGCCCGTTTTAGCTATTGGTAATGCTCTTGGCGTCTATCAGAACTCTGTTTCCCAAGGCATCATCAGCGGCACTGGGCGCACTATTAGCGCATCTGACGCTAGCGGCAGTAACAGGGAAACCCTTAGTGACATGCTGCAGACTGATACTGCTATTAACTCTGGTAATTCAGGCGGCCCCCTCATCAACGCTGCTGGCGACGTTATTGGCATTAATACGGCTGTTGCCTCTAGCGCTAATAGCCTCGGCTTCGCTATTCCTATCTCATCTGTAAAAGGTATGCTAAATAATATCATCAAAAATGCCAAAGCCGAGCGTTCCTATATTGGTGTTAAGTATGTTCCAATTACTCCCGCTCTCGCTAAGACGAATAATCTTGCTGCTAAGCAAGGCGCCTATATTTATTCTGAAGACGGTCAGCCGGTCGTTGCCGGCAGCCCTGCTGCTCGCGCTGGACTAAAGTCTGGCGATATCATAACTAAAGTAGGTGGCGTGGAAGTTGGGGCAGCCGGCTCGGTCTCCACCCTAATTGGAGAGTATATGCCGGGAGATAAAATTACGCTTAGCTATCTCCGCGACAGCAACGAAAAAACTACAGCCATCACTCTTGCAGCTTATAAAGTTGCACCTTAGTTTAGTTTTATGATTTAGCCCTTATTGAGCCTGCATTATATTTTGCCTCACTGAATCCGAGAATAGTGTAAAAGATTGGCCCGAAGAAAATTAAACCCACCGCAAACCAGACGTCTTTTCCGAAAGCTTTGGCAAGATTTAAGCTGGCTTGTATACTAATTATCAGAAAGATGAAATGCCCCACTACCGGACATAGTAGCCACAGCCAATACCAGCCATTTTTACCACTGATTTCTAGTAAATCGTATATAACTAATATCGGGATAATCGCATGCCACCCAGGCTTACCCGCCTTTTGAAATATTTTCCAAATCCCTATCACGCCAAGGAGCCAAAATAGCCCGCCGGCGATCGAAAGGGGAACCATAATACCAGCAGTCATACTCATGCGATCTCCTTAGAGTTTTTATTGTTATCTTCCATAAAAGATCTCCTCTATTTATATTATAGGCATATTATAATTCAAATTTTCATAAACAAAAATACACCCTTTTGGGGTGTATTTTTGCAGTTTCTTTAGTCTACGACTTCGCCTTCGACAGTTTCGCCGCTACTTTTATCTTTAGTATCTGCTTCTTTACTAGTTTCTTCACCGCTATTTTGTTGGTACATCTTTGCGCCAATTGGCATAATACGTTCAGATAAATCTTTCGCGGCCTGCTCCAAGGCTTCCTTGTCGTCAGCATCGTTCGCGAGGCTCTGTTTAGCCGCTTCTACCGCCTTCTTAATCGTATCCTTGTCTTCATCGCTTAACTTATCTTTAAATTCGTTAGGCATTTTTTCCGCTTGGTAAATCGCATTCTCTAGTTGGTTCTTGGCGTCGATAGTCTCTTTCTTCTTTTTGTCCTCATCTGCATGCGCCTCGGCGTCTTTCTGTGCCTTTTCAATATCTTCTTTACTCATGTTGCCAGAGTTCTGAATCGTAATTGACTGCTCCTTGCCCGTGCCTTTGTCCTTGGCACTGACGTTCAAGATGCCGTTTGCGTCAAGATTAAAGGTAACTTCAATCTGCGGAATACCACGTGGTGCTGGTGCAATTCCATCTAGCACGAAGCGGCCGAGCGATTTATTATCCTTCGCAAATTCACGCTCACCTTGCAGTACATGAATCTCTACCTGTGCTTGGTTATCCGAAGCGGTCGAGAAGATTTCCGACTTGGAAGTAGGAATCGTTGAGTTGCGGTCAATCAATGGTGTACGTACACCACCCATAGTCTCAATACCGAGCGTTAATGGCGTTACGTCCAGTAGCAGCACGTCTTTTACGTCGCCTGCCAAAACGCCACCTTGAATTGCGGCACCCACGGCCACTACTTCGTCAGGGTTCACGCCTTGCATTGGATCTTTACCAAAGAGCTTCTTCACCCTTTCGACGACTGCAGGCATACGTGTCATGCCGCCCACCATCACGATGTCATTGATATCTTTACTGTTAAGCTTGGCATCTTTTAACGCCTTCTTAACTGGCTCGTCTAGCCGGTCAAGTAGTTTCGCTACTAACTCTTCTAGTTTGGCGCGTGTCAAGGTATATTCAAAGTGTTTTGGCCCATTTTCGTCAGCCGTAATATATGGCAAGTTAATTTCTACTGAAGTCGTGGAGCTGAGTTCCTTCTTGGCTTTTTCAGCTTCGTCTTTTATACGTTGCATGGCAGCGGCGTCATTATGCAGGTCGATACCAGATTCATCCTTAAAGGTCTTTAAGAGGAATTCCACAATAGCATTATCGAAATCTTCACCACCAAGATGTGTGTCACCGTTAGTAGATTTCACTTCAAACACGCCGTTGCCGAGCTCTAGAATCGAGACGTCAAAGGTACCGCCGCCAAGATCAAAGACTACGATCTTTTGGTCGTCACTTTTTTCAAGTCCATAGGCCAGGGCTGCCGCAGTTGGCTCGTTAATAATACGCTTCACTTCAAGGCCAGCAATTTTACCAGCGTCTTTTGTAGCTTGACGTTGAGAATCGTCAAAGTATGCAGGCACCGTAATGATTGCCTCATTTACTTTTTCGCCCAAGAAGGCCTCAGCATCAGCCTTAATTTTACTTAAAATCATGGCAGAGATTTCTTCTGGCGTATAATCTTTCTCTCCCATCGTAACAGCCACGCCATTGCCTTTTTTGACAATCTTAAATGGCATAATTGCCTTGTCATTTTCCGTTTCTTTGTCACTGTACTTGCGGCCAATCAAGCGCTTTATACCATAAATGGTATTTTCTGGGTTAGTTACACGCTGTCGCTGTGCCACCTTGCCTACGAGGCGCTCACCTTTTTTAGTTTCTGCTACTACAGAAGGAGTCGTACGATCACCTTCTGCATTTGTAATAACCTCTGGCTTCCCCGCGACCATATACGCAAAAGCGCTGTTAGTCGTACCGAGGTCTATACCGATAATTTTTCCCATTATTTCCTCCTTTGAGAATATTTTAATCTTACTGCTTTTTTAGCACTCTTTTAATGTGAGTGCCAATATACTTCTATTGTAGGCTATTAGCACTCTCGTGTCAAGACTGCTAAGCCACTTTTTTGTTCTAATTTATAATTAGGGTGTTTGAGGGCAAATTCGTCAACGGCCCGTCTTGCTCCAGGTAGGGCGGGGTTACTGTAGTCATGCACTACTATTTTGCCACCCAAATTCATCTTATTAGTGACTAAGTTCAGGCTAATTTTAATTGAGGCATAATAGTCCCCATCTAACAAAGCAAAACAGATTAATTCCGGCAAATCGGAAGCTTTCAGATCTTCAAACCACGCCTTTTTTATATGTGGCAGCGGTAAATTAGCGTGCTGGAACTTTCTCATTACGGCATGTTTACTCGCTTTTAGTTCTCCAGGGCAAAAATGTATGCCAAGTGCTGATTGATCCTCTGGACTTTTCGCTGGTAGACCCTCAAAAGAATCATAAAGCCAGAGCGCTTTTTTAGTGTTTTTTAAGATTTTACCGAAAACCAAAGAACTATCTCCCGCATAGCAACCCAGTTCCGCCACATCCCCATCCACCAACAAAGTCTGTTCCAGTAAGTTTTTTATCACTTGCATTTGCGCTGCATTGATTTGTTTTTCATCCATAAAAATAATATATTATAGATATGTCTGAAAATAAAAAACGCCCCCGCTTTCGTTCGGTCGTCTCTCTTGCCAATATGCAATTGTCCGTCAAAACTGCCGCCACTATCCTCGCCGCCTCTACGCTTGTCTCCGCTTTGCTTGGTATTTTCCGTGACCGCTGGCTCAACTCTCTTTATTACTCCACTTATCCTACTGGTCTTGACGCCTACACAGCCGCCTTTACAGTGCCAGACTTTATGTATTTTATTCTGGTTTCTGGCGCCCTATCGGTGAGTTTTATTCCCGTCTTTAATCAACGCCTGGCTGGCGGCAATAAGAAGTCCGCTTGGGAAATTAGCTCGAGCGTACTTAACCTTTTAGCGCTTGCCACCCTTGTCGCTTCTGTCTTAATCATGCTTTTTGCCGGTCCCTTAGTGCGCTATCTTGTTGCACCGGGGCTTGATGAATCTACTATGACTTTAACCATCAATATGATGCGCGTCATTGCTATTAATCCCTTTCTTTTTGCTATTTCTACCGTCCTCACTAGTATGCAGCAGGCAGTTGGGCGCTTTGTGTTTTATGCCGTTGCACCAGCTCTCTACAACATCGGTATTTTAGTTGGCATCTTTAGCTTTACCAACGGCATTAACATCTTTGGCACGCAGCTTTTTGCAGGAGGTATTATGGGCGTAGCCTTAGGTGTCGTTTTTGGCGCTTTGCTTCAGCTCATCGTCAGCATGATCGGTCTAGTAGGGCTTGGCTTTGACTACCGCTTTAAGATTTATTGGAAAAATAAAGGCTTCCAATCCGTAATGAAATTGCTACCTGCGCGCTCCATGGATCAGGGCTTAGATTATGCTATGAGCATCGTTAATACCAACCTCGCTTCCACTATGGGTACGCAGTCTATTCGTGCTTATCAGCAAGCTTCAAGTTTACGTAGTATGCCAGTTAATTTAATTGGCGTTGCCATCTCTACGGCCTTTTTCCCTGAGTTAAGCAATCGCCTCGCTGCGGGCGATGAAAACGGCTTCCGTAAGGTTTTTTCCACCGCCTTGCGCACGATTATTTGGATTTCAATGCCAGTAGCTGTCATCGCCTACTTTGCTCGCGCCTATGTGGTTAGTTTTGTGCAGATGAGTGGCGAACGCGGTATGATGATTGACGTTTTAGCCGCCTTCATTATAGCTATATTCTGTCAATCCGTCTTTCATATCGCTTCTCGTGCTTTTTATGCTAGGCAAGACACTAAAACGCCCTTCCGCATCTCCATATTTTCCGTCGGGCTAAATATTATCTTAGCGATTATTGCTGCCAAAGCTTACGGCACTCCCGCCGGTCTAGCTTACGCCTGCTCGATCGCTTCTTTCATCGAGGTGAGTATCTTGCTGATAGTCCAAAATCGCAAAATGGGGCACAAATTGTTCAACAGGGAACTATTTACCACCTTCGTAAAAACGGCAATCGCTTCAATCTGTGCCGGTCTAGTATCTTATCTCGTTATTAAAATTTTGCCACCCCTAACTAAAGATAGCGATACCTTCCTGACGATTTTACCAAAATTTATGCTTATCGCCGGCTCTGGCCTCACCAGCTATGTCATAATCAGCTATTTCCTTGGTATCAATGAGGCAAAGCCTGTCGTTAAAAAGTTCTCTAGTCTTCTCTTTGGCAACATTAAATAGCTTTTACTATAAGCTAAGATAAGACACTAAGCTAAACAAAAAATAGCCCCTAAAGGCTCTCTCAGATTTTCATGTGGCAGGGGATGCAGGATTCGAACCTACGACACCCGGTTTTGGAGACCGGTGCTCTGGCCAGCTGAGCTAATCCCCTAGCTCCCTGTAATTATAGCATGTTAGAATAAAGCTATGAGTTATAATTTTTTCTCCGACTTTATTCGCGGCAAAAAGCAGATTTGCGTAATTCAGGCCGAAAACCCTGATGGAGATTCTTTAGGCTCGGCTTTAGCGCTTGAGGAGGCATTATCAGAACATAATATCTCTCTATATTGTCCGGTAGATATCCCTAAATACATGCGCTACTTTAAGGGCTGGGATCGTGTTACGCATGACTTCGACTATGAAGCGGACGGCTATATCATTGTTGACACTTCTTCATCGATACTCTTATCCAAACTTTTAACTAATCCTGCTATCCAGAATAGTTTACAGAAAAAACCCGTCTTAATTATCGATCATCATACCACCGAGTCCGATCTAGACTTCCCATATCAGGCTATCATTAAAACTTACCCCTCCACTTGTACTTTGCTTAAGGAGATTCTAACGGCTAATAATATTACTATCTCTCCACTTTGTGCCGAGCTACTTCTCTACGGCATTCTATCTGACACCTTAGGTTTAAGTTCTCCTACTACGAGACCTGCAGACTATCGCATGGCTGCCGACCTACTCGACACCGGCATCAGTATCGCCGACATGGAAGAGCGCCGTCGTGAGTTTATGAAAAAGTCTATTCATGTCTTTGAATATAAGGCCGACCTCATCAAACGTACAGAGTTCTATTTAGATAATCGTCTTGCTACAGTTCATATTCCTTTTGAAGATATTCGTGAGTATTCCGACGAATACAACCCCAACGTTTTAATTCAGGAAGAGCTACGCCTAGTCGAGGGCGTGGACGTTTCAGTGGCCATCAAAACTTACCCAGACGGCAAAGTCACCGGTAAAATTCGCAGTAATCTACCTATCGCCGAACAACTCGCCAACTTCTTTGGTGGTGGCGGACATCCTTATGCGGCTGGCTTTCGCACTTATGGCGATTACGATGACGTCTTAAACGATTTAATTGCCGCTACCGACAAGATCCTTTTAGCTTATGGTCAAGAATCTTAGTTTAAAGCTTAAAGCTTTTGCTATAATACTTTTATGATTAAAATCTTAAGGCGCCTAAAATCCTTGTTTCGTTTTCCGCCAGTAATGACATTGCGCTTTGATGTCGGCCCCAAACTTGATCCAGCTAAAACCGTTATTTTTTTGCATGGTATTGCCGCTTCCTACAAAACTTTTCGGCCTACGCTTAGTCAAATTACCCTTGACCCAGATTTTAAACACACGCGTTTAATGGCTTTTGATCTAATTGGTTTTGGGCGCTCTAAGCGTCCTAAAAACTGGCCCTATGATTTTGAATCTTATCGAAAAGTGCTGCGCAAAACTTTTCAAAAGCATCATGTTCGCGGCCCCATCATACTAGTTGGTCATTCTATGGGTTGCCTCATTGCCGCAGATTTTGCCTACGACCAAAAAATCCATAAACGCAAACTGCAAGTTGATTCGTTGATTCTAGTGTCACCACCTATTTTTAGACCCAAAGATACACAATATCTACCCGATCGTTTCCTGATTAAGAGCTACCGCGATATTGCTCGGCATAGCAGTAATTCCGCTGTCCAGACTATTGCAACCTTCGCCAGCCATATTTCTAGTTTCGAAAATCGTAATTTTAACACACCAGCTTTTAGGCGTAGTATGGAGCAGTTGATCATTTCCCCTGCCACTTGGCGCACTCTCTCTAAGATTCGCATTCCCACTACTATTATTCATGGTCTAGCCGATCCGCTCGTGATTGGGCAGAATCTAGAGGCCTTAGCGAAGCGTAGCCGTCATATCGAATATATTACTTGTCTCGGCGCTCATGATATTCTAGGCGCAAAGCAACGTAAGCTTATTCAGACTATTAAAGCTAAACTGTAAGGTGCTAAGATAAAAGTATGGAAAGATTCAGCCAATATTTTGTACCCGAACACTATGAGCTTAAACTCCACTTTAATCGCGAAAAGACTAAGTTTTCTGGCAAGGTCACGATTTTAGGCGAAGCGCAGGCTCCTAAAATTAAACTTCACGCCGTGAATCTTCGTCTTAAATCTTTGCAGGTCGACTTCGTTGATCATAGTTTCCGGATGGAGTCTGACGCGATTATAATTAACGATATCACCCCAGGCAAGCATAAGCTTTATATAACTTATGATGGCGATATTAAACGTGATATGGTGGGCGTTTATCGTTCCGTCTATGAGTTCAAGGATGCTCGTCATAAAAACTGCAGTGAGGCTATCATTGCCACGCAGTTTGAATCGCACTATGCGCGTCGATGTTTCCCCTGTATTGACGAGCCTAGCGCTAAGGCGAAGTTTAGTATCACTATTAGTTCGGCAAATCTTGACGACCAAATTATCAGCAACATGCCAGCCCTTAAAACAGTTCAGCAAAAGCAGCTTAAAACTGTTACTTTTACGCCTACTCCTCGCATGTCCAGCTACTTGCTCGCCTTTGCGCTAGGTAGTTTCCAGAGCTATTCTGTTAAGTCTAAGTCGGGCGTACAGATTACTAGCTACGCCGGCCTGCATCAGGACCCTCAGCTCCTTAAATATCCCAGTCTGTTCGCCGCTAAATGTATTGATTTTTACAACGAGCTTTTTAAGCTTCCTTTTCCTCTACCAAAACTCGATCAGTTAGCTCTGCCAGATTTTGAAGCGGGCGCGATGGAAAACTGGGGTCTCATGACTTTTCGCGAACATGCCCTTTTGGCTGATACGAAATCTGCTGTCAGTGACCGCGCCTACGTCGCAACAGTTATCGCACATGAAATCTCCCATATGTGGTTTGGTGATTTAGTTACCATGGCGTGGTGGGATGATCTATGGCTAAATGAGGCCTTTGCCTGCCTCATGGAGACTTATGCGGTCGCCAAAATTGATCCAAGCCTTGAAGTTTGGGATGATTTTTATACCGACAGCGTCCTGCCGGCGCTTTTGCGCGATAGCCTGCCAAGTGTACAGCCCGTACGCGTGGCCGTACATCACGTTGAGGATATTGCGAACCTCTTTGATGCTTCCATTGTTTATGCTAAAGGCGCCCGCTTAATGTTAATGCTAATGCGCCTCATGGGTGAGCAGCAGTTTTTCAAAGGTATTGCGAGCTATTTCGAAAAGCACGCTTATAAAAATACTACGGCCGATGATTTATGGCGCGCCCTCAGTCCGTATGCCGACTTTGACGTTAAGGCCTTTATGACTCCATGGCTCGAACAGTCTGGTTACCCCGTTTTAAGTGCAGGGAAGCAGCAGCGCTTCTTAACGGCTGGTGCCCCCGACTTACATACGAAATACCCCGTCTTAAAAGTTAGGGATGATCTTTCGGGGCATTATCTTATTAAGCTTAGCGACCAAGAGTTTGCATTAGGGCTTGAAAATTTTGCGCAGTTGCAAAAAGAACAGCAGCTCCGCCTTATTATTGATCGCTGGTTATTAGCACGCGCCAATCAAGTCCCTAGCATCTCACTGGTCGACTTGATTATTACTTTAAATCGCGCAAAAGACCCACTCGTCTGGAGTTTGCTTAGCTCCATTATTGCCGATTTATCGAGATTTTTTGCCCCAGATAGCGACCTTGAAAAACAGTATAAAAATTTCATTTGCCAGCAATTACACGATCTCAAAACGGAATTAGGGATAGACTTTAGTAGTAGTGACAATTATAAAAATCTCAAACTCCGCAGTTGTATCTACGCCCTCTTGTCTTGGTCGGACGACCCCGATTTTGCAGCCACTATCCATAAGAAATATATCAAAAATGATATATCCACCAAAAGCTTTTATGCCGATATTAACCCAAATTATCGCTCAATTATTTTAGTTCAACTTGCCAAAAAACAGCCTAATTTTGCCGAAAAGTTTTGGCAGGACTACCAGGCTAGCTCTGATCCTAGTCTGAGAAGCGACTTGATGTCGGCTCTTTGCGCAGCGCCTAGCCAAGACCTTATTACTCAGCTTCTAAGCTCACTGAAAGATGAAAATCGCATTCGCCCGCAAGATCGCCTCCTCTTCTTTATCCGCCTGCTTAAGAATTCGAAAGCCAGAGACGCCAGCCTCGATTGGTTTTATGATAATTGGGATTTTTTGTTTGCCAGTGAGGGCGATAAGTCTATTGCCGACTATCCGCGCTACCTTGCCAACCTCATAAATACGCCATCAGAAATATCACGTTACCGTGAATTTTTCGCCGACAAGCAGCAAGCGCCCGCTCTGCAGCGCACCCTTAAAATTGCTTTCGCGGAGCTAAGCGCCCGCCTGCAGCTTATTGCCGACAATCAGCCTGCCGTGCAGCGCAAAATCAGCGAATTACAATAAAAAGCCCCGCAATACGGTCGCGGGGGACTCACCTTTATTTAATTCATACAACTACAATTGATTAAATAAAGGTTGAGATTTATCTTTGACTAAAAAGCAGCATTTATATACTCTGCTACCTCGTCAAGATTTTCACACACATGAGCGCCTAATTTTATGAGCCCTTGCTTAATTTTTTCAATACCTTTCTGCTGATTTTTCGGAATATTACCTATTGCGCAGAAGACGAGTTTTTCAGGAGCTCTAATAGCCTCTTCATGAATCTCCCATCCGCTGTAAGTCCCTAACGAATCTCCAGTTATAACGAAAACATTCAATTTTGCCATTGGCTTACAAGCATCTTCGCGCTGAGCATCTTCTGGCGTCCAGTCGTCAACCTGCGGATTAAAGAATGGAATATCCTCCTTCATCTTAGGTATCAAGGTCTGTCGCCAAGTACTATTTGCGCAAGTCCCTCCAAGAAAAACACATCCTGCATACATACTATTATTACCGTTAATTTTCATACCACACCTCCATACGAAATACAAACAAAAAGTTATACTTTAATCATATCATAAAAATATAAAATGTCAACTATATCAATAAAAACTCATCAATAATATTACGATTAACTAAGAAAAACGGACGAAAATTCGTCCGTACTTTGCACGATGTTTATATATTATTCTCGCGTCTTTTAGCATGTGCTGCGCCAAGTGTATCAATATCCTTTAACTGATCCGAAGAGAGATCTCCCGGGGTTGAAAGATATAGCGCAATGGCCGCATTCAGTTTTTTCTGCACAGAGGCTGGACCTTCAAGTAATTTATTATATGCTGCCCAGATTTCAAACGTCATTGTATGGCGCTCGTCGTCTTGTTCAAGGATTAAAAATTTTGGTAAACGTCCTTTTGCTATGAAATTTAACCTTGCGCGACAGTCCTGAGTAGGCGACATAACGACGATAGTGTTAATGTCATTGAAACCTAATTTTTCCATCGCATAAATTGTCATAGCGTCTTCTGAGTCACCCCCTTTAACATTATCAAAAGTAACAATATTCACTAAGCCATCGTCAATTTCCGGTTTAAACTTTAGTCTTAACCACTCCTTTCCCATAAGTGCAAGTTCGAGCTTGTTTTTACCATGCAAACCTCCAAATGTAGCAAAAGTTACCTTTTTCCCACATTTTAAGAATTCACGACATTTTAGAGCGCCCATCTCTAGACGATTTATATAATCTTTACAAGGCTGATCGCTTTCATCCTCCGGATCATCCTGCGATTTAATAGATAAAAGTACGCAACTATCATTATATGTCATTTTTTCTTTCATTTTTTTTACGGTCAATTCTGCTGACTTCCACTCTAAAAAAGCTTTTTTATCCATCCAAGGTTCTTTTTCAATAAAGCTTACATCTAAATTATCTCTTAATTCCATATCCATAACCTCCATACTGTAAAAGAACTTTACATTTTTTATAATGCAATAAAATATGCTACATATTATAACCTATATAAATCATATTGTCAATAAACTTAAGTTTATTCTGAATAAAAATCCTTGCTCTGTCTAAAAACTATATAGTCATCTTCGATAATCAGCCTGCCGTGCAGCGCAAAATTAGCGAATTACAATAAAAAAACGCCCCTCCGGGCTTATCAATATATTAAATTCTAATTTGGTGGGCGAGAAGGGACTTGAACCCTTACTCTTTTTACAAGAACCAGATTTTGAGTCTAGCGCGTCTACCAGTTCCGCCACTCGCCCATACTGCCATATCTTACCATATTCTTATCTTGTATGCTAGAATTATTACAGCATGACTGAAGAAAAAGGTGGGCCTCTAAGTAGCCAAGATTTACAGCGTCAAACCATTGCAAAGCTTGCGCGCCAAAGGGCAATGCGTAGTTATGACGATCGTATGCGTAGTTTTTCGCGCACCAGATTTAACGATGCTACTTACCGCGCCAGCGCTATTCCGCCGCGCCCCGCTACTAATACTACGCCCAGTAGCACAGTCGTTTCATCTCAGCCGCCAATTAATCCCCAGCTTCCCACTAGTGATTTGCAAAAATATCATTCCGCTTGGCAAGATTATTACAAAAAATATTACGGTGAATATTATCAACGTGCCGCTAAGGCTGCCATTGAGAAAGATCGTCTTAGTCGCGCCAAAGTTGATATGGAGAAGAGCTTGAAAGAGCAAGACATGGGCTTGCGTCGGATTACTAAGGCTTCACTCGGTGAAGATCTTGACGAATCCACACTGAGCGAAGAAGATCGCCTTAAAGTTTTTAAGGCCAGTATTCAGCGTAAGGCCAAGCTGCGCGCCAAAAAAATGCGCAAATCACGTCATTTTATACCTATTTTTCTCGGTCTTTTAATCCTTATTGCCGGTCTGCTATTTCAGTATAATCAAGTCATCATTGCAAACGTCGTCGCCTATATGTCTCCGGGTAATTCTGAGGTCAAGAATATTAGCGAGATTGATCCGTCCGTTTCAGTCAAAACTAATCCTAATCCCACTCTAATTATCCCTAAGCTTAACATCGAAGCCCCTATTAATTTTGGCTCCAAAAACGATGTTGCCTCTATGATGACGGCCATGGGTAACGGTGTAGCGCATTTTTCCATGAATGGCGCTTCGGCCGTCCCAGGGGAGCTCGGCAATTTTGTCATTTCAGGCCATTCCGCCGGCAACGTTTACGAGCGCTCCAACTATAAATTTATCTTTTCTGGTCTCACTCGTATGACTAAAAAAGATTTGGCTTATGTCGACTATGAGGGGAAGCGCTACACTTATTCTATTACCGGCACTAAAGTCGTGGAGCCAAACGATACGCAGGCACTCGTCGATATTGCTAATAGCTCTGATAAGCCCATGTTGACACTTCTCACTTGCACTCCTTTAGGCACCAGTCGTTATCGTCTTCTAGTCTATGGTGAGCAGATTAATCCTGAATATAAAAAGCAGGCCAGTAACAGTAATCTCACTAATGAGCGTCCCAAGAGGCAAGTTGCAGATGCTACAAGTATGCCATCTAATTCAGCCTCTCCCCTTGTGCAATTTTGGCGTTGGCTCATAGGTTCTAACGACTAGGCCGACAATTATAACCCTAAATGCTCGCGAGCTTTTTGGGTCACTAAACGTCCCCGTGGCGTGCGTTCGATAAAACCTAACTTCAGCAGATATGGTTCGAAAAATTCTGCAATCGTGCTAGGGTCGTCCCCAGTTAGGGCGGCAATTGTGTTTAGTCCCACAGGGCGATTTTGGTAATTTTCCGCCATCAATTTCAGCATATTGCGGTCGGCAGCGTCCAGCCCCAAGGCATCTACTTTCAGCATTTCCATCGCCGCCTCTGCGCTAGCAATATCAATAATACCGTTTCCTTCCACTTCCGCAAAATCGCGCACGCGCTTCAATAATCTATTCGCGACGCGTGGCGTCAGCCTTGAACGACTCGCCAAAAGCGCCGCCGCCTCTGGCATAATCTGAGTGTCGAGGATTTTAGCTGAGCGCTCAATGATAGTTTGAATCTCTTCGGGTTTATAATATTCTAACCTAAACTGATGCCCAAAGCGGTCGCGCAAGGGCGCCGCTAGAGCCCCCGTATTAGTGGTTGCACCAATCACCGTAAAATGAGGCAAATCTAGGCGCACGCTACGCGCCGCTGGCCCTTTTCCGATAATAATATCAAGCTTATAGTCCTCCATGGCGGCGTACATAATTTCTTCTACTGCGCGGCGTAGGCGGTGAATTTCATCTATAAATAAGATGTCGCCCTCAGATAGATTCGTCAAAATACTTGCTAAATCGCCAGGTTTTTCTATTGCGGGTCCCGAGCTGACGCGCAGGTTTGCCCCCACCTCTTTCGCGATCACGTTCGCCATAGTTGTTTTACCAAGTCCAGGTGGGCCATAAAGTAAAACATGGTCAAGGCTATCGCCACGTTTTTTCGCCGCCTTTATGGCAATTTTTAAGTTGGTTTTCATCTGTTCTTGACCAACATAATCTTTGAAATTATCTGGACGTAAAGAAAGTTCAACCTTGTTTTCCTCAAAGTCGTCCGCATGTAAATCGGCGTCTATAACCCTCTCTATTCCCATAGCCACAGTATAGCATGCTTACATTTTCAGGGGCCAACCCTACTAACTCACGGTTTTTCGGACAAAATCTCTAAAATATGTTATAATACTATAAAGAATCTGAAGGAGATGTGTAAGTATATGAAAAAAGGGCGAAGATTTAATAAACTTGCTTGGTGGTCCATTATTTTGCTAGCAATTGTTTTAGCGGCAATTGGCTTAATTATTGCCGTGATTGTCTCTGATCGTGACGCTGGCCCTCAGCCCGCGCCTATGCAAGTAGAGGATCATCCAAAGCTACATTCTCAAGGCACTAGCAAAGATCATGCTAAAACCAAAACTAAAACTCCGTCTAAAAACGTCGCTAACACCAGTGTGAAGCCACGCGTCAAGAAGCAAGAGCCAGCCGTTGTTACGCGCTGTAAATCTGCTAGATATATGGAAACGCAACTCAAGGGTAGTAGCGAGATTGACTGTGATACGGCTGCTGGCATTGAACGTTTCCAGTCCACTGAAATTAGCGCTAGTCTACCCGCCTCAAACGGACAGGCCCAGCCTCAATCTACCAAGACGTCTCGTCGGCCCAATCGAACTAAATCAAAGTCACGCCAAGCAGTAGGCGCATCTTCTAAGCCTATGCCCGCCAGCGGCCCCAGCAATCATTTGCCCGCCATTTTCATCTTATCTTTTGCAGTTTATGCTAGCGCCTTTGGCCTTAATAAGCTTTGTGCACGCAAACTCAAAGCTCAGTCTTAATCTTTTTACCAGATTGGCACCTCTTGCGCCCATTCTCCTGATAGGGTAAAATATAAGAGATGTTTCGGGGTGACTCAAAGTTTTTTTATGTCTATGATAAAAGCGCTTTGAGTCATTCCGACGAAAGGAATTAAATTATATGTCAAAACAATTAACAATGGATGAGCTTTTAGCTCAAGAACAGGCTGTTGCTCCAGCTAAAATGGGAGAGCTGCTCGAGGGCGAAGTTATCAGCGCCAAAAAGCACGAAATCTTAATCGATCTCGGTGCTAGAGGTGTAGGTATGGTGCCACGTCGTGAGGCCATGTTTGGTCGTCATCTCAAACTCGGCGATAAGGTTTCCGCCAGCGTAGTCGATCCAGAACTTAAAGATGGCAGTATTCTTCTATCTTTGCGCAAAGCCGTTAAAGAAAAAGGCTGGGATGAAATTATGCAACGTTTTAACGACGGCGAAATCGTAGAAGTGCAGCCTTATGACGCTAACCGTGGTGGTCTACTTGTGGAATACGAAGGTGTACGGGGCTTTTTGCCAGTATCGCAGCTTTCGGCTGAGCATTATCCACGCGTGGGTAGCTCAGATAAATATGAGATTCTCCAAAGACTCAATACGCTCGTTGGCCAGACTATAAAGGTGCGCATTTTAGACGCCGATAAAAAGGCTAACAAGCTCATTTTCTCTGAGAAAGAAGCCGTCAAAGATGGTTTAGCTGAGCGCTTTGCTAAGCTCAAAATTGGTGATGTCGTCAAAGGTGTCGTTACGGGTGTGGTAGATTTCGGTATCTTTGTAAATGTAGACGGCATCGAAGGCCTGGTGCATATCTCTGAAATCTCTTGGGAGCGTGTTGCGAATCCAGCCGATTATGTCAAAAACGGCGATACGATTGAGGCTAAAATTATCGCCATCGATAAAGATCGTCTCTCTCTATCCATGAAACAATTACAAGAAGATCCATGGATTAAAGAAGTTGAAGCCTTTAAGAAGGGTGACGAAGTAGAAGGTACTATCACTCGCATTACGCCTTTTGGCGCCTTTGTACAAATCTCTCCCGCCATTGAGGCCTTAGTGCATGTTTCCGAGATGGGCAAGGGTAACGATAGCAATCCTGAAAAACTCTTTACCCTCAATGAAGTCAAAAAGTTCAGAGTACTAGAAGTAGACAAAGAAGGTCGTAAGATTTCTCTCAGTCTTAGTAAATAACAACACAAAATATAAAGTCGAGCTCTGGCTCGACTTTATGTGAGGGGGCAGAAAGGAGCTAGGATGGCAGAACAGCAAGAAAGTAAGAAGATCCAGATTGCGGGCTCTATCACCGTTGACGAATTGGCAAGCGCTTTAGGTATTCCCGTTACTAATTTGATTGGTAGTCTCTTTAAGAATGGGATTATGGCGACTATTAATCAACGTCTTGATTTTGAGACGGCTCAAATCATGATTGACGAGCTAGGTTTCAAAAATGTCACCTTAGAGCGTAAGGTTAATACGCTCAAAAGCAATGAAATGCGTCGCGAACTTAGCGCAGATGCCGAAAAACGCCCGCCTGTAGTAGCAGTGATGGGGCACGTTGATCATGGCAAAACTACTCTACTTGATACTTTGCTCAAGAAGAAAACCGTCGAAAGGGAAGCGGGCGGCATCACTCAGCATATTTCCGCCTATCAAATGGATTATAAAAAACGGGCAATCACTTTTCTAGATACCCCAGGGCATGAGGCCTTTGCCGCCATTCGCCAGCACGGTGCTATGCTGACTGATATCGTCGTGCTCGTAGTTGCTGCCGATGATGGCGTGAAGCCCCAGACTGCCGAGGCAATTAAATTTGCCGAGACGGCACATGCCAAAATTATTGTTGCTATCAACAAGATTGACAAAGAAGGTGCCAACATTGAGCGCACCAAGACGCAACTTGCAACTGAGTTCAACTTAAACCCAGAGGAATGGGGTGGTGATACTATTATGGTGCCAATTTCTGCTAAGACTGGCGCCGGCATCGAGAAGCTTCTAGATATGATTCTCCTCGTCGCCGATATGGACGAATTGCGCGCTGATGTTAAGGTACCAGCCGAGGGTTTAATTATTGAAAGCCATATGGAAACTGGTAAGGGTTCGGTCGTGAATCTCTTAGTCACTTCTGGTGAGCTCAAGACAGGTGAATTTATTGTGGCCGGTAAAGCCTACGGCAAAATTCGTACCATGCTAGATTGGCGCGGTAAGCCTAAAGGTAAAGCCTTGCCGGCTACGCCCGTTACGGTTACTGGCTTTAAAGATCTACCTAATTTCGGCGATCAGTTTCATGAATATAAAGATGAAAAAACTGCCCGCAAACACGCGTTGCTCAATGCTCAAATTGCTAAGAACGAAAGCGCCTCTGCCAACGTTACTTCGGCGGACCTTTTGCGCATGATGAATATAGAAGATAAAAGCGAGACCTTCAATGTTATTGTTAAATGCGATGTTTTAGGCTCTGTTACCTCTGTAGTTGATTCTTTGCGTCTTATCGATACGCATGGCGCCGTGGTGCTGAATGTAATCGCAAGCGGTGTTGGTGCTATTTCAGAAAACGATATTTATATGGCGGCTGGCGATGAACATACCGTCATTTACGGATTTAACGTTGAAGTGCCTAACATGATTGCCAAAATGGCGGAGCGCAACGGCGTTAAGCTTAAAACTTTCAAGGTTATTTACGAGCTAATTGAGGACGCTCGCAGCGAGATGGAAGCTTTGCTTGGCGTCGAAACCATTGAAAGCGATACTGGCGAGCTATCCGTGCAGGGCGTCTTTCGTATCACTAAAAATGAATTAATTGCAGGCGGTCAGGTTGTGTCTGGCGATGTCCGCCCAGGGTATTTTGGACGCGTTTATCGTCAAAATAAGCTAATTGGCGAAATAGAAGTCGTTAACGTACAGGCAGGTAAAGTAGATGTATCCGTTTTACATGAGAGCGAAATTGGTGGCTTATCTATGAAGACTAGCCAAAAAGTTAATATGCAAATTGGCGATAAGATTAAGTTTTTCACGCGTAGCGAACAAAAGAAAACTCTCTAAAGATCACCACCTAAAACACCCCCTCCATAGAGTTGGGGCGTTTTTTTTCATCTCCGCTTATGTTATGATTAAGCTAAATAAGAATAAAATAGGAGGCAAAATGTTTAAAGTTGACGAGCAGTTTCTAGATAATCTCGGTCTGGCAGCCATGAAGGCAGAGGATAAAAGAAACTTTATGGATTACGTGCAGGACCAAATAGAGCTGAGGGTAGGTGAACGTATTGACGCTGGCATGAACGAACGGCAGCGCGAAGAGTTTAAGCAGCTACTTGACGGCGCCGATCAGGGCAAAATTAAGGCGTGGCTTGAAACTAATCAGCCCGATTACAAAGAGATCGTTGATGACACCATCCGTGAAATTCAGACCGAAATTCGCGAAAACAAGGATAAAATCCTCGAGCAATAAACTATTTTAAGCTCCTATTTTTTAAGCCATTCAGATAAGCTTTTGGGCTCATCGCTTTGGCGTTAGGTGGAATAATTTCGTCCATTACGAGATATTTTCCATCTGCGCAAAGCTGATCGAGTATCGACTCCGCCACTAAACCCACATGTGCTTTTTTAATTATAAAATCTTGGCCATTAAATTTAATTCTTGGCTTCGGGAAGCCGCCAAAAGCTCTGATTTTATTTAATAAACTACTGGCGCTCTCTTGCTGCGGTTTTAGTTCGCCATCTGCTTTACTAAGTTTTTGCGTAAAAGTCGCCTCAGCATCGTTCTGTCGCACACCTTTAGCGGTGCCAGCCAAATAATCTGGCAAAATCTGCATTAGAGTTTGAGCAGATATTTTAGCAATTTTTTCATAAAGGCTCTGTTTATCGTCATCGGCCATAATCTTTATTGGCCGTTGCGCATATATATCACCCGCATCCATCTTGGGGCTCAGTTGCATAATACTTACCGCCGTCTCCGTATCGCCAGACATAATCGCCGTTTCAATTGGCGTAGTACCACGATATTTAGGTAGTCTAGATGGATGAATATTTAGGATTTTATGTGGAAAAGCTTCAATAATCTGCTTTGGTATCAGCTTCCCATAGGCCGCCAAAATCCCCACCGCAGGCTGTTGCACTTTAATTAGTTCTAAAATTTCCGCACGGCTTAAGCCATAATAAATTGCTATTCCTTGCGCCTTTGCTATTTTTTCGATTGCTAGCTCGCGGCGTGGATTTTTTGAACTTAAAATTAGCGCGCTAATTTTGTAGCCACTAGCGATTAACGCCTCAAAAATTGGCGCCCCTGTTTGCTCAATACCTTGCGCCAGCTGCTCGTTGCCAAAATAGAATATTTTTTCCATCTCTAATCTAGCTCCTTTACTAGTTTAACCGTCGGGGAAGAGTTCTTTATTATTTTTAATATATTTATTATAGTCCAACGCTTCCAAATCGCCTTTTTGATTCAATTTAAAAAAAGCTTTTTCGCTATTTTTAATTCGATCAATAAAAAGCACGCCATCTAGATGATCGATTTCGTGCAGCAGCGTACGCGCCAAAAAACCTTCGGCCTTAATCTTAACTTCGCTGCCATCCTCGAGCGTCGCCTTAATACGCGCTTTTTGGGGGCGTGGCACTAAGCCGTAAATCGCTGGCACCGACAAACATCCTTCTGGCTCTGTCACATTAGCGCCTTCAGTCTTTGTTACTTTGGGGTTAATTAGAGCGATAAAATTAGCATTTTTCTTATCTTCCATATCCTCACGTACGATAATAATTCGCTTATTAACGCCAAGCTGAGGCGCTGCCATCGCTGCCGATAGCTCATGCGGATGCGTTTTTTCCCAAGCTATGCTTTGCTCGCGCATCGTCTGAATGATGTCTAAAATCTCAGCATTAATATCACCAACTGCTTTTGACTCTTGTCTTAGGCGCGGATCTGGTGTCGTGATAATTTTATCTTTCATACATCTATATTATACAATATTTAGCCTAAAAATAAACCGTAAGCCAATTTCTATCTGATATTGTGGAAAACTTCTAAATTATTAAAAATGATATTTGACAAGCCAAAACATAAACATTACAATGAGCTGTAGTAGAAAATGTGGCAGGTGTTTAGAAACAAACAACTATAAAATTCAAGTAAAACACAAGGGAAGGTTTTATGGGGCTCACATCAATCTTGCGTGGTCTAAAATTTAAATTTTTAGCCACATGTTTATTAACTTTAACTATTATTTTGGCGTCCAGCTTCGTAGTAAAGCAGGCCAATGCAGCCTACATTAAGGAGCCTACAGTCAAGGCTGGCAATATGAGCCTAGCCACAAAACTTGGCGCTAAAATTACTTCGCACTTCGCTGCTCCTGCTCAGGCCGGTTCGCCTCAATCTGGCGACGCTATCACCAAAATTGAGTCATTTAATACTCAATATGCTGATGGTGGCAAAATGCAGGGCGGTAAATATGCCTGGAAGCCAGCTAATAGCTCTAGCGGACACTGGTTCGTATTTAGAGTTAATTATTCTGCTTCTACGCGCGGTGAAGTCCCAGCCGAAAGCGTTAAGATTACCATCCCTAAAAGCATTTTAGTTAATAGAGCTGGCGCAAGCAGCGATTATATTGAAATGTCCCTACCTAAGCGTGGCGAAGAAGAGAGAGATGATGAGTACGCTTACTATACTGAAGGCGATAATCTTGTCGTCTACAACGTCAAGCCCGTACACGCCATCAGTGCTTATTTTGAAATTGCTTATTGCACCAGTGAAACCACCTTCGACTATAAAGATATGGCTAAATCGAATGATTTTAGCGCCCATATTCAGGCCGGCAATCTTACTGCCGATTCTGATAAAAAAGCCGTATATATTGATACTTCCGCTAAAATTGCTACCACCAGTAAGTATCATCCCGACCTCTATCGTGCATGGAGAGATAGCTGGGGCACTAAGCCGGCCGATGCTGATTCTTATTATTACTTAATCTGGACAGTACGTAGCCATGTCGCTAAGCCCGTAACGCAGCCTTACACTTTCTCGCTCAAAGATACCCCTTCCAGTGCGCAGGGCGCCGTGGATCTAGTTGGCTATAAATTTAGTGGGCAAAGAGAATACAGTAAAACTTCTAGTGTTAGTGACCAAACTGAAAACGGCGATCGCTATGACTACGTTCTAACGCGCCATCGTAAAGCTACTTTTGATGCTAAAACTTATTATAAGATTTCTAATAGCGTAGCTGCGGCCGTCTCCCCCAAAGACTCCATCGATCCGAGTAGTCGCGTCTACTCTAGTAATAAATTTGAATGGACAAAACCTGTTTTCTCAAGGCCAAATGGTCACTTTATGATCAACAAATGCGGCAATGAGAACTGGGAACGAAGTTATTGCCCAGGTTCCGAACCTTGGGATTACGCCTCCTACGACCTCGATCAGCTTCAAGAAGGTAAAACGAATAAGCTTGGTGGCATCAAATATTATGTCTCCTCTTATGGCTGGAGTTATCCTTGGACCGTTGCTGGCGATAGTTCTGATCCAGCTAATTATGGTAAAAAGAATGTTAAGTTCGTTACGACCGATGACACCCTCTTCCCGTTAGATCAAAATACCTCAGTATTTAGGTCTGAAGACTGGAAAACCAACGAGGGGCAAACCCCGCTCGCTTCGGAAGACTATGATTTTAGTAGCCTCGACTATGACCTATATGTTGATGAAGCCAGTTACGACGACTTTTATAAAAAATTTGAAACAAAGTATCATAGTTTCGACAATACGGATATTCTGAGTCTATTCATTAAGGTAAATGGCAGCTGGATTAAGGGCGGCGATTACAACTTTGGCAGTAATACCGTCACGAACCTTAATACTACCTACGTTTCTAGCTTCACGGATAGTAGGGTTGAATTTAAAGAGGGCGTAGATGGCTGGCGTTTTGAGCACTCCAACCCTCACTACTATACCGATTTAACAGTTTATCCTTACGTCACGCTCTTTAATACGCCTCGCGTTATGAACTGGATCAAAGATGGTAATAAAAACAAGGATGTTGTGCTATTAAAGAACGGCGCCACCCAGAAGATCTACAACTCTAATAATGGTAAAATCGTTGAAATTAACAAAATTATTGGCGATAGGCTCCGCCGCAGTCAGAGAACTTCCGAGCTCAAGAAAGATGCGGTTTCGTCTACTAATTTCGTGAAGGGCAAGAAAGCCGAAGTAACTTGGCGAGTGGAACAGCGCGAAAACTTTATCACTGGTACGGGTCAAGTCGACCCCGTTCGTCAAAGTTCGGGCACCTTCTACGATCTCTTGCCACTTGGCTCATTCTATAAGGATGGCTCCATCGCCGTTAGTACGGATCGTGGCTACCTTCAAGAAAACGCCTATGACGTTAATATTATTACGAATTACAAAAACTCGGGCCGCCAAATGCTGGTCGTCAAGATGAAGGATCCTGCTCTTTACTACAATGCTTATTATACAACCGTACACTCTTGGGATTCAATTAAGGACTTCGGCAAATCCGCCCTTAATCCTGTAGCCTATGAGACGGGCAATGATACGATTGCTGAAGGTTTCCCAGATAACGGTGGCGACAAGCTTAGTGGTAAAAACAAGGCTTACATGACCGACCTTGATCCTACTACCAACGCTACTAAGTTTATTTACGCTCAGGAAAACCACTATATTAATAGCGTTACGGCTGCATCCTCAGGCCTATATAAGAAGGTTAAAAGTGGCAATGATTCGTCTTGGACTTATGATGCCTTCATTGGACCAAATTCATCCTATGCCTACAAGTTCCGCTTCGCTAACACCTTTAATAATAAATCTAAAGACCTCGTCTTTTACGACTCCATCGAAAATTATCATTTAACTGATGGTTCTAATAAGCCAGAGAGTGAATGGTATGGCAACCTTGAAAGTATCGACACCTCTCAGCTCCTTGCTAAAGGTATCCGCCCAGCCGTCTACTTATCTAGCCAAGCTTTAGATATGGATGATGCGTCAAATCGCAACTTAAACGATAGTAGCAAATGGACGCTCCAAAATAACTTTGGCGACCTTAGTAAGGCTAAAGCCATTGCTATCGACATGACCAAAGACACTAATGGCCAATCCTTCGAACTTGGCAAGGGTGAATCTGTCTCTGCTATTCTCTACATGAATAACAAGGGCAAGCCATCGCCAACTGGTGTCGGTAAATATCCTGAGACCTATAACAATATCTACATGGCTAGCACTCTAGAAGATGACATGGGAGGCTCGCAATCGTCCTTTATTCACCAAGATTTCACGGCCGTCAAGTATCGCATGATTGCCGACTTTAAAGTCGAAAAAATTAGCGAAAAATATGCCAACATTAAGATTAAGGATGTAGAATTTAAACTAAGTGGTACTTCCGAATATGGCACCCCAATCGATATCACTAAATATACCGACCGCAATGGACAGATTAAATTCAAGAACATTGAAAAAGGTACTTACACCCTCCAAGAACGTAGCGTCGGTCCAGACTGGCAGCTTGATCCTACTGAGCATAAAGTCGTGATTGCAGCCGATGGCTCCGTCACAGTTGATGGCAAAGATGCTAGCGCCTCTGGCAATGGCGCCGCCATCACGAATAAGGTTCGTATCCACGGCGATCTTCGCTTTAATAAGCGCGATGTTGCCAAAAAAGCGATGAGCGTGGTTGGTGCACAGTTTAAGCTCTTTGGTACTTCCAATTATGGTAACGCCATCACTCTTTACTCTACCTCCAGCAACACTGGATCCGTCTTCTTCCCCAATATTGAATACGGCACCTACAAATTAGTCGAGGTTAATTCCGCTGACAACTACATCCCTAATGCTAAGACCTATACGGTTGTAGTAGATGCTAATGGTGTGGCGGGCATTCAAGACGTTGACTTTGATACCAATGGTTACTACAACATCTACAACGAATCTTATCACTCGGTTAAATTCATCAAGCGCTCTTCCTATAATAAGGCCGTCGTGCCAAAAGCTCGCTTTAAGCTTAGTGGTACCTCTAACTACGGTAGAGCCGTCGATCTCGAGGCCGAATCTGCCGCTTCTGGTTGGGTAGAATTTGGCGGACTCGAACCAGGTAACTACACGCTCAAGGAGATGAGTGCGCCTGAAAACTTTGAGGCTGATCCTAACACTTATCCAGTCGTAGTAAGGACAGATGGTAGCTTCGTTATCCAAGGCATGTCGCAAGATTCAGCTGGTAATTACCAAGACTTCAACGTACCTACGCCAAACGGAGAAATTCAGGTACGCAAAGTCTGGCAAGATAAGAGCGATAACACTAAGCGTCCTTTCCCAGAAATCTCTCTCTCCACCAAAGACCCAAGCGTCAAGCCTAACTATGCCACTTTGGCAAACGATTGGGCAACTAAAGCTAATGTCAATAATGAAACCGTCAAGAGCTTTGCTAAGTATAGTGGCGCCAACGCTAGCGCTCTAACGCGCGAGAATATTACGACCACTATTCCAAATGCGGTTCGTATCGATGATAACGATCCTGAGCACGCAGGCGTACTGTATGGTTGGACCGATAGCGAGAATAAGTTTAATTACTGGACCGATGCTGAGAAGCTTTACCTTCCAGAAGATTCAAGCTTACTCTTCAATACCTTTACAGCTATGACCACGCTTAATCTTAAAGAGTTTGATAGCTCCAAGGTTACGAACATGAGCTTTATGTTCCAGCGCTGTACCTCTCTAGCTAACCTCGATCTATCCAACTTCAACACTAGTAAAGTTAAAGATATGGTTTCCACCTTTGACGGTATGATCGCATTATCCGGTATTGACCTCTCCTCCTTTGACACTTCTAATGTCGAAACCATGCCATACCTCTTCTACGAAGACCTATCCCTAGCTAGCGTCGATCTATCCTCCTTCTCCACTAGTAAGGTTACGGACATGAGCTACATGTTCTATGACGCCATCAATCTAGCCAACATCTATGTTTCTGACCATTGGAACACGGCAGCTGTTAGCGATTCCGACGACATGTTTTATAACGCCGAAAAGCTCCCTAACTTTGATGCCAACACGGTTGACAAGTCTGGCGCAGACACTACGCATTACCTCAAATCTAAAGCCTATAATCCTATCACTCCAAATCCAGAAGGTGCCGGCGGTGAATCTAGCGACACTACTATGACTTTACCTGCCGATCAAAACCAATACTCCTGTGATGCTGCTGGTGAGTCTTGTACGATCAATATTACCGATAATAAGCAAGGCGCTCACGCCGTTCAGCTTACTCGCAATGGTGACTCTTGGGTCTACAACATCAAGGTCGTTGACGATAAAGTTAAGTACTTCGTGTATGAGTCCGACCTAGTTGGCTACAAGGTTTCAAATACTGCCACTAACCCAGTCGCTACCGAGAATAAGCAGGCCACCATCACTAACACCAGTGAAGATCAACCTACTTCTACTAAGACTCTTAAGATTTCAAAAACAGTCAAAGGACAAGTTACTTACGATGATTCGGGTAATCCTAGCTTCCAGGAACTTACTGGTCCAGCCCCAAGCAATAAATTCATCTTTCACGTCACTTTAAGTGGTGAAGGTATTAGTGGCATCCAACGCTTTGGCAACGTCGTCTTTGACAATGGTAAAGCTACCGTACGTCTAGCCCATAACGAATCTATTAGTCTTGACGGTATTCCTAGCACTGCTAAGTACGATATTGTAGAGGAAAAAACTAAAGGCTTTATTGCCCAAAAAGAACAAATAACAGGACGCATGCGTTCAAAGATGCAAACAACCAGCGCATCATTCATCAACGGCCAAGAACAGACAGAAGAGCCTAAATACGTTGATATTAAAGTAGAGAAAAAGCTCAGCGGCAACTTCGAGAAGACCGACGATCAATATCAGGTCAATCTCGCCTTCACCGATCTAGAGGCCGAAAAAGAATATACTATCGAAAACTCTGTCTCCGGTGATAAGGCTAATATGACTAAGTTTATGTCGGACGCCCAAGGCCTTGCCAACATCAGCCTCAAGCTCAAGAAGGATCAAACTATTACCATTAAACAAATTCCTGTTGGCGCTCTTTACCAAGCCACTGAGTTAGCCGGTTCTTATACTGCCAGCTATAAGCTTACCGATGCTGCTGGCGCAGGTAGCATCTCCTCCACTGCCGGCTTTGCTAAGGAAGGCGAGCAGCTCGCCACCAAGCAGGAGAAGGCTGAAGAGAACGAACAAGTTACTATTACCTTTGACAACAAGCTAAATAAGACTGCCAACCTTCAGCTTACTAAGCGCGTTCTTGATAAAGATGGACAAGTAGTCGCAGGTGATGCCACCGAATATAGTGTAGATATTCACCTCGCTAACCTTGCTCCTAATGCCAAGATCTACTCTAGTATTGGTGTTATCCAAGCTGACGCATCTGGACGCGCCATGGTCTCCGCGCTCCTTAGCAGCGTGAAGCCTGTTACCATCAATAATCTCCCCGTCGGCGCTACTTACTATCTAACTGAGCAAAAGAGTGACAAGATTGCATCTTACGTCATTACCGACTCTGCCAACCTAGGCAAGATCAAGAAGGCTACTGATGCTAACACTAAGACCAATCAAGCTCTTAGCACCGATACCGAAACTGTCAATGAAGGTGAAAACGTAACGGTTAGCTTTACTAATAAAGCCGCGCCTGAATTGATTAACGTTAACGTTAGTAAAGAGTTTAACGACGCCGACAACCAAGACGGCAAGCGCCCAAGCTCAGTCTTCGTCCAGCTATACGAAATAGTCGCTGGCCAAAAAACTGCCATCGGCGACAAGATCAAGCTTGATGCCAGCAACAAGTGGCACTACACCTGGAGTAATCTAGATGCAGCCAATACTTATGGTGTCGAAGAGCTTTACACTAGCCCAATCTATACGGCCACAGTCAGCGGCGATCAGAAGTCAGGCTTTAAGATTACGAACAGCTACAATCCTGAAACCATTAACATCCCAGTTGAAAAGACTTGGAACGATGCCTCCGATCAAGATGGCATCAGGCCAGAGAGCGTTACTGTTAAACTCTTCTCCAAGACGGATGCTAAGGCTGAACCAAAAGACACCGGCTTAGAGATAAGCATCAAGAAAGATGCCAAGGGTGCCTACAAAGGTATCTTCACGGGCGTGCCTAAATATGAAGCTGGCAAGAAGCTTATTTACTCAGTCAAGGAAACTCCTGTCGCCGGCTATAATAACACCGAGAACAAGCTAGTCAATGCCGATAATCAAGAACAGGGCTTCACTCTTACCAACTCACGCACCGCCTACGAAACCGTTGATGTAGCCGGTACCAAGACTTGGAACGATAACAACAACCAAGACGGCAAACGTCCTGCTAAGCTCAACGTCCAGCTCCTCGCTGATGGCAAGCCTGTCCAGGGTAAGGTAGTTACACTTGAAGGCAAGAACCTCAGCTACGAATGGAAGGGTCTACCAAAGAATAAAGCTGGTAAAGCCATCGTCTACTCCGTATCTGAAGATGCCAATGGCGATGCTGAAGGTGATGGTCTAGCCGCCCTCGGCTACAGCTCCAAACTTGAAGGCTACAACCTCATTAACACTTACAAGCCAGAAGGTATGTCTATCCCAGTTACTAAGATCTGGAACGACAACGACAATAAAGATGGTAAACGCCCTCAAAAAGTTGTCTTACGCCTCTTCGCTAAAATTAATGGCGTCGAGCAAGATATGAATAAGACCTTAGAGCTCAGCCAAAACCAAAAAGGCGAGTACAAGGGTAGCTTTGACGGACTAGCCAAATACAGCAACGGCAAGAAGATTCAGTACATCGTAAAGGAAGACGCAGTTGCCGGTTACGATCAAGTGGAAGTCAAGAACGTCGATGATAAAGATCAGTCTAAGGGTATTCAAATTACCAATACGCACACAAACATCACTGTCGACATCCAAGCCACCAAGGTCTGGAATGACGGCAACAACCAAGATGGCAAACGCCCTCTCAATGATGCTGTAACCCTACGCCTCTTTGCGGATGGCCAAGACACTAAGAAGACTCTCGTCGTCTCCAAGAGCGACAACTATAAGGGTAGCTTCACAAAGCTTGACAAATATAAGGCTGGCGCAGTCGGTCAAGAGATCAATTACAGTATTAAGGAAGATAAGGTAGATGATTACGAGACTAGCGTTAAGTACCTCGGCGAGAAAAACCTCGTTAAGTCCTTCACCATTACTAATACGCACACTCCTGCCACCATCAATGTAGCTGGCACCAAGACTTGGAACGATAACAACAACCAAGACGGTAAACGTCCAGCAGCCCTCTTAGTCCAACTAATGGCTAACGGAGTAGCCGTAGCAGGGAAGAGCAAGACTCTTAACAATAATGACCTCAGCTACAGCTGGAATAATCTACCTAAATACAGCCAAGGTGTTGAAATTAGTTACACGATTAAAGAAGATGCCAATGGCGATGCTGAAGGTGATGGTCTAGCCGCCCTCGGCTACACAGGGGAAGCTAAAGGCTACAACCTCATTAACACTTACAGGGCAGAACAGACCAGCATTGGTGTTACCAAGATCTGGAATGACAACAACAACCAAGATGGCAAACGTCCTGCCAATGACGAAGTTACGGTCAGACTCATTGCTAACGGCGTTGACACCGGTAAGAGCCTCAAGCTCAATAAAGCTAACGCAGGCAAAGCTAGGTTTGAAAACCTCGATGTTTACAAGGCTGGTCAGAAGATTAACTACGAAGTGAAAGAAGACGCAGTCCCAGCTTACAAGTCTGACGTCATTGGCGACAGCGCTAGCGGCTTTACCGTCATCAACACGCATACGTCAGAGACGCTTGCACAGATTAACTTCAAGAAGATTTGGCAAGACGAAGACAATAAGTACAACGCTCGCCCCGATCAGATTAAAGTCTATCTGCTCGCTAATGGCAGCAAGGTACAAGAAGTTACGGTTGGCAAGCCATGGCTAGGTAAGTTTACAAATCTCGCTAAGTACCAAAACGGCAAGCTCATTCATTACAGTCTCGCCGAAGAAACGGTTAAGGGTTATGATGCTAATATTAGCGGTGATGCGGCTGGCGGCTTTACTATCACCAACAGCTATAATGTTCCAGCGCCACAACCTGAAGAAAAGCCAAAGCCTCAGGAAACGCAGAAGTCGCCTAACACCTTCCAGGCTAACCCAGCGATCATCTTCACCATCCTAGGTTCAGTGATCAGCCTCATCACCTTCTCCTTCATACGCATTCGCAGAATCTAAGCTAAGCGTATCTGGTCAGGATGATGCCTGAGTCGACTAGGCGTGAGCCTTCGCGCAGACAAAATACCGCAGCTATTACAGTTGCGGTATTTTTAGATGCTCACACTTAGCTAGGCCTATCAAATTAGAATTACTAAAGCTGTATCCATTATCGCTTAAACGAAAGCAATTCTAATTTCTCTAGGCCATAGGCTTGGCCGAGCGGCCTCGAGCGTGCCTAGGAAATTAGGAATTGCTGGAGTTTAAGCAATATTCCCATTGAGCTTATGTTACAATATAGCTAAAGAATAAGTTGGGAGAAGAAGATAGTTTTATGTCTAATAAAATAATAAAGACCGTAAAGTGCTGGGGGGGGGTGCATTAAAGGCTAAATTAAAGCGAGGCTTTAATTTCTTTAAAGAGCATAGGGCTCTCCCAATTCTCTTAACTCTAATAGTAGGCCTAAGCTTTGGCCTATCTAGATTAGTGCTAGCAGATACAGTGACCTTAAAGTATCAGGACGAAAACTCTAATGAACAGAGCCTCACTCTAAACAAAGGTACTACCATCTACCTTGATCCTAATTTTGGTTACTTTAAGAAAGATAATGACAAAAGAACGAAGAAACTAATATTAAATAACGACTTAGACCTAAGTTACGATAACTCTTATCTCGTAGCTAAAACCAATGACCCTAAAGTAGACTTATTAAATAAAGGCCATGAGTCTGTTTGGGGTAAAAATACCACCTTTTCCAGCATTAGAACTATGCAAGAAATGAACTCTACTATCTGCTCTAATGAAACCACTCCTACTAAAGATGCAGTAAATACTACAGCAGTTCACTCTACTAATACTAATCTAGTCCCAGAAGCTAGATTAAAAGATACAAGAGATAATAAATACTACACCGTACGTAAACTAGCCGATGGTAATTGCTGGATGACAGATAATCTAGCCTATGCCAAGGCAGGAACATTAAGTCCCACAGATTCAGACGTAGAAGACGCTAGCTTCTCCCTTACTAGTTCAGACATATATACGAAAGATGGAGAAAAGTGGGATGTCTCGGACGATAAAAAATTCATCTATGATCGTCCCGACCCAGTCTACAGCTCTACCACTAAAACTAACACTAATTTCATCCTCATAGGCTGGCGTAAATCTCGCCTGAGCAATGGCGATACCTCCCTAAAAGCCATATATAAGCTAGAAAATCCCTATGGCAATTTCTATACCTGGTACACTGCTACCGCCGGCACTGGCACTCATAGCATGAGAAACGAGGGAGCTAACGCCAGCTCCTCCATCTGCCCCAGAGGCTGGAGGTTGCCACCAAATGATGGTAATAATAGTTACCAGAACCTTCTTCTTACTATCTATGGTCTGCAAAAATATGACGAAGCTAACTCTACTAAAATGCGAAGCCGCCCCCTCGACTTTAGTTTTGCCGGCAACTACGAGCACGACGACGGGCAAACCTATGGTACGATTTTCTACAGCTGGTACTTGTCTTCTACTGTCTACTCTGGCGGCGACGCCTACTGCTTGTACGTCGATGTCAGCGACAGCGTCATTCCGCAGTATTGGAACGATATGGCCAACGGCAATTCTGTGCGCTGCGTGGCGCGCTAAGCCCCTCGCGCCCTATCAACCCCTCGCCTCAGCTTAGGCTTTTATCGCTATCTATGCTAAAATAGAAGTAGAAAAGGAGAAGTAATGAAAGATCTAAAAGGTACTAAAACTTACGAAAATCTTCAAGCCGCTTTTGCTGGCGAATCGCAGGCTCATACTAAATATCAGTATTATGCTAAACAGGCCAAAAAAGATGGCTACGAGCAAATGGCAGATATCTTTACCGAGACTAGCCTCAACGAAAAGGAGCACGCTAAACTTTGGTTCAAGCAGCTTCATGATGGTGCCGTGCCTGATACGGTTGCTAACCTTAAAGACGCTGCCGCTGGCGAGCATTACGAAACTACCGAAATGTACGTTGAGTTCGCCAAGGTCGCTAAAGAAGAAGGTTTTGACGAAATCGCCCGTCTCTTTGAGGGTGTTGGCGCCGTGGAAGCCAAGCACGAGGAACGCTATCGCAAGCTTTTGAAAAACATCGAAGATGGCAAAGTCTTTAAAGCCGATAATGTCAGCGTCTGGAAGTGCCGTAACTGTGGCTACATTCATGTTGCCGTTTCAGCGCCAGAAGTCTGCCCAGTCTGCAACCATCCTCAAAGCTACTTTGAGTTAAGAGCAGAAAATTATTAATGACGCCAAATCTCAATAAGCATCAAGTCCGCCGCATTTGCGCCCTTATAGCAAGCGTGGCGGCTTTTGCTATTTGGACTTTTTCCAGCTTCGCTCCGCCTCCCCTTAATTCTAATTTTTTTCAGCAGCTATTTTCGCCGGCACCCTCACAACCTCAACCGATCGCGCCCGCTTCGCCTCACTCCCCGTCCGCTTCAGATAGTGGCCGTGCCGTCGATGCTTTGGCGCAGCTAGAGGTCAGGCCCAAATACTACGGCCAAAAATATTACCGCAAACTTTTTTATAAGGATTGGGGCATTTTGAACGGTTGTAAAACGCGCGACTCCATTTTAAAGCGCGACCTTGAGGACACTCACCTTTCCGCCTGCAAAGTTTTAAGCGGTAGGCTTAGCGATCCCTACACCGGTAAAGTCATTCATTTTATACGCGGCTCGCATTCCTCCGCCGCTATCCAAATCGATCACGTCGTTGCCCTGTCTAATGCCTGGGCTACAGGTGCTTTTCGGCTTGATAGCGCTCAGCGTTACGCCCTCAGTCAGGACCCCCTTAATCTGCTGGCAGTTGATGGCGCCGCCAACCAGCAAAAGTCTGATGCCGATGCCTCCGATTGGTTACCGTCTAACCGCGATTTCCGCTGTGAATATGTGGCAAGGCAAATTTCCGTTAAGAGAAAATACCAACTTTGGGTTACTCCGCGCGAGAAAAACTCCATGCTGCAGGTTCTTTCTAGCTGTCCCGATCAGGCCGTGCTTAGTCGTAAATAGACCGCCCGAGTTAAAGTGGCCCCGCTAAATACTTTCCGCGGCCAAACTTAATCAATAATTTTTATAAAATCATCAACCCGAAAATCTGTGCCACTTAAAGTTATAGCAGCTAGAATTGGCGCATATTGATCAAAATGTTTTTGATTGCAGTGTAAAAATACTCGCGCCGCATATTCCATCTGTTTACGTTTGCGCTTATCAATCGCCGCGAGGCCGCCACCAAAATCTTGACTCCTTCGATATTTTACTTCCGTAAAAAAGATCTGATTTTCATACAAAGATATAATGTCAATTTCACATAATTTTGCGCGCCAATTTCTTGCCACTATTTTATGGCCTTTAGTTTTTAAAAACTCCGTTGCGATATCTTCCGCCTGTCCGCCGATTTTACTGGTATTTTTCTTTTTATTCGCGCAAAGAAGTTCTACTTCTTCTCCGTATTGTTCTGCAATTTCACGGACGGGCTTAAACGAGCGGCGATGCTCTGGGCAGGGGCCAAAATCTTGTAGAGCTTTCATATGCGCCGCCGTGCCATAGCCTACATGCCTTTCAAAAGCATAATCAGGATATAACTGTGCCAGCTCTTTCATATAATGATCGCGCGCCACCTTAGCCATAATGGCCGCAGCGGAAACTTCCGCTACTAAAAGGTCGGCTTTTTTCAGTGTGCTCGTGTAAGGCTCCAGCCTTGTCCCCTGTAAAAAATTTACGCTGCCATCGATAATGATTTCGTGAAAAGGGCTCCTAATTTGACTAACGGCCGCGCGGCAAGCTTCTTTTAGAGCTGCACTCATGCCAATTTTATCGAGCCTATGCGCGCTCACCCAGCCTAGACCTAGTTCCGCTACTTCTGGAATCTTTGTCGCAAACTCTTCTCGCCGCTTTTCGCTGAGTTTTTTACTATCGGTAATACCAGCCAGTTTGCCCCCATCTGCAATGAGATGACTTGCCTCTTCCTTAAAAACGCAGGCACCAACAACAAGAGGCCCCGCCAGGGGACCTCTTCCAACTTCATCGATTCCAAGAATCGCCATTGAGCTAAGCTTTCGCGTTTTCTTCAGCTGCTACTGGCTCTTGCTCGGCTGCTTCGCTCTTTACTTCCGCTTCTTCTACCTTTGCTTCTTCTGGCTTGCAGGGAATCTCTTTGTTAGCGGCCACGCGATCGAAAGTAAGATTCTTAAGGCGTGCCGATTTACCTGAACGCTTGCGCAGGAAACTTAAATTATTGCGGCGTACTTTGGCGCGACGCACAATTTCCACCTTTTCTACTAAGGGGCTATGTAGAAGGAAAGATTTTTCCACGCCCACACCCGAAGCGATTTTACGCACTACGATTCTTTGTGTGTGAGATTGTTTTCGGTCTACTCGAATCACTACACCTTCAAATACCTGAATGCGAAACTTATTACCTTCTTGAATTTTTTGCGAAACGCGCACGGTATCACCAGAACGTACATCCACAATGGCTGGTTTCTTCTGCGCATCCCCCACCATTTTTAATAGTTCGAACGACATTATTTTTCCTTTAAACTTTATTAATCTTAAAACTTTAGTAATTCTACCATATTTTAGGGAAAAAGAAAATCCTTAATCCGCATTCGTGTAAACGGCCGTCACATCATCAAGGTCATCTATCACATCTAGTAGTTTCGTGAGCTTTTCTTCTTGCTCTTGATCGAGTGGCACGCGGTTGTCGGCTACATATTCTAGTTCCGCCGACTCAATCGCAATACCCGCCTCTTTGAGACCTTTGCGCACCTTGGCGAGGTCGCTCGCCTCTGTGTAGATGATGCTTCCATCTTCTTCCTCTATCACATCTTCTGCGCCCGCTTCCAGCGCCGCCATCACTAAGTCATCCCCCTTAACCTTGCTAAATATCACCCCCTTACGCTTAAACTGGAACATCACCGAGCCGGCTTCCGCCATTCGGCCACCATTTTTCTCAAGATTATGGCGCACGTTTGGCAGGGTACGGTTTTTATTATCTGTTGCCACCTCAATTATGATGGCCACGCCTCCAGGGCCATAGGCCTCATAAGTCTCTTCACTTAAAGCGGAAGCATTTTTATCAGATACGCGTGCAATCGCCCGCTCAATATTGGCTTTTGGCATATTAGCCGCCCGCGCCTTCTCTAGAACCATGGCTAGAGACGCATTCATTTCTGGGTCTGTACCAGAGCGCGCTGCAATCGCAATCTGATTACCAATTTTAGTAAATAATGCACCACGTTTAGCATCTACAACGGCCTTCTGGCGCTTGGTTGTCGCCCATTTACTGTGTCCACTCATAAAAATCCTTTATTATTTTAAACTCTATCTACTACTTATTTTACCATAATCTGATCTATTGCTGCGCCACTGCCCTTACGGCCGCCCCAGCTGCTCGAGGTATGCCTCAATGAAGCCATTAACCATGCCGCCTAGCACCGCGTCCACATCTTTCTCTTCATGTTTCGTGCGCACATCTTTTACTAGTTTGTACGGGTGTAAAACGTAGTTACGAATCTGCTGACCCCAAGCCGCCGCTTCGCCTGCTCTTAACTTATCGATAGACTCCGCGTGCTGTTCTTCTAGCATGTTTTGCAATTTACCTTTTAATATCTCCATCGCTTTAGCCTTATTTTGTAGCTGCGACCGCTCATTCTGGATGGCTACTACCGTATTCGTAGGGATATGCGTAATACGCACTGCAGAATTAGTTGTGTTCACCGACTGCCCGCCATGCCCGCCCGCATGATAAACGTCAATTCTAAGATCCTTTGCGTCAATTTTTAGATCATTATCGTTTTGTAAAAGTGGCAATACCTCCACGCCTGCAAAAGAAGTCTGCCTGAGGTGGTCGGCATTAAAAGGGCTTTGCCTCACAAGGCGATGCGTGCCGTGCTCGGACTTCAGCCTTCCATAAACATTTTGTCCCAGCATTTCTATCACGGAAGTTTTAATACCCGCCTCTTCTCCTGTGCTCCTATCCAAAATGTTTACCTTAATACCTTCTTTTTCCGCCCATCTTAAATACATGCGCTCTAGCATCCCCGCCCAATCCATTGCATCTACGCCTCCCACGCCTGCTGTAATTCTTAAAATCGCCCCACCCCGATCATATTTACCCGCAAACCTTAAGCTTAATTTTAGCCGTTCCAACTCGCGCCCAAGTGCCGCTAATTGTTCATCTAATTCTTCTTTCATCGCATCATCATGCCGATCAAGTAAGGCTAGTAGCTCGCCAAAATCGTTAATCTGTGTTTTTAGTAGTAGCCACGCATCCAACTCATCATGTAGGCGTGCCAGCTCAATAGTTTTTTTACTGGCCTCATCTGGATTGCGCCAAATGTCGGGATTATCTACTTCTTGTTCCAACTTTTTCAGCTTCGTAAAAACTGCTTCTAAATCTAATCTATCCCAAGCTTTCTCCAATTCTTCCTTTAGAATCTGTAATCTACGGCCGTAATCTTCCATGACTTCTATTTTAACATCAGGGGCGTGATAAAATAAAACCATGAAAGAGTATATGCTTAGAATTAAGCAGGCAGTTAAATATCTTAAGGCAGACCTGTTTTCGCAGCACAACCTCTTTATGCTGATTGTCTATGGCATTATCTTTTTTTCTATTATCAGCAGCATCACTAATATGGATCGCAACTGGCGCCTTGAGCAGAAAATTAGCAATGTCAGGCTTGAAAAAAAACGCCTAGAACTAGAAATTGACAAGCTCCACTACGAGCAGGACTATTACAAAAGTAACGAATATCAGGAGCTGATGGCGCGCGCCAAGCAAGATAAAAAATTACCAGGCGAGACCATGGTCTATCTTCCGAATAATTCTACGGCCACCAAAACCAAAGATCGTAGAATTGCCATCATGGAACAAGAGCATCGCCGCAGTAATTTACGTGCATGGCTTGATTTTTTGTTTTAACTCTGTTAATATAGGTAGCACGTCGCGGGGTAGAGCAGCCTGGTAGCTCGTTTGGCTCATAACCAAAAGGTCGCTGGTTCAAATCCAGCCCCCGCCACCATAAGGAAATCCGCTCGAACTTTTTTATAGTTTCGAGAATAAATAGACAATCAATTCTAAATTAGGATTGATTTTTTTCTTGTTTAGAAAAAAGTCTTTCAAAGAAAGGATTGATTAAGGTGGTCAATATTATCAAGCAAGAAGTTAGAATGGAAGAATCATTAAGAAAGAGATTAGAATTTATTTGTGAGTTTTGTAGAGTTAAACCAATTATTATTAATGGTAATTTAAGAACAATAGATAAAACTAATCTTACATATCTGGAACCACATAGAATAATAATTAATGATATAAGCTTTCTAGCTTTTAATTATGCTAATGAGATATTTATTGAAAACTTGAATAATAAGATCAAAACTCTTACTGAAAATAATGAAGTACTTAATTTAATGGCAAAAAGTTTAAATGATACGATTAAAGAAAAAGATAACGAAATATCATTTTTAAAATCTAAAATGCAAGATTTAAAAAAATCAAAAGATGATCTTGAAATATAAAGAGTAAGCGTGTTAAAAGTAGACAAAATATGGTATAATTTATTTATTAGGAGAGTGTATTTATGGATTTAGAAAAAGAAATTAAAAAGATACAAGAACGAAATAAAAGAGTCGAATTAGATAAAGTATGGGAAACAAGTTGGACTAGAAGAATATGTATCATGATTTTAACTTATATTGTTGTTATTATATATTCTTATGTTATAAAGGAATTTGATAATATATTTTTGAGTTCGTTAGTACCCGTAATTGGTTTCACTTTATCTACTTTATCTTTAAAATTAGTTAGAAAAATTTGGGAAAATAAAAATAAATAAATGGAGTTGATTCAACGGCTGTTGAATTATGTAAACATAACGCATACGCTTATGAGCAAATAGAGGAAAAATTAAAGACAAGTAATAGAACATGTGTTATTCATCCAGCTGGTAGTGGTAAATCATTTATTGCAATTAAATGGTTATATGAAAATAGAAATAAGAAATGATTATTTCTAACATCTCAAAAACCTATCATAGGTTATAGAATTAAATTGTTTATTTATTTGTCGTGATGGTTTCGGACTATCTTAACTATCGCACCCAGAACATAGATTTAGATAGTAGCAGCCGCTACTAATTTTTATTGCCACGCACTCTTAATTCGTTTAGATAATTTTATCGTAGTCCATAAAAAGAAAGGCCAGATCTGGGTGAAGTTCTTTGAGCTTTTTGCCTACCACTACTTTCATGTCCATCTCGCTCACAATCACATGTGAGTCCGCATACTCCTGCGCAGTTTTGACCGTCGCATCTGCGATATCTTCCGCCCAACCCTTCGCAATTTTTAGATGCTCAGCATCGGCAAGTAACTGCGCACGTAACTTTTCGCCCGAAAAGCTATAAACTTTCTTAGCCACCTACGCCACTCCCATGCAACAAAACGCTATCACAAACAGTGCCAATATAACAAAGCCGACACCACTTGCAGCCTTAATAAAACCAATATTTTTCAGGCGCCATTTTTGGATATCTGCTAAGTTTTTGCCTGTCTTGATTGACGCATTTACCAGTAGGAGTGGGGAAATACTTAATATTATAAATAACATTACGGCAAAAATTTGCGTCTGCCCATTTAGATAGAGAATGCAGTTGGCAGTTAGTAAATATAAAAAGAGGCTAAAAGGCATTTCAGCAAAACAGCTCAAGTTGCCAAGCGAAAAAGCTTCAATTTTACTCTTCGTAGCTTTTGCACTTTTATTCATATATCTTTTTACGCTCTTCGGTAGCCACAGCTCCGTAGAGTAGCCAAATTTATTGTAGAAAAACCACATTAAGACGGCCACCCCACATAAGATTAGCGCTACTATAGTATTCGCCATAATGCTTAGTCGCCCAATTAAGCTCGACACAGAAAAAGCTGCCGCCATCAACATTAAGGCCGTATAAAAGGCATATCCAATGATGTAATGTTTTGCTAATTTTTTGCTTTTCTTCTTCGTACTTTGCTCGAGGCTACCTTTATATAAAAGTAATAAACAACCAGTTCCGAGCTGCAACGATGCTTGGATAATGCCAGCCAAGATTATAATCGCAAGGACTACGTATCCGCTCATGCTTTTATTTTACCACATTTAGACTTAATTATACATATGACACTTATGCTTGTACCTAGCTCGCTATCACTATAAGCTTAGCTCATGAAGAAACTTTTATACACCTTTACCGCCCTAGCATTAATCTTTAATTTGCTCTATGTCGGCACCAGCTTCGCCTTGTCCGTTGCTTGAAAAGATCCCTCCTCCTCCACTATTCGTATTAGCGCCCTTAGCCCAGGCTCTAAAAATCAAAAATATCCTAGTACTGAGTTCATTGAATTATTCTTGCCACCCGATTTTGGCATCGCCGCAGATGTTTACGGTCTCATCTATCGCAACGCCAAAGGCCAAACCCGTGGCCAGATTAGTTTACCCGCTACGGCGCCCACTCCAGAAGGGAACTATATTTATTTAAGTTCTAGATATAGCCCCGCCACCGGTGACCTCGTTTATGATTTTGGCAAAAACGGTCTCATGGCCACGAGTGGTAGCCTCACGCTATATTGGCAAGATCAGCCCATCGATTCTTTATGCTGGGGCGAGGCTATTTGTGACTCAGCGCATAGTTTTAAAGGCGGCATTAAGCCAGGGAAAGCCCTCATCAGCTGTGCTTTGCATCGCGAGCTCAATTCCTGCCAAGAAAATCAGGCTTTTTCACTAGCCAATTACGACCCTTTAATAAATTCTAATTATGAAAACGGCGACCTACCCCCAAACGATCAAGCCGTCATCTCCCCAAACGGAGCAGACATCAAGACGCATGGCACTAAGCTTGTAGGGCCCGCCACTCCTAAAACTAAAACCTGCTCGGCCGGTCAATATTTTAATCCTTCCACCAAGCGTTGCCGGAAATTACCTCGGTTAAAGTTTAGTACCAAAACTTCTAAGACTACGCGATTAGGTTCGCCCGCTAAAACTTGCCAGCCCTCTCATTATCTCGACCCTAGCACCAGACGTTGCCGCAAGAGACCTGAGGCTACCAGCATTAAGCCCTGCCGCTTAGGTTACGTAAGGAATCCTGCCACTGGTCGCTGCCGTAAAGTTAAAACCGCCTCCAAACTCAAGGCCTGCCGAGACGGCTTTGAGCGTAACCCTGCCACTAATCGTTGCCGCAAAAAATCTCTTAAAAACGTCGGCGCCAAATATAAAGTTGCGGCTAAGACTCAAAAAAGCTCTAAGCCTATCAACTTGGCTGCTTTCTCCGTATTCGGCGTCGCCACTGTTTTGACGCTAGGTTATACCAGCTATCAAATGCGCCATCAATTTAAGGCCTGCGTTCAAAAAATTATCCATAAAAAACCCAAAGATTAATCTCCTTGCCATCCCTGATAAATATTGCTATAATATTCAAAGTTATGAAAAAATCGATTCAACCAAAAGATTATCGTTACGTAGTCTTTGCTGACGAACAAGCCAAGTTCTCATTTTTAACTCGTTCTACCGCTTCTAGCGACGAGACAATCAAATGGAAGGATGGCAAAGAATACCCTCTTATCAAGACTCAAATCTCTAGCGCTTCACACCCCTTCTTTACCGGTGAAGAGAAGATCATCGACACCGAAGGTCGCGTTGACCGCTTCAAGGCGCGTGCCGAAAAAGCTGCCGCCTTGCGCGCCAAGCTTGGCAATAAGTCTAGCAAAGCTCAAAAAGAAGCTCAGAAAAAGGCCGCCAAAGCTGCCGCTAAAACGCAGCCTGCCGCTCAGGAAGCTGCTAAGTAGCGAAGTATAATCTATAGCATCAAAAAGCTCCTCTTTATAGAGGAGATTTTTGCACTTAACTGCTCCCTAATTGGTCTAGCGTTTTTTCTTAATTTTCTTTATTAGCTTAGCAGCTATCACCATCATAATTATTGCAAGCGCAATAATACCTAATCCCGTCCAACCTAAGCTCACAATTATTTTACTGCCCGAAGACATAATAATGCCGGCCAAGATTACGCCCAGCGTTACCGCTAGCAGACTTAATTTGAAATCTAGTCCCAAAATACTGGCCGCCAAAGTCCCCGTCCAAGCTCCTGTTCCAGGTAGTGGCACCCCCACAAACAGTACTAAAGCCCAAAATATACCAGACTTGCCAGCCTTGCGCATGAGTTTTTTGCCGCCTTTCTCCCCCTTATTCAGGCAAAAAAGACAAAATTTACGTAATGGCTTAAAATGTTTGCCCCACATCAAAAAGCGCCTCGCGAAGAAGAAAATTAGTGGCATTGGCAACATATTGCCTAGAATTGCAATCGGGTAATAAATATGTGTCGATATGCCCATGCCTTCCGCAATCGGAATCGCTCCGCGTAGCTCTATTAATGGCACCATACTCACTAAAAAGACGATTAAATATTTTAAAAACATGAGCCCATTATATCAGATCGCATTTGCTATAAGGCACTGCAATACGAAAACTTATAGACAAACATCCAAGTTGTATTATAATAAAAATGTCTATTGACACGACATTAAAACAATTTTTCCCTTATCGTAATGCCGTATTAAGTTACAAAGATTCAACTTTATATTAAAAACTCAAAGGAGTATTCATGAGTGATATTTTTGTAAAGCTTAGGCACGTAAGCCGAGCCTATCTGATTGGCGGGCAAGAATATAAGGCCTTAGATCAGATTAATCTCAATATTAAAAAAGGGGAACTAGTCGTAATTCTCGGTCCTTCTGGCGCTGGGAAGTCTACTTTGCTTAATATTTTGGGCGGTATGGATTCGCCTACTTCCGGCAAAATTATAGTAGACGACGAGGACATCTCTTGCTATAGCCCCCGCCAATTAACCAGATATCGCGCCCAAAAAGTTGGTTTTATTTTTCAGTTTTATAACATCCTACCCACTTTGACGGCCTTAGAAAATGTCAAAATCATTACAGACGTTTCAGAGACGCGCCAAGACGCCGCCGATGTATTAAAAAGCGTCGGCCTCGCTCGGCATGCCAAAAAGTTCCCACACGAGTTGTCGGGCGGTGAACAACAGCGCATTTCGATTGCTCGCGCCATTATGAAAAACCCCGCCCTACTTTTATGCGATGAACCAACTGGTGCACTTGACTCGCGCACAGGCGTCTCTGTTTTAAAATTACTACGCCAACAAGCCGACACTGATACCACAGTTGTTATCGTTACCCACAATGCGCAGATCGCAGAAATCGCCGACCATGTGATACATCTTAAGAACGGTAAAATCGAGCAAGATATTATTAACAGTAAACCTAAAGCGATTGACGCACTAAGTTGGTAATATGGCTAGAGTTAATATTTTAAGACGCAAAATGCTGCGCGACATGCGCCATGGTTTTCCGCAATTTATTACGATTTTCTTAATGCTAACAATTGGCATGATGGCCTATTCTGGCATCAAGACCTATATGGCGGGCATGGATACATCTATCAAGGATTATTATGCCAAGAATAATCTACAAGCCCTTGATGCGTTTGGCGAGTTTAACGACGATACGCTCAAGGAGATTAGGCGGCTGCCCCATGTTAAGCGCGCAGAAGCTAAACTAAGCCTACCTGCCAAAATTAGTAATCTTAAAGATTACGATTTGCAACTTAATTTCATCCAGCAAAATAGTATCTCAAAATTCCATGTTGCCAAGGGCCAGGCTTTTGATCCTGCCGCCTATGGTATCTGGCTTGACGCTTACTTTGCTAAAAATAATCACCTCAAAGTTGGTGATCGCCTTAATTTGAAGGCGCAGGGACAAAAATTAGAGGCTGAAATTCTTGGCCTTATCTACACCCCCGATCACGTCGCCTATATTAAGGATGGTAATGAAATCTTTCCTACGCACGATAAATATGGCTACGCCTATCTCAGCTATCATATGTTGCCGGCACAATTGAATAAGTATTCTAGCATCATGATTCAGGTTGACGATGTAAGCCGTATTGACAGCGTTAAGGCGGCCGTGTCGGAAAATATTACCGGCATTACGGCCGTTATTCCAACTAAAGAGCAATACTCAGCCGCCAGTTTCCAGGGCGAGATTGACGAAGCTAAAACTTATGTTGGTATCTTCTCCACCCTTTTTATTGCCATTGCTTTACTTTGTGTCGTTACGACAATGGCGCGCCTCGTCCACAAAGATCGTATGCAAATTGGCGCGCTCAAAGCCCTTGGCTTTACTGACGGCCGCATCGCTCGGCACTATATTTCCTACACGCTTTTTATCGCCATTTTTGGCACTATTATTGGCTTGATTTTAGGCTACTTCTGCTTTGCTAACTACTTCCTAGATATGCAGATGAGCTATTTTGAACTTCCAAACTACCATACCGCCGCCAGTTGGGATATTTGGCTTGTAGCCATCATTATTATTTTGGCAACCTGTCTCACTTGCTATTTAGTTATACGCGGCTACGTTAGGCAGCCCGCAGCCGAGATTTTGCGAGTTGAACGCCCCAAGATTAATAGTCGCAGTTTACGCCTTACCAACACGAAGCTATTTAGCAAGATATCATTTTCGGCGCGTTGGAATATTCGTGATATGTTGCGCAATCAGGCCCGTACCTGCACGACCATCGTTGGCATTGTTGGCTGCATGATACTGCTAGTTTGCGGGTTTGGCATCAGAGACACTATGAATCATTATGTCTATATCGAAACTCAGGCAATCAATCATTACAAATATCGCCTCAATCTTTCTAAAGATATAAGGCCAGAAGATCTCACTAAACTCATGCGGCAGTTTTCGCATCGTAGCTCCAAGACCTTGCCAATTGAAATTAGGCAAGCTGACAAGCTGAAAATTTCCTCAATCTTTATTAACGATTCAGACGGCGCCGTTTCGACTTTAGATAAAAATTGGCAAGATATGCAATTGCCTGCAGACGGCGTCTTAATTACACAGAAGTTTGCCGCCAATATGGGCTATGAAATCGGCCAAACAATCGAGTGGCACGTGATGGGCGAAAAGCAGTATTATCATAGTAAAATTGTCGGGTTTAGTCGCGATCCGCAAAATCAAAATATCACGATGACGCGTCAATTTTATGAATCATTAGGGCGCCACTATCTGCCCGACTCTATTTATGCCGATAAAACTACTAAGCATTTACCGGATGGCGTCGCATCAATTCAAGACATTAATAATATTCGTGATGCCATGAATATGATGCTAGATACAATGATGAGCATGGTGGCCGTATTAATTGTCTTCGCGGTCCTACTAGCCGTGGTCATTATCTACAACATGGGTATACTAAGCCTCACCGAGAAAAATTATCAGTTTGCTACTCTCAAAGTTTTAGGGTTTTCAGACTACAAAATTGCTCGCATCTTCATCCAGCAAAATCTTTGGATTTCAGTTGCTGCCATTATCGCGGGCCTGCCCATTGGCTATGCTATTACTGACTATATATTTAAGACGGCCATTGACGAAAACTATGATTTTACCGTGTTTGTAACACTAGCCACCTGCCTCATTTCGAGCTGCGCTACTTTCATAATCTCGCTCCTAGTGTCGGGCTGGCTCGCCCGCCGCATCAAGAAAATTGACATGGTCACCAGTCTCAAGGCTAATGAATAAAAAAGTCGAGGCCAATTCCGAGCATCTTTATGTGGCAAAAGTAAAGGCTATGAGTTTAATACTCATAGCCTTTATATTATTAAATTCAGGCATATAGCTACTACTAGAAACTGGATTTTAATTCTTATTTTTATTTAATCTTCTTTCCGTAACAAACTGTTCTAAATTGACTCTATGATTATATTTTATAGATGCATATTTATCTTTAGCAATGATAGTTTCATTTATATCAATATCATTTAATGCGGCAATTGCAATAGTGTAATGTATTACATCAGCAAGCTCATTCCCCAATTGAGACTTCAAATCTTCATCACCAGAAGGTTTCCTTCCTGCCTTTTTGTTTAAGACCTCTGCCACTTCTCCCACCTCTTCTACAAGCTTCATAAATAAGCCTTGATCAACCCCACTATTTTTATGGTTATCATATAAATAATCTTGAAGTTCTGATATTAAAATTTTCATTTTGTATTCACCTCATAAAATTCAAATATATATTTCTTAATCAGTTTTTTTCTTTTTCTTCTCTTTTTTGTTTGGCTATAATCTAATCAGTTATTTTCAAGCTTCCGCATTTCGGAAGAATCTTTATGTGGTGAGCCGGGTGGGACTTGAACCCACGACACTCTGCTTAAGAGGCAGATGCTCTAACCAGCTGAGCTACCGGCCCGCTCACTTGGATTATTATAACACAATTTTTTACCTAGACTGATTTTATCCCTTCGATTGGCTGTGAAGATAAAAATAACCTCTCAGGCAAAACTTTGGTCTGGTGGGGGCACCTGGACTTGAACCAGGGACCAATCGGTTATGAGCCGACTGCTCTAACCACTGAGCTATGCCCCCACCTAAGATAAATTATATCACGCGTCCAGCGCAAAAAGCTTGACATCACCCAGTTTATATTCGCCCACCTGCGTGCGCCTTAGCGCCTGCGTATATGCAACTGTCCCTAAGGCTTTCGCGATATCTTCCGCTAAAGTCCTAATATAGGTACCACTACTCACGTGACAGCGGATGCTTAGCTCTGGGCTATTCCACTTTAGTAACTCGATGCTATAAATCTCCACTTCACGCTCGGGCATCGTAAAAGTCTCCCCTTTACGCGCCAATTTATAGGCGCGCTGTCCATTTATTTTAATAGCCGAATAAATTGGCGGGCGCTGCTTTATGTGGCCGATAAACTGCGCTAAGGCCTTCTCAATTTCCGCCCTCGATAATTTTGGCGCGGCTTCTATAGTTTCAATTTCTCCCTCTGGGTCGCCTGTTGTTGATTTGCTACCTAAGATAATTGTCGCCTCATAAACTTTATCTTTCTTACTATACTCCGCCGCTCGCTTTGTGGCTTTGCCTGCCAGCAAAATCAGAAGCCCCGTCGCAAAGGGATCAAGCGTCCCTGTATGCCCCACTTTCACCTTTTTGCCGGCTTTTTGGCTTAGCATGCGGCGCACTCTCGCCACCGCGCCGAAGCTCGTCATATTACTAGGCTTATCCACAAAAATGACCTCATCTATCATGAGGTCATTTTAACATAGCAGACTATTCTTTATATTTTTCCAAAAAATGTTTTATAAGCTTCACGTCCGTTTCATCATCTAGTCGGTCAAACACTTTGCCATCTTTAATCTTAAACAGAGATGGCACCCAGTTTACATCCATCTGCTTGGACAGCGCTTCATATAGTTGGCTATGATTCTGCTTGTCGTCTTTTTTTGCCTCATCCGTATTCCAGTAATAAAGCTCAGGCCTCCCCATCTCCTCCATTGCCTTGTTTAATAGTGGCATAAAAGCTTGGCAGTCGGGGCAGCTTGGGCGCCCAATAAATAATAGAAAACTCTCCTTATTGGCCAACTTCTTCATAAGGGTCGTGCTACTTATTGACTTTAAGCCGTGCTCACTGGTTAAGTCGTTTGCGTTTACTACGCGCCCCGAGTTCTTATTATTGGGTTTGAACACTGCACTGTTCTGCGTAGAGTGTGGGCCGTTAAACTGTAAAGAGATTAATAAGGCTACTAGCGTTGCGATAAGCAAGCAGATAAACACCCAAAGCGCTACCTTACTGCAACCGCTATTTTTCTTCATTGGACAATTTTTCTTCATTTTTCCTCCTGAGGCTTTATCGATATAGCCTCATTATAGCATAAGCTCTATGCTAGGCAGGGAACTATCCTAAGTGCTTTATCGCCTACACTTTATTGATTACAGGAATCACGATAGGCGTATGCCCCGTAGCATCAAACAAGATATGCGTCACGTCATTCCTGATCTCTTCCTTAAATACCTTAGGATCAGACTTGGTATTGAGCGCCTTATCCACCTTTAGACGCAGGTAATGACGAATTTTACCAATTAATTCTTCTGAATTATCTAGATAAATAAAAGCACGCGAGATGATATCAGGTGTCTTTACTAATCTGTTAGTTTTCTTGCTCACCGTTAGCACTACTATAAAGATACCTTCGCGACTAATATGGATACGATCCTTCACGACGGCCTCATTCACAGCTTGATCAGCATCATCAAACAATAGGTTACCTACCTTAACGCGTCCATTTTTGCGAATCGTCTGATTTGGTAACAGTTCCACTACGTCGCCATTATCCGCCACAATAATATTGTCGCGCGGAATCCCCACCACGTTCTCCGCCATTTCGGCGTTATGCTCTAACATAAAGAACTCGCCGTGATAAGGCATATAATTTTTCGGATGCAGATCGGTTACGAACTTTACATGATCATCGTAATAAGCATGGCCCGACAAATGCAGAGGCCCAATATTGGTGATGTGGGTCTTACCGTTCTGGATTACTTGTGCTCCTTCACGTAGCAGCCCATCTACAGTCGAGACCACATGGGGTTCATTCCCAGGAATTGGATTAGAGCTAAAGATAATCGTGTCAGTAGCCTTAATCTTAATGAAGCGATGCGAGCCGCTAATCATACGGTTTAAGACGGCATTAAGCTCACCCTGTGAGCCAGTACAAACCACCGTCACTTTTTCATCTGGCAGCTTCACAATATCTTCCATTTTCACCACTACGTCTTTTGGCACTTTGATGGCCTTCGCTCTCAGCGCCACCTCTACGTTATTAATCATCGAGTAACCTGCAAAAGCTACCTTACGGCCACGCTTGGCCGCTTCTTTTAGCACTAATTCTATACGGGCAATCTGAGAGGAGAAACAAGAGATAATGATGCGTCCCGTGGCATAATTATCCATCACTTTACCAAGATTTTCGCCCACATCGTATTCCGAATGCGGATGCGTTCCAGGGGAATCGATGTTAGTCGATTCATTTATCATCAAGGCATAGCCTTCTTTTTCGGCAATCTCAGTCAAACGCTCATAATCTGTTGGTATGCCCATCGGCTTTGTTTCAAAGCGCCAGTCTCCCGACACTAAAATTGGCCCGTTAGGTGTCCTCACGACGATCGCAGTATTCCCAGGGATTGAGTGTAAAGTATGGATAAACTCTACCGAAAGATTTTCCGAAACCTTATAGATACGATGCTCGAGTGGTTCCACGCTTTGATAATTTAACTCAGGCACATCTTGCAGCTCGTTCATCTGTTTTTTAATCATGCCAATCGTAAAAGCAGTTGCATAAATTGGCGTCAATGGATCGAATTTTGGCAAAAGATGACGACATGCGCCAATATGGTCAAGGTGAGCATGCGTAAAACAGATCGCTTTCACGCGCGCCATCTGTTTTTCAAGATGTTTCATGTCAGGAATCATATAATTTACACCGGGGTAATCGTCGCCCGCAAACAGCGTACCCATATCAATCAGAATGGCTTCATCCTTATATTCAATCACGGTCATATTTTTACCGATACCGAACTCGCCTAAACCGCCAATTGGGATCACGCGTACTGCATTTTCGTCCATTTTGGCCGCGCGTAGCTTAGTATTGCTAACTTGTTCACCCTTATAACCGTTATAGCGAGATTTATTAACAGGAATGCCAATAATATGTTGATTTGCTTGTGCATTCACATCTTGTGAGAGCATGCGTTGGTGACGCAGTACTTCGCCCTTGCGCGTGGAGACAGATAAATTAACCTTCCCCTTATCTCCGCTCGCTTTTTTAGGCATTTTTGCCGCTTTGCCGTTGCTTTTCGCTGCATTCTTCGCATTTTTCTTGAAATTTGAGTTAAAATTACGGCTTTGCAAGGCAGCAAAATCATCCGTTTTGTTATTTTGTTCTTCTAGTTGTTTTAGCTTTAAAGCACGGCTCCTCAATAATTTAGCCCTGCGTTCAGCTTCACTTTTACTTTTATTATTCATATCTTCCTTTATCTTTTATTTAACCCCACTTAAAGGCAGGCGCTCATTTTATAGCTCCGCCAAATTAAGTAATCAAATAGTAATAATATTATAGCACAGCTAGGCGGATATTCATAGACCTCATCTACTTAGCTCTAAGGCTACTAGTATTCCTATAACTAGGCTATAATAGTCTGCATGCATCAATTGTTTTTAATCACTAACCCAGGCAGTAGTTCGCGCAAATACTCCATTTATGAAGACGGAAACATTCTTGCTAATCTTCACTTTGAGTACGAAAATGGAGCTATTATATGCACTTTTAGTCAAGCAGGGAAGAAGCAAAAACTCGATATCAACATAGATAACCTTAGCGCTGCGCCTCAATTAATACCGAAGATTCTTACAGAGGCTAAAATCATTAATGACGAACGTCATCTCGATGCTATTATTGCACGTATCGTCGCGCCCACAGACTATTTTACCGACGCCCACATTGTAGATGAAGAATTTATTGCAAAACTGGATCATCTTAAACGTTATATCCCTATACACGGTGAAATGTTCTTATCCGAAATTAAGCTTTTGCGTGATTGTTTTGCGGGTGTTCGCATCGTTGCGGTCTCTGATAGTCACTTTCATAAAACTCGTCCAGAACTTATGCATTATTATGCTATTAATAAAGATATTGCCGATCGCTACGGCATTAAACGTTACGGCTATCATGGTTTCTCCTGCGAGTTTATCTCTAGATATATGCGCCAAGAAAATATCTTAGCTCCAAAAACTGTCATTGCACATTTAGGTGGTGGCGCCTCTGTTACCGCTCTTCAAAATGGTTTATCTCATGATACAAGTATGGGTTTTTCGCCACTAGAAGGTTTATGTATGGCTGCGCGTGCTGGGGATATAGACGTTTTAGCTGCCCTAGCGATTAAGCGCGAATTAAATTTTAAGAATGATGCCGATTTAGCTTTTTATATTAATAGACAATGTGGATTGCTCGGGCTTTCAGGCTTGTCAGACGACATGCGCGAGATTTTAGCAGCTTCCAAAGCCGGCAACCAGCGCGCCACCTTGGCACGCGATATGTTCGCCTACAGAGCGCAAACTAATATCGCCAAGATGGCTGCATCGATGGCTGGCATTGACGCCCTCGTTTTCACAGCCACTATTGGTGAGCGCTCCGATCCTATCCGTAAACTTATCGTTGAAAAAATGGCCTATCTCGGCTTCGAACTAGACCAAGATAAAAATCAAAATCCTACTTTCACTAAGCGCCATGCGCTGATTTCTACCCCTAGCAGTAAGCCTGTTTATATCGTTAAGACTGATGAGGCGGCTATAGCCATACGCAATGCCGAGGAGCTTTTAGCCTCGTAAATTTAGTTTTAGGCAAAAAAATCCCCCCAATCTATATTTCAATTGGGGGTTTAAGCAGTATGGGGGGGGTACTATTATGCTTGATTGCTACAATTTCATTAAATATTTTAATTTTTCTGCGCTACTAGTGCTGCGCTTCAATGCGTTTGGTCCATGAAAAATCGATACTTTAGCTGCCGCATTGTTCAAAGCTTCTATTTCTCTATCTAGCTTATCGCAATTAAAACAACAATAATTTTGACTAGGTGACATCGATTCGTCTTCAACAATTTCTTCAACCTCATTGCATAATTGCTGTAAGAACGGCTCGATTAGAGTCAAATAAGCTGTTAGAACATCCACTTTTATACAATTACCATCTCTATCCCTATACCAAAAATCATTTAAATCTAGCGGATAGCTGTCAGTAGGTTTTTCGTCGTCTAAAGATTCAGTGCTATCAATTAAGTTGGGGCTATAGGCCTTATAGCATATCTTAATTATTCTACCTATCGAAGCTGCATCCTTTACTAGGGAATATTTGCTTATAATAAAGAAAAAAAACCTATCCATTACGCCTCTCAAGAACATTTTATCGTAACTATAGTATTCTCTATCTCCGTACTTATAATCGCCTCTCTCCCGCTCTAAATTACATGCGCGTAACTTATTTATATCAAAAGATAACATAACGTCTCGCACAAAAGCATACATACAATTATTTCCTTCGTCATAACTCATACTATTATTTGCTTGCACCTTTACTTCTTCTCCCATATAATTCACCCCCTATATAACAAGAACTACAATTCATCATCTGTAATAGATTTTTACGGCCGCCCCCACAAACTACTACTGCTTTTAAGTTACACTGCATAAAGCTACCCGAGCTACACAGTGCTTAAATTATACCATAATATAGCAAAAATTCAATATCATTGAAAAAGCCACCCTTTCGGATGGCTTAATCTTAAACGGCGTCTTGCTAATTTCCCGCAGAGCAGTATCTTCGCCGCTACTAGGCTTGACTTCTGTGTTCGGAATGGTAACAGGTATGACCCTAGCGCCATGGACACCGAACGTAAGCTTAGTCAAACGACTAGGCCTATGTTCGATGGGCGAAACTGGACAAGCTACAAAGCTCGCGCCAGTAGCAAAACTTTATTTTAATTGGCTCTGATGTATAAACACCAGTTTCTAGCTAGGTCAGCTACTTAACCTTACCATCAATGACGGTAGGATTAAGTAGTGCATAAAAAGGCAATGCCCCTGTTAGTACGCTTTGACTCCATATGTTGCCATACTTCCATCTTGCGCCTATCAAACAGATCATCTTTCTGTGGGGTCATAGGGAATTCTTATCTTGGAGTGGGCTTCGCGCTTAATATGCTTTCAGCGCTTATCTCTTCCGAACATAGCTACTCGGCGATGCAGCAGGTGGCCACAACCGATACACTAGAGGTTCGTCCATCTCGGTCCTCTCGTACTAGAGACAGCTCTCCTCAAAATTCCTAACGATCATGCCGGATATAAACCGAACTGTCTCACGACGTTCTGAACCCAGCTCGCGTACCACTTTAACCGGCGAACAGCCGGACCCTTGGAAGGTGCTCCCCCTCCAGGATGTGATGAGCCGACATCGAGGTGCCAAACCGCGCCGTCTATGTGAACTATTGGGCGCGATCAGCCTGTTATCCCCAGGGTAACTTTTATCCGTGTGCGCTGTCTTTCCCACGTAAATCGAAGTGAAACTTCTGTACAGCGGGTCATTTGCTCCCACTTTCGTGTCTGTTTGGATTGTAGTCCTCACAGTCAAGCTGGCTTTTGCGCATACACTATCGCTACGATTTCCATCCGTAGCTAGCCAACCTTTGAACGCCTCCGGTACTCTTTAGGAGGCAACCGCCCCAGTTAAACTACCCGCCATGCACGGTCCTTTTGGCCGATCAGGTCAAAAGTGAGATTGCTAAAATACTCAGGGTGGTATTTCACCTTGCGACTCCACAAATACTAGCGTATCTGCTTCAAAGTCTTCCACCTATGCTACACAAAATATCCCAACAATCAATGCAAAGTTGTAGTAAAGCTCCATGGGGTCTTCTCGTCCTGGCATGATCAGGCGGCATCTTTACCGTCAATGCACGTTCACCGAGGCCTTCGCCGAGACAGTGCCCACATGATTACTCCATTCGTGCGGGTCTGAACTTACCAGACAAGGAATTTCGCTACCTTAGGACGATCATAGTTATCGCCGCCGTTCACCGGGGCTTCAGTTTGAACCGTGAAGCTCTCCCCTTAACCTTCCGGCACCGGGCAGGAGTCAGCCCCTATACATCCGCTTTCGCGTTAGCAGAGACCTGTGTTTTTGGTAAACAGTTCCGTGGGCTCTTTAGCTGCGGCCCTCTCATCAAAATGACGATTGAGCTGTCAAGCAAAAGAACATATTGTGTGTTCTGTCTTCGACAAAGAAATTTCGATAATTTATCAAAAGATACAAATTGAAATTTTCGCATCAAAGTTTGCTTGGCAAATCCTCATCTTAATGAGAGGGCAGTCCTTATTCCGAAGTTACGGACGCTTTTTTGCCGAGTTCCTTAGCGAAGGTTCCCTCGTAAGTCTTAGTCTACTCGACCCGAGCACCTGTGTTGGTTTGCGGTACGGTAGGCAGCAGCCTAAGTTAGTCAGCTTTTCTAGCCAGAGCCTGCCCTAGAATCTTCACCTCTAAAGGTAAATTTCACTCCTTTCTTGTTCCCAAGATTGTTGGACGGATGTATACCATAATAATCCGCTCTAGGATGATCCCCGTGAACTGCTAACAACTACTACCTGTTCAGGAATATTAACCTGATGTCCATCGCCTACGCTAATACGCCTCGGCTTAGGACCGACTAACCCAGGGACTATTACAGTGGCCCTGGAAACCTTGCTCTTACGACCGACAGGATTCTCACCTGTCTTATGGTTACTGATTCCAGCATTCTCACTTGATAACGCTCCACCAGACTTTACAATCTGACTTCACCGCAGATATCAACGCTCCTCTACCACGCCAAATTGCTAATCTTCGCACAGATCTAGCACGCTTATGTACGCGCCACTTATCTTAATCTATCGATAAGCATCTGTACGCAGAATAGCAATTTGACATCCATGTCTTCGGTTTAATACTTGAGCCCCGTTACATTTTCCACGCAAAACCTCTTGACTAGTGAGCTGTTACGCACTCTTTAAATGAATGGCTGCTTCTAAGCCAACATCCTAGCTGTTTAAGAAATCTCACCTTGTTTCCCACTTAGTATTAATTAGGGACCTTAGACGATGGTCTGGGCTGTTTCCCTTTTGAGCGACGAGCTTAGCCCCGCCGTTCTGACTGCCGTGATTACACATACGGTATTCGTAGTTTGATAAGGGTGGGTACCGTTGCCGGCCCCAGTCCTTTTCAGAGCTCTACCCCCGTATGCTACTTACACAACGCTAGCCCCAAAGCTATTTCGAGGAGAACCAGCTATCTCCGAGTTCGATTGGCATTTCACCGCTAACCACAAGTCATCCAAGCACTTTACTGCGTACCCTGGTTCGGTCCTCCAATGCGCTTTACCGCATCTTCAACCTGCTCATGGTTAGGTCACCCGGTTTCGGGTCTAATCCTGCAGACTTGACGGGCTATTAACCCTCGCTTTCACTGTGGCTCCATCAACTGACTTAGCCTCGCCTACAAAATTAACTCGCTGGATCGTTCTACAAAAAGCACGCCGTCACCCTTGCGGGCTCCGACACCTTGTAGGCACTGAGTTTCAGGATCTATTTCACTCCCCTCCCGGGGTTCTTTTCACCTTTCCATCACTGTACTAGTTCGCTATCGATCAATCAATATATTTAGTCTTGGCAGGTGGTCCTGCCGGATTCAAACAGGGTTTCTCGTGCCCCGTCCTACTTGTGAAAACATATATAAGTTCATAAAAGTTGTTTTCGCATACTGGGCTTTCACCGTCTCTGGCGCGCCATTCAAACGCTTCTGCTAACAACTATGAATCTTACCCGCTCAGTTTACGCTGTCGGTTTTCATGTCGAACCGTCGAATAATCAACCGCTCAACATGAAAATTATGTAAACACGCAACACCCCTAATAACTCTGGGCGTAAACCCGTAAGGTTATCTTGAGGTTTAGACTATTCCAATTTCGCTCGCCACTACTTTCGGAATCGTTGGTTACTTTCTTTTCCTCAACCTACTAAGATGATTCAGTTCGGCTGGTTCCCGTCTACTTATCCTATGTGTTCAGATAAGAGCAACTTGGCATGACCCAAGTTAGGTTTTCCCATTCGGAGATTCCCGGATCAAAGCTTGTTCTCAGCTCCCCGAGACTTATCGCAGAGTTCTACGTCCTTCATCGGTATTGATTGTCAAGGCATCCACTATCAGTGCCCTTATGTACCTTTTTATGCATTGACTTAGCTAGAAACTGAAGTTCATCACTTTCTAACGCCGCCAATTAAAATTTAATTTCGTTGTCTAATCAAATTGTTAAAGTATAAACTTTTTAGCGACGAAAGTAGCACGACTTTTGCGTTTTCTAGCTTCTCGCAGTTTATATCAAACTTTTACAGAGGTTCAAAAGTGAACTTGTATAAAACTCCCTCTATTCTAGCGTATTTACTATAAATATGCAAGCCCCATTTTGGCCGTTTTTTCAGCTTTTATTTTGCCAAGCAGCTTATGCTATAATTTAGCTAAATAATAAATTAGGAGAGGAAGATTAATTTATGTCTAATAAGCTAATTAAAACACTAAAGTGCGGGGGGGGTATTAAAAGCTTTTTAAAAGAGCATAAAGCTCTGCCAATTCTATTGCTCCTAATAGTAGGCCTGACCTTTGGCCTATCTAGATTAGTTCCTACAGATACGGTAACCCTAAAGTATAAGGATGAGAACTCTAATACGCAGAGCCTCACCCTAAATAAAGGTAGTACTATTTACCTTTATCCTAATTTTGGTTACTTCAAAAAAGATAATGACAAAAGAACCAAGAAGCTAACCCTAAATAACAACTTAGACCTTACTAATAATTATGATTCAAGTATTAATCGTTACGCCGTATCTAAATGGGGCGAGGAATCCACTTGGAGCTAGATTAAAAGATACAAGAGATAATAAATACTACACAGTACGTAAACTAGCCGATGGTAACTGCTGGATGACAGATAATCTAGCCTATGCTAAAGCAGGAACACTAAGCCCAACAGACTCAGATGTGCAAACTAGCAATTTCTCTCTTGCTAGCTCAGATATCTACGCTAAAGATGGAGAAAAGTGGAGAACAGTCGCAGATAAAAAATTCATCTATGACCGTCCTGACCCAACTTACAGTTCTACATCTAAACCTAAGCCAAATTTCATACTAAAAGGCTGGCGTAAATCCCGCCTTATTAATGGAGGTATCTCACTAAAAGCTATATATGACATTAAAACCAACCCCCTCTATGGCAATCTCTACACCTGGCACACTGCTACAGCAGGTAGCGGTAGCCGTAGCATGTATAAAGATGGAACTAGCGCTAGCTCTTCCCTCTGTCCCAGAGGCTGGAGATTGCCACTAAATAACGGCACCAGTAGCTACCAGAATCTCCTCTTTACTAGTTATGGATTACGAAGTAATTCAGGCGGCTCCACTAAAATACAAAATAGTCCCCTAGACTTTAGTTTTGCCGGCTACTACGATTACGACTTCGGGAAGGTTTACGGTATAGGCACTTACGGCTTTTACTGGTCTTCTACCGTCTACTATAACTACCGCGCCTACGAATTGTACTTCCGTAGCGGCCGCGTCGATCCGCAGGATTGGGGGTATGAGACCGATGGCAAATCTGCACGCTGCGTGGCACGCTAGTATTCCTTTCCTAGGCTCTCAAATCTTTAGTTACGTTAGTTGTCTTTAACTGAGTCTATGGTATAATCTAAATATATATTAATTTTTAACGAATCAGCTCCGTTATAGGAGCGAAGAAAGAAGGTGAAAATGCCTGCAAATGTAGACATCAAAGAACTTTTGGTGGCCGGCGCTCATTTTGGCCACAAAACTAGCCGTTGGCACCCCAAAATGGCGCCATACGTCCACAGTAAGCGAGATGGTGCTCATATTATCAACTTAGAGAAGACTGTTGAGGCCTTAGAAGCCGCCTTGCCAGAAATCACGCGCGTAAGCGCTGCCGGCAAGAAGATTCTTTTCGTCGGCACCAAAAAACAGATGAAAGACATCGTCAAGGAAGCCGCTTTGGCCGTAGACATGCCCTTCGTCACGGCACGCTGGATTGGTGGTATGCTCACCAACATCGACACCATGTCGAAGCAAATCCGCAAGCTCAAAGAATTAGAACGCCGTATGGCTACTGGCGAACTAGAGCGTCGCTATACCAAACTAGACGTACAGCATTACCAAGAGGAAATCGACCTCTTGAACGAGCGCTACGGCGGTATTAAAGATATGAATGAGCAGCCTGCCATGCTAATCGTGGCGGATATGCTCATCGACAAGAACGCTATTAAGGAAGCGGCTACGCTAAACATCCCAGTCGTTGCGATTGCCGATAGCAATGCCGATCCTAGTAAGGTCGCGTTCCCAATTCCTGCTAATGACGATTCTATTAAGGCCACAAGGTGTCTCTTTGCTTATTTCGTCGACGCCGTCAAGGCTGGCCAAGCCAAGCGCAAAACGCTTCAAAGCAGCGAGACAGCAAAAAGCACCAATACTAAAAAGGAGGAAAAATAATGGCAGTTAGTATCGAAGAGATCAAAAAGCTCAAAGAATTATCTGGCGTCGGCCTTACCGATGCCAAAAAAGCACTCGTCGAAGCTGATGGCGACTTTGATAAAGCGCTTGAAGCTATGCGTAAAAAAGGCCTCACCAAAGCCGAAAAGCGTGGCGATCGCGAAACCCGCGAGGGCCGCATTGACGCCTATATTCACGACGGTCGCCTAGGCGCCATCGTAGAGGTAAACTGCGAAACTAGTTTTGTGGCTAAGACCGAAGAGTTCAAAACTCTCGCCCATAATATCGCTATGCAGGTTGCGAGCATGAACCCACTTTATGTGAGTGAAGCTGATATTCCCGCCACTAAAATTGCCGCTGCCACCGCGGAAGCAGAAAAGACTCTAACTGGTAAAGAGCCAGCCGATAAAAAAGCTATGATTATTAAAAATAAAGTCAGCAAGGCTTTTGCCGACAAGGTGCTCTTAAATCAACCCTATATTCTTGATGACAGTAAAACCGTTGCGCAATATCTTAAAGATAACATCGCTAAGACGGGCGAAAATATTACCATCAAGCAGTTCAAGCGCCTCGAACTTGGCCTCACCGAAGAAGCTTAAGGCGTCCATTAAAAAGAGACCTTTTAAAGGTCTCTTTTTGTTGTTATCTATGGCGTTTCTATTTTTCTTGCGCCGCTTCTTCCGCTAGGGGAATATTAGCACATCGCTTCATGATATCCGCTAAGAATACGCCAATTACCGCACCTAGCATTGGTACGAGAATGTAGGTACCAAGGGCTTGGCAGAACTGCGCGAAGTTAATACCACTCACAGGGAAGGCCTGTAAGGTTAATGCGATTGCTGGGTTCAAAGCGTAGATTAGAGCGTTGCTGGCGCCAGTTGGGGCCGCGCTAGCGGTAATCTGAGCAACGGCTAGAGCAATAAAGTAAGCCGTCATCAGGCCTGCCGTTACAATCATGGCAAAAGTCAAGCTGCTACGCTTGAAGGCGAGCGCTCTAGTATAGAAGAAGCCCGCAATCATAGTGCCAATAAGCTCAATTGCAATTGCTACGCCTACTAGGCTGCCGGTAGCTAATTTAATACTTGGCATATCAATCATGGTGTCAGCCTTACTGAGTCTAAAGGCGTTGACGGCCAAAAAGGCAATCCATGCCCCGATAAACTGTGCGATGATGTAAATTACGCCACGGATTACCGAAATGCGCCTACTCGCCATCATGGCGACACTGATCGCTGGATTAAAATGCGAGCCCGAGAAGGCTAGAAATACCATTGGGATTGGTAGGATACAAATCCAGACATACCATGGTAAAATGCCACGCGTTAAAATCATGGCGAATAGAATAATCATTGTCAGCATTGCTGTGCCGAAGATTTCGGCGAGAATCGCCGCTACGATTTTGCTATTTTCAAATATACTTACAATATCCTCTTTTTCATGCTTACAGGCAAATAAAATTGGGGTTCTCTTTTGTTTTTTGACGCTTTTAGTGGCGGTCTTGGCTGTCGCAGTTTTAGTAGTGACAGTACTGGTCTTTTTAGGACTACTTTTTGCGCTAGTCCTCTTGGTCGCAGGCTTCTTTGTTGCCATTTTCCTCCTTCTTAAAATATATTACCTTGAATTATACCATAATTTACAAGGATGCTAGAATATCCTTATGTCGACTAAACGCATTCTCGGTATTGACCCAGGTACTGGCCGCTGTGGCTTTGGTCTAATTCAGGTGGCCAAGGGTCGCCCCGCCCAGCTTGTGAGTGCTGGCGTCATTTCTACGCCCGCCCACACTCCTCTCGCCGATCGCTTACTTGATATCTACGATTCTATGCATGAAATTATTCGGGACTTTCGCCCAGATATTATGTCGATTGAAAAGCTATTTTTTAATCAAAATATTACTACTGGCATTACGGTCGCCGAGGCAAGGGGCGTCTGCCTACTCGCCGCTAAGCAGCAGCAGCTTGCCATTTTTGAATACACGCCCCTGCAGATCAAAAAAGCCATGACCGGCTATGGTCGTGCCACTAAGACGCAAATGCAAGAAATGGTACGTAATTATCTGCGTCTTCAAAAAATTATTAAACCCGACGACGCTGCAGATGCTCTTGCCGCTGCCATTACCCATGCCCTCATGGCAAAGATAGACTATTAAGGATTTTCTCTTTAGTCTCTTGATCAGATTTTAATCCTAGCTCCGCCATGCTAATATAAGCTTATGATTGCTCACTTACATGGCTGCGTCAGCGAAAAAGAACTTGACTCTATTATTATCGATGTGCATGGTCTGGGTTTTGAGGTAATGCTCAGTGCCATCGATCTCGAGAAAGTGAATTTAGGCGATCAGCTTAAACTATTCACTTATCATAAAGTCTCCGAACAAAACGAAGAGCTTTATGGCTTTTCCAGCCTCCTCAGCAAGCGCCTTTTTGAGCTACTTATCAGTGTGCAGGGAGTAGGACCAAAGGCTGCCATGTCAATTCTTGGTCTTGCCGAATCTGAGGAGATTCGCAACGCCATTGCTAACACCGATGCCGCCTTCATTACGCGGGCTGCTGGAATAGGGAAGAAGACAGCTGAGCGTATTATCGTAGATTTAAGAGATAAAGTAGGTCTGCCTTCACGCATCGGGCGTGCCGCCAGTAGCGATCTACCGGGACTCACTAGTGCCAAAGACGACGCTCTCGATGCTCTGATGGCCTTAGGTTACACTTTAGCTGAAGCTAGTGCCAGCCTCGCGGACGTTGACCCAAATTTAGACACTGCGGCGCGGGTGCGAGCGGCATTGCAGAAGCAGTCTTAACCCCTGTTTTCGTATTGACATTTTACTTGTTACTGCCTATTACTATTGACTTATATAACATTTTATGCTAATATATAGAACAATTCGTGCAATGGGAGGCATGAATCGGCAGGATGAATCCTGAAGTATTGTAAAAAATACAATATTAAAATAACAGAGAGCTTTAGAACTTAAGCATTTTTATTGTTTATGCTCATGCTTGCGTCTATATTAAGGCGCTTGTATACTCTCATATGCGCCACTTATCAGTAAACTCTTTATAGAGTAAAGGTCGAAGTCGGCGTACTATTAACAAGAAGGAGAAGACTCATGCAAAAGCGTAACCGCAAGGGGACGCTTCGAGTGGAGACGTCTCGTTGGAATGAATTCATTGAGATGTAGCGTAAAGTAGCCTCACGAGGCTACTTTTTTGTTAGCTCTGCATCTAATTTAGCTGACATTAATTGCTCAAAACCATCTTTAGATCGCTTCATATCCTTCAAATTCACTTTCTTGCCATTAATATAGAAAGAAGGTGTCTCGCGCACCATATGCTTATGTCTGCCGAGGTCGTAATCAAAATCAAGCTTCTTTAAGATATTCTTATTATTAGTCATATCGTCAATAAATTTCGCCTTATCCGCCCCAGCGGCAATTTTTTCAAAAGTCTTCACATACTGATCTTGGCGTGCCTGCTGGTCTTCTACTGCCCAGTCTACTTGCGCCGCATACATCGCCGCTAGCATTGGCCAATATTTCCCCTGCAAGCCTGCTGCCTCAACCGCACGTGCCGCCTCGCGCGAAAAATAATGTCCTTCGTTTGCCCCCATCTGGAAGTTGCGGAAAATAAATAACACCTTATCTTTATACTTTTTATATAGTTTATCCATTTTAGGGGATGCACCCCCGCAGCCACCACATTCCATATCGCCATATTCCACTACGACCACTTTTGCGTTTTTATTGCCACGATAATGATCGGCAATATTCCCATTATCGGCTGCCGCCGCTACAATTTTATTTGCATCATATTTTTGGTACTTATTACTAGAATTTGGTTTAGTTTGAGACAGTGACCAGATCGCAACGCCAAATAGGCCAACTATCAGCGCTACTAATAACAGTCTTAAGATTTTTTCCATGCTAATATATTAGCATGGCTAGAGATTTTCAGAAGTTTATTCATAAAATCAAAGCATTAATTTTTCCGTCCAGCCATCAGGCTGTAGTTGATCCTGCCACGCCAGCCGCTACCGCCCCTAATGAACATAGCTCTTCCGAAGATTATATTGCGCGCCCACAGAACCATCAGCAACTAGTAGATTTTCTTAAAGACCTTGACAATAAGCTTATGCCCGCCACCGAAAAAGCTACGCTTGCCGCCACTATGACCCTTACGAGCCGTAGCGTAAAGGAGCTGATGCTGCCAAAATCAGAGATGACTTTTGTACATGATATGGATTTTCTTGGACCTCTTATGCTAGATAAACTATACCGTTCTGGCTATGAAGATTTCCCTGTACTTAGCCCTAATAACGATATTATCGGCATGTTAAATACGAGCAATTTTAATAATCTCAGCATCAAAGAAACCGATCGTGTTATTAAATATATTAATCATGACCTGTATTATCTTAATGAAAAATACAGTATCGAGCGCGCCCTTAACGCCTTTTTAAGGGTAAAAACCCGACAATTTTTAGTAGTTAATCAGTACAAGCAGATCGTGGGCATGCTAACTCTGCAAGATCTCCTCGAGTATCTTTTAGGTGGTAGGGAGCTGGGCGACGATTTCGCGCGCGATGACGATATTGCCCTTGTGGCAAGTCGCCGTTAAGGTGAGGTATGGATATTTTTGGCAAAAATTAGCACTCTTGCAGGCGGGAGTGCTAAATGCTACAATTTAGAGCATGGCAAAAGATTACTACGAGATTCTTGGCGTCAAAAAAGACGCATCTGATGATGAGATTAAGAAGGCTTTTCGCAAGCTGGCTTTAAAATACCATCCTGATAAAAACCCAGGCGATAAAGCCGCTGAAGAAAAATTTAAAGAGGCCAACGAGGCTTATGAAGTCTTAAAGGATAAGCAAAAACGTGCCCGTTATAATCAATTCGGCAAAGATGGCCTAGGTGGCAATGCCGGCAGCAATCCTTTTGGCGGTAACTTTAATTTTAACGGTCAAAACTTTAATTTTGATTTTGGTGCCAGTGGTCTTGACGATATTCTCGGCTCCTTATTCGGTTTTGGTGGTGGCTTTCGCGCTCAGCGCCGTGGCCGCGATTTGCGTACTAGCATTACAATCAAATTTGAAGAGGCTATTTTTGGTGTTGAAAAAACTCTTAGCCTTGGCGGCAAGAATATTAAGCTCAAAATCCCCGCCGGCATTTATGATGGCCAATCTATCCGCATTGAAGGCAGAGGCGGCGAAGCGCCAGAGGGGGGCAAGCCGGGCGACCTTTATGTAGAGGTACGTGTACGTGCCCACAAAACTCTTACGCGTGAGGGCGATCTAATCCTTTCAGAGGCTAAAATATCTATGGTGGACGCCGTTTTGGGCACCGAATATAAAGTCGAGACGGTGGATGGCCCCGTTACTATGAAGATTCCTGCCGGCACACAGCCGGGTACCAATTTTAAACTATCTGGTCACGGTGCTCCTCGCTTAGGCAGTAAGGAGCGTGGCCCTCATATTGTGATGGTAAGCGTAGAGATTCCAAAAACTTTGAATAAAAAACAGCGCGAGCTTATGGAGCAATTCCGCGATAGTAAAAAGCACGGCTTTTTTAAATAGGCTTTCCTGATTTGACAAGTTGCCAAACTTTGGCTAAAATCTCCTCAGTATTATATACAGTGGTGTTTTTATGCAAAAATACTAGCTCAAAAGTCAAACAGCAACACAAAAAAACAGTAAACTTCATAGATCCAGAAAGGCCATAATGGATATTAATTCAAAAAGTACAGATAAATTAAAAAATATTGAAGAACCATCTGCTGACGACATCGACCAAGAGGAGCGTGAAGCCGAGGCCAATCTCGCTAATGACACTAATTACGACGACATCTATGACGATTCCGTCAAGTTATATTTACGCGAAATTGGCAACATCCCGCTTCTTACTGCAGAAGAAGAGTTTGACCTAGCGCAAAAAATTATCCACGGTAAAGCTAAAGAAAGTCAACGCGCCAAAGATAAAATGGCAGAGAGCAATATGCGCCTTGTCGTATCAATCGCTAAGCGTTACTCTGGGCGCGGCCTTGATTTTCTTGATCTCATTCAAGAGGGCAATACTGGTCTTCTGCGCGCTGTAGAAAAGTTCGATCCAGATAAGGGCTTTAAGTTTAGCACCTATGCCACCTGGTGGATTCGCCAAGCCATCACGCGTGCTATTGCCGATCAGGCTCGCACCATTCGTATTCCTGTTCATATGGTTGAGACGATTAATAAAGTCATGCGCACGCAGCGCAAGATGACGCAAGAGCTTAATCGCGAACCCAGCACTGAGGAACTGGCTAAACAGATGGAGATGGAGCCAGAAAAAATTGAATACGTTATGAAGATTAAGCAAGACATCGCCTCACTTGATGCTTCTATCGGTAAAGATGGCGACGAGGATTCCGTTCTCGGTGACTTCATCGAAGATGAAGATCGTATCTCGCCCGAAGAATCTGTCGCCATGCAGCTGCTTAAAGAGCAAATTGCTAGCATTTTATCTTCTTTGTCTGATCGCGAACAAAAAATTGTCAAAATGCGTTTTGGCATCGGTGGTGGTAAAACTCACACACTCGAAGAAGTTGGCGCAGAGTTTTCTGTTACGCGTGAACGCATTCGCCAAATTGAGGCTAAAGCTCTTACTAAATTGCGCAAGCATAAGGATATGAAAAAGCTTCACGACTACTTAAAATAAAACTTAATACTTAATCGTGTAGCTTGGCCGCAATTGGCAGCTTAGCGCCTTTAAGTAGTTGTTCTACTTCTTCTGCCTCAAGACTCTCTTTTTGCAGTAATGCCTGTGCCAAGGTTTCCAAAGCCGCTTTATTACTGCGCAAAACTGCTTCAGCGCGCCTCACCGCCTCTTCCACTAGCTCTGCTACCTCTGCATCAATTAGTTCGGCTGTTTTGTCAGAATAATCTTTCGCTTTGTCACCGAAAAAGTTTACCTCGGATGTATTAAACACCTGATGGCGCAATTTCTTACCCATACCTTCTTCAGTTACCATTTCGTGCGCAATGTCGGAGATACTCTTTAAGTCAGAGCTGGCACCGGTGGTAATTTCATCCTCACCGAAAATTAGTTTTTCCGCAATGCGTCCACCCATCCCCCGCGCTAACATATCTTTGAGCTGGTAGATATTTGTATAGCTACGATCTTCTTTAGGCAGGAACCAAGTCACACCACCCGTGCGCCCACGCGGAATAATCGTTACCTTATGTACGGCGTCCGAATCTGGTAAAACATGCCCCACTAAGGCATGTCCCGCCTCATGGTAGGCGGTGATTTTACGCTCTTTTTCGGTCATAATCTTCGACTTACGTTCTGGGCCAATCGCAATTCGCTCAAAAGCTTCTGTAATGTCGGCATTGCTAATTTTTTTATGATTTTCCCGGGCGGCCGTAATGGCGGCTTCATTAGCGATATTTGCTAGGTCGGCACCACTTTGCCCAGTGGTCTTAGCAGCCAGTGCCTCCAAATCTACGTTATTCTCCATTGGCTTATCTTTAAAATGTAGGTTCAGAATCTCTAAGCGATCTTTTCGCTCTGGCAAGGTTACATTGATATGGCGATCAAAGCGCCCAGGGCGGAGCAGTGCCTTATCTAACATATCTACACGGTTTGTAGCGGCGATCACGATAATACCAGTTTCATTATCAAAGCCATCCATTTCGACCAAGATTTGATTTAGAGTCTGCTCATCTTCGCGCCCCGCTCCACCCCTGGCGTCACGCTTATGCGCGACCGCGTCAATCTCATCAATAAATATGATGCTTGGCGCATTTTTCTTAGCCTTATTAAAGAGGTCGCGCACTCTTGAGGCGCCCACACCCACAAACATTTCTGCAAATTCCGAGCCAGAGATTGAGAAAAATGGCACATTAGCCTCGCCGGCTACCGCTCGCGCCATTAAGGTCTTACCCGTGCCGGGATCGCCCGCCAGCAGCACCCCGCTAGGTATTTTAGCGCCAAGCTGTTGGTATTTTTTAGGTTGTTTCAAGAAGTCTACTATCTCTTCTAAATCTTGTTTGGCCGCCTCGTTACCTGCCACATCCTTAAAAGTAATCTTCTTCTTCTCGTTGCCATATAGGCGCGCCCTCGCCTTGCCAAAGCCGATATTTTGGTTATTCATCGTCTGGGCCTGCTTCATCATATAAACCAAGAAGCCCGCAATAATTAAGACTGGTAGGATCATCACGATAATGTCGCCCGCGCTGTCCCAAAAGTCAAAAGGCTCCTCAATTTTAATCTGCACCTTATTTTGTTTAATAACATCTTTAAAGCCTTGCTCCTGCAAAGTGCCAGAAGCGTCTTTGCGCGACTTCATCTCTTTAAGGCCACTGTCTTTGCGCGGTTTAATTTTTAGCTTATTACCGTTTACGGCAATTTCTTCCAGCTTGTCATCCTTCGCCATTTGTAAAACTTCGCTTAGCGACTTTTCTTCTCGGCGACTATCTCCGCCGTCAACTAGCGTTGACACGCAGGCGAGCCCAATAAAAATTACCAAAGTCCAAAAAACTGCCATGCGAATAGCATTACTTTTCTTTTGCTGACTACTTTTATTCTTATTTTTAGCGTTATGCTTGTATTTCGGCACCTGATCTACTCCTCAATCTTATTTTTTCGCTCCCCTCATTATATCCTAAAGCACGCTATAAGGGTAGTTTTAGCGTACCTTTCTATATGCGTGTTATCATATATAACATGAAGCAGTCAGAGCAAAAATTTACCCAATTTTTACACAAAAATAAAAAAATACGCCCCGTATTATATTGTGCAGTTCTTATTATTCTCTTTTTAATTTTGTTTGGACTCTCTGCTATGCAGTCTCACGCCCCTATCGCGAAGCCCGCCCCAAAGCAGAGCCAAGAAGCGTCTAAAGCTCCTAAATCACTTAAAAATCAGCACGAATCTGATATTGCTTATCGTGGCAACAAGCCTAATATTTATGTTTTTTGGGGTGATGGCTGCCCGCACTGCCATGATTTAGGAGCTTTCCTTGATCAGCTCGAGTCTAAAACGCGCTCTAAATTTAATCTCTATACCTTTGAAGTATGGGGCGACGAAACGAATAGTAAATTACAAGATGAGTTTGCGGCTGCGCTAGATGATAGTGAATCTTCAGGCGTTCCTTACATTCTAATAGGCAACAAATTTATCAATGGTTATGGCGACAGCAAGGAGTCGGAGCTACGTGCAGCCATTCAGCATCTCATTGAGCATCCTGACGAAGACGCTTACCAAAAAGTTTTACAGCGTCGCGCTGCTTCAAAATAGCGGCCTTCACGATTTTTTACGCCGCTCCAGCCGCTAGCTAATCATCTAGAATCAATATAATGGTCGGGGCTAGGAGATTTGAACTCCTGACCTCACGCTCCCAAAGCGCGCGCGCTACCAGGCTGCGCCAAGCCCCGACAACATCTTATTTATTCTATAACTTTTTTATAAAAAACTCCAGTCTACTGGTTAGAAGTTTCGTTTTCATCTGCACAGAGCTTTAATATACAGTCTATACTAAGTAGAATATCCTCTACACTTGAACCTCGAGATAGATCTGAAACGGGTTTTTTAAAGCCGAGCAAAATTGGCCCTGCTACTCTTGCTTTGCCGATCCATTCAATAGCCTTATACAATATATTGCCCGCAATAATATCAGGCGTAATTAAGACATTTGCCTGTCCTGCTACCTCTGAACCTGCCCCCTTTTTCGCTCCTACTCTCTCTACGATTGCAGCGTCTAACTGCATCTCGCCATCTACTTTAATTTCTGGCCACCGCTCTCTTACTAACTTAATAGCCTCGCGACTTCTAGTGATAGATTCATCTTTGCCGCCCGAGCCAAAAGTCGAAAATGATAAAACCGCAATGCGCGGCTCTTCTGGAAGTAGTTTCTTCGCCGCCAGATAATTTAAGTGTATAATCTCTGCTAACTGCTCTGTATTTGGATGTTTGCAGCTAGCGCCATCACTTACAATTAAGCGTTCTCCGTCTGGCAGGTCGCAGACAAATAAACTGCTAAAAAGTTTTCCGCCAGCCAGCATGCCGATTTTATCGCGTACCGTTAAAATTACATCGCGCGAGGTATAATCGATCCCGGCAATCATGGCGTCAACTTCCGAATTTGCTAGCATTTCGCTTGCTATTTCTAGGGCTTCTTTACCGCCATTTAGACTTACGGCATTAGTTAGTGGAAATTTTTTTATAGCAGTTTGAATATAAGGGTTATTTCCTTCTGGAAAAACAATTTTCTTCACTTTTCCTCCTTTATCTATGGTCGGGGCGACCCGATTTGAACGGGCGACCTCAGCGTCCCGAACGCTGCGCGCTACCAGGCTGCGCCACGCCCCGACATTGTTTAAATTCTAACATATTTACTGCGCAACATTCTGCGCCCAAAGCTCTAATTCTTTTACGATGAAAGCATTTTTTTCATCTTTCGCGATACTTTCAAGCCCACGCTTAAACTCTTCTGCCTGCCCCTCCAATCTCTTCTGGCGATATTTTTCATACTTTTTATACTCTTCCTCATTAAGGCTGTCGGGGAAGTTCCTCCCCTTATAACCGATATAAAGATCGTTTAACCTTTCGTCATGGAATTCAGGGTGAAAGGCCGCTAGCTGATACGCATCGGCTTTTTGTACGACCTTGCAGAGGTTTTTATCATAATCACTAAGAAAGCTATCATAGAGCTTTTCTTCGGCTGCCACCTTGTCGTCTTGAGCGAAATCGCGCTGATTATATGCTTCAATTAATTTTTGCAGATCGGCTTTATGCTCTTGTAAGACTCTTAAATGTTGCTCCACGACTGTTTGGCTAAGCTTAATGCGCTCCCACGCTCCCCCTTCTTCCAATACGCCAAGTGGCGCTATGGCAGGGCAGCGGTTTAGCTTTAAGGTCTTAATAGGGGAGCGAAAGTGCACATTTTCGTCATCTGCGCTAGACTGCTCTGAGGCTTCTAACTGTGCCATTTTTTCTGTAATATCATACCTTAAATCATAAACTAGGATTTCATTCTTATTTTTACCGACGGCAACAGGGATTGCCACGCTAGTATTTAGAAATTCAGCATCATATCTACCATTACTATAAACAAAGGCCTTTGCGTTCTCTAAATTTACTTTTGCGGCTACGGCATTTTTACTGCGTATACTGAATAACCAATTAAAAAGTTCTGGTTGTTTAGTTTTGAGTAGTTTCGCCAAGGCAATACTAGCCTCAACATCACACATAGCATCATGTGCATCTTCGTGCGAGATTTTATTAACTCTGGTGAGATTTTCTAATTTGTTATTAGGTCTGCCGTCTTCATTGAAAGGCCATTCTATTCCTTCTGGCCTCAGTGCTCTTGTCATTCTCACCACATCTAGTAAATCCCAGCGGCTTCGGCCATCCTTCCACTCCCACTCGTAAGCATCTTGAAAATTGCGCCAAAAAGTAAAACGGAGCATCTCATTGTCGAAACGAACCGAATTAAAACCTACACTAATAGTGTTTGGTGTAAAAATTCCCTCGAGGACATATTTACAAAACTCATTTTCCGACAGGCCTTCTTGAGTCATTTGTGGCGTAATCCGATTAACAGCGATGGCCTGAGGGGCGGGGAGCGTGTCTGTATTTAATTTTACATAAATATTTACCGCCTCTCCGATGGGGTTTAGATCTAGATCTGTGCGCCGACCCGCAAACTGCATAATGCGGTCTTTCCTTGGGCTCTTGCCGGAAGTTTCAAGGTCGTAAAAGAATAAACTTTGCTCCATGAAGTAATTTTATCATGCGCTCTGTTAGGTACTAGCGTAAGCGCTTTAACGACTTATAGCTCTTTTATGTTATAATTAGTTTTTAAGACTATCTATTAATCTAAACAGGAATAATTATGTCATATAAACTCCCTACAAAAGCTGTAATTACGGACGCTGGTTTTGCCAGTCGTTTTCTTCCAATTACTAAAACCATTCCAAAAGCTATGATTCCGCTGGGCGCCAAACCAATCATGCAATATGTAGTTGAGGAATGTGTTGCTGGGGGAATTACCGAAATTATTATCGTTGCCACACCAGAGGGCAAGCCTATCTATGAGGATTATTTTAATAATCCCGTTGAAAAAATCGAAAAACAACTCGCTTCCCAGGGCAAGCAAGATCGTTTTGAGTCTGTGAAAGCCGTTTTAGATATGGCTAATATCACCGTTATTGAGCAAGACCCAAGTTTGCCTTATGGCAACGGCTCGCCTATTGCTAGTGCAAAGCCTTACCTAAATAAAGATGAGGCCTTCGTAGCGCTCTATAGCGATGACCTTATTTTTGGCGCCAGCGACGTTAAAACTCTGCTTGAAGCTTATCGTCAGCGTCCAGAGGTAGAAGCCATTATTATGGCGCAGGAAATGCCTAAAGAGCTCTGGCATAAATATGGCATGATTGCCCTTAAAGACATTGAAAAACATACTCTTAGCCACATCGTAGAGAAGCCAAAGCGCCCCGAGCTTTCCCCGTCTAATCTTACTTCTTATGGTCGCTATCTTCTCACGCCCGACATCTTTGAGCAGCTCTTACCAGAGAACATCGGCCTTGATGATGAGCTCTGGACTGCCGATGCTATTACTAAGCTCGCTAAAATCGGCGATGTTCTAGTCGCTAAAAGCGAGGGTGAGTGGTTAACCACTGGCGACCCCAAAAATTACGCCAAAGCTTTTACACGTTTCCAACAATTAAATCAATAAAAAAGGAGGCATATGGAACTATCAGCTTGGATTTTAATATTAACCCTGTCAGGAGTTTTGCTACTATTCTTAATTATAGGTATTGTTGTGCTGGTGCGTTTATTGCAACTCATTAATGACGGTAAACAACTAGTCGGCAAGAGTTATGAAATCGTAGACAAGACGGACCAGATCGTAGACAACGTTAAGCAGATTGCTACCGTTTCGGGTCTTATTAAGCTAGCTTTTGATACCTTAACTAGTGCCGCCACCCGCCGTAAGGCTAATTCTAAAGATAAACCAGAGAGCAAAGCGCCAAACGACAACAGTGCGGAAGAGCTCTAATGCGCAAAAATAAATCTCGCCAAAACATTAAGATTATAATTGCCACTGCGCTTGGCAGTATCGCTGGCCTAGCAGCAGGAGTCTTTTTGGCGCCACATCAGCAACGCGCTGCTAAGCAGGCACAAAAAGACCTTGAAACTAAAACAGCCACTTTGCGCAAGCTGGCTGATGCGAAAGCGAAAAAAATTAAAGCTTCCGCTCAAGAGGCCGAACTGATTAAGTAGGCAGCTATTTTTTCTGCGCTTTTTGCAATTCTTCGATGGCCTGATGCGCCGCTATCGCTCCCGCACTGGCCGCCGTGATCACTTGTCTTAGCACCCCATGCACGCAGTCTCCTGCCGCAAAGAGCCCTTCAATCGCAGTTTCTTGTTTTGCATCCACGACTACACCTTCGTCTGTCGCTAAGACGCTTTTAGGTAAAAAGCTCGTAGCGGGATGATTACCAATAAACACGAATAACATATCCGCTTCAAACTCGCGCCCATCCACGGCTGTGAGCTTGAGTTTATGTTCGTCTCTTAGGCTTTGCGCGCTCACATCTTCTATAACTGTAATTTTTGGAGCTTTTCGCACCCGATCCATCAAAGACGCATCACAATGCATAGGGCTACGCGATAATATAGTTACCGCATCGGCATATTTTGCTATTGTTAAAGCCTCCTGCGCCGCTGCATTACCGCCGCCAATTACTAAAATAGTTTTACCACGTGTTAAGGGGGCATCACAAATTGCACAGTAAGATACTCTGGGCGAGTCTTCTCCGGGGATATTGAGTTTGCGTCTCTCGGAGCCGCTGGCGACTAGGACTTTCCTAGCCTTCAGTCTTTCTTCGCCATCAATTAGAAACTCAAAATGATCATCTTTTTTAACTAGATCACTACATTCGCCATAACTTAACTTGGCTCCGCAGTTTTCGGCCACTTTACGCATATTCTCATATAGCCCAACACCTGAACCGATGTAGCCGGGGTAATTTTCAATAATATGAATTTCGTTAAGCAAACCACCAAAAGCCTTACGTTCAAATATTTCTACTTTCAGATTGGCTCGCCCTGCATAAATTGCTGCCGCTAAAGCGGCTGGGCCGCCACCTATAATTGCTAAATCTAGCATTTTAGCCTTAGTTCTTGGATTTCTTAGAATCCTTATTTTGATTTTGGGTTTGCATCATATAATAGCGGAACATCTTTTGTCTGAGCTGGTTCATTTCGTCTGTCCAATTATCACCAACGGGTGGAATTGCCATTACGATGAATTTCAGGACGCTGTTAGCAGGGATATCGCCACGTTTTTTATCGCCATAGGCCAAGCTGGAAGGTATGGTAATTTCCCTCACACCCCCGACATGCATCCCTTCTACGCCTCTGTTCCATCCTTCAATCATCTCCTTATTTTGCTTCTCTGATATAAAGCTCTTAATCTTGCTAGGCTTATCTTTATCGTCGAAAGAGGAATCAAATATAGTCTCGTCTTTGAGCCAACCGATATAAATGGAGGCATAATTTGTATAGCCTTTTTTAATTTCTGGCCCATTACCTTTTTTGAGGTCTTTTTTCTGGACATCTTTAACATCCGCCGCGTTGAAGCCCTTCACCTCTTTTCGATACTGCACTAAATCTTTAAAATATTTTTGCGAAATTTCATCGGCTTTTTGATCCTGACGCTTACTTAACTCCGTATAGCGTTGGCTGAGTTTTTGATACTCTGCTTGACTCATGTTGCCACTGTTGCTATTCCTATAATTCATCATAATACCCATGTACATTGCTATGGTAGAAAAAACTAATAGTACGGCCGCACCAATTACGATAATGCGCACCTTCAGGCTAGTTTTTTCAGCTTCATTTTTGATCATTTTACCTCCGTTAGATTAATTTACTTAATCGCTTCTAATTTATCCATTATAGCGGTAATTTCAGGATTTGTCAGTGTCTTGCTGGGACTCTGCAATTCGATATGGAAGCTAAACTTTTTAAGCCCTGCCCCTTCGCCCATATAAATAGAGCTAGGAGTGATTGTGTAATATAGTTTAGTGGTCTCTAAAAGCTTTTGTATTTTCTGTAGATATTCTGCGTAACAAGCATCCCCGGGCGCACAGATAGTCAAATCTCGCTCTACCTTTGGAAAATTACTTTGCTTTCTAACGCGCTGCTGCGCCTTTTGCAAAAGCATTATATCGAGATTTAGTTCGGCAACTGCGTTCCCAGGCTGCAATTTTAGGTTCCTAGCTACCGAAAGCTTGAGTTCGCCAATCTCCCCCACCTTTTCATCCGTCAAAAAGATTTCCGCGCTTCGTTTTGGTTCAAAGATGCCATTATCAAACTTCTGAGCGGGCTTAAAATTAAAGCTTAGATTTAATTTTTGACCTAGTTGCACGATGTAGTTTTTCAAGAAGTAAAACTCAGAATCACTCGCCTTATTAGCCGCCACGATGGCCAAGCGGTTCTCAAAATTTGGCACCCCCTCATCGTTTAACCCCATATCTTTATGAAAGGCTTGATTCATTTCGAATAGTACAAATTTTTGATAAGCGTCTTTAATATTTTTCTGTGCCTTCACTAATAGCGACGAACCTAGCTCCTGCCTGAGATACTGCAAATCTGGTGACAGGGAGTTGCTAATTCTATAAGATTGCGCTGGCTCATTAGCGGTTTTTTCAATTAAATCACCATGCACAAAACTGTAGGTTAAGATTTCATTAGCGCCAAAGCCGGCCAAGATATTCCGGATCTTTTGCTTTAAATCAAAGAGGGGATTACGACTAGCCGTAGCGTGGAGAGGTACAATCGGTGAAATATTATCATAGCCGTTTAACCTGCCTACTTCCTCTATAATATCTTCGGCAATTTCAATATCATTGCGCCAGTATGGCACTATAATTTTGAGCCTTTCGCCTTGAGTAGTCACGTCAAAGCCAACATTTTCTAGGCAAGTCTTTATATCAGATATGCTATATTTATGGCCGAGTTTTTGCTCCACTTCGCTTAGTTCTAACTCTACTTTGCGCGTCCTAGAGTCGCCATTTCCGGCATGACTTTTAGCGACTAGTTTATAACAAGGCGCTATCTCTTCGATAAATTGCTCTGCTACCAGCTCGCACTGTGCCGCCGGTTGCCCTTTCGTAAAACGCGTAATTGCTTCCGAAAAAATCCCGTGCGCCATTTGTGTTTTGCGTAGGTGAAAGAGACTAAAACTGGCAGACTCTAGCAGAACATGACGCGTCTTCGCATCCACCATTGTATTCTGGCCACCCATGGCCCCCGCTAAACCTACGGGGAGATCATTGCTCGTAATTGCGATATCGTTCGTTGTTAATTTTATTTCTTTCCCGTCTAATAACTTTAATTTCTCTCCTTCTTTAGCCTCGCGTACGCCAATTTTGGCCTGCTTGGTGCCGCCAACTGCAATGAACTTATCATAATCAAAAGTATGGCTAGGCTGTCCACTCAATAGCATTAAATAATTGCTTAGATTCACGATATCGTCATTCACCGGACGCATACCCGCCCTCGCAATTAAAGTATCGCGCAGGCTCAAATACTTATGCTCACATTCGTTTTGCTTCTCAAGAACGCAGGCCACATAGCTTGGGCAGAGTTTCTCATCTTCAATCTTAATCTCAATCTCTTTGCTAGTAGCGTCATGAGTTTCTTTTAACTCTAGCCAGCTAGGGTTCTTAAATTCTTGCCCCAAAATCCCCGCCACTTCACGTGCAAAGCCAATCACGCCAAAACAATCTGGGCGTCGCGTTAAAGCTTTATTTTCAATATCTAAAATTATGTCTTTAAGTTCAAATAAATCCGCAATCTCTGCGCCGACTTTCGTAGTCTTAGGGTCAAGCTCAATGATACCGTCATGCTCATCGCCAAAGTCGAACTCTAACATACTTCCAAGCATGCCAAAAGAGTCATATTTCTTCAGCATCTTGCGTACGCCCAGCACGAAAGCCTTTGGCGTATTAAAGCTTTCTGGCACAGTTGCACCGGGGCAAAGCCATGCCGCCATCATCCCCTCATGCACATTATCGGCGCCGCAAAGCACTTGCACATAACCCGCTTCGTCACGCTGAAGATGCTCATATTGACATTTGCCCGCATCGTCAACTTTACAAAGCGTTAAATGCGTCTCAGGGATTTTTTCAGCCGATACTACCTTCACTGCTATGGCGTCGTCGTATTTATGTCTTATATCAATAACTTGCTCCACCTCTACTAGTCGCGAACCGATTAATTCAATAAGCTCCTCGGCAGGAATACTTATATCTACATACTGCTTTAGCCAATTTAATGAAATTTTCATTATTTAAACTCCTTCAAGAAACTTAGTTTACCTGCCTCAAAATTCCGCACGTCATCTAGTTCAAACTTCAGCATTACTAGGCGGTCGATGCCACCACCCCAAGCAAATCCGCAATATTTATTAGGATCAATTCCTGCCATTTTTAGGACATTTGGATGAATCATGCCACAACCTAACATCTCTAGAAATTGACCTTTCTCTCCTGCTATACTTAGCGGTTTTTCGATCATAAATTCTAGGGACGGCTCCGTAAAGGGGAAGTAGCCGGGCTGCGTTTTAACATTAAGTTTTTGCCCATAATATTGCTCAAAGAAGCTACGTAAAATCCCCAGCATATTAGCTAGGCTACATTGCTCCGCCACATAAACCCCCTCACATTGATAAAACGTATGCTCATGTGTAGCATCTACATCTTCGTTGCGAAAAACGCGCCCAGGCACTACGCAGGCGATGGCTTCGCCTCGCTCTAGTTTAGCTTTCTGCGCTTTTAATACGCGATGTTGCATAGTGGAAGTATGTGCGGGCGGTATAAAACCTCTGCCATCGGCAGCTTTTTCTACAGTTCGGAAAGTATCATAATCGTCGCGGGCAGGGTGCTCGTCTGGGAAATTCAATGCATCGAACATATGATATTCGTCATCTAGCTGTCTTGGCTCTACTACGTCAAAGCCCATGCGCTGATATATTTCTACGACTCGATCTAGTTCTGTCATTAAGGGATGTCTTGAGCCAAGATCGCTCGTTAAAAGCTGTGGCGGGGTCGCATTTATCGCCATTGGCGCCGTGACGTCTATGGCTTCTACATTTGTATCCAGTAAATCTGCTTCTAATTTTGCTAACTTTTTAAGCAAATCTTGCTTCTTTTGATTTAACTGGCGTCCAAACTGCCCCCGTTCTGATACGGGCAATTGATTAATTTTGCGGTACTCAACATTAAGATCCTTAAGCCGCTGCTTAAGAGTTTCGATATTCTCCATAACTGTATTTTACTCTGTTCAGATTAAGATTACAACGATAGAGACAGCCGCTAAAATAAAAAGAATAAGCCAAAACCACGCATAACGTCCCGCCCGCGCTGCTTCTTTTTTAGCGACAAAATCATGGTCGCCAATTTCAAATTCGTTACTAGTTAGTGAGTTTAGTTTGTTTTTTTCATAAAGATCAGCCGTAATGCGATCGCCCAATTCTGATCTTTTTTCGCTATTTTCAACTAATATACCCATACATATAGCATAACATAAAGCATAAGCCTGCACCAATAAATCTTGTTAGCAAAAAAGCCCCCACTGAGGGCAACCTGAAATATTCTAATTTTATGGCACACCCGACAGGATTCGAACCTGTGACACCTGGTTCCGAAGACCAGTGCTCTAATCCGCTGAGCTACGGGTGCGACTGCGCCTATAATCTCACGCTTACTACGCTTGTGTTTATTATAAGGCGACTGCTATAATTATAACATGTTAGCCCTCGGCATGATATCTTGGTGGTACAGCTCAGGTTGGAAAATCTTCTTCACGCAGGTCTCCGACCGTTTTAAGGCCATAGTGGATTATTTTTCTTTTTCCACGATTCTGCGGACTCTTTTTGCGCCCTTTCGCCAAATTGACGCTGGCTCTACGCTCGACCGCTCGCTTAGCGGCAAATTACGCGCTAGCTTTGATCGCCTTTTTTCACGTATCATGGGCGCCATCGTGCGTAGTGTTATCTTGTGCGCAGGCCTCATTTTAATGACCGCCGCCATGCTACTAAGCTTGGGCTTGCTGATTATTTGGCCTCTTATTCCACTCTCGCCTTTCGTAGCAATCGCCCTAGCCATTAGCGGAGTAAGTCTATGACGCCTCACTTTAATTATTACAGCCTGCGCGCTAAAGAAGCTCGTGCTGCTAAAGTGCTCGGCTCGAAACTTTTGAACTTCTTTTTAACAATTATGATGATTTTAAGCTTCGCTACGGGTTGTGCCATCCTCTTCTGGCAAAAACATTCCTATGGCTGGCTCTTTATTGCTCCTCTCCCCATTCTTATTATGTTTAAATACTGGGTCAAACATGCCCTTATTGATATGCCTAAGGGGCATGGCGAAAACCTTAACGACATCTTGGCTGGCGAAGTTTTAGCATTGCTGCCCAAAAATCCTAGCCCCCAAAATATTGCTAAAATTCTCCCCAAAATGCCGAGTGCTCAGTTCTTTTTCGTGCGCTTCGGTTTTTCTCCCAAGATGCTCGAAACTATCACCACCATACTGAATGCCGACAGCACCCCTGTTTTTGCTAATGCTATGGAGATTCGCAGGCAAACTAATTCCGAACAATTAACGGGAGAAATTCTCGCCATCGCCCTCCTTATGACTGTGCCAAATTATCAGGATTTACTTAGTAGTATGAAGCTTAGTGTTAAAGATTTATTCTGGGGAATTAATTGGTATAACTACCTGAATGGCCTCGTCAAGGATGCGCAAAAGCCGCGTCGCACGGGCGGCATTGCTAGGGACTTTGCTTTTGGTTATACGCCCCTCTTAGATCGCTACGGTACTAATCTTTCCGCACAGCGCGAACATGCGGGTAAAACTAGGATTCTGCAGTCTGCCCGCCACGAAACTTTACTGCAGATGACACAGATTTTGTCTCAGCGTGGCCGTCGCAACGTTGCACTCATCGGTAATTATGGCAGCGGTCGCTCTACGCTCACCGACGCTTTTGCCGAGCTACTTCTTGATGCTGATAGTAAAGTGCCCAGTAACCTTAAATTCTGTCAACTTTACTCCCTTGATGCCAGTACTTTAATTTCGGCGGCTGGTCCAAACGGCCAACTAGAAAACTTAGTAATTCGGATTTTAAATGAGGCTTACGCCGCTAAAAACATCATTATCTGCCTCGACAATGCCCAGCTTTTCTTCAAGCAAAATGGCTCTGGTTCTGTGGATATCTCCAACGTTTTACAGCCCATATTAGAGTCGGGTCATTTGCGTATGATTCTTGAGATGGACCAGCAGGATTATCTCGAAATTGCCGCTCGCAATAATGCTATTGCTTCTGTTTTGAATCGCATCATGATTAATCCCACCGATCAAGATGAGACCCTTAAAGTCTTAATGGATCAAGTGCCAATCCTAGAATATAAGAGCGGCGTTACCTATACTTATCAAGCCCTCGTCGAATCCTATCATTTGAGCGAGCGTTATATTCATGATGTAGAGATGCCAGGGAAAGCCAAAATTTTACTTGATGCTGCGGCTAATTTTGCCGAAAATGGCATCGTTACGAGAGACTCTGTTATTCGTGCCATTGAGAAAACTCAAGGCGTTAAAGTGCAGAGTGCTACCACCACTTCCGACAAAAATCGCCTCCTTAATCTCGAAAGCTTGATTCATGAGCGCATGGTCGACCAAAGCGAAGCCGTCACCGCCGTTGCCAGTGCTTTGCGTCGTGCCGCGGCCGGCGTGCGTAATCAGAGTCGCCCCATTGGTACCTTCCTCTTTCTGGGCCCCACTGGCGTAGGTAAAACCGAGCTCGCTAAAGCCCTCAGTCAAGTTTATTTTGATGGCGAGAAAGAGATTGTCCGTCTTGACCTCAATGAATATGTGCTTGAATCGGACGTTAATCGTCTCATTGCCGACGCCGCCAGCGACCCTATGAGCCTCACGGCTCAGGTTATGAAGAAACCTTTTTCGGTCGTTTTGCTCGATGAGATTGAAAAAGCCCACCCCCTCGTCCTAACCACCCTTCTGCAGCTACTTGATGAAGGTATTTTACGCGACAGCAAAAATCATGAAGTGAGTTTTCGTGACTGTATCGTCATCGCTACATCTAACGCTGGCGCCAAAGAAATCCACGAGCATATTCAAAAAGGACAACACATCGCAGATTTTCGCGAAGACTTCACTAACCATCTCATTGCATCCAATCAGTTTAAGCCCGAATTTTTGAATCGTTTTGATGAAATCTGTATATTTAAACCACTGGCGCAAAGCGATCTTTATCAGATTCTTGACTTAAATATTGCCGCCGTGAATAAAACTTTAGCGCCACAAAAAATCAGCATCGCCCTAGATGCGGGCGCCCGCGATATTATGGTCGTGAAAGGTTATGACCCTAGTCTTGGTGCTCGTCCCATGCGACGCTTAGTGCAAAAAACTGTTGAGAATTTTGTTGCTCACGCCCTGCTTTCGGGCAAAGCCAAGTCGGGGGATCACATCACTATTAGCGCCGATGATATTTTACAGGAGCTGAGTTAATTTATAGGCATCAGCCCATTTATAGGTCGCCACGCCCTATAAACTTATTTTGCGCGGTGATTAGGATATAATAGGATTATGATTATGCGTGAAAAAGTTCCTATTAGTCAGCTGACCACTATGCGCCTCGGTGCAGAGGCTCGTTATCTTAGTGAAATTGAAACGCTGGCAGACCTGCGTGAAGCTTTGGCTTTCGCAAAGCAGCATCAGCTGAAAAGCTATATTATCGGTTCGGGGTCTAATATTATTGGACGTGATGGCGGTTTTAATGGCTTAATTTTACTCAACAAAATGCGTGGCGATATGCAGCTCCATGCTGATGATGGTGGCTATTTGCTTAAAGTCACATCGGGACATCTTTTAGATGATGTAGTCGCTTTTGCCTGTGAGCACGGCTTATCTGGACTTGAAGCCATGAGTGGCATCCCAGGGACAATTGGTGCCGCTCCCGTTCAGAATGCAGGCGCCTACGGTCAAGACATCTCGCAGACCTTATGCGAGCTTGAAGTTTACGATCTCCAAACCGATCAAATTCTCTGTCTCCAAAAATCTGATTGTCATTTTAGCTATCGCAAAAGCATCTTTAACACAGGCCCAAAGGCAGGACGTTATTTTATCCTAAGCCTCACTCTTAGGCTCAGCACCAAGAAGCTTAAGCCCCCTTTTTACACTTCTCTGCAAGCCTATCTTGAACAGCACCACATCAACGACTATAGCCCTACGCAGATCCGTCATGCTGTTTTGACTTTACGTCAGCAGAAACTGCCCGACCTGCAGCACTATGCTAGTGCCGGCTCTTTCTTTAAAAATATCTATGTTAACGACCAGCAGGCAAGGGAAGCCGCACAAAAATCCATTCCAGTCTGGGCGGGCGGCAAGATTCCTGCTGGCTGGCTACTTGAGCATGCCGGTCTTAAGGGTAAAGATTTTTATGGTTTTCGCGTCTGGGATAAAGCAGCCCTCATCCTAGTAAACGAATCGGCGCATAGCTATGCTCAACTTGCAGCGGCGCGGGCTACCATCAATAAAATCGTGCAAGCAAAATACGGCTTTACTCTCGAGCAAGAGCCGGTTGAAATAGGAGAATTATGAAGTTATTAAAAGGCAGTGAATTGGCCGCTTTTATTAAAGAGCGTCAAGCCCGGCAGCTACGCGCCCTGAAAGCGCGCGGCATTAAACCTAAGCTAACGATTTTTTACGACAGTAGTAGCCCCGTTATTGCTAAATATATGTCGCTTAAAGAGCGCTACGGCGCCGACATTGGTGTAATAGTTGAGAAAATTCAGCTGCCGCCTGATGAAGTTTTAGCGCAGCGCTGCTTGCGTGAAAAAGCTTCCGATCCCTCCGTGCATGGCCTTATTGTTCAGCTTCCACTCGATCATCTTAGCCAAGATATCCTCAAAGAAATACCCGCCAGCAAAGATGTGGACGGCTTAAATGGCGACCATGATACCGCGACGGCTAGTGCTATCCACTGGTTACTTAATGCCTACGGCGTCAACTTTGAGCAAAAAAAGATCGCTATCGTTGGGCGGGGTAAATTGGTTGGTGCGCCCCTCGCGCGCATGTGGAAGGCTTCGGGCTATAATGTTACTGTTTTCGAAAAAGGCGATGATTTAAACCGGCTACAAGACTTTGATCTTATAGTTAGCGCCACGGGTCAACCCGCCCTCATCCAGCCCAGTATGCTTAGGCAAGCGGCCATAGTAGTTGATGCTGGCACAGCTAGCGAAGACGGCATTATCAAGGGCGACCTTGCCCCCACCGTTTACGAGCGCGATGATCTTACGCTCACTCCCAAAATCGGTGGTGTTGGTCCGCTTACCGTCGCACTACTTTTCGACCATCTACTGCGTCAATTATAAAATTGCGCTATTTAAGGCGCTACTTACCTTATTTTGCTATTCGGCGCTATTTTCGATTTTACCCTTTGAGTTGATCCACTTTAAAATTGCCTCACTTTTCCATGCTACCAATAAAATTGCCACGACAGACGCTACGCTGATAATTACTACCATTACGACGTCATCTGCGCCCAAACCCGCTCCGATCATATTTGAAGCAATCACGGCTGGCAAGCGACCAATTGCCGCAATAATCAGCAGTTTTCGCAGCGTCATATCACTTAAGCCGGCTGCATAACCTAGAATGTCATCCGGTAATCCGGGGATAAGAAAAAACAAGAAAAAGGCCAGACTACCACCACGTTCAATCAGCTCATCAAATTTTTCAAGGCTCTTTCTCTTAAAGATTTTTTCTAAAAGTTTACGTCCAAATTTGCGCGACAGCCAAAACACGATTGCATAGCCAAGTGTTGCTCCCACCGTCGTCCAAAGGACGCCCCACCAGCCAAAAAGTAAGCCGCCCAGTATACCGATAATATTCCCAGGGATTGGCGCCACGACGGTCTGGAAAATTTGTAGCAGTATAAATACCATTGGCGCAAAGATGCCGGCGCCATCAACCATCCGCTTTAGCCTTGCCTGATCACTTAGCAAAGCCGTCATAGGGCCGTGCGTAACGCAGTCATATATCACAATCGCCAGTAAGGCCAAAATGACCGCCAATGCAATTGCAATACGAATTTTATTTTTACGTGAGATATTACGTTTAATTAGTCGCATTATTTCGCGTATTCAATCGCGCGGGTCTCGCGGATCACATTCACTTTCACTACCCCAGGGTACTGCATGGTGGCCTCAATTTTGTTTGCAATGTCACGCGCCAGCCTCAAGGCCGATAAATCATCAATTTGTTTTGGCTCCACAATTACGCGGATTTCACGCCCCGCTGAAATTGCATAAGCCTTATCGATACCGTTAAAGCTAGTTGCGATGTTTTCGAGATCGCGCATTCTTTCAGCAAAGTTTTCGGCCGAAATATTACGTGCCCCAGGCCTTGCCGCCGAGATTGCGTCAACGATTTTCACGATCACCGCTTCTGGTGAAGTCACTTCAATATCATTATGATGGGCTGCGATTGCCTTTACTATAGCATCATCCATGCCATATTTTTTGGCCAGCTCGGCGCCAATATCAGCATGCTTACCCTCAATTTTATGAGTTACTGCCTTGCCAATATCGTGCAGCAAAGTAGCAGTTTTTGTAATGCGTTTATCTGCCCCGACTTCTTCCGCAATCATGCCAGCAATATGCGCCATCTCAACTGAGTGAAGTAGCACGTTTTGACCATAACTCGTACGAAACTTTAGCTCACCTAGTAGATGTAAGATTTCGCGCGGTATACCTACTACGCCTACTTCACGCGCTGCGTCTTCACCCGCTCGCACGACCTCTTTTTCGATTTCTCTTTCGGCCTTTTCAACTGCTGTCTCAATCGAACTAGGATTGATACGTCCATCTTTCATTAACCTTTCAAGCGCATAGCGTGCCACCTGCCTACGTATTGGATCGAAGCATGATAGCACCACCATTCCAGGTGTATCATCTACCATCACGTCCACGCCGGTAGCGCGTTGCAGGGCTTGAATATTACGCCCCTCTTTACCGATAATACGCCCCTTCATATCATCATCAGGTAGCTTTAAGGCTGTAACCGTTCGATCTGCTGTTACTTCCGAGCTCATTCGCTCCATCGCGCTTAGTAGCATCGACTCGGCGCTATCATCAATGTGATCCGAAAAGGCCTTTTGCTCCTTATTGATCAGATCAACTAAATCTTGCTTGATATCGCGCTCCGTCATTTGCATCAGCTTATCTTTCGCCTCTTCTTTTGAGAGTTTAGCGATTTTTTCTAGCTTGTCTTGAGCCTTGTCGCGGATGGCTTTAATATCGTTTTTTAACTTATCTAGTTCATCTTCCTTGTTACGGAGATTTTCAGATTTTTTCTCCAACTTATCTAGTTTATTGTCTAGATTAGTCTCACGCTCAAGCAGCCTATTTTCGGTTTTTTTCCACTCTTTGCGACGCTCATTTTCTTCACTTTTAGATTTATCGCTTAATTCTGCCGCTTCTTTTTTAGCCTTCAAAACGATCTCTGCCGCTTCTTTTTTGGCTTTTGCGAGTAGTTCATCGCCACGGTTTTTACCACTTCTTTCGTTGACTTTATGATAGGCGACAAATCCGCCTCCGCCCACTGCTAGGCCAGCCGCCATCGCTATAATCACCGTAATAATTGCCATTGGTCCCATTTTCCTCTTTTCTCTGTTGTTACCATAGGGCTCTTACCCGCCGGCACAACTAGATGTAGTTTAATTGTTGTTCAAAAACGCACTTTCAAAGATTTTAATTTATTTTTAAAACCCGACAGTTACGCAAAATATCATTTAATATTCCATTATCATTATAGCATATCTCCAAAACACCCCATCGTTCGCGCAATATGTTATATTAAATGCATATGATTATTCTTGATGATGTTACTAAGACTTATCCTAATCGCAGTCGGCCCGCCATCGACCATCTTAGTTTACATATTGAGCCTAAAGAGTTCGTTTTTCTGATTGGCAAATCTGGCGCAGGTAAATCTACCCTCATCAAGCTTTTAACACGCGAAATCATGCCCGATAGTGGGCGCATTATTGTGGGCGGTATTGATTACTCTCAGCTTAAACGTCGCCATATCCCTTATCTGCGTCGTCGCATCGGGGTAGTTTTTCAAGATTATAAACTCCTGCCAGGACGTACGGTTTTTGAAAATGTCGCCTTTGCGCTCGAAATTGTTGGAGCCTCTAATCACGAAATTAAACGCAATGTCCCCAAGGTACTAGAGTTAGTCGGTCTCGCCGATAAAGGCGATGAGTTTCCTGACAATCTATCTGGTGGCGAACGCCAGCGCGTCTCCATCGCGCGCTCGATGGTTAGGCAGCCTAAGATCTTAGTCGCCGATGAGCCCACCGGTAATCTTGATCCAGATATTGGCCTCGATATCGTCAATCTCCTAGAGGAGATTAATCGTTATGGCACCACCGTGCTCGTCACGACACATGACGAAAAGGTCGTGAATCGTCTTAAGCGCCGTGTTATCACTTTGGAGCATGGTCGTTTAATTGGCGACCAAAAAGATGGCGGTCGTTATGATCTCGAAGCTATGAGTTCAAAAATTATTAAACATCCCCTCAGCGCCACCACCACTGCTTCAATTAAAACTCCACCTAGGATGGCTCGGCTCACCAGCACTTACGCTGCCAGCTCTAGCAGTCCTCGCCCTGCCCCTAAGCCTCGCTTCAGCAATACGATGACGGCCTCACGTCGCAGCCCCGCGCCCACAAGGCGTCGCGCGACTACTTCGCCTTCTTCCAGAACAAAAAACACTAAGCTTAAACGAGTTTAAAATGTCAAATTATCAATCTAACCCTACCAGTAAAACCCAGCTTAAAGCCCTTAAACCTAGAGGCAGGCATTATGGTCGTGGAGCTAAGCGCGTAGTGCGCTACGGCGTCAAAAGTTTTAGACGCAACGATTGGCTATCCGTAGCCGCCATCATCGTAATGACTATTACTCTTGTTGTAATTTCAGCTACATTACTTACGACGCATGTTATGAGCAGCGCCATGGACGTCGTGAAGCAACAAGTCGATATGTCGGTCTATCTAAAGCGTGACACTAGCCAAAAAGAAGTTGATAAAATTAGTCACGATATCGCTAAGCTGGATTCGGTAGAGGGAGTAAAAGTTATCAAGCCAAGTGAGGCTAGTCATCTCACTACCAAAAAAATCATTGATGAAAACCAAATTACTGACCAAGAGCTAATTAAAGCACTCAAAGAAGTGCCAAATGTGATTCCGTGGACGCTAAATATTAAGATTAAAGACCTTAATCAGCCCACCGAGCTTGAACACTTTGTCTATACCGACCCCCTCACGAAAAAGCGCCTTGACACCAAGCCCCCCAGCTTTTCTAGTCGTCACCGCGAAACGATTAATCGCATCGGACAGGTGATGTCAGGCGTACGCATTGGCGGACTCGTCGCTACGGCCATCTTTGCACTGATCTCCATCATCATTATTTACAACACTATTCGCATGGCCATCTTTAACCGCAAAGAAGAAATTTACATGATGAAATTAGTGGGGGCAGGGCGCGCTTTCATCCGTGGCCCCTTCTTAGTTGAGGCTGCCGTTTACGGCGTGATCGCAACTTTCTTTGCCGCTATTATTATCAGTTTCTTAGTTTTTGGCTTAAACGGACACATTCCTTTACCTATGACGGCGACAGTTGCGGCCTTTTCGCAGTATTATTTTGTCTTGATTTTCGCCTTGCTATGCTGCGGCGTTTTAATTGCCGTCATCTCCGCCCTTTTTGCGACTTGGCGCTATCTCAAGAGCGAATAGTTTTTCCACAGCCTTTTCCACAGCATTTTATCTTTACGCGTTGTAATGCTTACGCTTTAATGCTATTATAAATGCGGAGATAATTAAAAATACAAAAATAATTCAAGCCGGAAAGGTTTAATGAGTAGAGTATTAGGACGAAAAATTGGAATTTTCAGCATAGTTGCAGTTTTGCTTCTAGCATCGATTGCCCTTCCTCTTAACGCATCTGCCGTTTCTCGGGCCGAGCTTAACGCTACGCGGCGCAAGATTGCCGCTCTCAATGCTAAGATTGCCGCTTACAACAACAAGTCAGCAGAACTAGCCCAGAAGAGTCGCGATATTAACACGGCACTTGAATCTCTTAACTTACAAATTAAAACTTTAGAAACCGAAATTGAACTTAAAAATGCTGAGCATAGCAAGCTTCTTAATGATATTGAAGTCGCAAAGCAGCGCATCGAAACTAATAAGAAACTAATTAGTATTTTATTAGCGCAATTTTATTACAACGACGAGGTAACTACTATCGAGCGTCTTTTTTCCATGAAAAATCTCTCCACCTACATCAATCAAGAGATGCAATATTCTTCGATGGCAGACAGCCTCTCTAATATTATTAAAGAAAATCAAAGTCTTAAAAAACAGCTAGAGCTTGACGAGGCTAAAGCCAAGCAACACCTCGCCGACCTTAATAATCAGAATGCGGCCTTAGCGGCCAAAAAAGCCGAGCAGCAAAACCTTTATAATCAAACTCAAAGCGAGCAGAACGATAATAATGCCCTCAAGGCCATCAGTGAAGCTGAGCAGAAGCAGCTTCGCGCGCAGGAGGCGCAGCAGCAGAAAGCTATTGAAGCTCTCTTTATTGCGCCAGGTTGGAGCGGTGGCTCTAATTCCTCCAGCCCTATTTCTCCAGGGAACCCCGCCAAGGGCCGCTACCCTTATTCGGGGCGCTGCCCGCGCTCAAAAGATGCTTTCGCAGATAGGTGGGGAATGTATATCTGTGAATGTGTGAGCTATACGGCTTGGCGCGTTCACGATGCTTATGGCAACATGCCATACTGGGGTGGCTCTGGTCATGCAAAGCAGTGGCCAGCCAATGCGCGTCGCGCCGGTTTTCGAGTTGACAATAATCCCACTCCCGGTTCAGTTGGTATTTCCTATAGTGGCCCTTTTGGTCACGCCGTTTGGGTTGAACGCGTTGAAGGTAATAGAGTTTATATTTCCCAATATAATGCTTGGCCACGCAGGGGCGATTATTCTGAAGCTTGGGCAAAGGCTTCTTCCTTTACTTATATTCATTTTCGCTAGGCTTTCCACATTCTATTAGCTTTTTGGATGCTATAATAAACATATGCAAAATCAAGACCAGTCTACTAAAACAAGCCGCATTAGTCAGAGATCCAATCAAAGCGTGATGGAAGCTCCTTCTTTAGCCAATCGTAAAATTCCACTAAGCACTGCGGTTGTCGTGGCGATTATTAGTTTAGTCTTAGGTAGCGCCATTGGTTTTAGCTCACCTCAGCTCATAAGGAGCTTTGGGCCTTACCTTGGTATGAAAACTTCCACTTCCGCTTTGGATTTCTCTTCCTTGCAACCAGTTTACGACAGGCTTAGTACCGAATTTGACGGCGATCTTGACCCTGAAGCTCTTATCACTGGCGCCAAGCGTGGCCTCGTGCAGGCTTCTAAAGATAAGTACACTTCCTATATGACGCGCGCCGAATACGATGACTTTAACCAAGAGCTTCACGGCGACGTGGGTGCTGGCATCGGTGTAGAAATGGGCGAACGCGGTGGCTATACAAAAGTTCTACGCACCACCCCGAATAATCCCGCCGAAAAAGCTGGCATCAAGGCCGGCGACATCATCTACAAGGTCAATGATACGGTAGTTTACGAAAAAACCCCCGAGGAAATTGCTAAATTAGTCCGCGGCAAAGAGGGCACCGAGCTAAAGTTAAGCGTCGTTCGTGCCGCTAAAGAGCTTTCCTTCACCTTAAAGCGCGAAAAAATTAACAATGTTTCTGCCTTTGTAGACTATCGTGACGATACGGCTATCATTAGTATTCGCCGCTTTGATAACGATACAGGCGCCTTAGTGGAGAAGGCCGCCAAAGAGGCTAAAGCAAAAAATGTGAAAAAAGTTATTTTAGATTTGCGCGGTAATGGTGGCGGCTACGTTACGGCTGCCGAAGATGTACTGTCGCTGTGGATTGACGGCAAAGTCGTCCTCAAGCAAAAGGCTAAAAATTCATCCTATAACGACAGTAATTACGCTCGCAGCGGCCAAGCGATTCTGGCCGATACTAAAACCGTCGTTCTGATTGACGAAAATTCCGCCTCCGCTTCCGAGATTGTCGCAGGCGCCCTGAAAGATTATAAAAAAGCCAAACTTATCGGCAAAAAAAGCTATGGCAAGGGTAGCATGCAGTCACTCTTCTGTTTTAACAGTGACGACTGCCTCAAGGTCACCATTGCTAAATGGTATACACCCCTCGGAAATAACATCAATAAAACGGGTATTAAACCCGACCAAGAAGTTGATCGGAGCTTTGAACAGATCAATAAAGATGAAGACCCTCAACTCGACGCCGCTCTCGCCGAATAAATGATACAATTTAATTATGGATAATTTTGACGTATTTAAATGGGCCAACCAAATTGATGAAATTAAAAATAATCTCTCCGTAGAGCTGTTTTTATTCAATAAAAATTACACACCTTTCAAGGTGCGCTACTCTGAAAAACTGATGCAGAGTATTAAGTCGATGTTTATGCTTGAGGCTATCACTTTCGTGATTAAAGAGGCCGATAAAGGGCTTGAATGCCGTGACTATACTATTGACGACAGTGCCGAAGACGTGATTTATAAACTGCCACTCACTACAGTTGCTCGTGCTGAAACCCTTATCCATCTCATCGAGAAGGAGTATCGCGAGATTGATTATTTCAGTGAAGAGGCCTATCAGTTTAAGCGTATTAAGGGGATTATTGCTAAGTTTACTTATCCGTCCGATGATGGCATTAAACATTTTTATATCGCCAAAAACCTGCAAGCCAGTGCGGCGCTTAAAGGCAAGGCTAGTTGGGAACTCAAGGGCGAATCTTTTGAGCCACTTAGTGCCGATGTCGCCATCAAGGTGCCAGAGGGTAATGAGACCGCTATTATTGACGGCTCAATTATCGTTTTCAACCAGTCTAAGTTTGAAAAATTATTCCAATACGACTACCAGAACCAAGTTATTTCTGAGCAAAAAGCTAAAGAGCTGCAGGACGCCTATAATCTCAGCCTGCCAGAAGGCCTTAGCCTTAATGCTCTACTTGAAGACAGGAAGCCTTTAGTTAAAAAACTCCAAGGTCTCAGCATTGGTGAAATGCCACAAAAAGATTTATTAGACTATGCCGACGCTATGAATCTCGACCTCATGACTGACGAGCGTAATCATATTATCATTATGGATCATAAAGATTTAAAAATGTTCATCGATCTACTTAACGAAGATTATTTTATTTCACCCGTGAATGGCAAGCGTTACGAAATAAAGAGTAAAAAGCTGTTAGAAACGGAAGACGGCGGAGAGCCCCCACGCGGATGACGAACTACCTAATTGATACTCATTGCCACTTGCACGATCAAGAGTTTTATCGTGGCGAAAAAGAGCAGGTCTATAACGATAGTCTGGCTGCGGGCGTTAAAAAGATGATTACTATCGGCACGAGTGTCGCCGATTCGCTGGATGCGATCGCTTTTGCCGATAAGCATCAGGGCGTCTTTTGTAGTTACGGCGTGCACCCCGAATATGCCGATAGGGAAGAGCCAGATGCTTTCCCCGCTAAGCCTCATAAGATTGTTGCCATTGGCGAAGTAGGCTTAGATTATCATTTTAGTAGCCAGTCCCGTCAAGCCCAGATTAAGCTTTTAGAAAATATGTTGCAGCTTGCCGTCACTCACAATTTACCTCTCATTTTCCACGTGCGGGAGGCTTTTGCTGATTTTTGGCCCGTTCTTGATAATTTTTCACTTCCTCAAGGCGCCGTTCTCCACTCTTTTTCAGATAACCAGCACAATCTTGAACGGGGGCTAAAGCGAGGCTTCTATATTGGCGTGAATGGCCTAAAAACTTTCGCCAATTTACCCACCGCGCCACTTGAGCGTACTTTGCTAGAAACAGATGCGCCCTACTTGACACCAGTCCCATTTCGTGGCAAAATAAATAAACCAGCCTATGTGTTAGAGGTGGCTAAATATTTAGCTAGGCAACATCAAGTCCCGCTTGAGACTATTATAAAAACCACTACGCAAAACGCTGAAACACTATTTAATCTTTAAATTTTTATATTATGCAAGATCAGAATCTTAAATTTATGGTGCCTAAATTGCCCTTGAAGCCGAGCGCAGTTTTTGTTGAATCTAAGCCAGATCAAACTACGCAGTTACCTCGTCCGCGCGCGCTTTCTTTATCGCTCATTCAGCCAAAGCCTTCTAGCGCTAAGGCCGTGCGCTTAGAACTGGAGCAGCTTTCAAAGCAACTTGGCGCCATGCGTAAACAAGCTGTTGCCGCCACCACTAGTAGCCACCGTAAACTGCTTGATGCAAAACAGAGACGTTATGACGCTCTTCTAGAGCAGGAGGCACGTTTAGCACGTCAAATTTTCTATCAACCCACCAATGATTGTCGCTTCTTCATGCTAAAAACCAATGTCTGGCTCTATTATGCCGATGGGCAAATTATCCGTTACGAATCACGTTCCGACGGCGTCTTTAAAAAAGTTGGTGATTCCGGCTACCATCATATTAATGGCAAAGAACTACTTAATTTCATTCACGCCGTGCGTAAATATACCCTCCTTAGTTCTCAGCAGATCTATACTTAAGTGCGCGCCCAAGCGCCATCATGTTTAATTCTGCGCGCAAATCTTTCCTCTTCAGAAAAAATGCAGCCGCAGTATTTTTGTAGATATAGCCCCGCTTCAGCTGCCATTTTGCGGCTCTCTTCAAAACCGATTCTAAAATCTCGGTACAAAAAATCTATACCTAAACCTGCAAAACTTTCGCAGACCGCCTTAAGTTTTTCATGCTTCTGATAAGGACTGATTAATAGCGTCGTACTAAAGTGGTCATAGCCATGCGCTAATCCATATTGCACCACTCGCTCCATACGTTTTGGATAGCAGTAATCTTCACAGCGCGTGTCCAAACGGCCACTAACTTTAGCGCAAAACTCATCTAAACCATATTCTTCTTCAATAATTAGCTTAATTCCGAGTGTTTTAGCATACTTTTTTAGGCAGTCGCGTCTCGCTTTATATTCCATGTACGGGTGAATGTTCGGATTATAAAAATATAAAGTCGGTTCAATTCCTTCTTCTCGCAAGCTTTTGATGCAAAAAGTTGAACATGGTGCGCAGCAGCTATGTAATAAGAGCTTCATGTACTTCATTATAGCAAGGTTATTTTTTCGTCGTCACATCCTCTCTCACCTTGACAAAACTCTGGGGGGGGGGTAATATAAGCTTAAGTTTATCTAGGTCAAATATAAACATAAACACAAGGAAAAACATGCACATCAAAAAATAT
>QWCB01000081.1_pt1 | contig 118200 bp, 96 predicted proteins | sample 1972511 | NCBI WGS metagenome assembly QWCB01 (sample SAMN09866719, study PRJNA288562) | Human gut metagenome isolate term5_stool, whole genome shotgun sequencing... | isolation source: gut | host: Homo sapiens | place: USA: California | reverse complement strand
TGAAGATGTTCACGTGCGCGAAGCGCGTCACCCCCGTCAGAAACACGAACCGCAGGTGCGGCGCGCTCGCCTTGAGCGCCCCGTAGAAGCCCCGCAGAATGTCTTGGTTGCGCGCCAGCAGCTCCCGGCTGCCGAACGCGTCCAGCATCGGCTTGTCGTACTCGTCCACCAGCACCACCGCCTGCTGCCCCGTCCGCGCATGCGCTGACTCAATCACTTGAATAAAACGGTCTGCGTATGTGTCATCCTCTACCTTCCGCCCATAAATTGCCTCCCACTTGCAGAGTATACTGTTTAGTGTCTTCTCTAACTCGCCAGGAATAGCGAAATTATTCCTGCTGAAATCCACGTGCAGCACGGGGTGTTCCCTCCACTCCCTCTCTAGCCTTTCCATCGCCAGCCCCGCGAAGAGCGCCCGCTTCCCCAGGAAGTAGGCCTCCAGCGTGGAGACCAGCAGGCTCTTGCCGAACCGCCGCGGCCGGCTCAGAAAGTAGAACCGCCCCTGCTTCACCAGCTGGTAAATCAGCGCCGTCTTATCCACGTAGACGGCCTTATCTGCGCGTAAATTCTCAAAGCTCTGCTCCCCTACTGCGTATACTATCGCCTGATCCATGCCATTGCCTCCTCGCTTCGTTCGCAGGGTAAAGGTAAGAAAAAGTTTTTATTTGATGAAGGGCAGGAGGCAAAATGCTCCGAGCTTTTACGGGCCAATGGGCTATGCGGGTCAGCCTGGCAGGCTGACTTGCCCTAGGGGAAAGGTCACCAGGAGGTTGCCCCCGCGGCTATTAAAAGACCGTCCAACGGACAGGGCGTGAAAAAACCGCCCCCCAATCAGCGACCGCTCGCGGCTCCCCTTCCGCACCCCCCATAAATCAGTGAGGGCGACCCAACCAGATCGCCCTCAACTTTCTCAAATGCAAAACCGCTTCCTATCCTCCAAAATTATCGTAGTGGATCATGTCATCCTCCACGCCTAGATTCGCAAGCATTTTTTTCGCCGCTGCCGTCATAGGAGGCGGCCCGCATAGGTAGTACTCAACATCTTCTGGAGCCTCATGCTTGGAGAGATACTCATCATAAATCACTTGATGAATAAACCCTACCGAACCTGTCCAATTATCCTCTTTCAACGGATCTGACAACGCGATGTGGAATGTGAAATTCGGAAACTCCCGCGCTATCTCCTCAAAGTCCTCCTGATAGAAGATTTCCTGCTTCGACCTTGCGCCGTACCAGAACGACACCCGACGCTTCGTCTTCAACGTCTTGAACAGATGGAAGATATGCGACCGCATGGGCGCCATGCCCGCACCGCCACCGATAAACATCATCTCACCCGTGGTACCTTCCTCCAAAAAGAACTCTCCGAATGGTCCCGAAATATTCACCTTATCCCCCGGCTTGCGCGAGAATATGTACGAGGAACAAACGCCTGGATTTAGCTTTTGGAACCCGCCATTAACCCTATCAAAAGGAGGAGTCGCAATACGCACGTTCAGCATGATGATATTGCTCTCCGCGGGATGGTTTGCCATTGAGTAGGCGCGGTAGGTCGGTTCATCGTTAACCATCTTCAAATCCCACATCTTGAAGTGATCCCACGAAGGCTTAAACCTATCATCCACATCTATATCCTTGTAATCAACCGTAATCTTCGGCACATCAATCTGGATGTACCCGCCCGACTTGAAGTGCGCATGCTCATTCTCAGGAAGCCGCACCACAAACTCTTTAATGAATGTGGCAACACTCCTATTCGACACCACTTCGCACTCCCACTTCTTCACCCCCAGCACGCTTGCGGGTACCTTGAGCGACATATCGTCGCGCACCTTCACCTGGCACGCCAGCCTCCAATTATTCAGCTGCTCCTTGCGGGTAAAAAAGCCCGTCTCCGTGGGGAGGATAGCCCCACCGCCCGAAATCACCTGCAGCTTGCACGTGCCGCACGTACCGCCGCCCCCGCACGCCGAGGGCATCAGCACACCGTTAGAGGTAAGGGTACTCAGCAACGACCCACCCTTCGGCACCGTCAGCTTCTTCTCTCCATCATTTATCAACAGCTCCACATCGCCCGCCGGCACCAACTTCTTCCGGGCGTATAGCAACAAACCGACCAGTACCAACGTCACGATTAAGAAAACCGCAATCGCCGAGATCACCAGCAATCCATCTATCATTACTATTTCCATAATCAATACGACTTTCTTCTCTCACCCTACGTTTACTATCTCCATTGCCCTACAGCTGTATGCCCATGAACGACATGAAAGCCATCGCCATCAAGCCCGTCACGATAAAGGCAATACCAACGCCCCGTAGCGGCTTAGGTATATTGGAGTATGCCAACTTCTCCCGTATCGCCGCCAGCAGCACTATCGCAAAGAACCAACCTATTCCAGACCCCAATCCGTACACAGTGGCCTCCCCCACATGCGCAAAGCCCTTCTCCTGCATAAAGAGCGATCCGCCCAGAATGGCGCAGTTCACTGCGATTAGCGGCAAGAATATGCCCAAAGAGTTGTAAAGCGCAGGGGAAAACTTCTCCACCGCCATCTCCACCAGCTGCGTAAACGATGCTATAACCGCTATAAAAGTAATGAACGACAGGAAGCTCAGGTCTACCGTCGCGAAACGCTCCCCTAGCCACGACAGTGCGCCCGGCTGCAGCAAATATCGGTCAATCAGAAAGTTTAATGGCACCGTGATGGTCAACACAAAAATCACTGCCACCCCTAGCCCCGCAGATGTCTTCACCGTCTTCGACACGGCAAGGTAAGAACACATGCCGAGGAAGAATGCGAAAATCATGTTGTCCACAAAGATGGACCGCACAAAAATACTCAGTATATTCTCCATTGCTCTCTATTCCTCCCTACTAGATTTCGCCTCGCACGACCCTACTTCTCCTCCATCAGTTCCTTATGCCGCGAACGCTGAATCCATATAATAACCCCAAGGATTATCAGCGCCATGGGCGGCATGATGAACAGCCCATTGTTCTCGTAAAAGCCACCATTGCCTGCGTACCAGCTCTGGGGGATTACCTGGTAGCCCAGCAGCTGCCCCGAGCCGAACAGCTCGCGGAAGAAGGCCACTATCACCAGAATCATGCCGTAGCCTAGCCCATTGCCCAATCCATCTAGGAACGACGGCCACGGCTTATTCATCAACCCGAACGCCTCAATACGCCCCATAATGATACAGTTCGTGATGATGAGTCCCACAAACACCGATAGCTGCTTACTTACATCGGGCACGTATGCCTTCAGCAGCTCGTCAATTAGAATCACCAACGTGGCCACCACCACCAGCTGCACTATAATTCGTATCCGGTTCGGTATCGTGTTGCGCAGCAGCGACATCACGCAGTTTGCCACGGCCGTCACCACCATCACCGAAATCCCCATCACTATCGCCGGCTTTAGCTTCGCGGTCACCGCCAACGATGAGCATATGCCTAGTATCAGCACCGTCACAGGGTTCTTTAACCCCAGCGGTGCCTTTATCAAGGCCTTGTTGGCCTTTGAAAATAACGAACTACTCATTGATTACTCCTTTCCGCTGCTGCGCTATATATTGCCCATACACCGACAGCGACCCCTCGATCATGCGCTGCACGCCTTGGCTGGTCATCGTACCCCCCGTGATACCGTCCACCTGGTAGGGTCCCTGCGCCCCGCGCTTCACCACCGCTATCGACCTAAACGCACTCCCATCGTAGAGCTGCTTTCCTTTGAACTCATTGCTAAAGTGCTCCGTCTCTATCTCCGCGCCGAGCCCCGGCGTTTCGCCCTTATGGCTAAACGCCGCTCCGAAAACCGTATTTAAATCGTCATTCAGCGCCATGTAGCCCCATATAGGGCCCCACAGTCCCGAGCCCGCCATCGGAAAAATGTATTTCCTAGACCCATCATCAAGCTGCGCCACGAACACCGGGAATTTTCCATCGTTGCTCTTTGCCTGCTGCTTGAGCTGCTCGTCCATGCTCAGCTCAAAGGCCTCTCCACTCGCCTGCGCCGCACCGGCATAGGTCACCACTAGCTCTTCCTTTATGTACTTCGCGTAGAGATCCCGCACGTAGGCCTTCTTATCCTTCTGGTTCTCCACCTCGCCCGTAACCCCTATCGCGGAGAGTATCTGCACCCGCTTCTCCGTCTTCTCATTCTCCAGCTGCGCAGGCCTTAGTGCCGTTGCAGCCACCGCCAAAAGCACCGCCACCACCACTATTAGCAGCGTGGAGTAAAGAAAAATATATGAATTACTATCCCTTTTCATGCCTTCCTCCTTTCTGCTCCATTTACGCTTTCACTGCCTCCGCGCTGCGCAGCGCCACCAGCTTCGCCCGCTTTCTACGCTGCTCTATGTTCCGCTTCACCACCAAATGGTCTATCAGCGGCGCCACGGCGTTCATCAGCAGTATGGAGAGCATCATCCCCTCGGGGTAAGCAGGGTTAAGCACCCGCACCAGCACTGCAAACATCCCAATCAGCAGCCCATATATCCACTTCCCTACGCCTGTCTGCGCCGCCGTCACGGGGTCAGTTGCCATAAATACCGCACCGAATGCAAATCCTCCCATCACCAAGTGGTAGTAAAAGGGCAATCGCATGTACTCATTGATGCCTACAGCGTTGAATATCAACCCCATCAGCGCGCCGCCCGCAAACACAGAGAACATTATTCTAAAGCTCCCCACGCCCGTAACCAGCAGTATCAACGCCCCAACCAAGATCCATAGCGTGGAGGTCTCCCCGAACGAGCCCGGGATGTACCCCATAAACATGTCAAACATGCTCGGCAGCTGGTTCGCCCCGGAGAATCCTTCGCTTGAGGCGGTCAGCAGCGGCGTCGCCCCGCTAAATCCATCCACCATCTGCACGCCTGGGGTGCTCATGCCATGCACCCACACGCTGTCACCCGACATGTACTTCGGGTAGGCAAAGAAAAGGAATGCGCGCGCAATGAGCGCGGGGTTAAAGATATTCATCCCCGTGCCGCCAAACACCTCCTTGGCGAACACCACGGAAAATGCGGTCGCCAACCCCACTATCCATAGGGGGGTATCAATGGGCAACACCATCGGTATCAGCAACCCCGTGGCCAAAAAGCCCTCGTTCACCTCGTGTCCACGCGCTTGCGCCACGCCGAACTCGATGCCCAACCCCACCACGTAGGTAACCACCAGCATCGGCAGCACCTGCAGGAAACCGTACCCGAACGCCGGCCAAAAGGTAATCGTCTCCCCCAGCATGCGGGCGTGCTGCAACCCCACATTGTACGCCCCAAACACGAACGCCGGCAGCAGTGCCACCAGCACCGTGCTGATCGTACGTTTCAAATCAACCGCATCGCGTATATGACTGCCACGCTGCGTCACCGTCGAGGGGGTATACAGAAACGCCTCAAACGCATCGAACGTTGAGTGCAGCTTTGCATACTTCCCGCCCGGCGAAAATCGCGGCTTTATGCGATCCAAATAGCTTCGTAATCCCATTGCCTACTTCTGCCTTTCTTTTCCTCGTCTAGTTCAACTCCCGCATTAGGTAGTCCAGCCCCTCGCGCACTATCGCCTGCGGCTCTATCTTTGATGTGCACACGAAGTCGCATAGCGCGAAGTCCTCCTCCGCCACCTCGTAGATCCCTAAATCCTCCATCTCCTCAATGTTGCGCGCCATGATGGCTTTAATCAAGCGCACCGGGTAGATATTCATCGGGAAGACCGACTCGTACTGTCCCGTCACGACATACGCCCGCACGCCCCCATGGAGATTGGTATCAATATCATACTCTTTTCCCTTATTCAGGAACGCCGGGAAGAGCCGCGATGCGCTAAACTTCCCGAACCCAGGCGCCGCCCAGCCCATGAACTCATGGTGGTTCCCCTCGGGGATCACCGTCACCATTGTATCGTAGAAACTCAGGTAGCCGTCACGCCCCGCGTTACGCCCCGAAAGCACATTGCCGCTAATGTAACGGGCATTGGCATCCTCAGCCACCTGCCCTTCCACCAGCTGCGCCACCGGCATGCCCACCATGCCGGTGTAGTACTTCGGCTTCGCCACGCACGCCCCCGCGAGCGCCACGATGCGCCGCGCATCGTAGTGCCCCTCGGAGAAAAGCCGACCGATTATCACCACATCGAGCGGGTTCACCGTCCACACCACTTCGCCCTTCGCTATCGGATCGATGTGGTGGATCTGCACGCCCACGTTGCCCGCAGGGTGCGGCCCGCTCACCGTGTGCAGCTTGACGTTCCTTGCCTCGGCAAACGCTTTCGCCGCGGGGTACTTCGCCCCCACGCAGAGGTGCACATCACCCTCGGTCAGCTTCGCCAGCGCATCAAGCCCCACCTGAAACGCCTCGCCCCCATCCTTAATAGAGAAATCGATATCGGGGGCCAGCGGCGCTGTCTCAAAGGCTGATATAAATATCGCACGCGGCGCAACATCTGGGTTTGCCACCACGTTGTACGGTCGCTGCCGCACGAACGGCCACACGCCGCCCGCCAGCATCCGCGTCAAAATCTCCTCCCGGCTCAGCGATGCCGGCAGCGCCGCACCATGCTCCTCGTACTCTATTTCACCCTCGCCACGGGTCACCTCAACCCGCTCGATGCGCCGCCGCTCGCCGCGCACCACCGCCGTCACCGTCCCCGATACCGGCGAACAGTAGACGACCCTCGGATCCCGCTTGCTGTGGAACAGCGGGGTCCCCGCCTTCACCACATCGCCCTCGTGCGCCAGCAGCTTTGGCGTGAGCATCGGGAAATCTAAGGGCATCACTGCGTAGCGCGATGCCAACCCAATCCGCTCGTACACCTTCTCCGCCCTGCCTCGAAGCCGTATGTCAAGCCCTTTTCGTATTTTTATATCTGCCATGCCTCAACACTCCTTGCTCCTTATGACGCGGCAAAGTTACCCATTTTTAAGCATCTAGCAAATCCGCCCATCCGCGGCCTTCTTCAAGCCACCCACCTCCTAAAAAAAGGCTATTCCCTCCACGCCCCGCCATGCCCCCCCCCAACTGGCGCATAACTGGCACAAATCTTGTGAAAATTCCTGTAACTTGATTCGATTGGCAATGAGACACACAGCTACTATACTGAACAGACGTGGATTTTCACTCATCCTAGCCCTGCTGCTCCTGGGCGGGGGGATAGCGGCTGCCCAAGTGGGCATGTCCGCCGAAGATGCGCTTGCCGCCGGCAACGCCACCGCCCTCTCGCAGCTCTTCAATAGCACCGTGGAAATCCGCATCCTCGACGAGGAGAACGTCTACGCCAAGCAGCAGGCCGCCGTGGTGCTTGACTCTTTCTTTCGCAAGTACACCCCCTCCGGCTTCTCTGTGCAGCACCGCAACAACCGCGATAACAATAGTTTTCTCATCGGCACCCTCCGTTGCCAATCCGAATCGTTCCGGGTGTCCCTCTTTATGAAGGGTACGGGCGACTCGCAGCGAATCACCCAAATCACCATCGCAAAGGCTACAAACTTCTAGCTTTGCTCGCGCCACATTACGTCCCCCTGTAAGCTTCCAAACGCGAAGGGAGGAGGCGCATACACCCAATCGTTCAAGGAGAGTCCAGGGCGCCTAACGCCTCAAGGAGTCTCCGCCTTTCATCATCTCCCCTTATCTAGCAGCCCTCTGAAATCTATAGGGTTCATTGCGCGCGGACGCTGTGCCGTCCCGAAGCGTACAGAATGAAGCATCTCGCTCCATACTCGTATTCTATACCTCTGAAACGAGCCTCTGGCCCCTACTAACCTTTCGCCGTTTTCCCATCCCAGAGGTTGAAGACCCGTACAGCCGCTGCCAACCACCCAAGAATCCCCGATTTCTTCCTTCCAAACATCCACCAACTTCAGGCCCCCTTCGCATCAAATTCGGATTTCTCCGGAGAAATCCGAATTTGATGCGAAGGGGGTATAAGGATGGGCAAAACGAGACCACTCCGATGTAGACACCTATACGCCTAAAAGGCAAAAGGATTCATGGCCATTCCCGCCACGAATCCTTTCCTTCCTTTCTACGAAATGGAACTGTCCCCGAAGGACGCTCCACGCTACGCCTAACGCTGCTCTAGTCCTTTCGCCACCACTCTATCCATCAGCCTATCATGCGCCTCCCGCGGCACCCGATCCACCACCTGGCAGCTAAGGCACACGCCCAAAAGCAACGCCTGCTGCATACGCGGAAACAGCCTATCGTAGAACCCTTTCCCATGCCCCAATCGGCCACCCGCAGCGTCGAAGGCTACCCCCGGCACTACCACCACCTCAACCTCCTCCGGCGCAACGCTCGGCGTGCCGTGCGGCTCTAGAATGCCATACGGCGGCACCTCCCGCAGACACTCCCGCCCAGTGTACTCATGCAGTTCCAAATCATCGCCCACCACCTCCGGCAGTACAACCCTTTTGCCCTGCGCCACGCACGCCTCCACAAAATCATCCACCGGCAGCTCGTTGGGCATCGCCCAGTAGGCCATTACGGTTGCAGCCGCTTGCACTTCAGCCATGGCTAGCAGCTCCCTGCATACCCATGCCCCCTCCGCTTGCCGTAATGCCACATCAAGATCGTCCAAACGCTGCCGTAGAACCCTTCGCAGTGCCCTTTTTTCCGATTTAATATCCCCTTCCTCTCGCATCTTCTTTCACTTGTAATTCTACCTTTTGCTCGCTTTTCGCATACGGCAAAGTTACCCCTTTTTAGCAGAAGGGCGCTCGGCAAAATACCCACAGCACATTTTTTGAAACCATCCGCTTGGCAGCACGCACTCTTTCAAAAAACCTTACTACCTTTGCAATGGGCATTTCGAAGGGAGCTGCCCGCCTTTAGTGAATAACCAATAAAACTTACATAATCAATGGAACCTTGGATTATCATCGTAGTTATTGCGGCCTGCCTCGCCCTGCTATGGGTGTTTTTCTACTTCGTACCGGTAGGGATGTGGTTCTCGGCGCTTGTTTCAGGCGTTCGCGTTTCGCTGCTGCAGCTCATCCTCATGCGCTGGCGACGCGTACCCCCCCGCGTGATCGTGCAGGCACTCATTGAAGGAACAAAGGCGGGCCTTACGCTCAATCGCAACGAGCTTGAGGCGCACTACCTCGCGGGCGGCGACGTGCCCAAAGTGGTGCATGCGCTCGTCTCCGCGCAAAAAGCAAATATCCCGCTCACTTTTCAAATGGCCACAGCCATCGACCTCGCAGGGCGAGATGTATACGAAGCGGTGCAGATGTCCGTGATTCCTCGGGTCATTAACACCCCGCCCGTAACTGCCGTAGCAAAAAATGGTATTCAGCTGATCGCCAAGGCGCGCGTCACGGTTAGGGCAAACATTAAGCAGCTCGTGGGCGGCGCAGGGGAGGAAACAGTCCTAGCACGCGTAGGGGAAGGTATCGTTTCGTCCATCGGCTCATCCGAGTCGCACGAGAAGGTACTCGAGAACCCGGACTCAATTTCTAAGCTCGTGCTAAGCAAGGGGCTTGACGCCGGCACAGCTTTTGAAATCCTTTCCATTGATATTGCAGACATTGACGTGGGCCGAAACATCGGCGCGGTGCTCCAGATAGATCAGGCGAACGCCGATAAGAATATTGCGCAGGCGAAGGCTGAGGAGCGCAGGGCCATGGCGGTGGCTACAGAGCAAGAGATGCGGGCCAAGGCGCAAGAGATGCGCGCTAAGGTTATTGAAGCGGAGGCTGAGATACCGCTCGCTATGGCAGAAGCCCTTCGCAAGGGGAATCTCGGCGTGATGGATTACTACAACATAAAGAACATCCAGGCCGACACGCTGATGCGGGAGGAAATCGCAGGGCAGTCGCCCATCAGCACAAAACCTAACACTAACGACACGAAGAAGTAGCCGTTTAACATTACTGCTACAGAAAGCATGGCAAGAATAGCCGTTGCGGCATGCCACCGCAACGGCTATTCTATATCAACTCTCCCCAGTTCGTGCGTAAGCCATGCACCTATAGCCTCCCGCTACGTTGCCAGCCGAAAGGACAGTACCTATGCATGACTCTCTGCCATTTAACCGATCGTATAGTGGGAGTCAAACGAAATCACCCGCACCATTGGCAGTACGCTGCGATACGCATAGCCGGATGAATAGGGGTATAATAATCGACAATACATTGAACATCTTTGGCCTCAGTGGCCATATTGACAGACCCGCACGCAGTGGCATGAACTTTGAAACGAACTGAGGGTACGCAATTGTATACATAATTGGAGGAAGGAACTATGAATGCTTGGACACCATGGATTATATTTGGAGCTATAGCCCTGCTGAGCTACCTCGTGCAGCTAAATTTGAAGAGGAAGTTTGCGAAATACTCTAAAGTCCCACTCGCAAATGGTATGACAGGGCGAGATATAGCCACTGCCATGCTACAGGAGGAGGGCATTGGCGGGGTACGTGTCACCAGCACGCGGGGCTACCTGACCGACCACTATAACCCTAAAAATCGAACGGTGAATCTAAGCGAGGCGGTGTATAGCGAGAACAGTATAGCCGCTGCGGCCGTTGCAGCGCACGAGTGCGGGCACGCAGTGCAGCACGCTCGCACCTACGCCCCTTTGGCCATGCGCTCGGCGTTGGTGCCGGTGGTATCGTTCGCGTCAAGATGGGTGCAATGGGTCATACTAGCCGGAATAATACTTCTGCAAGTATTTCCCTTCCTGCTGTTTGCTGGCATAGTGCTTTTCGCACTCACCACGCTCTTTAGCTTCATCACGCTGCCGGTAGAAATTAACGCTAGCAAGCGCGCCATAGCATGGCTGCACAACTCAAACGTAATAGAACCCGCCAATCAGGGCATGGCGGAAGAGGCCCTACGCGCAGCGGCGTATACGTACGTAGTAGCGGCACTGGGATCCTTGGCCACACTGTTCTACTACATTATGATCTACTCGAACCGCCAGCGCTAGGCAGAGAAGACGCACCCACCGACCTATTCCAACCGCAACGGATGTATAGGTCGGTGGGTGCGTTTTTTATGGGGATATGACTATTCGCGTTGAGGCGTCCCTCGTGGCTGCCTATGCCTCTGGATGCAGCGAAATCAAAATGGGAGTGCCATCTATTAGGGTCTAACCGTTACTTTCCTATAACGGCCGCATCGCTGCGCGCACCCTTGGCTCAAGTCGCAGGATGACCTTGGGTCTTTAAATCCTCGATAGCTGCGCACGGGGGGAACCAGTCTTAAAGGTTGATCCTAACCCACTTCGTCCATCTGCCACTACTCAAACCTGCACTAATGTACACACCCATGTTGCCCCAAGCGTAACGATATGAACCGTTCCCATTACAGCTATCGCATAAAAAACGGAGCGGGAGTTGCCATCGCAACTTCCGCTCCTATAAATCGGGAGGAGGCCCACCACGGGCTTAGTGTAACACCAGCCCCCTCCTCCCAAAATCGTCTGCTCCTACTCGGCAGCGTCAAAGGGAATCACCTTTGACACCTGTTCTACACGACTGGAAAATAGGTCGCTAAGCTCGGAACGTATCCCCTTAAAGAAGGCCTTGACCTCTTTCCCCTTCATCTTCTTATCACGACCGCTCACCCGCTGCATCACCTCCTCAACCTTATCCACGGTATCCGTGTAGATTCCCACTATCTCGTCCGCATGCGCCTCGTCTTTCACCGTAGCCAACGCCACGTGGCACAAGAATCCTAACTCCGTGAAGGAATTATCAATCTCTTTCTTCAGTTCCTTTATACTTGCCATTGAGAATACCCCTTAAAAGCTGGCACAAAGGTACACTTTTTCAGGAGACTTAAACAAATGAAAAAGAAAAAATTGCATATAATTGAGCGGGATGTAAAAGTAAACAAACTGAAATTCAAGTGGATACAACCACAAAAATCTTTTCAGTTTCTTCAAAATCTAACGGTTGCGTCGCTTCAGCGTAACGTTTTGTCTGACTGCGATACATTAGCTTCGTACTCCAGCAAGCACCGTTTTACACCTCCCCCAGGGCTGTATCCCCCCAGCGTCCCATTGGCCGCCACCACCCGATGGCATGGTACGAACCAAAATATTCGATTCCGCTTCAACGCCTGCCCTACGGCCTGCGCACAGCTACACCCTATGCTGCGCCCCAGCGCTGAATAGCTCACCACATTTCCATAGGGAATGCGCATCACCGCTTTCCACACGCTACATTGAAATTCCGTACCACGTAGCAATAGGTACGGAGCAGCCGCCATGGCATCGCTACGCGTCATGGAAACTAGCTGGCGCAGCGAATCGTTTTCCGCCCCACTCCACGCAGATTGCCAAACGGTGTCAATGATAAGCCCCTGCTCCACCTCGCACAGCAACCACAGCGAGGCTACGCGTACCGCTCCGAACCCATCCCTTAAATCAAGCATGCGCAGCGCGACGGGTCAACCACCAATAAACGAGACCCACAAAAATCGCCCCACCAACGATATTCCCCAACGTGGCGGGCAATAGGTTATTTAGCACAAACTGCCCCACCGTCACGTTCGCACCTTCAAACATCCCCGCGGGTATAAAAAACATGTTGGCGATGGAGTGCTCAAAGCCCATGGTTACGAAGGCCATAACCGGTATCCACAGTCCAACCATGCGCCCCATAGCCGTTCTGCTCGCCGTGCCGAGCCACACAGCTAAACAGACAAACCAATTGGCCCCTACGCCTCGTAAAAAGGCCTCGCCGAACGGCAACGACACCTTTTTCTCCGCCATTGCCACTATCGCCTCTTTCCATGGCGAGACGGCCAAAAGTCCAGGAAGATGGACGAAAAAGTACACGAAAAAAAGAGCACCGATAAAGTTACCCAAGTACACCGCCAACCAGTTTTTCAAAAAGTACCACCTAGGTATTTCGCCCCGCATCGTTGCTGGGATTAGCGTGGCGTTATTGCCTGTAAAGAGCTCCGCACCAAGAAAAACCACTAGTATGAGCCCTAGGGGGAAAAAAGCTCCCGAAAGAAGGCGAGACAGTATCGGATTTTCCTCCGTTGCCCCCGGGAACCCATACCCTACTAGTACGGACAGCACGCCCCCCATCGCAATATATACCCCCGCAAGCATCGCCGCTACCCATACCTCCATCCACGAGCGTTGCACTTTGACGCGCGCGCCCTGAACTGTTGCATCAACTACCTCTTCTAGGTTCTTTATATAATCCATTCAACTGTGTTGTTAACGTTTATTTACCGAATCATTTCTGCACATACCCCATTGCGTCTCGCAAAGGCATCACCGTTCCTCGCTCCCCATTAGTGCACTCTATACGCACGCTCGGCGTTCCCAAATAGTAAACTTTGCACGGCTCAATAAAGTTCACAATTAGGGAGTCGGACGCATTCACCTCCGCTCCCAGCATACGCCCACACTTTACATTCGATCGTAGGGTGTGCAAATCCCTTGCGCACAACCATTGCGCCCCGTACATCGAAGCGTACAGCTCCTTCGCCTCACCTCCCAATTCTATTTTCCCATAGCAATCGTAACACCACACCCCCACCCAAGCGAACTTTCCCTCAACACATACATCTCCTGCAAACTCCACGCACGACAACGACATTGACTGCCCCATCCCTACATCTTTCGCCATTAGCTGACGCCCACCCTTTAAATGGAACTCCCGCGGGGGTGGTCCCTCTATGACCACTTTAAATCTCCGAGCCACACGCCCCAATTTCTTCCTTGCCCTGTCTACAATCGTAAGTGTATCTGCTCTCGCTTCCACCTCCACATTGCGGAGCTTTTCTTCTACTCCTACCAACGTTGCCGTATACACCGAGTCCTTTGCCAACGCGTAGAATACTTCATAGTCCCCAATGAACTTAAATACCGTTACATTTTGTGAAAATCGTACCGTATGCTCCCCCTTTTTACCTTCCACTCCGAGCCACTCGCACGATGCCGCTACACAGGCCATCACCAACATGCAGAGTACGCACGTAAAAGCTCTCCCCCAAGCGTAACTCTTAGTACCTCCCATCCCCTTTCGATGATGCGCTGAATACCTCAACCAAATCTACACCTATCCCAAAGGCAATATGGTTCGCACGCACCTTTTTTGACACCATTGACACAAACGGCTGACACCACGGAGTTACCTTGTAGCGAAGACCCAAGCGTATGGCAAAACGAGGATCTTCTGAAAGCGTTTGGTAAACGTTATAACCCAACATTACCTCTGGCATGAGTCTACCTAAATGCAATCTTACCCCTGCGAATACGCTAACCGTAGGCATTTTCCATATGGGTTGGCGGGGCAAATTTCCAGCAGCAGACTCACGCTGAAGGCTGAAATCCCAGTACACATCCCCTAGTACGCCTATAGTTACCCACGGTGCCACCTCGTAGAAGTAGCTTACCGCCAGGGAGTACAGCGGATATTTCTTACCATTTGGTAACCCTCGCTCCACAATGCTACCCGCAGCATCTAGCGTCAATGAATGGTGCAAAGGCAACGATGCCGGCCAACGGGGTTGGTATTCTCGCACCGGACACATTACCTGCGACACCGACAGCGTTAGGAATAGGTAGTTAAGCCCTGAATTTGGCATCTGAATGCCTCCGTTTGACATGTGAACGTAATCGCCCGCTACCCCCACCGCTGTGCCTCCAGCCATCCGCCAGGATAATGCGAGCTGCGCCTCAATATACACATTAACCAAAGACCCTACCCCAGAATTATACCCCAATGCGTCCTGCGTATAGTGCTTCGGTATAAATCCCAAGCCCACTCCGACATTGCTAGAAATTCGTAACCATGGGCGACGAAGAAAGTAGAACCGATAGGCAGGATATAGGCAATGGGCATACCCTAATGCCCTATCAGACCCCAAGCGAATGAAGCGGTACGAAAAAGAGAGCGCAGGGAAACCGAGGTGCGAAGCCCAGCGTGACGTGGGCAAGGCATCGCGCCCCACGCTTACAGACACGCTCCACGGCACCTCCTCCAATAGCGGGAGCATACGCTCCTTTGCCACGATCGCCAATCCCCTTGATGCCGAGAAACCAATATGCCAAGAACTTGTTGAACCCCCTACATTAGGGCATTCGCTGCACACCACCACGCTATCGCTTCTTTCACCCTTCGCCACCTGCGCAACGACATTACTCCCAGCACTTAAACACACCACCAAACACCCCAAAAAACATCGCAGCGCAACGCCCCACACCTCGCCGCTCACCATGCGATGCATGCTAACTCCAATAATTCAGCCTCAGTCTCCGAAGCTAATACCTATACCGCGCGCGGTATTAATCAAATAGCAATTGGGATCTACCAAATTGGGCTGCATCACAGCCTCCACGAGGGGAACCGAAATGATGTTAGGATGTCGGTAAGCCACCATTTCCCCAAAACGCCCTTCTAGGACCATTTCAAAAGCTTTCACACCGAACTGCGTTGCCAGCACCCTGTCGTACGCCACAGGCACTCCCCCCCGCTGCAAATGGCCAAGCACTGTCTCACGCATGTCCGACTCAAAGCCTATCGCTTTCAAATCATGCACCAGCTTGTGCGCCACGCCCCCTAATCGTAGATTCTCATACCCCACCTCTTCGCTCTTTGCCGATGTAATATCTCCGCCCTTCGGCTTCGCCCCCTCTGCGATAACAATGATTGCATGCCCCTTGCCGCGCTCGAAACGTTGCTCCAAACGCGCCTTCACCTTGTTCACATCGTACGGAATCTCGGGGATTAAACATACCTCTGCCCCCCCAGCAACGGCAGCATGCAACGCTATCCAACCCGCATTACGCCCCATCACCTCAAGCACTAGCACACGATTGTGGGATGCCGCCGTCGTTACCAGCTTGTCTACAGCCTCCGTTGCAATCTGAACTGCCGTTTGAAAACCGAAGGTAAAATCGGTAGAGGACAGATCGTTGTCAATCGTCTTGGGTACCCCGATTATATTCAACCCCTTCTCGTACAGGGCTTGGCTGATACGCTGCGATCCATCTCCTCCTATGCTTATCACGGCATCCACACCGAGATACTGCAGCTTCCGCAGCATCTCATCGCTACGATCCACCGCAGTCCACGTCCCATCGGGTTGCTTTATTGGCCAGGCAAAGGGGCCTCCTTTGTTCGTTGTTCCGATTATCGTGCCGCCCCGCACATGGATGCCTGACACCGCCTGTTCGTCAAGCACCTTTATTTCCGTGGGCTCACGGAGTATACCATTGTACGACTCTATACTCCCTACAACCTCCCAGCTGCGCTCCTGCGCCGCCCGGCGCACTATCGCACGTATAACAGCGTTAAGCCCCGGACAATCTCCGCCACCTGTGGCGACCAAAACTCGCTTCATCCGATCAGACTATTGAAATCCTATCGACGTAAACAAACTAGCCACTGCCACGCCTCAACAAACAAGCCTCTCGTGCTAATGGAGAACCGTCACATGGGTTCCACCGTAGGCTGGACAAGGGGTCTTCTTGCTACCCGAACACGACGCAAACGCAAAGACACCAACAATGAGCAGCAACGTCACCACCACCTGCACCTTATACCTCTTTTTCATAAGAACCTTCTCTCTTTCTAACCTCCTACCCTATGCCGTCAAATCCACGCGCAAAGGTAATACTAAAAAGCGTAACCAACACCCCCACGCACTACAACCTCAATATACGTTAATCCACAAAAAATGTTTCTATTTCTTTCATAGCCGCCGCTTGTTGCACGCTAGATACATATAGCCTACCAACCAACACACCGAAACATCGATACAGAGTACGTTCGCAGACCCCCACATAGGGACGACACCTACAAATAAATCCACCGCAAAAAAAAAACGCAGGTCCATTATCTAGACCTGCGTTAACCCAATCCTCGTGCGGGTAGGGGGACTCGAACCCTCACGCCTTTCGGCACAAGATCCTAAGTCTTGCGCGGCTACCAATTACGCCATACCCGCCGCTGCCCCGCTGTTGTCCTACCAGGGTTCGAACCTGGACTCTTCTGATCCAGAGTCAGACGTGTTGCCAATTACACTATAGGACACCTACCTTGGAAACCGAGCGCAAAGTTACGAACTTTTTATGAATCCACAAGCCCCCCGCAAAAAACATCATACGCTCCCCGCTGGGACACCCCACAAAAGCTCACCTCTGCTACTCCGATCGGCTAACCAACATCACCTGCTTCGCGGCAATATCATTTCCGTTTTTCCCTGGTCCGATTGAGAACTCCACCTCGTCCCCTACCTCTAGCTCGGCAATTCCAACGCCAAGCAAATCCCGGTAGTAGAAGAATAGATTCGCAGGGCTATGCTCTATAAAGCCGTAGCCACTCTTGCTAATCAAATTCACTATCCTCGCCCTGTACCGCGGCTGCATCAACTCTTCTGGCGCGATTTCGTCTTGCCTATTCAGCTCGCGGTCGCGCATGTTCCCCCGTCTATGGGAAAAGTCTGAAAGATCAATCCTTCCCACCACCTTCGGCCCCACAAGCTCGCCATAGCCCACCCCCATAGGGTAATCGTCAGACTCCATCCCATCATCAGGGCCTTCGTCGTCATACCCATCCGGATCATCGTCACAGGGCTCTGCCTCCCCCGAATCGGGCATGAACAAGCCCTCTATGACCGAATCGTCCTTTGACAACCCCTCACGAATGAGGGTGTCAACATCCAATGCGTACGAAACCTCCATCAGTAGATCAGACGAGGTACGCGTTGAGACTTGCCTCCCCGACTCGTCTCGGTAGTCAAACTCCCAGTTTAAAACCATCACACGTACTCCCAGCGTACTGAGTTTTCGTATCAGTGGTACGTACTCCCCATCGCTAGACACGAGTACCACCACATCGAGCTTATACCGCAACGCCCGCTCATACGCCTCCAACGCCAGCCACACATCAATACCTTTCTCCTCCTTACGCCCCATCCGGGTACGTAACGGCAAGTAGTGCGTCTCTATGCCAACCGACATTAGCACATCGTCAAACACCCGATCATTGTAGAGCTGCTTGCATCGATGGCTGGCATCCTGGGCACTTAAACGCCCCCTGAAGTAATGCCCCGTCACCACTCTACATGACTCTTCGCAAACGCCTTCCGCCTGCGCCACAGCGTGACACAAGAACTTGTGAAAGCCCGGCAACGACAAACGCCTCCGTACATCGCTGTAGTAGCTATAATAGTTACTTACATGCAAAAAGTAATTACCATCGTAAAAGACTCCTATCTTGGTAATGTCCATCTTTTTAATTTCACTTTTTACCTCCTAATACACATTCTACAAAAATTAGTCGCAAATTTAACCATTTATTCTACATTGTAATCGGTAAACGACTATATGTAATCAGTCTGAAATACGCACGCGCAGCAAAAACCATGCATTTCCCCCGTGCGACTGCGCTGAAAGGCTACCTTCACGCCTCAATAGCGCACAATTTTTTTCTCTACCAATGCAGAGTGCTTCGCTTTAATACACTTACAGCTGTAGAAACAGCCCCACCAAAATGGGACAAAGTATGGTCATAAACACCCCATGGTACACAGATACGACTGCGTACTTGCTTCCGCTGGCCCGCACAACGAACGGTAGCGTAGTGTCCATACTCGTCGCCCCTGCTGAACATATCGGAGCCAACGGACCGAACCACCTCGCGAAGGGTCCCGCCAGCAGTATGGATAGTACCTCTCTACATATATTCGATATCAGCGCCACGCTCCCCAGCATCGCACCATGCGACACGGGCCTTACCGTCTCGCCTATCAGCACGCTCGAAAGGCTATAGTACCCGTACCCTGCACCAATCGCACTAATCTCTCCAAAAACAAACCCCTTGAGCACCAGGTAGGCAACTGTACTCCCAATAAACGTGCCAACCACCGTCGCAAGCGGGAGCAACAACAGCTTCGGACTCAAGTGGCGTATCGTAGAGAGCGATACCTTGTCACTCCCCACAGAGAACCCGACGACCACCATCAATCCATACAGGAGATACGACGCAACGTCTGCCCCTTCCATCCACTCTTGCGGCGTTTCTATTACAACGCCCGCCACTACCCCTCCAGCAAACACCAAGAGGTAGCTCACACTGCCGAGTAGTGCCTTCACTATGCCGCCCCCACCCTCGCTGCTCGCACGTTCCCCACGGTGTAAAACCTTGCCGAATAGAAATCCCATCGCCACGCTGCCCGCTATGCAGCACACAGATACAAAAACTGACTGCAGCCCCAAGGTGCCTAGCTTCGCGATCAACTCTTTATCAAGCCCTAGCTCCATGCCCAACGTGAAAAGCAGCATGTACACCAGCACAGAGGTACATATGCTTACCACCCGATTCACGGTCCTATCGCTCGGTGCAAGATACCCGAGCAAAAAACCTAGAACCATCAGCCCTATAAGTATCGCTACCGTTAGCATAGCCTACTCACATTGCGTCCATCGCGCTGCATTGTGCTACCGCCATAATGGGGAACCGTAGACACCGTCACGCACCAGCTGCGCTATTTTACTCTCCACCTCCACCTTATCGCCCGGATATGTCACACCGCACCACCCCGTACCGCCGGGTAGCACCTCGCAGCGAACGCCTACACCCAATCCGCGCATTACCGCGCTCGGTAAATAGCACTCTTTCGCAATGTACTCCACTTGAGGCTGGGCAAAAAAGCTACTCAGCTCTTGATCCAAACGCTGTACGAACGGCAGCGTAAAGCCCCAACAGTTCATTGACACCACCGCACCGCTCGCCAACTCCTCTGCTGTTTCCCCACCCCTATCAATCACTCTATCCCCCTCTCGCGCAATCTTTGTATGCTCCTGGATAGCTTCCAAGAGACCATGCGAATCAACCGTACAAACCCCCCGAGACACCGTGCCAGCCTCGGTTAGCGTTGCCCCCAAAGCGTAACCCACAAGGCAATACTGCTCCTCTCCCTTGCCCTGCCACTCGTTCAACCGACTCCCTAACGCTGCGAACGCCTCCCGTCCGTAGAAATCATCGGCATTAATCACAGCAAACGGCGCATCTATGTACTTTCGGGCACACCACACCGCATGTGCCGTGCCCCAAGGCTTCGCTCGTTCTGCCGGAACAGCAACCCCAGCAGGAACATCCTCAACGCCCTGATACGCCACTTCGTAGCGCATCGTTGAAGGAAAGCGGGATGCAAGCTCTTTTTCAAATTTCTCTTGCATTTCTCGGCGAATCACGAATACAACCTTTTGAAAACCGCTTCGCAACGCATCGTACACTGAATACTCAAGTATTGACTCCCCGCTCGGCCCAACCCCTTCAAACTGCTTCAACCCTCCATACCGACTCCCCATTCCCGCCGCCAGCACTACCAGTACTGGCCCTTTACCCATCTCCTTGCTCTGCATACCTTTCTCCACTCCCTTTTTACACTACTTCTACGTACTCCGAATCACGTTCAACCGCCTCGTAGCCCGCCCGTAACACCAACTCCCTAAACTCTTGAACCGAAGCCTTGGGCTGCTGCTCCTCCGCTCCAGCCATTGAATATATTCTCGTCGAGTCGTCTATCGTCCCATCCATGTCATCTGCACCAAACGACAGCGACAGCTCCATGTTCTCTTTACCCAGCATCGGCCAGTAGGCCTTGATATGGGGAAAATTATCCAAGTACAGCGCACTCACTGCGTAGGTGCGTAGCACCTCAACGAGCGGCACCTCTCCTCGTGACGACATCTCATTCCCCTGAGCTCTGTATTTCAATGGTATAAAGCTATTGAATCCATGCGTTTCGTCCTGTAGCTTGCGCAAGCGATCCAAATGGTCTATACGCTCCTGCCGACTCTCTACGTGCCCAAAAAGCATCGTGGCATTTGACCGTCCCCCTAGTTCATGCCACGCCCTATGCAGCGCGAGCCACTCCACCCCACTACACTTCTCGGGGCAGACCTCTCGACGCACTCGCTCAGAAAATATCTCCGCGCCCCCGCCAGGTATTGAATTCAACCCTGCCGCACGCAACCGCTCTAGCCCTGCACTATACGACACTCCATCACGCTGAAAAGCCGCAATAAGCTCTACTGCCGAAAACGCCTTTATATGCACTTCGGGCGCATTCCTTCGCACCTCCCGCACAATCTCCTCCAACTCCGCCACGCCCCAACCGGGGTACGCCCCACCGGTTACATGGATCTCGGTTACATCACCATCCGCCGCCGCTTTCGCCTGCCTCCCTACCTCTTCTAAGGAGAGACGCCAACTCCCCTCGCTGCCCTCCTCGCGCCGGTACGAGCAGAACTTACATTTATAGCAACACACATTCGTCGGCTCAATGTGCCGATTCCGATTGTAGAATGCTTTTTGTCCATTTCGCCCTAAACGAACCCACGTTGCCGCAAGTGCCAAAACGCCTAAGCTCGCCTCCTCCAGCAGCATCACCCCTTCGTCTGGCTGCACCCGCACCTCGCCCAGCACATGCAGCAATGCGCTCTGCACCCCATGGCCCTCCGAGGCTAGCTGCCCCCTGAGTAGACGCTCCTTCCGGGCTCTAACTACCTCTACTGCCTCCACCTCTGCATCCCACTATTTTACTCCGTGCACCGCTCCCTTCCACCCCAGCCCATCAGATGGAATACAATCACCTAAAAGCTCTCGTAGTCAGAATCGCTCGCCGTGCCGCCCATCGACATGTCTATAATTACGCCGCCCTTCTTAGAGGGTTTAGCCTCCTCCACCTTGGGCTGCGCAGTAACCGGTTTCGGGGCCTCTGCTCCTGCTGTCACGCTTTGGGCCGGCTTAGCCTCAACCGAGCCGCTTGCCGCTGTCACAGGCACTGTCGGAGCTGCGGGCGCAGGCTTCATCGCTGCGCTTGATGACGTGCTAACGCTCGTCCTCTTTGGCTCTACTTTCGGCTTTGCTACCGCCGCCTTAGGCTTTGCTTGCAACGTGGGAGAACCAGTAGGCTTCAAGCCTCCGCTCGCTGGCTTCACAGCTTTGCTTCCCGCAGCTGCCGCCACGCTCGGCACTTTCCGATCCGTAGCACCAACGCTACTCGCCGGCCTAGCTGCCTTTACCGATGGAACAGACTTGCTCCCCACAGCCACATTCGGCTTAGACACAGAAGCCTTCCAATCCTTGCTCTCAGTGGATAGGCTCGGCTTACTGCGCTGCACAACAGCCGTTCCGCCTTGCCCCTGCTCTACCCTAAAGTACGAAATCACCTCCTGCAGCTCATGCGAGAGCCCAGACAGTTTATCAGCCTCCTGCGCCAGCTTATCGCTCGCTGAGGCATTAGCCTGCGACACATTGTTCAACAGCTGCAGCGCATTATTCACTTGCTCTGCCCCATTGCGCTGCTCCATGCTAGATGTCGCAACCTCCTGCGACAGCTGCACGCTCTTCTCTACCCCCGGGCGAATCTCTGACAACGACTTATTCGCCTGCTCGGTCACCTTCACCGCCTGATTCACGAGCCCCACCACCTCCTCAGCCGCCGCTCCGCTCCGCTCCGCCAGCTTTCGAACCTCCGCCGCCACCACCGCGAAGCCTCTACCATGCTCGCCAGCTCGCGCCGCCTCTACAGCTGCGTTCAGTGCTAGTATGTTCGTTTGATCCGCAATCTCGCTCACGATGGCTATCTTATTGGCTATCTCGGTCACCGCCACCTCGGTCTCGTGGCCTCGATCCAGCACGTCCTTTAGCACAGTGGACACATTCATGGCCACCGTCTCCGACTGCTGCGCATTCTCCGCATTCTGGTCTATGTTCGCCGCCATCTCTTCCATCGCACTCGACACCTCCTCCGATGACGACGCCTGCGAATTCGCACCCTCCGCAATCTGCCGCGACGACACATTGACAGACCTACTCGCCCCCAACACCCTGCTCGAACTTGACTCTACCGACGATATCAATTCCCGCAACTTCTCGCGCACCTCCTGCGTCAAGCGAACCATCTTCCCCGTCTCATCCACGCTCTCCCGCTGCCGTTCCGTGAATTGCACTTCCGTAATCAGATCGCCATCTTTGATGTAGCGCAGCTGACTCACCACCAAATCCATCGCGCGGCTCACCCGCATCCCGATACGTACCACAATTATCACAGATACCAGTACCAGCACGAAGAAGCTCAACAGCAAGGATACCGCCAGCAGCTTCATCACTGTGCTAGCCCCTCTCGTCGCGCTCTCCGAAACCCGGTCAAGATGCTGCCGCACCGATTCTACTCCCGCTACCACCTCCTGATCCAACCCCGACCGCTGCTTATACGCCTCTGAAAGGTCCCGCAGCTGAGCTGCGTATTGTCCCAGCGTTACGCCTAAGCCCTGCATGTCCCCAGGTAGCAATACACGCGCCTTGTCAATCAGCTCAGCACTTATATCCAAATCGCTCACATCTCCGCTCACCACGCTCCGCAGCAAAATTTTACTCGCCTTTGAGAACTCATTCATCCACGCCGTCCCCATCTCCGTCTCTGAATGGCGTTCAATCACCGCAAATACATTCTCAAGCAACGCGGTAAACCGCTCATGCTGCTCCTTCTCTAGCTGCAACGCCTTCCGCATGCTCTCGCCCGTTTCCACCAAGCATCGATTCCCCTCCTGCGCAATCCGCACTATCTCACCATCGCCGCCCAACCATTGCTTCATTGCCTCGTAAACCTGCTGCGACTCCGCCTGCATGCTATCAATTGCCTTTGTCACCCGGTCGTACTGCGTCTCCTCATGCGTCAAGTAGTACTGCTGCATCATATTGTAGCTCTTCTCGGTATTCCGCTCCTGCATCACAAGCCCCTCAAACATGGGTAACACCTCGTGGCGCATTCGTTGCATTCCCACATAGCCTAATACGAATGGAATCCCGAACAGTATGGCCAACACCACCAACCAAAACACCAATTGATTCCGCAACGATTTTCTTATAAATGAAAACATAATTGCTACCTTTAACAATTGCAACCCTTACACTCTCTGTAGTACGACTATTTACAAAAAATGTTTCTTCTATACGCTTAGCCATCCACCTTCCTGTAGCTCAGCACTGCCCATGTTGATATCACCACGCAGTACACCGATAGCTTCCACAGCGGCCCTATCGCATCGGTAAACGTTGCGCCGCGCAGGTAAAACATCCGCATCGCATCGGTGTAGTACGTCAACGGATTCATGTACGCTATCGCCTGCGCCCATCCCGGCATCGAGTATATCGGCGTAAATAGCCCGCTCAACAATATCAGTATCAGTACGAAAAACATCATCAAAAACATCGCCTGCTGCATAGTACGCGAATAGTTCGACACGATCATCCCGAGCGAGGTCAACGTGAAGATGAATATGATGGAGACAGCCACCAACCCGCGTATGCTCCCATTCGGCACCAGCCCATACATCAACCATAAAACTAGGATGCCTATTAGCAGGATGTTTAGCCCGATAATCCAATAGGGCACCACTTTCGACAATATAAAATCAAAGCGGCGTACTGGGGTTACATTTATCTGCTGTATCGTGCCCGCCTCCTTCTCCTGCACTATGTTGAGCGCGGGCAGCACCCCGCACACCAGTGCCGTCAGTAGCACGATGAAGGCTGGGAGCATGTAGGTCTTGTAGTCCATCTTCTCGTTGAAGCGGAAGGTCGGCCGCACCACCACGGGGGCCTGCACCATCGCGCTGCGCCAGTCCTCTTGTAGTAGATCATCGCTATAGCCGCGCAGCAGTGCCATCATGTAGTTGGCGGCAAGCTGCCCACGCGTCCCATCCACTGCGTTCGCCGCCATGAAGACGCTTGCCGTGCCGCCTTGCCCGATCAACTCATCAAAATCGCGTGGCAGCTCCAAAGTCAAGTCTATCCGTCCCTCATCCACCAGCCCATTCGCCTCCGCGTACGAATCAAGCTCTATAAAAGTACCCACGTACGGCGACACTCGCACCTTCAATTTTAACCGCTGGGCACACTCCCCCCGGCTATAATCCACCACTGCAACCCGTATGTCCTTTAGGTCAAACGTCACAGCCCACGGCAGTATCAGCAGCACCAAGATTGGGAACCCGATGATCATCATCAAGAGCACCCTGTTACGGAAGGTCTGCTTAAACTCTTTTTCCAGCAAGTAGCCCAACACCATTACCCTGCCCCTCCCTTTAGCCCAAACGGGGCTTCAACTTAATCATACTCAGCCCTAGAGTCGTAGCCGTCATGGCGGCTAGCACCACGTGGTGCAGCCATATCGCCGACCACGAAGCCCCCTGGATCATCACCTTACGCATCCCATCAACGTACCACGTTCCCGGCACCAGCTGCGCCAACCACTGCATGAGCCGCGGCATGCTACTAATCGGGAACATCATACCCGAAAGAAGCAGCGTTGGGGTCATCATCCCTATTCCCGCTATGATTATCGCCGCCGCCTGATTCGGCGATATCGTTGATACAAAAAGCCCCACGGACAGCGCCACGACTATGTACAGCACCGACAGCGTGAAGAGCGGCAGAAGACTCCCCCGGATTGGCACCTTGAGCGCAAAGTAGGACAGCAGGAGCGTCATAATCAGTATGACGAACGATAGCAGCAGGTAGGGTATCATCTTCGCCAACAGCATCGTGCCCGACTTCATCGGCGAGGCCAGCAGCACCTCCAGCGTGCCGCGCTCCCGCTCGCGCACTATCGACACCGAGGTCATTATGCTACAGATTATAATCAGCACCAGCCCAATGATTCCCGGCACAAAGTTGTACGTTGACTCCAACGCCGGATTGTATAGCATTCGGGTTTGCACATCCACTCCATACGGTTGCCCCGCACCTCCAAACTGTTCCTGCAGCAGCCCGCCAAGTACGCTCTGCACGTAGCCCGCCGCAATGCTCGCCACGTTGGGATTGCTCGCATCCACCAGCAGCTGCACGGCGGCCTGATCCCCAGTCATCACCCGCTGGTAGAAGTAGGGGGCAATGACCACCACCAGCTCTAACTCCCCGCGCCGCATGCGCGCATCCACATCAGAAAGGTCCGTCACGCCGCGCACTGGGGCGAACGAGGGGCTCTGCAGCACCGACTCTGTTAAACGCTTAGAAAGCACATCGTGCGACTGATCAACCACCGCAACCCGTAGGTTCTTCACCTCCGTATTCAGCGCAAAACCGAACAGCAGCACCTGCACCACCGGCATCCCCAGCAGAATGAGTATCGTGCGCAGATCCCTCAGAATGTGCAGAAGCTCCTTCAGTACAAATGCTATGAATGTACGCATCGTCCGCCTTTACTCCTTTCGCTGCGCATCGCGCGCCAACGCTTTAAACACCGCATCCATCGACTCCACCCCGTAGGTCGCCTTCAGGGCCTGCGGTGTATCTAACGCCCGTATCTGCCCATCTACCATAATCGACACCCTATCGCAATACTCCGACTCATCCATGTAGTGGGTCGTAACAAAAACGGTAATCCCTCGGCTCGCCGCTGCGTATATCAACTCCCAGAAGCGCCGCCGCATTATAGGATTTACCCCTCCCGTGGGTTCATCCAAAAAAACAATCTCGGGATCGTGGAAAATCGCCACCGAAAACGCCAACTTCTGCTTCCAACCCAACGGTAACGACTTGACGAGGGTATTCTCATGCTCCGAGAAATTCAGCTCCTGCAGCAACGCTTTACGTTTCGCCGCTATTTCTTTTCGCTTCATGCCGTAGATCCCCGCAAAAAGCTGTATGTTCTCCTTCACCGTCAAATCTTCGTAGAGCGAAAACTTCTGCATCATGTACCCTATACGGCTCTTTATCTTTTCATGCTCGGTCAGTATGTCCATGCCCGCCACGAAACCCGCTCCCTCCGTTGGCTTTATGATACCGCTCAACATCTTCATCGCCGTCGTTTTCCCAGCACCGTTCGCACCAAGAAAGCCAAACACCTCCCCTCGGTACACCGAGAAGCTAATGTGGTCAACGGCCGTAAACTTCCCGTATCGCTTGGTGAGTCCCTCCATGCGTATCACCTCATCGGCCGGGCCGTTCCAGCCCCCTCGTCTGGCAATCTCTTTCTCCATTACGCACCCTCCCCTGCAAACGCCATAAAGCTATCCTCTACGCTCGGTTCAATCGGCTTCACCACCACAGCGTCATACCCAGCTTTGGCCAACTCCCTTTCAAATGTAGCCTGATCCACGCCGGGCCGAAGCGTCACGTGGTGCGTATCGCCGAAGGCTATTGCCCGTTTGACGATTGGCAGTTTTGACACCGTCTTGAGCAATTCGCTCATATTCTTCCCCGAAACGCTAAATAGCGGATCGGTATGCCTTGCACGAATCCCCGCGGGCGTATCAACCATAAACAGTTGCCCCTCTCGCATCAGAGCCACCCGATCGCATAGGCTCGCCTCATCCATATACGCCGTCGACACCACTATCGTCACCCCGCTATTCCTAGCCAGCCGGCGTAGACTCACCCACAGCTCGCCGCGCGATACGGGGTCAACCCCGGTGGTCGGTTCATCGAGCAGCAGCAGCAACGGCGCGTGGATCAATGCGCAGCACAGCGCCAACTTCTGTTTCATTCCGCCCGAAAGCGCGCTCGCCTTCCGCTCTCTAAAGGGTGCTATCTGCGCGTAGATATCTTGTATGAGCTTAAAATTGTCGCGTATCCGCGTATTAAAGAGCGTAGCGAAAAACCGCAAGTTCTCACCCACGCTCAGGTCGGGGTACAACGAAAAGACCCCAGGCATATAACCTATATGCTGCCGAATCTTCCGGTAATCCCTCACCAAATCCCACCCATTTATGGTTGCACTTCCCCCGTTCGGCATCAGCAGCGTAGCGATTAAACGAATCAGGGTGGTTTTCCCCGCCCCATCAGCACCTATCAAGCCGAACACCTCCCCGCGGGCCACGGAAAAGCTCACCCCTTCATCGGGGCCTCCCACTCCGTCCCGATGGCCAGAGCTAAAGTTCTTCCACAAACCCTCTACGCGGACCATTACATCGCCCATCACGCTGCTCTCCTAGTACGTCAAGCGCACCTCTCCATACATCCCTATCTTTAGCAATCCATCATTCGCCACGGTCACCTTCACGGCGTACATCAGATTCTCCCGCTCGTCCTTTGTCTGCACGGTCTTCGGCGTGAATTCGGCCTTTGGCGATATCCAACGCACCACCCCGCCGTAGCTCGCCATCTCCCCCTTGCCGCGATCCACATAGACCGGCACGCTGTCGCCCAGCTTCATTTGCGTCAATGCGGAGTACGGCACGTAGGCCCGCAGCGTCATCGTGTCAAGTTGCCCCACCTTGAACAGCGGTCGCCCCGCCACGGCGAGCTCGCCACGCGCGATGAAACTCTGCAAAATCACCCCATCTATCGGGCTGCGCAGCACGCACTTCGCGATGGCATCCTCTAGCTGCGCCACCTGTATCTCTAGCGCAGAGCTTTGAGCCCCCACCTGACTATTCCCCTTGGCTATCTGCGATTGCGCCGCGCGCTTCTGGCTCTCCACTATTGCGATCTGCGCATCCACATCGTCAAGCTGCTTCTGATTGGCCGCATTAGCCTGCACCAAGCGCAACGTTCGTTCCCGCTCGCTGCGCAGTTTCGTTAGCTGCTGCTCCAATGCAGCCGTCTGCGTTTCCACATCGGTTGCTGACAGACGTACCCCGCGCACGTTTTGCAGCAACGACAGCTTTTGCAGGTAGAGCTGCGTGGAGTCTATCACCCCTACCACTTCCCCCGCAGCCACCTCGTAGCCCTCTTGCCCGCTCCACGACAGCACCCTCCCGTTCGCCTCCGCCGACACCAGCACCTCATCCGCCTCAAACGCCCCCGTTGCCACGTAGTGTTCCTCTTTATCCTTGCAGCCCAGCAGCAGCAGAGCGCCCACCGTTAGCATTACAAACCACCCTTTCATCTCCGTCACCTCCATTGCTCTCATTTTCTAGCCTCGTGCGCCACCATGCGCGACAATTTGTACGCACTCTTCAAACGTTCTACGCCATGCGTTGTTTTATCCTGCTCCGCCATCTGCGACTCACGCACAGCCTCCAAAAGTTCAAGCACCGTCGCCGTGCCATTCTCTACCTGCGTCTCCTTCGTTGACACTATCTTTTTGCGCAGAGCGATAATCTGCTCGTCCTCCGCGAGAATCTTATCGTACTTATCGAGCTGTGCCCGCTGCGACTCTCCCTGCGAGCGCAGCGTCCGCTGCATAGACTCCACGCCGATCTGATACGACTGGCTTCGCAAACGGCTTGACCGCCGCATCTGCTGGTAATCGTATAGCGACCCGAAATTCCACGCGAACTGCACCCCGGCGTAGTAGTACCAACGAAATTTATCTTCCAGCATGTTTAGCCCTGGGTTACCCCATCCGCCCCGGAAAAAGAGGAATAGCGTTGGGTAGAGCTTCACGTTCACAGCCCGTACGTTCTCATCGGCAAGCCGCACCTGCGCATGGAGCAGATCCATCTCGGGCGAGCTGTATTCCAGCCCGCGCTGCTGAACGCCATCCGGCACGGTTGGCACCTTCAGCTCCCGCCCCTGCACCGGCGCATCGATGAGCGCCTCGAGGGCCCTCGCCGCGGCTTCCTGCGCCGCCTCTAGCTCCACCCGTCCCTGCGTGGCGCGGTGCTGTTCCACCTCCACCAACCCAACATCGGTCGTGCTAGCCACCCCATTCGCCACGCACGCTTGCACGCGCTGTAGCTGCCGCTCCAGCTCCTTCTCCAGAAGCTCGTGCACCGCCAGCCGCCTATCGATAAGCAACAGCGTGAAGTAGAGGTCGTCTACCTGGCTATGAAGCCTCTCCAGCTGCACCCGCACCTGCTGCACGCCCACCTCGCTCTCCGCCTGCACGATTCGAGCCTTGGCACTATTGCCACCGCCATCCCACACCACCTGCGTCACATCGGCGTAGAGCTGGTACTGATCCTTTCGGGGCACCGGCACGTTAATATCCACCTTGAACGGCAAGTCCGATAGGTCCAAATCCACCTTCGTCACATCGCTTTGGTAGGTAGCCTTTCCGCCCACAGAGAGCTGCGGCACATATGCCATCAGCGTGCTCTTGCGGTGGTCCTCCGCCGCCCTCCGAATCATTCCCTCTTGCCTAGTGAGGGGGTAGCCTGAATCAATCATGGCATGGCACGCCTCCAACGTCAGTGCCTGCCCCTGAGCACCACCCACCCCTAGCAGCAGCAACTGCAATGCCAACAGCGCGCCGCCGATACGCCACTTCACCGTAGCCAAACTATTTTCTACTCCTCTTACCATCATCTTTCTCTCCGCTTCACGCCCTGCCAAACGCCTGCCTCCGCCACCACCGGGGAACGTAGCCCCGCTATGCCACTCCCCACCATCTCGCTCCCAACCGTACGCACTAAGGGCACCGGCAACGGCGCAAAGCTAAAACCCCGCTCCCGCAGCAACTGCAATGCCCGCGGCAAGGCGTAGCGCAACTTAACCTCTGTTTTGTAGCTATCATGGAACGCCAACACATCCCCGCTCCGTACCCCCTCTGTGGAAAAACAAAACACATCCCACGGCGACACCCTACAGCTATAGTCCATGCTCAACCGGCTCCACAGCACCACCTCGTAGCCCAGCGCCTGCAACGCTCGTACCTGCGGCATAGTCATACGCCCATATGGAGGCCTAAATAGCCTCGTCTGCTGCAGCAGCGGTGCGGCCAACAGGACATCACGCACGTAGCTCTCTGCCGACTTCCCATATCCCGCCACATGGGAGTAGGTGTGATTCCCCACTGCATGACCCTCGCGCACCATCCGCGCAATCAACCAGGGGTAACGCTCCGCATTGTGCCCTATGCAGAAGAACGTTGCCTTCGCCCCGGCGCATTTGAGTACATCAAGCACCCACTCCGTCACGCCAGGCGTTGGCCCATCGTCAAAGGTCAGGTAAATCTCGCCACGCTCATTCGGCACGCTCCACGTAAACTGCGGAAACACGCGCTGAAACCACCGCGGCGGTGTCAAATTCTTTATAGTCATTCCCTTTCCCTTCGCTTATCCTCCCCACGTAGCTCATTTCTCTCGTTCCAAAACCGCATCAATGGCCGCCTGCGCCTCGCTATCTTTAGCCGCTTTCGCCAACATCTGCAGCTTGCCGAGGAAGAAGCGCGCTAACCCTATCTCTACTGACGAAACCCCTCGTAGCCCCGGTTTCAAGGTACGCTCAAAGGCCAGCGTCTCCATGTGTTCCTTGGCGCAGTCCATCAAAGCCGCATGCGCTTTTTCCCTATCGCCCAGTTCGTACAACAGCGCCACGAGGCTGAGCCATTCGTCACCCCATCCTACCACCCTTGGCGGTAGCACTTCAAAGGCCCTATCAACCAAAGCTTTTGCCTTCTCCGACTTGCCATCCGCATACATTGCCTGCGCCGTTTCGGCAAAGGCCCCAACGTACAGCGGGAGCATCCGACGGCAGGTCTCATCAATGTACACCCTCGCATCGGTTATCCCCCGGAAGCTATACGCCTCTATCAAGTCGTGCCACGACCCCGCTGTATCCACCATCGGAAAATTTGGGGCATGCGTCACCGGCATCACCGCCTGCACCAGCCCGCGGCGCGCAAAGTGGCGATTTAGTCCCCACATCATCTCCTCCGGCATCATGGGCGAGAAGTAAAGCGGCCGCTCCCAATTATTGCCATTAATCAACCCATACACCAAGAACCCATTACGGTACAGACTCCCTTCCGGCAATTTGTAAACTATCGTATCGTTCAAATTCTCCGTGAACTGCGCGGGGTAGGTCGCCTTCACGCGCTGCACATCATAATTCTGATACAGCTCGGTAGACGGGATGAAGGAAGTCGCCCCCTCTCCCGCATACTGGCTCGGTATTTTGGTTCGCGGGTCATCGCTCAGCACAAAGTCCATTGCTTCCTCAATCGCAATGGGGCGATTGACCACATCCTCTACCATCACCCTATCGTTGACCCCTTCCCAGTACTTCTCCCTTGGCACGCCGAAGGGCAATGGGGCGCTCTCGTACGCGGCCCGCGCCATGACATCAGCATACCAATCACCCGAAAGGTACGTCAAGTTACATATTCTAGCATCCGTACGGTACTTCTCTGCCTCCAACGCGTACCACAGCGGGAAGGTATCGTTATCGGCGTAGGTGAAAAGAATCCCGTGATGGCCCACCGAACTCAGCATGTTCCTGGCAAAATCCACCGAGACGTACCGACCGCTGCGGTCGTGATCATCCCAATTCTCAATCGCCATCAGCACCGGTACACCCGCCATCGCTACTACGAACGACAGCCCTGCGGCCACCTCGCCACGCACCATCCTGCCCAGCAACCGGCTGAGCCCCATCACGCCCAGCCCCACCCATATCGCGAATGCGTAGAAGCTCCCCGCGTACGAGTAGTCGCGCTCGCGCGGCTCGTACGGTTTTTGGTTAAGGTATAGCACAATGGCTATTCCCGTCATCACGAAGAGGCACAGCACAACCCCCGCATGCTTCGGATGCCGCCGGAAATGGTACAGCATCCCCAGCAGCCCAAACAGCAACGGCAGCATAAAGTAGCGGTTATGCCCCTTGTTGCTGCGGTAGATCTCCGGTAGCTGCGACTGGTCGCCTAGGCGGGGATTATCAATGAATGGCAGCCCCGAAACCCAATTGCCCCGGTACAAATCACGCCCGTAGGGCTGGTAATCATTCTGCCGCCCGCTGAAATTCCACATGAAGTACCGCCAATACATGTGGTGCAGCTGGTACTTGAAGAGGAACTGCAGATTCCCCCCGAAAGTGGGGATCTGGAGCGTTTCGGACTCCCCCTTGCGGTTACGCACCTCAACCGGCCTTCCCTTGATGTTCACCCACTCCTTATAGCCTCGCACATGCGACGGCATGGAGCTCCACATCCGTGGGAAGATTGTTACCATGCGGTCATCGTACACGTAATCGTACTTATCCTTCACCTTGACATACTTACCGTTCCGCGGTGCGTACATTGCGCCCGACACCTTCACGTCCACCGGCACGGAGTTGTAGTAGGGCCCCATGATCAACGGCCTGTCGCCGTACTGCTCCCGATTAAGGTAAGAGCGCAGCGAGAAGAGATTTTCCGCCCCGTTTTGATCCAGCGTGGGGTCCGCCTTGGAGCGGATAACAATCACTGCGTAGGTGCTATATCCCAGCAGGAGCATCGCCACGCAGAGAAACGCCATATTGGCGTAATGCAGCTTACGCTTCTGCGTGCGCAGTATACCCCAGACGAGCGCCCCGCCGAGCAGCAAGGCAAACACCGCCGCCCCAGTCCAATACGGCGCACCAAAGCTATTCGTGAAGAGTAGATCGGTGTAAGCCGCCAACACTACGAGCCCCTGTATCACCCCGTAAAGCACCACCAGCAGAATCGCTGCGCCTAGCAGCAGCGACTTTATCAACCCCCACCAGCTAAACGGATATCTCTTGAAGTAGTATATCAACACTATCGCGGGAATGGCGAGCAGGTTGAGCAGATGCACCCCTATCGACAGCCCCATGAGCAGCGCTATAAACACCAACCACCGCATCGCATGCGGCTCATCAGCCTCATTCTCCCACTTGAGCACCGCCCAAAACACCAGCGCCGTGAAGAGCGATGAGAGCGCGTACACCTCTCCCTCCACCGCGGAGAACCAAAACGTATCGGTGAACGTATAGCACAGCGCCCCCACGACCCCAGCCCCCACAATCTCCATCACCTCTTTCATCCCCAACGAGCCGTCGTCGCGCACCGCTACCATGCGATACGCAAAATGCGCTATGGTCCAGTACAGGAACATTATCGTTGCGCCGCTCGCCAATGCCGACATCGTATTGGCTAGCACCCCGATGCTCTCCGGCGTAGGGGCAAACATCGTGAACATACGCATCAGCAGCATGAAGAACGGTGCTCCGGGAGGATGCCCCACCATGATCCCATTCGCGCATGCGATGAACTCGCCGCAATCCCAAAAGCTCCCCGTGGGCTCCATGGTGAGCAGGTACACCACGCTCGCCACCACGAAGAGAGCCCACCCCGCAATTAGATCCAAATACCTGTACGCTCTACTACTCATGGGCTATACCCTCCTTTCTCTCTGCCGCCTTCCACGCCTCCACCGACTGCTGCACGCGCTTCTCCACGCCGTAAAGCAACTCGCGGCACCGTGCCACGAGCCCATCGGCCTCATCGAGCAACGTATTAATTTTATCCACCCCCAGCGTACCGCCATTTATCTCGGCTGCAATCGCTTGCAACCGGCTGTACGCCTCATCGTACGAAAGCTCCTTTTGCTTCTCCATGCCCCAGCGTTCTACCTCCAAAATGAAAATACACCACGCGCAAAGGTACAAATATTAGCCAATAAGTAGCAGGCGATCCGTATACAGTTTTCGCCGTATTTGCCCACCACGTCCGGCACTCTCACTGCGCCACAAACATATAGGCAATGCTACCCACCACCTGCGCCGCGCCGCCCCCTACCGCGTTGAACACGCTGCGTTGCGCCGCTTGCAGCGCAGCCCCCCGCAGGCAGGCGTCCCCCGACGAATTCGCCGCATCGATCGATGCCAGCACCACCAGTCCCTCGCCGTTCACCACGATATCTACCACCACAGGCCCCCCCATCTCGCACTTATACGCCGGCACGGGCAGCCGCCTCGCCTTGCGCCCCTTGAGCGAGTAGCTCACCACGCTCGGCCCTGCGTACAGCTTTCCCTCCGCAGCCTGCACCTCCTTTTTCTCTGTATTCGGCACGTCCACCTCGCCCAGCAAATCCTGGTCCTCCATGCGCCCCCCGTTGGCCGCCATCTCGGCGCGCACCCGCGCGGCATCCTCGTATAGCTTCTCCGCGTCAATGTTCTTCTCATCGTGCAGCCCCGCGTCGAGCTCGGTCTGCTGCGACGCATCGACCGCCACGTTGCGTACCTCCGTGGCCCGCATCTCCGATGCCCACCCTCTATTCATGGTAGCCTGCCGCTCCGCCAGCTCCTGGGCTTTCCGCGCCGCGGCCTCCTCAGGCGGCTCCTCCAGCCCCACAAACATCCTTGACTCCACGAAACGCTGGGTGCCACGCATATTGACCGACAGCACCACTATCAGCACCGTCAAATTCACCGCCGTGACTATCAGCAGCGGCACCCTCGCCCGCATCCATGCGCCGTGCAGCCGCTCCGCCGGGCCCTCAAGCCATTCCTCAATCGACATACGCATCGGGGCTACCGCCCTCTGTACTAGTGGCCGCAAAGGTAAAAATTTCCATTGACTAGTCTATCGTGACATGGTTTCAGCCGCAACGCCCCCATAAACACGCACGTTCCATGTAAGGATTTGGCAGACGGGCGGAGCCGCATGGTGGCGAAAATTCATGCGGGGGCTGGGGGATGACGGGGGGTTATTAATCGTACGTATGCAAAAATGCATTGCCTAAGGTAGCTACATGCGGTGGGGCTCGCGGGTCAGTCTTTCAGACTGGTCTGCCCAATGGGCAGGAGTCCGAGGGTCTAAAGACCCCCGGCTATTGAGAGACCGTCCTCCGGACGGAGCTGCATGGCGGCGAAAATTCATGCAGTGTGTATGGCCCCTGTACGCAGCTAGCAGCGGAGGGGTGCGCTAGCGTTGCAGAAACGATGAGGGCGCAGCGCCACGAGGGGCTAAGGTCCTGCCCCCGGCTATTGAGAGGCCGCCCTACAGGCGGAGCTGCATGACCCGTATATTTATACGTTCTTGGGATGAGTCGGCATTACGGCGAATTATGGCGAGTGTGGTGGTTATTGCATGCGGATTGCGGCGGGATATGGCCGACCATGGACGCAGCAAAATAGCGTACTGCGAAGCCGCTGCGTTTCCGTCCGCAGGACGGTCTTTGAATAGCCGGGGGTTTTCAAACCCCCGGTGCCCTTGCCCCAAGGGCAAAACAGTCTGCAAGACTGACCCTGGCGGCCCATTGCATGCGTGAATTCAACGTGGGGCATGACACGGGCAAGGCTGTGCGGGTCAGCCCCATTGAGAGACCGCCCTACGGGCAGAGCTGCATGGCGGCGAAAATTCATGCGGGGGCGAGAAGCCTCTATGCAGCCAGAATCCCACATCGAACCAGCGTATCAACGCGATGCGCCCTTTGGCAAGGGGGCTGAAGGGGCGATTGGAGGGGAAGAGCGGGGAGGTGCTGACACCAATTTCCTGACAAAATGGTCGTAAAATCGGGATACAGTAATAACCTTCTCACTACTAGCCACTACCCTTCCACCCTCTTCGGTTCAAATTCGCATCAAATTCGGATTTCTCCGGAGAAATCCGAATTTGATGCGAAGGGGGTAATAAAAGGGTGTAACCCGTGGGGGGGCTATCCCACTCTTGGATTGCCATTTAGAATTCTATTTCTACATAACGTAGGACTCACACTGAACCGCCCAAAACGGTACAGCGCAAAAGCGCGACAGGCTCCACGGCCTCCACCGGCCGATGGGCGGGGAAAGACGATAGGAGGTGCGCCAAAGACGTTTCGGGGTGTCGGGCGCCCAGACTCTTTGCCGCACGAACGCTTAGGTGTATGCGCTCGCCCCTCCCTTCATTCCCCAGCACCGAACGGCGTACGCAGTCCCCTTGCCTCGCGATTGCGCACCCGCGACGCCGTGACTGGCAGGCCGCGAGCGAATTGCCCATTCGCAGCTGTTATCGCAGGGTGGCGCGGACCAACATACGCCACCGGCTAGCTTGTGTGAACGCTGCGAAGGATGTAACGGATTTTGACCGCATCTCACCGACTAAAAGCAAAGCGGGGGGGGCGCAATGGGGATGGACCAAGCGCAGCCTTTCTGGGGTGACCTACCGCAAAGGGGCAGCGCGCACTCTGAAACCGCACGCTTCGCGGCTGTCACGATAGCGAGAATAGACAAAGAGGGTTACAGAACCGCCGTTCCGTAACCCTCTAGAAATCAACCATGCGCCGCCTAGGGCGCAGCAATCTCAACTTCTACTCCGCGTCCTTGAAGTAGTTTTTCACCTCGGCATTAAGCACCATCTCCTCCTTGAAGATGTAGGCGCCCGTCTTAGGCGACTTTGCCACTTTAATGCACTTTGTCTGCGTTCTGCCCGCCCCCGTCTGCAGGGTAGCTACTGCCTTCTTTGCCATTTCGTAATACTCCTAATTGATAAGTAAGCCCTCGCCCCTGGCTACTTGATTTCGCGGTGCACCGTCACCCGCTTGAGGTACGGGTTGTACTTGCGGCGCTCCAGGCGATCCGGCGTGTTCTTCTTATTCTTTGTAGTAATGTAGCGCGAGATACCTGGCACGCCAGACTCCTTCTGCTCCGTGCACTCCAGGATAACCTGCACCCGTACGTCCTTACCTTTCTTTGACATCGCTCTGCCTCCGTCGTGTTACTGCTTAAATCTCAATGAACCCTTTGGCCTGCGCCTTGCGCAGGGCGGCCTCGAGCCCGACCTTATCTATCGTACGCATCCCTGCGGTCGATACCTTCAGCGTTATCCAGCGATCCTCGCTCGCAAGATAGTACCTTTTCATACGTAGGTTCGGCGCGAACGTACGCTTGGTGCGCCGCTTGGAGTGCGACACATTATTGCCCTTCTGCACCCGCCGCCCCGTAATCTGACAAACCTTAGACATCTACTTCGTCCTCCCTATTTCATTCCAAAACACCCCGCAAAGGTACAACTTTTTCGTAAGTCTACCAAACGATGCTAATGAATTTCACTTCATTTTAGGACTTAGGCCTTGTAGCCACTAGGCGCTCGGGCCGATGGGCATGGATGGCACCGCTCAATCTCCTTCCCCTGCCACCCGGCGGCCAAAATGCAGCGAGTTACCCTGATTGCCAACGGCTACGCGACAGCCCAACGCTGCGATACGCGCGGAGAGCGAGGCAAGCGAATCGTCCTCCGCATTGGCAGCCAGGGGCTTTCGGTCGTAGAGCGAGTAGTCGTCCTGCCGCCCCTGCGGGGTGATATTGGGCATGATTACATTAGCGCCAGCGGCGATGGCCCGCTCCCGCCCGTCGGCCACGATGGCCTGCAGGGCCGTGGTTGCAGCTATATTAATGTCGGGCATAAGGAGCCGCAGCGCCGCCACCATGGCGATAGAAACCCTCAACCGTACGTCGATAGGCCACAGCTCGTCGCGCCGCGCCCATAGGGGCGTTTGCGGATGGGGGAGGTATGGACCCATGCCCACCATGTCAACATCGACGCTGCGCAGCCAAAGGAGGTCGTTGGCTAGGTCCTGCAATGTCTGCCCAGGGATTCCAATCATCACCCCGCTCCCCACGTGGTAGCCGCTGGCACGCAGCGCGGAAATCGCCGCGAGGCGGGCATCAAAAGCGTGTAGGCCATCACAGGGGTGCAGCGTGGCGTAGAGCGCAGGGTTGGCGGTTTCTATGCGTAGCAAGTAGCGCATGGCGCCCGCGGCGCGCCAACGCTGGTAGGTGGTCTGCTCCTGCTCCCCCAGCGAGAGGGTGATGCCCAGCTCTCCGTTCGTGGCATCAGCTATTCTATAGAGGAGGGCCTCGATACGATCGACAAACGCTGGCGACACGTCCTCCCCCGCCTGCAACGCGAGGCTTGCGTAGCCATTGCGGTGCGCGAAGCGAGCGGCACTCACCACATCCCCATCGGTTATGGTGTATCGATGCACCGCTTGATTCTCACGCCGGATGCCGCAGTAGAAACAGTTTTTACGGCACCGATTGCCCATCTCTATCAGCCCACGGAGATACACATTTGGCCCCACGGTGGCCATGCGCACCCCCTGCGCCGCGCTGCACAGCACCGCAAAATCATCCCCCTCCGCCGCGAGCAACCCCGAAAGGTCGTTAACAGAGGGGACGATTCCGGCGCGCATAGCGCTGACTATATCCTCAATCCTCGCCCCTTCGTAGTTCCGTTTCACTCTTACTGTATGCTTACCCATTGAAAAACGTAACGACTGCCTAGTTGTTGAGTTGATACTCTACGTAACAACTTTTTAGTACATTTGCGTCAAGAGAAATCTCGTAGAGTAAGGGGTCAAATTAAATGGCAACGGGCGATGGATAAACAGGAGCGTTCAATATACATATCGTTACTACGGCGCGAGGTGGTACCCGCGCTGGGCTGCACAGAACCCATTGCCGTAACGCTTGCGGTGGCCAACGCGCGCGAGGCGCTGGGGGCGCCTGTTGCGCGGGTAAGCGCCATGATGAGTGCCAACATCTACAAGAATGGCATGGGGGTAGGCATACCCGGAACGGGGAAAACGGGCCTGCCGCTCGCCGCGGCACTCGGGGTGGTAACGGGTGACCCCCGCCGCGGGCTGGAACTGCTCGAGAACGTTACGCCCGCCGACGTTGAGAAGGCGCAGGAGCTTATCGCGTCGGGAGGGGTTGAAGTTGGCATAGCGCATGACGTTGAGAAGCTGTACGTGCAGGCCACGGTGCACTCGGATTCGGGCGCGACCGCGCAGTGCACCATACGGCATGAGCACTCGCACGTGAGCGAAATCACTAAAAATGGGGTCGTTGTCTATAGCGATACGCCAAAAGCGGATGGAGACGAAAAAACGGCACCTACAGCGGAAACGGTTAGCGCGCGCGACATAACCGTAAAGGGGATATACGATTTCGCCACAACCGCGCCGCTTGAGGAAATTGATTTCATCCTAGAGACGGCGCGCATGAATAGCGCAATCGCCCGGGAGGGCCTAAGCAGGGAGTACGGGCTGCAGGTGGGGAAAAAGATGCGGGAGCAGGTGGAGAAAGGGCTGCTCGCCGACGATTTGCTCGTGCGGGCCATGACGGTTACAGCCGCTGCGAGCGACGCGCGCATGGCGGGGTGCACCATACCGGTTATGAGTAACTCCGGCAGCGGTAACCAGGGCATAACGGCCACGCTGCCCGTGGTGGTCACAGCGGAGAGGGTCAACGCCTCTGAGGAGCAGCTCGCACGGGCACTCACCATCGCGCACCTTGTGGCAATCCACATAAAGGGGTACCTCGGGCGCCTCTCGGCGCTGTGCGGCTGCGTAGTGGCCTCCTCGGGCGCGGGGTGCGGGGTGGCCTACCTGCTGGGGGGAGGCTACAAGGAGATTTGCGCCACCATTAAGAATATGGTGGGCAACGTGACGGGCATGGTGTGCGACGGCGCCAAGGTGGGCTGCGCGCTCAAGGTGAGTTCTGGCGTATGCTCCGCCATGCAGTCGGCGTTCCTCGCCAAGGAGGACATCTGCATATCGTCGAATGATGGGATCATCGATGACGACATCGAACGAACAATCCAAAATCTTGGGCGGGTGGGGTGCGATGGGATGGTGCAGACCGATGACCTTTTACTGGACATTATGATATCCAAGCGCTGCTAGCAACCACTGCTGCGAACTACGCCGCGGCACTTTATCCCCCTAGCTGCGGCTGCCGCAAACGGAGATGCCATGCAGGGCAGCGAGGGTGATGGGCACAGGCGGTACCAACGTACGTGCCCATTCTCGACGCCGTTGCGCACGGTGCTGCACTTAGCAGCACTGCGGTTCTCCATCCTGCGATGTTACCCAATTCTTTTGGCAGGCAGTTGGCAGATTGCTAAAATCAGGTTGCGGCATGCAGGGGCGAGTCCATTGACGGCATGGGAACAGGCAGGATGCAGCAACGGACACATTCCTTCTAGACAAAAAAATACATCTTATTCCTGCGTACGAACGGTTTTTTAGGCTCCAAGCTAAATTTGCCATACAAAGGGGGGAGTGAAACAAACAAAACGCAAAATCGTAATAGGTACAGTGAAAAAGATGTGTAGATACCTCCAGAGTGGGAGCTACGTATCTGCACGAAGAATTAATCTATAGCAAGAGAATAATGAATAAGGAAATATTGACGGTAATCGTAGAGACACCAATTTTTGTTCTGATAATATATTTCGTATGTAGGTATTTCTTTAAGGGGTCGCTGGTTTTTCGTGTAACGATGGTGTCATTCCTATTTGCGCTGTGGTGCGGCATAGGAACAGCCATTGCGGCCGAATTCAACGATATGTACGTGTGGGTAGATCCGGCGCTATACACATCGGAAATAGTCCTTGGAATTGCGCTGGCCCGCTACTACGTGACGCTCCTCCGCAAGCCGTTGCAGGATGCGATGGTACGGCTGCAGCGAATTAACAGCGGCGACCTACGTGAGCAGGAGGGAAAGGAATTGCAGCGTAGCGGCGAGCTTCAGGTGCTGTACAGTTCAGTATCAACGCTACAGCGCACCATGCTGCAAATGCTAGGCGACATCCAGAAGAGTGCTGTGCATTTGGAAGGGATGAGCGGACAGCTGCGTGAGGCCGCGCAAACGCTCTCGACCGGCGCAGCAGAACAGGCCTAAAGCCTGGAAGAGGTGGCGGCCTCGCTGGGGGCAATTGCCGAGAGTGCCAACGAAAGCGCCAGCATAGCGCAGCAAACGCGCGACCAGGTAGGCGAAACGCGCGGGCAGATGGAGCAGGTTAAGCAACAGGCAGAGAGCGCGCTACAGGCGAGCGAACGTATTGAAAAAGAGATATCCGCAATTAACGACATAGCAAATCAAACGAATATACTCGCGCTGAACGCAGCTGTAGAGGCAGCGCGCGCGGGCGATGCTGGGCGGGGATTCGCGGTGGTGGCCGCCGAGGTGCGCAAGCTGGCGGAGAATAGCCGCACGAAGGCGCAGCGGATTGTAGAACTCGCGGGCGACTCGTTGCATTCCGTTCAAGAAACCGATAGCGTGGTGCAGGCCACAGTGCCCAGCCTCATGAAAACGGATTCATATACCCAAACGATACTATCATCAAGCGAAGGGCAGCGGAACCGCATAAACGAGCTAAATGTTGCCGTGGAGCAGGTGAATCAAATCACCCAAGCCAACGCAGCGGCAAGCGATGAGCTGACGGCGAGCGCCGATGAAGTATTTACGCAAAGCCGTAAGCTGCGAGAGGCCGTGGGGTTCTTCAAGGTGTAAGGGGTGGCCATTGCATCGCCTACCTAAGCGCGAGCAGCCTACGATTCGTTTTCGGGCATGCGTGCCGTGATTATCTCACAACAAGGAAGCTGACGATGGTGTTCCCAACTGCAGCTGCGGCGAGCCTACAGTTTGCGGGGTACTCAAACCGCATCGCGATGCGGTGCATCGGCCATTAATTCTTTTTAGCGTACCTTTGCCTAAAGAAACTAAATGAAAAGGATATGAAGAAAGCATTTGTCTTTCCCGGTCAAGGAGCCCAATTCACGGGTATGGGGAAACCGCTCTACGATGGGTCGGAGCAAGCTCGTGCAATGTTTCAAAAGGCCAACGCCATTCTAGGATTTGACATCACGGACGTGATGTTCAATGGTTCGGAGTACGACCTAAAGCAAACCAACGTGACGCAGCCCGCCGTCTTTCTACATTCCGTGGTGCTAGCCTCCCTCTACCCGAACTTTTCGCCCGACATGGTGGCGGGGCATTCGCTAGGGGAGTTCAGCGCCCTCGTGGCGAGTGGGGCTTTGGGCTTTGAGGATGGACTGACGCTTGTCTCGAAGCGTGCGCACGCCATGCAAAAGGCATGCGAGAAGAAGCCATCAACGATGGCCGCCATTATTGGGCTGGACGATGCCACCATCGAGAAGGTGTGCAAGGAAATCGAGGGCATCGTGGTGCCAGCCAACTACAATTGCCCGGGGCAGCTGGTGATTTCTGGCGAGGTGCACGCCGTGAACGATGCCTGCACGGCGCTAAAGGCCGCGGGGGCAAAACGTGCGCTTCCGCTCAAGGTGGGCGGCGCATTCCATAGCCCCATCATGGAGCCGGCGCGGCAGGAACTCGCTGAGGCCATAGAGAAAACGCAGTTTAGCCAGCCGAAATGCCCTATCTACCAAAACGTGGATGCCAAGCCGCATACCAATCCGGATGAGATTAAGAAGAACCTACTGCTGCAACTCACCTCACCGGTGCGCTGGACGCAGATTGTGCAGGCCATGATTGCCGATGGGGCTACGTCATTCGTGGAGCTTGGCCCAGGCAACGTCCTACAGAACCTCATCAAAAAGACCAACAAGGAGGTTGAGGCGGAAAGCCACCAGGAGCTGTAGCCAAAACCGAGAGCTTTCGGGACGTTTTTTGTAATATAGAATAGACGTAACAAAAGCAGAGAGAATTTAGAAAGACCCCAATGCCGCAGCACACCTGCTAAAAGCTGGGATTGCTGAGCGCATTGGGGTCTTTTTTCAAGAAACGAAATACGCAATACCGCCCTTAAAACATCTACAGACGGACTCGCTACGATGTACCCAATATAGGACCTTACGGCCTAGCAAACGTATTTTTTACTAATGTTTTCCAACAAATCATACTTTAACCAAATAACACTTTTCTAATAGCACGGCACAATGCGTAAACAGAAGAATATTACAACGATGAACATCAAAAAGTCATGCCTTCTCTTTATTGCTGCGCTTTTGCCAGCGGCAAGCTTCGCTTTCGACGTATACGTGAAGGATGCATATACCCGCTTGCCTATACCCTACGCCTTGGTATCAAGCCATAAGCGAACCGCAATCACAGACATCAGCGGGCAGCTGACGCTGAGCGATTCTGTAGTACACATCAGCGCATTCGGGTACCGTACAATAAATATTGAACTCGAAGGGTCCGACAGTACCAACGTATACCTCAAACCGCTGCAAGAGTACGCTGTACTACCAGATGATGAACAGGCCCGCGAAATCATCATGCGTATGGGGGACAACCATATCGCCCCGCCTCCCCACCGCGTGTGGGCGCATAGCCGAACCGTTGGATACAAGCGGATTAAGAAGGCTAAAGGGCCAGTGCTACAGCTAGAGTCGCTCTCCGACACGCTGCACAATTGGTACTATACGTACTCCAGCGAGGTTATTAGCCAACGAACGGTAACTGCCAATGGATCACTTCAAGAAACGATTGTAGAGAGCCGCCAGGATGGATACCGTTGGCACAGCCAATTCGCGCTGCTGGTAAACCAATTCTCAACCGACCTTTGGCGTAGCCCAATAGTGATGGATAAAGTTCGCTTTTTAAACCCCTTTTACCGCCAGCAATCGCACAGATACCGCTACGCCATCGTGGATACGCTGCAAAATGAAGAGGGAGCCCAACTGCTTCGTATACGCTTTGCGCCCCGCAAAGCGAGTAGGGACATGCTGCTAGAGGGGGAGATTGTAGTGGAAATGCAGAGCTTGCAACCGATATGCATCGCCATGCGCCCATCGCTTCGGGAGGATGGAAGCGCCAGCTTCACCGTGTGGCAACGCTACAGCACGACTCAGCTGGGGTGCAGGCAAGCCGTGGAGCAAGCGATGCTCCGGAACATTGGCCTCGGAGGGTTAAATACACGTTTGTTCACCATCAGCGAACTCTCCAACTTTACCCCTGCAAAGGAGGAGTCTGCTCCTGCCCCTACGCCCACGCTGCACGCCCTTTCCACCACCTCCTTGCCAGAACGCACAATGCGAAGGGTGTACACGCTCTCCCAGCATAAGGATCTGGATGCCATTCCCCATAAAATCGATTCGTACTTTTCCTTCCGATACCCCTTGAAGTACGTCAACATACCCATCTTTAGCCTGATTGACTACAACCCAATAGAGGGGCCACGGGTCGGTCTCGCCATTGAAACTAGCGATAGGCTCAGCGCCTTTTTCCAACTAGAGGGGTACTATGCCTATGGAATTATGGACAAAAAACATAAGTACGGCGGCTTCCTGCGATTGAATATGCTTCCACGCTACGCCATGCAGCTGCAATTCGGCTATAGGCACGATGTTGTGATGCCGGGCGATATTATTAGAACGGAGCGAGGCGGACGGTATCTCCTCGGGGATTACCTGTACTACGCAAGCGCCCCCACGCTTGACTATCGTGATGACTACCGGGTAACGCTGTCGGGACGTGCGCATCGCGGACTCAGCCTCTTTGTAGAGGGAGCGTATGCCCACTACCAAAACACACCCGGTATGGGATTTAGAGTGAACTCGCCCGATGGTGGGGTCACGGCAAGCACAGCACCCTACGCCACGGTTAGCGGGAAGATAGAGGCCCGCTGGGTGCCTCTCCAACGCCTCGTAAGCTACGCGGGAGAAGCTACTGTAGTAGAGGAGAAGGAGCCCCTCGTTCGTGCAATCTACACAATTGCCAGCGATGCGCATCGCCTGGATCGTCCGTACCACAAGCTTGAAGGCAGCCTGTTTGCCTACGATGCCTCACCGCTATGGGGGAGCTACATGCTTTCGCTGCGCGGGGGGATATCGCTAGGCGATTTCCCGATGGCGGATGGGTACTTTAATAGCGGAACGGGAGGGGATGCCTTCGGCGTGTCGTTTGAACAGACCTTTTTCACAGTTCCCATCGGCTTTGCCTATCGGGACTACTACGTTGAGATGCAAGCCCTGTACGATTTTTACCCATTGATTGGATTGAAGCTACTAGACAGCTGGGAACTTTCCCCTGTCGTTACGTTTAATGCCGGCTGGGGCGGCGTTTCGCATAGCTATACATGGAAAACGCCAACGCCTCCGGTAGATATGGGCAAGGGGCTATTTGAGGTGGGGTGCGGCATAGCGGGCTTGATTCCCAACTCTATTTACCCCCCTCTGCGCCCATCGGTCAATGGGTACTACCGGCTAGGAGCCTACGCAGATAGCGACCCCATGAAGAATTGGGCCATTACGATAAATCTACTGCTTGGGCTGTAGCAACCGACCTACTCAAGCCGGGGAGCGCGTAGCACTCCCCGGCTTTTCTTTGCCCTAAAGGAGTTGGTGTTTTCTATTGGGGGAACCGTAGGAAAATGGCAAGATAATAGAGCCTCGGAACACCACAAATACGCCCTCGAAAGTACCCTCCATAGGAGACCCTTTTACCCTCTTCCCCGCGTTTTACGCTCTGGCGCAGTAAAACCCAAGGAGTGCGGCATGGGCTATGGGGCGTTGGCTTCCACGTAGCTACTTGCATGCGCTTCGCGATGGCAATGTAGCAGTCCTCTCCATTGCCATCGCGCTGGAGGAGAAGCCAAGCATGTAGGCAGAAAAAAAGCTTGGCCTTCCCCATGCAGTTTGGGGAAGGCCAAGCCATCACATACACAACACCAAGGCTACCGGCGCACCACCAACTTTAAGACCCTGCACTCCCCACTCTCCGCCTCAACCACCACGATATAAACACCCGCAACCCAGTTCTCAACATGTAGAACCAACTCGTGCGATCCGTATACCTCTTTATCCATCATCTGCACCCCCTGGACAGCGTATACGCACACGCGCCGGGCGTTCTCCAACCCGTAAAGGGTAGTCACCGCGCTCGCTGGGTTGGGGTACATCTCCACGTCAGCAAGCAGCACGCTCTCAACCGGGCTAGGCACGCCACTCGGCTCCGCCTTCCTCTTGCTCTGCAGCACAAACGTAAAATCAAGGCCATTGCTAGGGAGCTCCACGCTTTCCGCCTTCGCACCTTTACACACCTTGTTCTCTACCACCTCAATGGAATAGGTTCCCTGGCCGGTTTGCGCACACACCACGCCATTCCCATCGGTTGGGCCATTGAAGACCAATGAATCGTTCTGGCGTTTCTTAATGATTACCTGCACGTCCTGCAGCGCTTTTAGCGATTCATCCACGACAAATACGTGCAGGAACGGATTGGGCTGCTCATATCTCGCCTCCAGCGTTAAGTCTGAACTCACTCGGTCGTCGAAGTTATACTTTTCAGTATCACCTTTCTTATACCAGCCCTTAAAGATGTAGCCCTCCTTTTTAGGATCGGATGGACACTGCACCCTGGGATCTTTATCGGTCGGATCTATCCATTGCACAGTGTCTTTCAGGTCGCCCCCATTTGGTTTAAAGGTTACCTTCTTCTTCCTTGAAAACGCAACCCTCACGATGATAGGCTCATTATCGCCATCCACCGTCCACACCCCCTTCAACGCAGGGTGCAGTTTGGCTGGGCCTAAGACCTCAAATTTTGAATAGGCTGATTCTAGCATGGTGTCAACGCTGACCTCAAACATGTCCCCCTGATCGAGTAGGGTATTGTTCTTTATCGTGGTTCCTTCCCTCACATCCGACACCGTAACGCTGCCCATTCCCCGAACATCGCTTTTATCGTCAATGACTATGAGGAGCCTCGTTTGATGGCTATCCACAAACCACGCCACCACGTACACGTCCTTTCCATCGCATTCGTATACGGCATCGCCCTTCCAGTCCTGCCCATTTATTTGCAGAAGCCCAGCATACGAACCCGAAAAGGCTTGGGAATTAACTTTAATCTTAGTACCCGCCTTAATCTCCGCTCCATCCATCAGCCGCTTCGTGCCATCCGCAGTGAAAACGTTCACGGTGCCACCCCCCAACGCTACGATGTGCAACCTTGCCTTCCTGTCCGCTTTAACCTCATCAAATATCGCCTTCACGTAAAAGTCCCCTTCCCCCGCACGGCTCTTCACTACCACCGAACCAGTACTATCCACGTACCGAACCTGGGCTAGATTGACGAAGAGTTTCATCAGTTTCGCCGAAGGATCAGCCTTAGCCGTTACCAGGATGGAGTCGGTTGAGGCACTAATGGGGTCGCCGTAGTGGATCTCCGTCCATGCGGTTTCATCTTTTCGCTTTCTCTCCACCTTCACCTCTCCATTCCCCGAAGCATCAACAATCAGCACGAAGCTGCTCTCGTCCACCTTTGTAAAGATTGCCTCAACATTAACGTCAACACCATTTGGCACAACGTATAACGCCCCACTTTGGAAAAGCATCCCGTTCACCTTGAGCTGCACCAAACGCCGCCCCACGCTGGGCTTCGCCGTGATAATGAGCTGCTCGCCCTCTTCCACAGGGCTGTTTGGGAAGACGAAACCCTTGTGGTTGTATACCTCCACCGCGCTCTCTGCCTCTCCAATCACTTTCACCTTCAGGAGATGCTGATTGGGAGTGTTGGGGGAGAAAAATGCCTCTACGTGGATGTCCTTATCCTTAGGGATCGGCACCGGCTCTTTCTCGAAATTTGAGTTATAGGGAAGAACCTTGCCATTCACACGAATCCACCTCAGATCACTATTATTGATGCCTTTCGCCGATACGACAAGGCAGGTCGTATCGTTCGCAATGATCGCCCCATGCGGCAAAGCGGTTCCCCCTCTGTACTGCACTTCTACTTTTCCATCGCCTTGTTTGGTAATCGTCAACGTCCGCTGGTCCTCTTTGCGCCAAAGGGCAACTATTTTCATCGGGTTGCCATCCTCCGGCACTACCCTCTTCTCAGAGAATACTTTACCGAGCCCCTCGGCCCCATTCCCCATGATCAGGATGGAGTCGTTTATAGTGACACTCACCAGCTGGTAGTTGTTGGATTTCGCGGTATATTCCATTGTTGCCCCCTTTGGGACATTCCCTGTCCATGTTTCCCCTGTCTGTTTCCACTTAACCCTACGCATCTGATCGTAGATAACATCTACCCGAGCATCGGTAGTGTTAGAGATTTTCTTTCCACCCACGTACTGCTCCACCGTGATGGGTACGAAATCCTTCGTTTTATCGCGAATGTACACGTAGAGGGGCTTAGTTTCATCCCCTTCTTTCAGCTGACCGAACCGCATCATAGGGAATCTGCCAGATTTTACCACCATCTTCTCAAGTTCTTTAGTACCTAGCACCACCGTCACCTCGTAATCTTTCTCAGATGTAATAGGATTGTACGGCTTTCCTCCGATCACCTCAATGTAATCAGAACCATATCTCTTTCTTCCCGGACCTAGCTTCGTCTTACGAATATTATCTAACTTCTTATCCCCATCCACCAGAACCTTTCCAAGATCGGACGATTCTCCCCTAGGGGCGGGTATATTAGGATCAGGAACCTGGCGTATTGCCATACCAGGATCTGCGGAAAATATATGCACAAGCCCCTTCGGTTGTTCCTTTTTCCTCCCAAACATTGCGCCGACTACAAGCATCGAATCAACATTATCCTGCACCTCATACTCCCCCACCCAAAAGGGAAGCCCCTCACTATCCTTCGCAGCTTTAAACAGCGTGATATTTGTTGTATATTTTACCTCATTAAAAAGATTCTGACTATTAACACTCGCCACGAATACCTTTGTCACCTTGGTGGCCGCCGATTTGCTCCCGCGCACCTGTATACTTAAACGCTGCCCCTTTCGTAGAACTGCGCCCTCCTCCAATCGTCGCCCCGAAACAACATCCACCACCTCTATATACCCCACCTGCCCCAGCGTGCGCATAACCAGCATAGGCGACCCGGCATCCTTTGCAAAAACCGCCCTAAAACGGAAGTCAAATGGGAGCCGGTTAGCAGTAATGGTATAATTAGTGTCAAAAATGCTTCGCAACAGACCCAATTGAGTCGTATCATTCCACTTGTAATAGGGATTATCCCCACTAACAATCGTATCGTTGTAGTCATAATTTGCCTCAAGGTAAGCGTACCTATACCCTTTCGCTGGCTTTCCCGCAACATAAAAGTTATATTGCCTCCCGTGTAATGCCGCTTTCTCCTCAGTGCTATCCTTGACATCCCTCGTGTACAGCACCTCGCCATTTCCAAAACGCCTACTCGTGCCTCCACTTTCTACCACATCCAAGCTCCCCTTTCCCACGACATCGTAAAAGAACCTGACGCGATGGCGGTTTCCTAGGAGCTTATCCCTGCTTTTCGCCACCAACTCCACCACCACGTCACTGGTATCCGGCACGATCCACTCATCGCCCGGCGCCATGCGCACGCCATTCGCCCGCAGGCTCGCCACGCTGTCGCGGTACGTAGCATCCACTGTAAGCCTATCGCCCGGCAGCACCCTATCGCCGCTGCGCAGCAACACACCGCCACGCCTCACCCGCAGCTGCGTCCCTACACCCACCTCGCTTAGCACCAGCACCGACTTACCCTCCTTTGCAAAGATACCCTGCACAAAGCGTGGCTCATTCTCAGGGCTTCGGAAGCTCGTGTCGTGCATCCGCACACCGTCAACCAACACTGCCACAAGCCGACTCCCGGGCTTAGGCTGCGCCGTCACATAGTACAGATCGCCAGGCTGGCACAAATCGCTCGGCTCTATGCCCTGCGGACGCACCTCCCCCGCCGCCTTGCCAGAAATCGGGTAGCGCGACGCATTAGCCCCCTCTCCCCCCTCCAGCGGCAGGGTGTTCACCTGAAAGCGTTCCCACTCCCCATCGCCGATGCATCCCGTGAGAATATAGCGCTGCGAGCTGTTCGCAGGGGCCACAATCGTCTCAATGGACACATCGCTATTGACAGTATCGCTAAAAAGCATGCTCTTGGCCAGATACCTACCACGGTAACTCCCATTGATGGCGATGCCTAAAAGATTCCTATCGGACACATTCCGCAACTGCAGCACGGGGGGCTTTGCTCCATTTTTCCGCGGGTAGACATAAAAAGGCTCTTTGCTGCTGAAGGGCTTTCCAGGACCCTTGCTACCATCATCCTGTATATAGTTATCATCACTTGCACCGTGGTATATCACCTTCACGGCGAATTGTTTGCGCTGCAGGCGCACCCCAACGTGCACATTGTTACCCTTGGTCAAAGTGAGAGTGAACGCAGTATCATTGGTCCTTCTCACATTCCCATTCACCCTCCATTCACATACCTCCCACCAGGTAGACTCCTTGCCGAAGTCTAAGACTGGTCCTTTGTCTCCTAGATGGCTGCCATCTAGTTTCACGCTGAAGGAGATTGTGTCTTTCCTCTTCACCTTCATTACGAACGAATTGTCCACCAGCACTTTCTTACCTCCGTACTCCGCCCACAGCTGTCCGCCCTTCTCGTGGGCTAGGCGATTCAAGTAATTCCCTGCAGCATCGTATGCAAACGTTCTGTCGTAGCTATCAAACACCTCGGCCGTAACACGCAACGAATCACCCCCAGCTATTGCCATCGCAGGTAGGAACATTGACAATAGAACCCAACCCACAACTACTAGCATTCCTTTTTTCATAACCACTCAGCAGTTTTATATCTTTTCCTTCGCAAATGCTCAGCTCTACACCACTCTCCAACTTCCCCGCATTGCTCTCTGACAACATGAAACGCTTCAATTTTTGGAAATGTTACCTAGGCGAAAGGGCTCACTTTTTACCCCTTAATGCTTTCACCTAATAAATTTAGTAAGACAACACGAACATCAAGTCCCTGTTAACATCTATCAAAGCAAAAAAAAACATCCGAGGAGAGCTAGAAGCTATTCATCCACCTTTTGAGCACGTTTACAGCTTGAAAACGCCCATTCATCAAACAGAAATCCTCTTTGGCTATTTTTTCCCCAAAGTAACCCTTTGAAAACGTCCGCAGGCGAATGGGGTAAAGCCCTTTACCTCCCCACTACACCCTCTCCCGCTCTACAGGAAAAACCCTATCAATTAGCACTACGATCCACACCGCTAGAACGAACGGAGCTGTGAGGGTCACTAGTCCCGCCTTGAGACCAGCGTACTGAAGAATTATTGAGATTACCACGGCCAAGAGAGCCAAAACGCCCCTGCGCTTACGGTGCTTCATTTCCACCACAGACTCTATCGCCAAGAAGGTCAGAATGCTATTATAGCCATACAGTCCGTTATTCACAGAGTCTGTTGAGATGACAGAGGGGATAAGTACCACTAGCAGGGACAGCAGCATGGCGATTACGCTCTGCAGCGCCATCGCCCTAGAGTTTACTAGTATGGCAAGAAGAAAAAGGAGCCCTGTGAAAAGACTACCCCCTTGCAGCATAATTTGGCCGTAGCTCAGCGACATGGCGCTAAGAACATTTACGCTGTCGTCAACAGATCCGCTTTGCACTACACCATTGTCCAAAAGGAGAGACTTCACAAAAATTATCAGCCACGTAATCAGCACAAAGGGTGCAGTGAGCGTCGGCAGCAGCTGTTGACGTGTAAACAGGTGGGTAACGACTGTTGACAATGCAGCCCCAATAAGTAGAAAAATGATGGAGAGATAGCTGAATGGCATAAAGCAGATCACGGCTATTCCCACCAACGTGCCGTTAAAGCCATACAGCCCTCTACGTATTGACTCCCTATCGTAGCTCAAGACCCATGCGGTCAGAGTACTTGCGCACACTCCCCCCATAGCCGCTAGCCCCATACGCCAAGAGCTGAGAAAAATACCTAGCAGCATTAGAGCCCCCGACAGGGCATTCTCTTGAAATATCACCTGCCCAACGCCCTTCAACAAGACTATTGGGGTCTCTAGAATTCTATTCCACGCATCCATAGCCTACTCCTTACCCGCGAAATTTAGCACAAAAAAGCTCTTAGAAATAAACCTCGCTCCACAAAAAACGCGCACGGCACAATGGCACGAAAACAACTAGCCCGCGAAGCTATAAAAAGAAAACACAATACACCTCCTCCCGCAGTGCCATCACCTCTTAATGGCCATAAAAAACATAGGGAGGGCATGCCAGCCCTCCCCATAGTATAGCCATCAACTCTTTCGTTTTACTGCCTTGAAGAAGCACCCTCATCCGCCTTCGCATCGAGATGTCTATGTCCAAAGTCGTACGCCAACGGCGTGGCAATGAACATTGAGGCGTAAGTACCCACAATGATACCAATTGAAAGGCTCATCACAAAGCCGCGAATACTCTCACCGCCAAAGAAAATCATCGGAATTAAAACGACCAACGTACTCAACGAGGTAACGAACGTTCTACTCAAAACGCTGTTCACCGATGAGTTTATCGTGTCCTTCACGTTCCTCGTTGGGTACAACTGTCTATACTCCCTAATGCGGTCGAACACCACCACCGTGTCGTTAATCGAATACCCTATAATGGTAAGAACCGCGGCGATAAACGCCTGGTCTATCTCCATGTTAAACGGAACAATCCCCCACAGCAACGAGTAGCACCCTATAACGAGCAGTGCGTTGTGCGCCAACGCAATAACCGCACCCGCACTATACCTCCAGTTCTTGAAGCGTATTAGGATGTACAAGAAAATCATCACTAGAGCCAATATCACAGAGATGACTGCATCTCGACGAATGTCCAAAGCTATCGTCGGCCCAACCTTTATACTACTCTGCTTGTAGTTGTTTAGGAAGTCCTCCTTGGTCACACCCGGCTCTATCAATGGCTTCAATCCCTCGTAGAGAAGCGACTCCACCTCATCGTCAATCTCAGGACCTCCATCGTTTATCTTATACTTTGTGGTAATCTTCAGTTGATTCGACTCACCGTAGATTTTCACCTGTGGCTGCTGACCGTACACCTTCTCAAGCGCACTCGCTACCACTTCTGTCTCTATAGGCTTGGTAAACTTTACATCGTAGGTTCTACCGCCAACGAAGTCAATACCTTGGTCAAAGCCTCTCACTGCCAACGAACAAATCACCACAGCAACCAAGACCCCAGAAATAACGTACGAGACCTTTCGCTTCCCGATAAAGTCAAAGTTAACTCCACTAAACAGTCCCCTAGTCATAGGAGTATCAAACGACAACTTCCATCCCTTCCGCAAGAACCACAGCATCAGCAACCTCGTGATAAATATGGCTGTGAACATTGACGTAAGAATACCAATAGCCAGCGTTGTAGCGAAACCCTTAATTGGACCTGAACCGAAAAGGTACAGCACCACTGCCGTTAGCAATGTGGTGACGTTTCCATCAATAATGGCAGAAAGTGCGTTCTTAAAGCCATCATCTACCGCAACGCTTAGCCCCTTCCCTTTTGCCTGCTCCTCCTTTATTCGTTCAAAAATAAGAACGTTAGCATCCACAGCCATACCCAACGTCAACACAATACCCGCAATACCCGGCAATGTCAACGTTGCCTGGAACGACGCGAGAATACCCATTATGAAGAATAGGTTCACAAGCAACGCAAAGTCAGCCATGCCACCAGCCCGATGGCTGTAGTAGAACACCATGAAAAGCAGAATGACCACCAAGCTCATGATGAACGACCGTACACCTTGGTCAATGGCCTTTTGCCCCAGCGATGGCCCTACAACCTCCTCTTGAATGATACGAGCCGGTGCAGGAAGCTTCCCGCTTTGCAGAACGTTTACCAAGTCCTTTGACTCCTTGATGGAGAAACCTCCCGTTATGGACGAACGCCCACCCTTAATCTCCGACTGTACCACGGGGAATGAGTACACATACCCATCCAGTACAATCGCAATGCAACGCTGAAGGTTATCCGCCGTCATGCGTGCCCACGTCTTAGACCCTTCAGCATTCATCCACATTGACACCTCGCTCTCCCCAGTCATCTGCGACATCTCCGTACGGGCACCCGCTATAGCCCCACCATCAAGCTTCGGCTTACCGTCCCGACTCGTCACCTTAATTGCCACCAGCTGGAATACGCTCTGCGTCTTATCGTACGATGCAGGCTTTACAGTCCATAGCAAACGCAACGAATGCGGGAACAGGGTACGCACACGCACATCTTGTAGCATCGCATTTATCGCCGCCGTATCACGGTAGTGCGCAAGGCCTACCACAGGGCCAGGGAAAAGCTGACCATCCTGCGTTGAAGAGGGGGAAAGCAAAGCAAACAATGGGAACTCCTTCTCATACGCCTCTCGATTGGCTAGCAGCGAATCGCTACCGCTCTTCTTCGACAGCTCCTCCACCAAGCTCCCCACCGAGTCTTTAGGTTCCTTCACTGCTGCTAATAAACTGTCACTACTCCCAGCCTGCGTTGAGTCAGACTTCAACGAGTCAACTCTCGGCTGCTGTTTCGCCACAGCATCGCGCACCAAGGCGGCGCTATCCGCCTCTGCCGCATCCTCTTTGCTGGTTGTTTTCCCCTCCTCTCGCCGAATATCACGTATCTTGTTGTTCGCCGCCACAAGGTACTGATACACCTCTGCGTTCTCGTAGGTCTCCCAAAACTCTAGACTCGCCGTCCCCTGTAATAGCTTACGTACACGCTCTGGCTCCTTGACACCCGGCAGCTCCACGAGGATTCGCCCCGTCTGCTCCAAGCGCTGAACATTCGGCTGCGCAACGCCAAAACGGTCAATACGATTTCGTATAATCGTGTAGGTATTTGACACTGCTCCCTCCGCCTCGTCCCGTAGCACCTTCAACACCTCATCGTTAGTCGCATTGAACGGTATTTTGTCTCTCAACTCAACGGTACTAAAAATGGAAGAGAGGCGCCCGTTGGGTGCGACCTCCTTGTACGCCTTACCAAAGCGCGACACGAACGCCTCACTCGGTGCCATTTTCTTTGCCATATCCATGGCCTTCAAGAAGTCGGGATCCGTGCTGTGGTTCGATAGCGACATCAACACCTCATCGACCGAAACCTCCAGCGTAACGTTCATACCGCCACGCAAATCCAATCCCAAGTTTATCTCGCGTTCCTTGCAGTCTGCGTAGGTATACTTTCGTATCCAAAAGAAATTGTAAATCTTCTCGGAGGACATCGAGTCAAGGTAGTAGTTCTCCACCTCCTTGTACTTGGCCTCCTTCTCTATCGGATCCTCTATCCCTACTGTTCGCGCCTCTGCGTAAGAGGCCGCCTTCTTCTCTACACGGCTACTGAACCATGTAAACGACAACTGATACAAGCATACCAACGCTAACGCTATGGCAAACAGCTTTACCGCACCTTTATTCTGCATCGCTCTTCACAAAAGTTACTCCAACTCCATTACTCACTTCAAGTCGCAAATGTACGACTTTTTTACTTACCAATTCACTTTAGACAATAATTTATCTAAAGAATGCCCTCTTCATTGCACCCCATAAAAAAATTCCTGGGCGATGGCACCACCAAACACCCAGGAATCTTAACTTTCTATTTACAAGCTTACTTCGCCACCGGCACGTTCTCTAGCACCTTCACGAGGTACTTCCAGAACTTACCCACCGATTCAATATTCACTCTCTCATCGGGGCTATGCGGAGACATGATGGTCGGGCCAAACGATATCATATCCATATCAGGGTACGGACCGCCTAGTATGCCGCACTCCAAACCAGCGTGGATTGCCATCACCTTCGGATCCTTCCCAAACTCCTTCTTGTACACCTCACGCATCTCCTTGAGTATCGGAGAACTCATATTGGGATTCCACCCCGGATAACCATTATCAAACACCGCTTTCCCGCCAGCTAGCTCCACGCATGCCCCCATCTTCTCACTCAACGACAGCTTAGCCGACTCCACGCTACTCCGCAGCAGGCAAAGGAACGTCACCTTCCCATCCTTCAGCTCCACTCGCGCCAAGTTGGTAGATGTCTCCACCATCCCTGGCATCGCATCGCTCATGCGGATTACTCCATTTGGCAGCACGAAAAGGCTCCGCACCGCACGCTGCACGCTATCAGCCGTCAGCATCTGTCCCGCCTTCCCCTTCGATGGCGCACACGTAATGGCTATGCCCTGATCAGTCGCAGCGAATTCACTCTTTATCGCCTCGCAAACTGCGTTGAAATCCTTCTCAAAATCCTTAACCCTAGCGGTCGGCACCGCCACCGTAGCGAAGGCCTCACGCGGTATGGCGTTGCGTAGACTTCCCCCTTCCAACGACACAAGGCGCGGGTCATACTTAGCCAAATGGTTAATAATCCTTACCATCAGCTTTATAGCATTCGCACGCCCCAAAATGATGTCCATTCCGCTGTGGCCCCCCTTCAGCCCCTTCACCGCTATCTGCAGGCACGTACGATCACCACCTATCGCCTCATACGATACTGGCACCTCAAACGACCCATCAAGCCCTCCAGCGCAACCCACGTACAGCTCCCCCTCCGTCTCCGAATCAAGGTTGAGCAATATCCGTCCCTTGAGTGAACCAGGCTTCAAGTAGTTTGCCCCCGTCATCCCCGTCTCCTCATCGATCGTAAAAAGAGCCTCGATCGGGCCATGTTTCAGCGTTTTGGAAGCCAGCACGCCCATCGCCGCCGACACGCCCATTCCGTTGTCTGCACCTAGCGTTGTGCCCCGCGCCCGCACCACGTCTCCATCAATGTAGGCATCGATTGGATCCTTCTCAAAATCGTGCTTCACATCGCTATTCTTCTGCGGCACCATATCAAGATGCCCTTGCAGTATAACGCCCGCACGGTTCTCGTAGCCCGGCGTTGCCGGCTTACGAATAATCACATTGCCCACCTTGTCAACTATCGTCTCAAGCCCCAGGCTTTCCCCAAACTTACGTGCAAACTCCGACGCCTTGGCTTCCTTCTTTGAGGGGCGTGGCACCTGCGTTAAACCGTAGAAATGCTCCCAAATCTCGCGTGGCTCTAATTTCTTAATCTCTTCGCTCATACCTTTAATCTATTTATACAACGACACGAGCGCAAGTTACTAAATTTTTACAACTTCGCAAAGAGGGAAGAGCTTACCTCCCCGCATCCACCACCCTAGCAATCCGTTGTTGCTACTTTATTTTATCAAACTGGTAGCCGAAGAAAATCTCGTGCGACCCCGCGGAGTACCGCCACAAGCCGGTGTAGCTAAAGTCAAAGCTATAGCCGATGAGGATACGGTTGTTATGCTTATACCCCACCAGCAGGCTTACGGCATCCTGGAATCGGTAGGCCAGCCCACCCCATACCATGTTCTTATACGTCAGCTTCACGCTCAGCTCGAACTGAACCGGCGATGGATAGGAGTATTTTATCAAGGCTGCTGGCTCAAACTCCAAATAATCAAAGAAATAGAGTAAATACCCACCCGACAAAAAGATGTGGGGCGACAGATGGTTGTTCTTGGTGTCGAGTTCCTTGAACGTCATCGGCAGGTAGAAAAGCTGGTGCGCCGAGAGGCCCACGTAGAAAAAGGTGGCGTACAGGTACACCCCCACCGATGCATCGGGTACCCAGCTCGTCTTCGTCGTGTAATTCAGCAGGGCTGGATCCGACTTATTATCGGCCATGGGGTTGTCTCCCAAATCAAACTTCGACGCATCTATGGTGTATGCCATAAATCCTAACGACAACCCCGTTGAAATTCGCATCTCATCGTTCAGCCGGAAGTTATACGCATACGACCCCATCACCCCCGCTCGGCTCGTCGGGCCCGTCATATCGTAGTAAACCATTCCCCCGAAGCCCATCGGGGACTTTATATGCGGGCCAAATACCGACACTGAATTGATAATCGGAGAATCTGTCAGCCCTGCCCACTGCACCCGAGAGTTCACCCGTATCTGATAGTAGTTATACGTCCCCACTACTGCAGGGTTAACCAAGTAGTTGTTGAACATGTACTGCGAGTACTGGTACATCTGCTGCCCATGCGCCGCTGCCGCGTGTAGCAGCAAAAACACCACCCATATTTCCACCCTCTTCCACATACTCGCAACTTGTAGTCTCTACCTCACTATAGTAACCGACCCCGATATCGGCTTCCAAGAATTTCCACCTTCTGTATTAAAACGGATTACGTAGTAGTACGTTCCCACCGGCAGCGGAGACCCGCCGTACACTCCTCCCGCGCTGCCGTCCCATCCCTCCGCCACCTGTTCTCCCTTTGCGCGCCACACCCGCGCTCCCGCACGATTGAACACCTCCACCTCCATGTTGGGCAGCAGCGATGTGAGCTTTGAAAATATCGTCTGGTACGTTGGATCGCTATTGCATAGCCACCGATCGTTCACCCCATCCCCATTGGGCGTAAAGACGTTTGGAATACTCAACTCACGAATTAAACGGACATACAAATCAAAGTCCGTGGCGCATGTGGTCTTGGGGTCCGCTACACGAATAGTCGTTCGAAGCACATCTATCGGTTTCCGCCCGAACTGCGCCGCCACCACCCGCCCCTCGGCGCGGTAGCGATCCATTGCCTCCGGCGAAAGATTTATATCAAAAACATTCTTCTTCTCCTTATCCAGAGTCAATACGTCGTCGGGCGCCACAGTGTAGCTCAAATCCCCATGCATCCCTTGCAGGTAATCAACCTCAATTCCTACTTTTCGCGGCACCCCCGCTAGCACCCCAGCCACGATAGAGTCTTTCATCACGCGGTACACCATCCTCCCACTCGCATCCTTCCAGCTGCGCTTCGCATCCACCACTTCCTGATGGTAGAAAATATCAATGTCGCTCGCCAGCGGGTCGTACTGTAGTTTTATTGGAGGGAAAACCAGAACATTGGATGTCTCCTCCGACCTACACCCAGCCGTGGACTGCACTACTGCCCGCAGCGTGGATGACCGCTCCACGCCTCGTCTAGAGGTGTAGGTACCATCTTCCTCTCTCACAAGGGTATCCGCAAGCAGAACGCCGCCTTCCCTCCGCTCCAACGTAATTATCGGCGGAACTGCATTATCTATCTTAGAAACCGAACTCGGATCCTCCACGATGCGCGCGCCGCTCACCCGCTCCCCGAAGCAGAGCGACCCTCCCAGCTTGTCACGATGCAAGGTAAACGAAACGGAGTTGGCTGGATTATAACCCACCGTAACGTCAAGTTCCCCAGCGCAGCCGTTATCATCCTTCACACGCACCTTCCAAACTCCACTCCTCAATGCATATTGATGATCGTAAACTAACGGCTGCCCAACATCTTCTGGATTTGATGTCGTCAGCCACCACGCCTGCGCATTTGCGCCCCCCTCAACCCCATACAGCGTTGCAGTTCCTTTTGACTCTGCATTCCCTTTGTAGTCTTTACACTCCGCCGGGGTCGTCAATGGATCTTTGATCCAGGCAAAGGGAAATGGTCCCTTCACGTCCAATGTATCCGACTCCACTACACACCCATCCTCTCTAACCGCGGTTAGGATGTATTTCCCAGCCACAGCATCGAGCAGCTTTGGTCCCTTTGTCGTTATGTAGCTAGACTTCCCCTTCACCTCTCTACCCCATATATAGTTCGCGAACGCCGTTGCTGGGGTCGGTTTCGCCTCTATATACTCTATCACCTCTCCTGGACACTTCACATTCACACTAGATGGATTCAAACTCAGCGCAAGCTTCTCTCCTTTTACCTCTACCTCCTTTGACGTCGTTTCGCACTTCTTGCCGCCTGGCAACGACACACGAACCCTATACGTCCCCTCCGGTAGCCCAATAAAAAGTCCATCGTAATTCCCCTCCACCACGGGCCACACCGATGCACTATCCTTTTCCAGCATGTACCTCGCGCCCGTGGCGTTCTCCACCTTCGCTCGAATCATCCCATCCTTGCCCCCAGGGCAAAGCACGTCAAAAGCTTTCGGCTCTACCGGAGCCGGCTCTGTCACTCTAAATTCTTTTTCCGCCTTGCAGGCCCCATCTTTTCCTGGGTAGCTCACTCGAGCGACATACTCACCTTTTTTTATATCAGTTTTTTCCCAAGACCTCTTGGTATCTGCCAGCTCATGCCCCGGCTCATTTCCTAACGATACATAGTACTTATCGCCTGAACGAATCTTCCCTCCTTCCCATGACACCTCTACCTTGCCATTGTCTTTCCAACACTTCGCACCTGTTGCATCTACATTCACTGTAAATGGAGCGGATTTCAAATTAACTTCTTTCGCCTCCGACAAGCAACCCTTGTCTGTTCGTGCAATAATTTTATACGTTTCAGCCCTTAGCTCCTCCTTCTTGCTCACTCCGCCTACTTGTATAAGACTCCCAAAGCCCTTATCGTTATACGAGAATTGAACCCAGCCTCCAACTGGTTTCGTACCTTTCAGCTCAACCTCTCCATCTTTTGTCTTTTCACAACGGGGATTTATAGAATTTACAATCTCAAAATCAGGCTCTTCAATCTTCTTAATCTCAACTTCATTACTTGAACTCCTGCACCCCCCCGACGTTATCTCCCGTTTGTAGGTCCCAGCGGCTATTATCCCATCATATTTTGCAGGATCCGTCCCTCCCGACGCCTTGGCATCTTTGAACCATTTCGCCGTAAACTGCCCATCTCCTCCACTCAGCTCCTTACTCGTAACCTCAGCCTCAACGCCTCTGCACACACCAGCCTTATCCGATACAATGGCATTCACAATGGCTGGCGTAACATGCACTACAAACTCATGATCAAGCTCTTTCCAACACGCATTGTTGGCATATTCCAACTTGTATCGCAGTTTGTAGCTATTGTTCCCCTCCTTAGGGGTCAACTTGGGCTGCCCTGTCACTTTCAAATCCTTCTTAATGGTTAGTTCCCTCGCTGCGTTCAAATCAGCAACCGAATCCCCCCAATTCTCATTAAGACGAACCCACCGATACATGTAGCCAACCGGGTCACCAGTCTTTCCTTGCTCCGAAATGGTTTGGAAGCCGATTTTCTGATCCCCGTTTATAGCCTGTCCCGCATCTCTACATAACGTTACCTCGGATGTTGCAGGAATCCCTTCCAGCGTTCCCTGCATTTTCACCTCAAGAGGGGCGCTTATCAAATTGTCTGGGCATAGCTTAACGTTCTTCAGCTTCAACCCTACCTTGTAGCTCCCCGCCTTACTAATGTTAAAAGAGACCGGCTCGTCCTTTTTTCTCCATGTCTTCGCAGTACCATCCGGACCATCTGGATTTAGCGTGTACTCGTAGTCAACCCCGTCAGCCGGACTAACCACACTGTCTACTTTCACATCGGTTGCTCCGCATAGCGAAAGTGGCCCAGCCTTCTCCCATTCAGGAGCACTTGGCACCGAAACCACCCTGAAATCCTTCGTCACTGGTTTGGATGGGCATTTCTCTGTTGTTCCGTCCATGGGATACGAGTAATTCACCGTCAAGCTATATTGGCCAGCGTCTGTCACCTCATACGCCTCAGCATCAGCTCGCCTTACACCATCCAATTTATTCCCCCCTTGATTCGATAAGGTTATTTTGTATGTCCCATCAGCATCCGTCGGCGAGTTCGCAAAACTCCCGCTTAGGGGTTTTGCTTTAGCACAAAAGGTTCCATCTAAATTGACTTCAATTTCCTTAGGCTTATAAACCTTTACTTTCGCATTAAAATCAGAAGCACACTCTTCCTTTTGTACTGATTTTACAGTAAATGCAAAGTTCTCTTCTTTAGAGTACTCAACTGCCTTATTATAAGTAAACTTCTTCTCCTCCCTGTTAAAGTCATAAACAGACGTTGGCTCTTTTTCTACAGTCCAAAGAGACTTATCATAAGGGGTATCATTAACACTAAGGTTAGCATGCGGTGGCTCTTTGCAAAACGAATTTAAGGTTTCTTTATAGGTATCTAGCTTAATTTCTGGTTTTTTTACCACCACAATAGTCACCTCTCTTTCTACAGGCTGCTGAGGCGCATTAAGATAATTGTATTCAAATACAACATGATATTTAGTGGTCTCTTCCGGATCAATAGTCAATACCCTTGAGTCAGAATCCCACTTTGATGCGTTTACCAGTTCACCACTCGCCGTCCATGTCGTTTTGGTGATTCTATAGCCAAAATCACTTGTAATATTCACGCCAATAAAGGCACTTGACTCACCCCCTTTGCAGTACACTGTAGCCACCTCTCCCGATATTGTCGGCACAAGCTCAGGTTTCAAATCTTGCCCCCATACCCCCACGCTCGCCCCAAGCGGCAGCAAAAGGCAAAGGAGAAGCTTAACCACGCCGCACGCGGCGAAACCGTTACGATTTCGCCTACCCTCAAACAACACGCTCATCGCGCTGCTAAACACACCCATTTCGCTACCTCCTTTCTGCCTTACCCTTTCCACTCAACTATGAGGAAAAGAGCGGGGAGCTCCACCCACTGGAACACCCCGCTCTTCCATTTCTATTGCCCTCCAGCCTCTTCTTTATACTCTGTAACCGCTAATTTTGTTACCTCCCCGCTCCGACAAAACAAAGCGGCTACAGCAAGATTCCCAACGCTAGTACTCCCACAGGTCGTGCTCCTGGATGAAGAGGTTGTTCTTTATCTTATCCGACTCCTTCAACTGCGGAACACCTCCCACTTTGTAATCCGCTACCGCTCGGTTGTTATACTCATTCGACTCACGGATTATGAAAGAGTCAAAGCGCCGCTTGAAGAACAAGTCATCGTACGAAGTCGTCTGAGCATCGTTCAGCGGATTGTAAATCATCGTCCGCGATAGCACCTTTCGGCACTCTGGGTAGTACACCCAGAAAGTCAATCGGCGCACCATCTTGCCCGTAACCTCATCTGGTGACACACGCACTGGGCAAATCCCAATGATTCTGACCTGCAGCCGCGAATGCTTAGAGTCAAAGAACCACTCCTCTTTTACCAGCAGCTCCTTAATCTCCGCCCACTGTGGATCCTGCTTCTCAATAATCACCGTATCGCGCCCTGTCGTCATGCTCTGCTGCGTCGTCTGCTTCACGTAGGCCCCCATGCGCTCTAGCGCCTCTTTCGGTGTCAGTCGAGAATAGAACTCATCGCCTGGGCTCGTGAGGCTCTTCTCCGGCTCGTAGGCCGAAATCTCACGATTCATCACCGCCTCAAGCAAGGCCTGACTAAGGCTCTGACGGTCCTTCATCGTCACTGTGGGATAGTATAGGGGAAGGTTTATCTTCTGCCTAAGGTCAATGGTTCTCCATATAATCTTTGACCATAGCACATCCGCCTCTCGCACATACGCATACGGTATCGGCGTGGTCTTCTCCGGAATTGACCGGCGTTCGTACACCCCAAGCGGGGGCAAGTTCGTCGTATCGCCTTGCAAAGCCCCTGTGCCCGTCTCCGACACAGCTCCCTGCTCGGCCCGCATATCAATCCCCGGCTGAAAGTCCTGTGCCAAAGCCCCGAAAGCACTCGGCAGCAAAAACGCACCTAAAAACAGTATTCGTAATGTGCCTCTCATTGTCTATCCCTCTCTCTTTACTGTACCTTATACACCTTCGGCTGCAGCGTTCGCACCACTCCATCAGGTCCCTTCACGCGGATGTTGGTAATCGTCAACTGCATCCCCGCAGTAAGATTCTGCATTAGCTGCTTCTGACGGTCTGTAAACTGCGGCCCATTCGCCACCTGCTCCGTCAAGTAACCGCCAACCACTGCACCCACTGTGAAGCCCAGCACCGAAAACTTCATATCAAAATCAAAGTCGGCTGGCATTGCCGCCACTACGCCTTGCGCCGAGGTCAACTGTGACTTCCTAATTGTAGTAGCATCGGCAGAAATTCCGAAAAGCGATGGTAGTGGATCCGGCACTTTCTTCACACGGAAACTTTTAGTACCCAGCACCTTGTTCCCCGCGCTTATACTCACCTTTACCGTTGACCCTGGGCGCCCGGTTACCTTAGCCATCCAGCCATTTCCAGCCCGGCGTATTGATCCCCCCGTAACGGAAACCTTCAGCTGATCCATGGGCACTCCAGAGGCAGAGATGTCCACAGGGTTATCCACCCCCAAGTAGAACACGTTCATCTTGGTCGGCGAAACCGCCACAGAAGATTCGCTCACCGTATAGCTGTGCTTAAACGGCATCCTAATCTTTTCCCCTTGCGGCCCCGCAATCTCCACCAATCCGCCCCATCTGATATTTCCCGTTGAGGCTGCAGCACGCTCGTATATTCCCCTACCGCTCTCCGAAACAGGGATAGTATCATAGCTACCACGCATGGTGTAGCTCCACTCGCCCGTCTTCTCGTTCCGAGACGAATCGTACGCACCGATATAGATTGTCGGCCGCTGCGTTGTATCGCTCGCCGCCATGAACACCTGCGCCTTAAACCTATCCCCACGCATCACGTAGTCAGAACTTGGCATCACAATCGCCTCAAGACGATTGAACTTGAAGTCCCCCGCATCGATGCGGTTCATCAAGTAGCTCATGATATCCGCCTCGGCGTTCAGCACGTCAACCTGCACCTTTGTTAACTGCGGCAGCACCGCTATCAAAGGAATGTGCTCAAATCGGTAACTCTCCCACGTATGCTGAATCCCATCCCTCGTCGGCTTTGGATCATCGGTATTTAGCATCTCGCTGATCCCTCTATACATCGCCGAGTCTTTCTCCTTATCTATCAGCTCAAGCAACGATGTCCTATAGGCGACTAACTTCTCTTTCAACTTTGAACCATTACCCTGCTCGATCATCACCAAGCCTGGAACATCGGTATTGCTTGAGGTCTCCACCAACGACCCCTCAACCTCCCCATTCGGCAGCAAAGCCTTAGCGCCCTTCCCATCGGATGTCTCTACCAAATTATACTTCAACTCCTTAACAAACGTATACAGCTCCTGCGACTGCGAATGCACTTTCTCTGCCTTCTCTCGCCAAGGACGAACCTTGCCCGGATTCAGCATCTCAGCCTGCGTGAACTCCGCGTAGGTCTTCGCATTCTTGCTCGCATAGTTATGCGTCGTCTGCGATAAACCGCTGTCCACCAGCACAAATGCATTCAGCAGGTCAGCCGAAACGTTCATGGCAAGCATAGACGTGTAGACCAGGTACATCATACCTATCATCTTTTGCCTCGGCGTCTCTTTTGCATGACTCATTTCGTCTCTCCCTTTCCCTTGCTTTTCTTCTACAAAATCACCCTACAATCTCATGAGATGCAAGCACTACTTGCCATTCACCACGCTGCCCATCGCGGAAAGCATGTTCCCGTAGATTGTATTCAGCTGCGACACGTTCTCCGTCAACTTCGCCACCGACTGGCTATACTTCTGCGTATCCTCCACTGTTTTGGTCAAGCGCTTAATCATATCCTCAACCCCTGCGCTCAGCTGCGCCGACTCTTGCACCTTCTGCTGCGCATTCTTCACCTGCTCCGCCTGGGCAGCATTGAGTGCCTGCAAATTCTTGTTCAAGCCATCCAACGCACTCCCTGTCTCCTTTACGTTCTTTTCCACTACACCGCTTGCGGCCGTGAGGTTAACGCTCACCTTGCTCACAGCATCCTGCACCTGCGCTGAGAAGCTCTTCCCCGACTCGTCCATCGACTTCGCCGTGCCCTCTAGGCTCTGCGAAAGCACCTGAGCAGAACGCGCCATCAATGCTCCTGAATTCTCATAGCTCTCGGCAAACTTGCCAACCGCATTCCCTGCCCGCTGCAGATTCTGCGAAAACACCTCCGTAGCCTTCACCGAGTCTGATATCCGCGCAATGCCGTTGCTCGCCTCGCTCAGCCGATCCAAGCCTGCCCCAACCTTCACGAATAGCTCTGGGCCTATCTGCGCCTTCTCAAGCATATCGTTAAACTTCTGGGTAAAGACCAACGCCCCGCTGCTATTCCCTGTTGGCTGCGGGGCATGCGATGCACCGACCGAACCACTTACGCCTCCACTCTGCAGCTGCGACGCGCCAGTAGAAACGCCACCCGCCTTCGCCAAAGCACTCGTGATTATGCTCTCCAGCATCCCAGGGTCAATCGACGATGACCCGCGCTGCCCCGATGAAAGGCCTGCCACATCATCTGTAATCCCCGCCAGCTCTGGGTATACCACCGTCCAATCATACTCCGTGGGCAACGGCTCAAACGCTGAAAAGAAGAAGATTATCGCCTCTGTTGACATACCTACCGTCAACATGATACCTGCCCCCGGCCAATGCTGCAGCTTAAACAACGCACCGATTAGCACGATTGAAGCGCCCCATCCGTACAGGTACGCAATAAACCTCCTGTACTTCGTACTCTGTACGAGTTCCCCGATGTTAAAACCCATAACCTTACTGTTGTTTTATGTCCTTACTCTTTCCTTAAACTACAGGCTATAGCCAAAACTATTCAATTTCACCCCCAAACATGCACGAACGTACGCAGCGGAACCCTACAAACGTCTTGGCTGAATCCTGATACTCAAACGTTCGCGTACCAACCTGCAAGAAGAACGCCACATCCTTCCACGACCCGCCGCGTATCACCTTCCGCTTCATTGACGGCGGCTCATCCGGGCGAGCGTTGTACTGATAATCCGGATTTAAGTCGTGCGTAAACATGTACGAACTCTCATCGTACGCGCTGCACGTCCACTCCGCCACATTACCCGCCATATTGTAGAGCCCATACTCATTCGGCTCGAAATGATCTACCGGCATGGTTGTAACGCCGCCATCCTCCGCGTAGCGCCCCCGCATTGGCTTAAAGTTCGCCAAGAAACACCCCTCGCGGCTTCGGGTGTCGTAGCTACCCCATGGGTACATACCCGCCGTGTAGCCACCGCGCGCAGCGTACTCCCACTCCGCCTCGGTGGGCAAACGGTAATCATGCACCGTCGCCTCCCCCATGCGCAGCAACGCCCGGTTCATGTTCTCAGTACGCCATATGCAAAATGCATACGCCTGCTTCCACGTCACCCCCACCACCGGGTAGTTGTCGTAGGCCGGATGCCAAAAGTAATGCTTCGCACGCGGCTCGTTGAACGAGTAGCTAAAGTCGCTTATCCACGCTAGCGTATCAGGATATACATTCACCCAATCCCTGATGATAAAGTCCTTACGCTTGGTCACCGGCATAAACCGCCCCGTCGGGTAATAATACACCTGCGCATCCTCACCGTAGCGCGCCGAGTCGTGGAAGTAAGAAACCCTATTGCGCACGAAGGCTGCCTGCTTGAGGTCAATCCACTGATACTCGTACATGAGCTTCCGCGTATCTATCTCCTTGCGCCCCTCAAACTGATCCTTCTCGGCATCGTAGTACAGATCCTGCACCGCCTCGTACTGCTCCTCATCCGTGAGGTCTATCGGCACATCCCAATTCAGTACCGGCCGTGGCAGCTCGTTCCCAAACTCGTCCTCTGATATGCCAAACTCATCCATGCCCGAATCGTATATCTTCGACCGCATGATGGAGTCGCGCACCCAAAACACGAACTGGCGATACTGGTTGTTGCTAATCTCTGTCGCATCCATCCAAAACGCCTCAAGGGTTACCGTCTTCGCCGGCGCACGGTACGCCCACGTCACGTCCTCGTCGTTACGCCCCATTGTAAACGCACCTCGCGGTATGCGCACCATGCCGTACGGCTCCACCTCCGCTCGGAACGTACGTCCCGGAACCCCATGCAGCTCGCCGTCATCCACCGTCCCACAGCTCGCCATACCTATCAGCAACAAACCCACCATGAAAGTCTGTAGCAAACGCCTATTCATATCTCTATTCATTTTCTCGTTGCCTTTCCTCAAAGTACTTCTACGTTACGCCCGCTTCTCATGTTTCAATATAAAAATCGTATGCTTCGATACCGTTTCGGCTCCCGCTCCCGATACATGCTAAACGAGTACCCCAGCAGCACCTCATGCGATCCGCTCGTGTTCCTCCCCAATAGCGACGTCGGCCAATCGTACAGATAGCCTATCCGCAACCCATTCAGCAGATTTACCCCCACCAGCGCCCCCACCGACTCCATCACGTAGTAGCTCACGCCAAACCACACCATCTGATTATACATCGAGGTGAACGTGAAGCCAGCCTGATGCTGCACCAGGTCGGTTCGGTAGAAAACGCTCGGCTGGATACTCCAACGCTGTGGCAATTCCACATTGTAGCCCGACACCACGTAGTACTCCCGCGCGTAGCCCAACCCATTCCCCTTTCTCTTCCTATTCGGATTCAAGCCCTTCCTCGCCTCTTCCCCCAGCAAATTCTGCGCCGATATGCCAAAATACATGCTCGGCGTGTTGTAGTATAGCCCCGCCGAGAGGTCAAACGTCACGCTGCTCTGCTCGGCGCGGGGTATTGCAGGGTCTGACTCTGAACCATCCGTCGCGTTCCACTCCGCCTTGAAGCGGTCGTTTATAGCGCGAAAGCCTAAGCCTACCGCCAGCGAACCCAAACCACGGAGATGAAAACGCCCGCTGTAGGCCAACTCCACGCCGTACTGCGATCCGAATCCTATCGCATCACGCTCGAAGTGAAGGCCTAAACCGTGCGAATACTCCATCTTCTTTCCCGGTGTCATCGTCTCTGCGGTCTTATACTTAAACGGCATATCTGCATTCAAAAACAGCAACTGCGGCGCCCCCTTGCCGAAACCTACCCACTGCTGGCGGAACATCGTGTACACATCTATCAGCCCCTGGCTCCCCGCAAACGCAGGGTTGAAATCCTGCTGACTAAACATATACTGGTGCATCCGCCCATCGTTCTGCCCCCACACGCGAGCCACTGGTAGACACGTCATCAACACCACCATCACGCCCGCGGCCCACGCACCGCCTCTCGCCAACATCCTATCAACCCTCCGTCTAGATGTCTCTCTCATGCCTCGCTACCGTCCTCTTTTACTCGTCAACCCCTGCAAATGTTTCATCAACGATTTCCGCCCGTTCGTCAAAATCAACGCTTCTCACTGGCTCACAAACCCTTACAAAAGTTGTATTTTTTTGACCCCTCTTACTTTCCAACTTACTCTCGCTCCACCCTCCTCAAAGTTCAACGCCAAAGGTAAGCATTTTCTAGAAATTGCAATTCTTTCACGCTACTGCTCCAGCACAAATCTTGCACTCACCCCGAAACTCGTGTTCGAGTTCGGGAAGCTCAACGACACCAACGGCTTATTTACCGCATGATCAAAATACATTCGCAGCGTAATCTGCTCGCTCAGCATGTAATCAGCTGTAAACTTTATGGTGTAGTTACGCATCCCTGCCGTGGGCGTATTAGTCCCTTCAACCAGCTTGCGCAGTATGGTTTTCGTCTCTCGCATCCCGAAGTCGGCCTGCAAACGCAGCTCGCTCCGCGACACTTTGCGCCCGCCCAGCTGCGTCTTCATGAGTAACGGTAAATTCTCAAAGCGGTACCCTGCTCCTACCACCAGCTCCCAGCCGTCCATATCCGTTAGTTGGTTATTGGCAAAACTCATTGTTAGCGTGCGATTTTTGCGTACCTCTGCCTTTGCCGTCAGCTGATTTACAAAGCCTAAATCCACCCCAACAAGCGGGCTGAATTGCTCGCTTATCGTGATGGCATTGACGTTATACGCCCCTATGAAATTCCCTTGTACATCGGTTGCGTACGAAAACCCATCCGCGCTTGGCATAAACGCATCGTTGCTCTCATACGCACCGATAGTATAGTTAGCCCGATAGCCGTGGCGTAAGGAGAGCTGCCGCAGCACACCGCGCACCGCCGCGATCCGCGATAGGCCATCGTAGGTGAATTGCCAATTGGGAAGGGGCATCTTGGGGAATAGCGCCCGCCCCCATGTACTCCCTCCACCCATGTATGCGGAGAGAAACGTCGGTACAAGCACCGCCGGCGACAGCGCTCCGTACCCATCGGGGAACACCCCATCAGGCCCAGCCACATTCTTATACACACCGCCCGCCGCACGCTGCTCAGCCAACCGCTGCGCCTCGGCCAATCGACCTTCTCTAAAGCGCGTAAATGCAGCCGACTCGTACCGTGTCTTCGATGTGGCACGATCAAACGCGGTGGCGATGAACACCCCTGTAATGCTAAAACTCCCTACCACCTGCGGGTTTATCGCATGGAACTCCCCATCGGCCAGCTGCCGGTAATACTCTGCCCGATTCTGCGAAAACGTTCTGTTCCCACTCACCTCTATGCGCATGTAGGGGAATGGCTCCACCGTCACCCGGTAGTTCCACGTCTCCGACCGGGTCATCTTATACGCATCCTGCACGCTGCTATCCGCGGAAAGCCACCCCCGCTCCGCCGCTCGCTGCCCGAATTCGGAGTCCTGCACTCCGAATACGAAAGCACCGCCCGGCGCTGCGTTCTTAAAGCCCGAAAAGCCTAGCAGCATCGTGGAGGGCAAGTAGCCCGGCACAAAGGTGCCGCGGGTCTCCGCCCGGGATACCGACACGCTCCGCACGCTCATCAGCAAGCGCAATCCTGCATCTAGCACCGTCTGCGCCGTGAACGACGATTGCGGTTTCCGCCCCGTCACCACCACCTTCCCTCGCTTCACGCCGCCCTTCACCCGCACACGTAGCTTCCGGTTGCTTATCTCTTCCACGCTGCTCTCCACCTTTTGCCCCTCCGCGTTGTACACCTCAACCTTTACATCCTCAGCCTGCAGGTTGTGCGTCACCGTCCGCGCGCGGTTCTCAGCCACGGTGAACCGCTCCTGCTCGTAGCGCACCTCTTTATACTCCACCTTCTCCTCCACGGGCTGCCCATTCGCGAAGCGGTCAAACTTACGGTTAACCCTTTCAAGGTAGGGCACCATTGAGTAGAGCGAAACCAAATTAGCCTGCGCCATCAGCTGGTTCGTCTGCGAATTTTGCAACGTATTGCCCGGCTTAAAATGTAGGCTATCGGCGAATAGCGGCGCAGCTTCCCATCGGAATTCTGTGGTGTAGTTCGCGGTGGCCGTTAGCCAGCCCAGCCCAGGAATTTTATTGAGTGGTACATTGTAGTTAGCCGACATGCGATGGTTGTACTGCTTATTGCGCCCCATCCGGCGCACGCCCGCCAGCACCGAGTCGCGCCACACCCGCTTCGCCTCGCCGTATAGGCCTCGCCCCGCCGCCCCCTCCGGCTCATCGATCGTGGATAGATTATCTGCCGAGAAATCGAACCGCAGCGACCGCATCAAATCCCAACTCAGCCCATACGTCCTGCGCCACTCCCAGCTCTTAGCGTAGGTGGGCGCTATTTTCAGCATGGGGCTCTTCAAATTACGGAGCTGCTGCTCGCCGTACCGCCGATCCATCTCCGTCCTGAACGATAGCTGCCGCGGCAGCGGACTGAAATTGAAATCCCGTATCAGCGCCAAATAGTTCGAACGCATCCACGCCACCCGCCGGAACGGTTCCACGCTCTTCGCCGGCGCATTGTACACGTAGGCCATGCCCCCGCGATGCGAATGCTCACGCCTATATTCCGTTTTCACGTTATGTGCACGTTGCTCCGTGTAGGCGTAGTCAAACGAGAAGTTCGATGGGTCGTAGAGCTTGGGCGCACGGGCATTCCCCTGATTGACCCGCACATTGGTTAAATTCACGCTGCGATGCTCCGACACATCGAGCACCAATCGACGCAACGAGTCGCGCTCCCGCTGGTCATCTAGATTCCTAAGGGCATCCCTAAATTTGATATCCTCATCGAGCGGGTTATACTTCGGCAGAACGTACCGCTGGCCATACCCCACGTAGAGTGGGATGCTCACCTGCCACCGCGAAGGGAAGAACTTTCCGAACTCCATATTGGCGCTCACGTCGTACTCGTAGCTATCCTCCTTCACGCGCTGCTGCACCCTGTCTTCCAGCCCACCGAATCCCGCCGTTGTAACCCGTCCGGTTACGCTCACATTGCCAAAATCCGCCATGCGAGCGTTCATCGCCAGCAATGCGGCTACGCCACCTTTATCCGCAATTTTGGAGAGCCGCAGCTCATTCACCCACACCACGCCGCTCTTGGCGTTACCATCATCCTCCTGCCGACTCCCCTTCGGATTCCGTACCCCGATCATCAGCACCTTCACGGACGACAGCGTGGGATGCCCCACCACGGTCACCCGCCGCGCCCCATCAGCCACGCTATAGGGTACCTGCACCGACAGCGCTCCACTGCTCCCCCGATACGCCGCATCGCGCTCCAGCTTCGCTGAGCGAAACAGCTCCATATCTACATCTATGGCATTCTCCGCGGGCCACACCACCAACCGATCGGCATCCCGATTATTGCTATACACCCCCGGCGGGGTCAGCCGCAGGGGCACCTCGTACTCGTAGTAGTTATTCGTGTAGTCGCTCCCCAATCGGAGAAAGAGCGTGAGCTCCCCGTCCTGCAGGGGTTGCCCAGGAATGGCCTCGGCGTGCACGTCCATGGCGATTCGTTTGTAGTCACGCAAATCGTAACCCACATTCTTAAAAGCCGCGCGCGCATCCCCATCGCCAAGGTTTTGCACCGAGAGCATCATGGACTGTTCATTCAGCTCGTTCTCCACCGCCTGCGTTGCGTCTATCTCTCGTGTCACATCGGGCGGCAACACGTAGTTCACCGGCTCGCGGTGCGCATTCTCCTCTATATTCACCGCCGACACATCGAAGAGCGTGGCGCTCTGCTGCACCCCGCCCAGCGATTCGTGCGCCGCAAGCAACGAACGCTCGTAGCGCCGCCACTCGCCCCGCACCAGGGCCAGCGTGGCAAACCGGAGCACCACCGGCTTGTCGAACCCTTTTAGGTACATACGCATAAAGCGGATTGACTTGAAATCTTCTATGTACCCCACCCGCTGCGCAAACTCCTTCACCGGCACCTTGAATTGATACCACGCCACCTCCGACTCATTCCCATTGGCTAGCTTCACCTTCGCAATCACCCTATCGCTCACGTAGTTGCGACCTACCTCAAGCGACTCGGGGCGCAGCTCCACCCTATAGTGGTAGTAGCTCTCGTTATCGCTCAGCGTATTGTCCCTATTTACGTCTTCCACATCGGGTATTGTTGTGGCCGAGGTGGGATAATCTTCCGGCGACTGCTCCGCCGTGGGGCTATTGCCCTCTGTATTATTGAAATACTTATAGCGATCGAGAATACCCACCTCCTGCTCATCGTATGCACTCGAACGGAAGTAGTGGAAGTTGTCGGACGCAGGGTCGCTCTGCGCCCGCGCTAACGCCTCAGCCCCTACCACCCCGCCAAGCTCCTCCAGGTAGGGGGTGAACTTCAGCTGCTCGTCCGTGCTGGATAGACCATCCAAACCGACATCCTGCTTTTTTCGCGCCTCGGGATCATTATCAAAAGCCAGCACCGTCGACTGCACGCCCGGCACACGCCCCCATGCCGTCTCCCTCGCCGGGGGATCCTCCGCACGCACCGGCAACCCATTCTCAAAGAACTTCTGGCCATCCCGAAGCACATCCTCCGACACGTTCCCCAAATCAATGTACAGGTCGCCCCCGCCACCGCCCATTCCCTCCACGAAGGGATCCATCAGCCAAAACTCCACGTATTCTATATTCGACTGCTCAAAATCGGTCACCGGCAACGAGCGCATCATCCCGCCCCAGCGCTTCGCAGGGGTCTGCAATGTTCCATCCGCATTCACGCCCTTCGCGTCAAAATTGTAGGGACCACGCTCCGCCGGGTAAAACGCCATATTCAGCACCGGAATCGTTGTGGGTAGCCCTTGCGGCGTATTGCGGTTCGGAAAGATTTCCCGCTCCTCCACCTCTCGCACCAAATGGCTGCTCTGCGCGTCGGGATTGTTGCGTATGTGCTTGGGGGTCAACGAGGAGTTCCTTAAAAACAGCGGGTCAATGCTATACCATGCCAACCGCGCCCGATTGTACCCATAGCGTAGGTCGTTCACGAGACTCCCTTCAGGAAACATCGGCAGCCCCTGCGGCGTACTCGCCAGGCTCCAGGCACTCCACATACGCAGGTCAATCTGCGATTTATTCGCCTCGAAATCATCCAGATACACGGAGCCGCGCTTGTCCATATGGCGCGACTGCCCCGGGATGAAATGGGCCACCTCCGCATCGATTGACACCGACGATGGCTCTTTGGTATCCAGAAATGGGAGAAAATCTACCGCCTTGGTCAGCCAGGGCGCCTCCTGCTCGTATGAGAAGTTCAAACCCCATATCGTGTTTGACACCGCCTCCCCGCCATAATTCACCTTCTTGGTGAAAGGGCGTTCCGACAAATTCATCACCGTGGCGCCCAGCATCATGCGGTCGGAAATCTTGTAGTCAAAGTGCGTCCCGAGCAATGACTTTACCTGTAGATCGAACCCAAGGTTGCTTTCAAGTGAAATCTTTATCGGGGTGCCCGACTCCAGCAGCCCCTGATTGATAATCTTCACGGTTCCCACAAGGTAGTCCACCACGTAGTCAACATTCTCCTCCAAGCGTCGCCCCCCCGCCGTAACCATCACCGATCCCCGCGGCACGTTCGGCGCATTGAGCGGAATCTCATTGCTACTGCTGGTTCGATACTCTCCCTTTAGCACAAACTTGTTCTTCTCCGCCACCTGCCGCGCCTTTGAAAGCGTCGAATCGTACAGCTCCGTGTAGGCAATCTCCTTGCCCAGCTCTACGTCCCCCAGCTTCGCGGCGAGATGCCGACCAAACGGCTCCACCACCGGGAAGATAATTCTTCCCCGCCTCGACTCCACCGTCACCCCCTCGATATAGTCAAAGACCCCATCAGGCCCAGCATTCTGCTGGCCATTCAGATTGTCCAACCCCAACACGCTCAGCAACGGCGTGTTGGCGCAAGCCCCCCGCGTCAAGTAATTTATCGGGGTGCCTATCTCATCATCCTGGTAGAGCACATCCAGAGTGAAGCTATCCGGCGACATCTGGTACGCCCCGATAGAATATATGTTCTTCATCATCAAGTGCCACGTAGGCATGTTGGGCGAAAGCTCCGTGCCCTTCAGCAGCTTCACGTACAACGCCTGTGGCGCCGTCACCCCATCGTGCGTTAAATCGCCAACCTTATACGTCCTGCCGCCTATCGTGTACTCATAGGCCACCGCCAGGACCTCGTCGTTGTTCAACGCCACATTGAGCGATATGTACCCCAGCTTGGGGTTTAGCGTATACTCGCTCGGTGAGAGCAAGCGGGCGTTCTCTAGCTTCTCGTAGTCCTGCCCATTGCGAAAGTTATGGCTCGTGGCCAATGGGCTCAGCAGCGCCGTAGCATCCGATAGGGTGCGCGCCCCGGCGTACGCACCGCTCGACATCTGCTCGTATAGGTTATTGCTCCCGTTGCTTGGCACCCTCCCGGAGCCCGAAACGAAGCTCTTCGCGTAGATATTCTTTCCCGGCTCGCCTAGGTCAACAAACGCGAGAAGATCCCGCGAATCGTCGAAACGTCCCTGCTTATTGGTCACCCACACCTCTAGCTTCGTCACCTCCACCCCGCTGCTGATGAGCGGCAGGAAGCGAAGCGACGCATCGTAGTTCTCGTAAAAGTACTGCGACAGAAAGAAATGCCTATTCGCCTCATACTCATCGGCGCGCACCTCAAAATCCCGCGTTTGCGCACCGCCCTTCACCTCTATGGTTTGCGATTGACCCTTACGCTGCGAAAAGATGCTCGTCATGGTCAAACGCCCGAACTGCAGCGCGGTTTTAATACCAAATAGATTTTGGCTACCCTGAATGAGCGTGCCCGGCAACGGCATCGACACATTGCCAGCCTCTATCTTCTGTATAATTTCGTCCTCGTACCCCGTGTACTCCAGCTTCACGTTCTGCTCAAAATCGAACGTTGCCTCCGTGTTGTACTTCACGTCCAGACGCAGCTTGTCACCGATACGCCCCACGAGATTGATGGCGAGCTTCGCCTGGAAATCAAACGTGGTGTTGCTGCGCATATCCTCCTGAATGGTGTAGTTTTCCGTTTTAGAATTGATGATTCCAAACAGCACCTCCGCGCTCCCCTGCGGAATGATCTCTATCTCGTTGGTTCCAAATATTTTATCAAACGTTTTGCCACCCACCCGCAGCTTGGGCAGTAGGCCGCCCCCTGCGGGGCCATCATTCCCGCTGCGCTGCGAACGCCAGTAGTTTCGCATCTGCTCCTCCCGCTGCAAGGCCCTGTACTCCTCCGCGGAGACCACGCGCGGGCGTCCCAAAATGCGGTTCCCTATCTTTTCGTACACCACGTAGGTACCCGTGGCAGGGTCGTAATGCGCCTCGAAACTTGAATTGCTGGGCGTGCCGAGCCACTCACTATGCGAGACTCCGCCCCGCGGCTGCGCCAACGCCGCGAGAGGGAGCACCAACAGCAATAGCGACAGCAACAGGAATCGTTGCCACCCCCCGCCCACGATCCGCACCAAGCCCCCAATCCTTACTCCCTGCACGCTCAATACTCTACATTCGCTTTAACGCCAACTTCACCAAGGCCTCCACGCCCAGCGCCCCATCCTTCTTCAACAGCTCGTCCAGCGTCTTTTCGGTTGGGGCCTTGGCAAAGCCCAACGTCATAAGCGCCGATAGGGCCTCCTGCCGAACGCTGCTGCCCGCGCCGAACGCCGCGCCGCTGGCATCCGCCTGCACGCCGCCCACCTTCTCTGCTAGGTCAACCACAATACGCTGCGCCGTCTTTAACCCGATGCCTTTCACCCGCTTGAGCAGATCTACATTTCCCTCGCCAATGGCCTTCACCAGCTCCTCAGCACTGAACGCCGAGAGCGCCATGCGCGCCGTGGCTGGCCCTACGCCCGACACCGTGATCAACAGGCGGTAGAGCCCCCGCTCGGCGCGATCGGCAAAGCCGTATAGCTCTATCGCATCCTCCCGTACATTCTGATGCACGTAGAGCCGCACCTCCCGCTTCCCCTCCAACGCCTCGTACGTCTGCATCGATATTTGGAGTGCGTAGCCGATTCCCCCGACCTCCACCACGGCCATCGTGGCCGTCAGCTCCGCAAGTATGCCCTGTATGTAATCGTACATATCTACAAAACGCTACTCTTGTCCCTGCGTCTCGCCCCCATCAACACCGCCCTGCCCCTCAGCCCCAGCCTTCCATTTACTAGCACTCCGCGCCCGCAATTCCTCCTGCACATTTATGCGCAATGCGTTCTCCTGCAGATTCCGCTCCCTTGCGCGCGTCCGCACCACCTGCACAGCCAAATAGACAGCGGAGCGGAACGACTGCGCCGAGGCCGCGCCCTTGCCCGCTATGTCAAACCCAGTGCCATGGTCAGGCGACGTACGCACCACCGGCAGCCCCGCGCTAAAATTCACCCCCCGATCGAACGACAACGCCTTGAATGGAATCAGACCCTGGTCATGGTACATGGCCAGCACCCCATCAAAGTCGCGCCACCGCCCCGCGCCAAAAAAGCCATCCGCGGCGTAGGCTCCGCTCACCGCCAAGCCCTTCGCATTCGCGGCGGCTATCGCTGGCTCTATCACGCTCAGCTCCTCACCGCCCAATGCGCCTCCCTCCCCCGCATGCGGGTTCAGCCCAAGCACTGCGATGCGCGGCCCATTCAGGCCGAAATCCTCCCGCAGCGACTTTGCCAACGCATCTATCTTCGCCTCCACCCGCGCCTGCGTCACTGCGCCCGGCACCTCCGCGAGGCTCACATGCTGCGTAACCAGCCCCACTCGCAGCTCCTCTGCCACCATCAGCATCAGAGGATCCTGCCCCCCGCTGCACGCCGCGAAGTACTCCGTTTGGCCCGGGAAGGCAAAGCCCGCGCCCTGCATCACATTCTTATTCACAGGCAGCGTGACAATGGCATCCAAAAAGCCCGCCTTCCAATCGCGCACGCTCGCATCCAACGCGGCCATAGCCGACAGCGCCGACTCCCGCGATGGCACACCCGCCTCCACGCGCAGATCGCCCCCAACATCCACTATATTAATGCCCCGCTCCGAGGCCTCCTTCGCGCTACCCACCTTGGTAAACTGCGGCAGCTGCAGCCCGTAATACTTTCTGTAGTACGCCGCGGCCCGGCTCATCCCGTAAAACACCGGCACCACCATGTCAAGCAACCGCGCATCGGAAAAGGCCTTCAAAAACACCTCGTACCCCACCCCATTGGCATCCCCCTGCGTTATCCCTACTACCGGCTTTCCTCCTATCATATGACTACCACCTATTTTCTCAGCCCCCGCACGCGCTTGCGCCGCCCCCCCCTCCCTCAGACTCCACGCGGAAGCCACGCTACACACCCCGCACAAATGTACAACTTTTCCAAAGAACACATACAAGAATCGGGCAAAAGAGTAAATCAAAGCGTATTCCACTTCGCACCGAACCGCATGAAAATCTATGGTTGCAGCATTCCATAGCCTTCGCTCCCCTTACATCTATGCGAATTCCGTTAACTATTTGATTGGAAGAAGAATCCGTTTTACTCCCCTCTGCACCAACTAGGGTACCCCTTCGCATCAAATTCGGATTTCTCCGGAGAAATCCGAATTTGATGCGAAGGGGGTACGAAAATGGCCTAAGGGGGAAGGCTTCCTTTCCCAATCACAACGCCCCTGCGAAAGAGCGCCAAGCCAGCCCCTACGCTACTCCTCCGCCTTGAGCCACGCCAACGCCGCGGTAAGCATCTCCAACGATACGCCCCGCATATCGCTGTAAAGGTCGTACACGGTATCTTCGCCCAGCACGCCGCATGGCATCCCGGCAGGGAGCCCCCCCGCATCGCTCGCCGTTCGATCCGCCTCCCACTCCTCGCTGCCGTAGTAGCGCATCAAACGCTGAACATCCGGCAGATCTTTCGTCCACGTCTCTAGCGCCCCGAGCAACGCCTTTGTGCTTACTGCGCAGCGATTGCAAATTGCCTCCATCTCCGCCACGCGGACCGCACGCTCCTTTTCTTCCATCTCCTTTTCTCCTTATTTAATTACTAGCCACGAAAGTATAAATTTTTGCCCATTTTCTCGCCATGGGGGCGAAAAGGATGAACGAGGTCAATGTAAAAGTTGGGCTGGAAGGCTGATCCACACAGCCTTCCAGCCCAATCCTTACGTTGAGTTCGCGCTACCTAGCGCTCACAGGCCAACCTATTAGTCCCGCACAATGAGACGCACGCTGCGCCCCGTGCTCCCCTTGAGGATATAAACGCCCGAGCGTACGCCCCGCAGGTCTATCCGCGTCTCGCCCACCTCAACAGCAAAGGTGCGTACTACGCCCCCCAACGTGTTGTAGAGGGTGAAGAGGTCTGGCGTATTGCTAGAGATGATGAGGAAATCGGTTGCTGGGTTTGGTCTACAGCCCATTGGCTCGGGGTTCTCCACCGCGGTAGGAGCGTTGCCCTTGTGCGGGTCCGTCTCCTTGGATCCCGTGATGGTTAGCGTGCCGGTGAGCGTTATAGGTTGATAGTTGTTATTCCCTACGATATTGGCAGTTACGGTATACACGCCGGGATCAACTTTTCCATTGTTGTCGTAAATGGCCGTCGTGCCCCACGGAAGCGTTCCCTCCACCGCTAGGCTGTGGGGCATTCCATCGTAGGCGACGGTTAGGTCTGGGAGAGTAACCCCCTCAATGGGCGCGGGCGTAATGCGTAGCATGCCGGGCTTAAAGGTAATCGCATAGTTAAAAGCCTGCAGACCAGAGGGATCCAATCCATACTCCCCCGCATTGATAGCACCATGGGCAGCACCAAGGAACTGCACATTGCCAAACACCACCGATTCGTCCTCTCCATTGACAAATCCATCGTACAGCACGCCGCCGTTCTCGTAGTACGGCTTGCCATCGTACACTTTGGTTACGTCCTTTGCGGTCACCGAGAGCGGGGCTGGGGTCACCCTGAACACCACGGTGGAGACCACGGGTTGATAGGTTTCGTCCCCCTCCACGGCGATACGGATGTCTGCCTCGCCCACCCCTCTCACGTGGAGCCTGCTGGCATCATCATTATCCACCGCTACAACATCGCTATTCTTGGATTTCACCGTAATGGGTTTGCCGTTCGATGCGGTGGCAGCCACGAATGCTGGAGCACCATAGGTGCATTCGGTTGCGCTGGGCGTAATGCTGGGAACCTCACGGGAGTCTTGAATGGAGAAATAGGCACGATTAGAAACCTCCGTGTAGGAGTCGTTGGTAAAAATGGCGGCGAAGTACTCGCCCCCCACCTTTGGCAGCTCATTCTGCCCAATGGTTTTCGTTCCGTACGGTACTCCATCAAAGTAGGTATAGGAGTAGCCCGACTCATCCGAGGAGTTCACATTGGGATCATCGTCCTTGCGGTAGATGCCGATCCAATCCTTGGTGATGCCTGGCGTATTGCTCCACGTCACCACGATGGGTTCATTCAATTGGTAGGTTGATTTGTCGGTTGCAATGGAGCCGAATTTTTCACCTACCTGGAAGGACACTACGTTGCCAATAATTGTCTGTGAATTCTCTACGTAGTAGGCCGCGTAGTAGTACCCTTCGGAGAGGTTAGCGATATTGCAATAAAGAGCGTCGGCATCGGAGGGTAGATCTTTCACGGGAAAGCTCTGCTTCGGCTGATTGTGCGCCTGATCCGCGAGGTGAATGCTATCCCCCACACGAAAGACGTGCAGCACATCGTTTTTTGCTTTCGGGGCGTTTTTCAACTCGATCCGCAATTCCGTTCCCACCCGATAGTAGCCGCCATCGGTAGTTTCAGTCATAAGGCGTAGCGAGGGGGAAGGGCCGATGTAAAAGAGCGGCGTCTCCGCATCCACACTATATGGATTCACACTGCTTTTGTAGTGCATCAGCACCACCCTGTAGAGGCCCGGATGGCACGCAGACACAACGCCGGGTTTGCTGCCGCTTCCGTCTTTTACCTGAAGGTTTCGGAACGTTACCGCGCCCTCCTTTTGGAATTCAGCCTTCTGCGAGGAGTCCTTCGCGGCCCAGTACCAAGCCTTGGCAGGGTTCGTACCGCTCGGGGAGCTACTCCCGGCGTATAGCCCTATCCACGGGGAATTATCAACCCTGGCCCCGGAGTAGGTCACCCCGATGACACCGGACTCAAGGTCGCTATTTCCATTCAGAAACAGCTCGGCTTGAGGCTCTGCGCCGCCGTCCCCAACGTTGAAGGGTACAGCCTCGCTCCACTCCGACCAATTGAGATTACGGTCGCGGTAGCGTACGCGGGCGTAGTTTATCCCCTTTTGGATAGACCCCGTGGAGAGCGCGGCTTCAAAGATGTTCACACCCTTATTAAGATCTTTTGTATGGTCCTTGCGACCGTCATCATCCATGCCGAAAAGGTCCTCAAAATGACGGTAATTATCGTACTGTACTACCGAGAAGTCCTCAAACTTTGACACCTGGAATTGCGTTGAATTATACTCCTCACTGATGGGCGAACGGTACTCCGACCCCTTGAGTACGATATCCTGAAGTTTAACGGGGGAATTGATATCAAAGGTGTTGGTGATGGATGGTCGGTCGGGGCGAGTCTGATTTTTAATGCGATGGAACGAATCGACTTTTACGTTTGGCAGCCATTCGTTTACGCTCCCTATGGAGTAAGACTCTACGCTGAAGCTCTTCTTCTCTAGGTCAATGTCAATGAGCTGGAAACACCATTGGGATATGGTTTTCTGCACGTCATCATAGTTTTCCTCCTTGCCGTAGCCCCAGTACTGATCCCACGACGTGCCGCCCGAAATCATATGGTAGGCAGGGGCCTCCTTGAGCTGTCCGCGGGCGTAGTTATGGTGGTGCGCGCCGATGTGGAGTACATACTTATCGAGTTTGCTCATCATTGGCACGGCGGTTTGACGCAGCCAGTGATAAATGTCGCCGATGTACTGTTCAGTTTGGTAGGGGCGGTGGCTCAGCGAGATAATCCAATCCACCGTGGGATCGTTTTCCGCCGCGGCTAAGATCTGTTTGAGCCACTGATCCTGTTTCTCATCGCTGGCATCGGCGGTCTTTTCACTGCATAGCCCGATGAAGAGGACGTTGCCCGCTTGCCGCGCGAAGAAGTCTTCGCTGCCCGATTTGATGCCCTTATACTCAAAACCATCGATTTCAAAGAGATCATGGTAGAGCGAGAGGCCAGGCTTCCCGTAGGTTTCGTGGTTACCGACCAGGGTTTGGATGGCGAGGTTGGAAGATAACAACCGATTCTTTGCGAAATGCACATTTTCGTAATGCTGCGGCATGCCCAAATCCACTTGATCCCCCACCATGACAGTCATGGCCACGAGGTCATCGGGAGTAGAGCCTGGGGCTTTTCCCCATTTTTCCATGATGACATCGTGCGCGGCCTGAACAAAACGGTTGTAGCGATCGTTACCCTGTAGCTGGTTATCCCCCAGCACCAGAAAGCGCAGGTGCCCATCTGCCGTGGCCATTTGGCCGGGCATGGGAAGGGTCTTAAAGCTAAACACCTCGCTAAACGACTCTTTGCCACCATCGCGCGAAACCACGCGGTAGTAGTACTTCGTGTTGGGCGTTAAATTTTCCAACTTCACCTTGTGGAAGTTGTAACTGCCCGGCACAATGGGTTTATCACCCTTTGCGCTTAGAGTGAGGGCATCGGCGGCTAGTCCATACTGGACCTCTGAGGTAGGATTCTTCAAGTGCGATAGCCAATTGATGCAGATGGAGTTTGGCTCTACCGCCTGTAGGTATGGGTAGAGCCTTTCCTGGGCAAAAAGGCTCGGCATGGAGAGCATCGTCACCAGCCATAGCAGTACGTGTCGTTTCATCGTTCAGTATAAATTTTATGTAATCCTTGCGTAGTGAGGCAGTGCAAGCTGTTGCCACACCTCCCCAAGTCGCAAAGGTACAAGTTGTCGGTTAACTTGAGGTGTAGGTTCAATAAAATCGCTGTAACATCAAGATGAAAAGGGGGTTAAACAACATAGAACTGAAGCCGATTTTCTCCAAAAAACGTGGTCAAAAAGCGATGGTATGAGGAGGAAACAGAAACAAAAAGAGACGAGGGATGTTTTAGGGGGAGGAAGATGTATGCAGGGACGAGGGCACGTTGTATTGCAGTTTGTACGAGATGTATGAAGAGCAAGAGCCAGGGGTAGCACAGGGCGCAGCGGAGATAGGTGCAGCGCAGCACGGAGATGAAATAGGAGATTTCCGCTGCTTCAGCTGCGTGTGCCGAAACGTGGAGCAGCTGCTGGAGGCGTACCCTCCCGACAAAAGTGCACGAAAAGCGGTGATGGCGGACGTGGCACGGCTCTACGCCGAGGGGGGCGTGGATATGGCGCATGCGGACTTCCAGCGGAGCGCCTATGGGATAGTAGCGAAGCACTTCCCCCGCATACTGCCGTTCTGGGAGCATAAGCGGGCAATGAACGACCGAGCGCTGGAGGCATACTCCTTGCTGAAGTCGCACCGCCCCCCGTCCGTGAGTGCCTTTAAGTATGGGCTACGAACGGCACTGGCGGGGGCTGGCATCGATTTCGAACGGAGCTCCGTGGCGGAGATTCTGCATGGGGTAGATAGCTTGGCGACCGCAAAGCTGGCGATAGACCATAGCGAGCTGCTGCAGAAGAAGCTCGGCGAGGCGAAGGTAGTACTCTACCTTGCGAATCGGGCGGGCGAGATCGTGTTCGATCGGTTCTTCATAAAGTCGTTGAGCGGCGTAGAGGTGGGCTACGTAGTGAATTGCCCCTACGCGGGCTACGCGGCATCGGGGCAAGATGCCGATTACGTGGATATGCGCAGCGTGGCGAAGGTGGTGGCGAATGGGTGCGAGGCACCGTCATCAATACCGGTCCGTCTCTCCGCGCGTGCGTGGGAATCATTCTTAAAGGCCGATGTGATTGTGGCGAAGGGCGCAATGAATTTGGCATCATTCTACACGCTGCATGACCCCCGACTCTTTGTGCTGATGCGGGTGCCGTGCCAAGCGATAGGGAGTGTGCTAGGTTGCGCCGCGGGGGAGTACGTGGTGGTGAACCCCGAGGCGCGACGGCAGGAGTTGTCTCGCACGGTAACTCCACGCAATGCGTAGATTTTTGTTACCTTTGCGCAATCGGAATAGCGTAAGACTGCTCCGCGGGCGGCGATGTGCACCACGGGGGCTTAGGCAACCAAAAAGAAGGGTTATTATATGTCATTTGCATCGGATAAGATACTATGTGACGGATTGACGTTTGATGACGTTTTGCTTGTACCAGCGTACTCGGAAGTGCTCCCGAGGGAAGTGGAAGTGCAGTCGCATTTCACGCGCCACATAATGCTTGAGCAACCGATAGTGAGCGCCGCGATGGATACGGTAACGGAGAGCGCGATGGCGATTGCCATGGCGCGGGCGGGCGGCATCGGGGTTATACATAAAAGCATGTCGATAGCGGAGCAAGCGGAGATGGTGCGCGCCGTGAAACGGGCAGAAAACGGCATGATATACGACCCCGTAACAATAGGTCCCAACGAGACGGTAGGCGATGCGCTCCGCCTAATGGAGCGGTTCCATATAGGTGGAATTCCCGTGGTAGATGGAGAAAACACGCTGATAGGGATCGTAACCAATCGGGATTTACGCTTCCAGAACAAGATGAAGCGGCCGATCCACGAGGTGATGACGAGCGAGAACTTGGTGACAACGTCAATAAAGTCTAGCCTCACGGACGCGGTGAAGATTCTAGAAGAACACAAGATAGAGAAGCTGCCCGTGGTGGACAAGGAGGGAAAGCTACAAGGGCTGTTGACGTACCGCGACATAGCGAAACTCCGTATCAACCCATTGGCGAGCAAGGATAAGAAAGGGCGTTTGCTGGTAGCGGCTGGCGTTGGGGTGACGAACGATACGCTGGAGCGCGCCGAGGCGTTAATAGAGGCTGAAGTAGACGTGATCGTGATAGACACGGCGCATGGGCACAGCCGGGGCGTGGTGGAGAAGCTGCGGGAGGTGCGTAAGGCGTTCCCAGGCATTGACATTGTGGTAGGGAACGTGGCGACGGGCGATGGCGCCGCGATGCTAGTAGATGCGGGAGCCGACGCGGTGAAGGTAGGAATAGGACCAGGGTCAATATGCACAACGCGTATCATTGCCGGTGTGGGCGTACCCCAGATTCAGGCGATATACGATGTGGCGCAGCGGCTGAAAGGGAGCGGGGTACCGGTGATAGCCGATGGGGGTATACGCTACTCAGGCGACATAGTGAAGGCCATTGCGGCGGGGGCGGATTGCATAATGGCGGGATCTCTGCTGGCGGGGTCTGAGGAGTCACCCGGCGAGACGATACTCTACAACGGCCGCCGCTACAAGTCGTACCGCGGGATGGGATCCTTAGAGGCGATGCAGCATGGGTCGAAGGACCGCTACTTTCAGGACAAGGAAGAGAACGTGAAGAAGCTCGTGCCGGAGGGCATCGCAGCCCGCGTACCGTACGCCGGGACGCTGGCCGAGGTGGTTTACCAGCTAATGGGCGGCCTGCGCGCTGGGATGGGCTACTGCGGGGCTCGCACTATAGAAGACTTGAAGCAGGCGAAGTTTGTACGGATAACGAATGCGGGAATGCTAGAGAGCCATCCGCACGACGTGACCATTACGAGCGAGGCGCCGAACTATTCACGGCAGGGTTAAGCAAAAAGAAACTAAATAATAGGCGTTGTGGCAAACGGAGGTAAACTGCTGCTGTGCAGCGTTGCAGCGCTGCTTTTGACTGGGTGGCTAGCGCAAGCCCAGGATGCGAATCAACCGTTGCTAGTGGTAGGTAGCGACACCACAACGGCGGGAGAGTTTCTCTACTCGTACCGAAAAAACTACGAGGCAAGGATAGGCGGCGATTCGCTATCGCTACGTGCTTTTTTGGAGTCGTACGTGGTGTACAGACTAAAGGTGGCAGATGGGGAACGAATGCAGCTTGACACCATGCGCCAATACAGAGAGGAGTACATGCGGTATCGCAACTCCCAGCTAGCCGCGCTGATACTAGACAGTGCGACCGTTGAGGAGGGCTACCGCGCCGCCTACGCACGCATGCAGCGGGAGGTGGACGCATCGCACATCCTGGTGGCGGTGACACCGGAGCGTGACGATAAAGCTGCCCTGGACAAGGCGCAGGAGCTTCGCAAGAAGCTAATGGCTGGAGAGGATTTTGCTTCGCTGGCTCGCCGGGAGAGCGATGACCCCACGGCCAAGCAGAACGGAGGGCGATTGGGCTACTTCTCGGCGTTCACTATGGTGGCGCCCTTCGAGGTGGCAGCGTTCTCCACAGCTGTGGGGGAAGTGTCGGAGCCAGTGCGTTCGCAGTTTGGCTACCATCTCATTAAGGTGCATGCGGCGCGCCCATCAAGAGGGCGGATGCAGGTGGGACACGTGCTGGTGCGCATGCCTGGCGGCGTGACGTTAGCACAGCGGGATTCGGTCAAAGCGACTATTGACAGAGCCTATGCAGAGGCGAAGGCGGGCACACCTTTCGATACGATAATGCGCCGATATAGCCCATCGCTTTATGCGTCAAGCGCAGGGGGGCGTTACCCCTGGGTGAGCGCAGGAACGGCACCAGCGTGGTTCTACGAGAAAGTTTTTTCGTTGGAGCACGATGGGGATGTGTCGGCACCGTTTGAGTCGCCACTGGGATGGCACATGGTGAAGCGAATCGCCCACGAAACGGTACCGCCGTATAAAGACGCACGGGAAGAGCTCCGTACGCTGATGCGCCGCTCGGGGCAATCGGTAGACGATGATGCAGCGTTTGTGAAAGCAGCACGTAGTTTGGTAAGGGCGCAAGTGCGTGATAGCGTGGTTGTAGCTTTTGAGCAATGGCTAGCAGGGTCAACGCCCGAAGAGTCGTTACCTCGGTCATTAGCAGCGCAGAGCTTAGGCGAGGTGAATGGGCAGCAACTGATGGTTGAAGAGTTCAACCATCGGGCTATAGCTCAGGGCATTGATTTTCGGGGCGCACAGCGCGGAGGCGTGCGGCAGCTGCTGGAACAGTACGTTGATCTGCTATCGGTAGAATGGGCTTCGCAGCGGGTGGCAGCGTCTGACAAGCGTTACGCGTACTTGATACAGGAGTTCCACGATGGTCTATTGCTATTTGACGTAAGCGATAAGAAGGTATGGGCCGCAGATTTGACGACCGAGGAGGCACTACAAGCGTACTACAATGCGCATAGGAAGGAGTTGCTTTTTGACACGTGCTACACGGTGGAAGAGTATAGCGCGTCGGACAGCAAGTTCTTGGAAGCTATGGCGAAGAAGTTTCGGGGGGAGGCGAAGCTGAGGCTCTCGAACAGGATTATGAAGAAGCAGGGCGTGGCGCGAAGGGAGATGCGATTGGGGAGCGACCATCCATTGATGTATGGTTATGAAGCGAAGGGGGAGGCGCAGGCTCGCCGTGTGGGACGTACGGAGTCCTGGAGGAAAAAATGTTTAGGACCAGTATCCCGGAATGGCGGAAGCAAGCTGTATCGAGTGGCGGAGGTTGCTACGAGCGTCCCGATGAACTACGAGGAGAGCAAACCGCAGATACGCATGCGCCTTCAGGATGACCGTGAGCGTGCGTGGGTGGAAGGGTTGCGCAAAGAGTTCCACGTGGAGGTGAAGGAGGATGCCTTGCAGTGGGTTGAAAAGCAATTGGAGAGGTAAAGAGATGCGAAAGTGGCGGGAGTTTTGGCCCTTTGCGATAGTTGCCCTGCTGTGCGTTTCGGGATGCGCGAGGCAGGAAGGGAAGGGAAGCGGCACTGTGGTGGCGACGGTTCGGGATGCAAAGCTCACAATAGACATGGTGCCGAAGTCTATTTTCTCGTACGGAGGGCAAGACTCATTAACTTTGCTCCGAGCCTACGCAGAACGATGGGCAGCGCAACAAGCGATGTATCAGTACGCAGTGAAGTCTTCGCCAGAGAAGCGAGAGGAGATAGAGCGTTTAGTGGAAGACTATCGACAGACGTTGACAATAGCTGATTACGAGAAGAAGATTGTTCGTAAACAGCTTGATACAGTGGTGCGCAAGCAAGACATAGCATCGTTTTATGAAGCCAATCCAACGCATTTCACGCTTCAACGTCCGCTGGTGCGCTGCCTATCCATGGCAGTGCCGCAGGGGAGCGCACAGCTGAAAGAGCTACGCGCCATATACGCATTGCGCGAGGATGACGTGGTGGATCGTGTAGAGCAGTTGACGTTTAAGGCTGGGATTAGGCCGTCAACGTACCCCGATAAGTGGCTAACTATAGAGGAGTTGGAAAGGATGCTGGGAGTAGAGATGGCGGGCAATGCGCTAGCACAACGTCCATCACGCTGGGAGCTTACGCAGGATAGCATGGTGTACCTTTTGTCGTTTCATGAGTGGAAGGAGTCTGGCACGATAGCCCCGCTGGAGTACGTGTCGAATGAGGTAAGGGCAGTCCTGCTCAATCAGCGAAGGAAGCGCTTGGTGGACTCGCTAGAGCACTCAATAGTGGAAGCGGGACGTGTGGAAGGGAATGTGAAGATATTTGCACAATAGGATAGAAAGAAATCAATGTTGCGGATAGAGAGAATAGGGATGGTGTTGCTATGCGCACTAGGAGCGTTTAGCGCACAAGGGCAGCAAATCGATGGGACGGTGGCGTTGGTCGGGACGCGCATGGTGCTACAGTCGGATGTGGAGATGGAGCTGATGCGTATGCGAATGCAGGGGATACCAGTGAATGCGAATAGCCGATGCGAAGTGCTTGAGTCACTGCTGCTGAAAAACGTACTGCTAGATCAAGCGGACTTGGATAGCGTAGTGGTAAAAGATAGCGAGGTGAGCGCGGAGGTTGATCGGCGGGTCCAATTCTTTTTGCAGCAGGTTGGGAGCGAAGAGGAGTTAGTGAAGCAGTATGGGAAGCCAATGCGGGCAATACGCTCGGAGCTGGCAACCATGCTCTCGGAGCAGCGCCGCACGGAGCAGGTGCGGAGTTCGGTGGTGGGAAATGTAAAGATTGCCCCTTCACAGGTGAAAAGTTTCTACGAACGCACGCCGCAGGATAGCCTACCGATGATGCCGGAGGCGTACGTATATCGTCAGTTGGTGATGACCCCAATATCGAGTGAGAATGCAACGTTTGACGTGAAGGAGCGACTGCTCAAATTACGTCAGCGAATACTGAATGGGGAACGCTTTTCAACGTTGGCAATGGCATACAGCGAGGATAGGGGCTCGGCAGCAAAGGGGGGCGAAATGGGCTACATGCCACGGGAGAGCTTTGTAAAGCCCTTTGCGGATGCGGCCTTTGCGTTGCAGGATGGGCAGGTGAGCCAAATCGTAGAGACGGAATATGGGTTTCACATAATCCAAATGATTGGGAAACGGGGAAAGACCGCAAATGTGCGCCATATACTGCTGAAGCCGCACTACACGTCTACGATGATACAGGCAACCATAGAGAAATTGGATAGCATTCGCACGGAGGTGCTAGCCGACTCGTTGACATTTGAACGTGCGTGCTACCGCTATTCTACCGATAAAGAGACGCGACTCAATGGCGGGATTGCCATAAATCCGATGCACGGAGGCATGAAGCTAGATAAGGAGTCGATGGTGCCATCCGATTACTACGAAGTGCGTGCCCTTGAGCCGAACGGTATTTCAAGACCCTTTGAGAGTCAAGATATTCGGGGGAACGTAGTGGTAAAACTTATACAGCTCGTAAGGCGGATTCCCATGCATCGTGCTACGATTGAAGAGGATTACGATGTGATACAGAATTTGGCAAAGAAGGAAAAGGAGAAGGATCTCTTTGAGAGTTGGCTTGCGAAGAAAGAGCAGTCTCTGTACGTGACGATTGACCCTAAATTCGCTGGATGCACCTTCCAACGAGGGTATTGGTCTCGCTGCATTCGTAAGGCTTCTCAGGGAGAGAAATAGCTGTAATATACCGAGCGAGAGGGAGAAGAAGGATGCGCATATTGACAGCGGCGAAGGTTACGTTGGCGTTGTGCGTTAGTTGCGTTGTGTCGCTAGCGCAGGAGTCGCCTTCGGATGGGAAGACGGAGCGCCGCGTGGAGATACGTCGTGCGCTGGCAATGAAGCCGCTCAAAGTGGGGGGGGTGACTGTTACACGTCTGATTGACTCGGTAATACTAGAGCATGAGGGGGTGCTGCTGTACTGCGATAGTGCATACGTGTACCAGGAGAACAATTCATTCGATGCGTATGGGCACGTACGTATTGAGGGTGAAAGTAGTCTTATAGAGGGGACGGCACTATACTACGAAGGGTCTACCAAGAATGGTCGGATTGTGGGGAGCCCTGCGTTGATGGTTGATGAAGAGAGCGGAACAAAAATGTGGACAGACTTCCTGTTCTTCAATTCAGAGTACAACACGGCGCATTACGTTACGGGGGGACGTGTAGAGTCGCCCGACTATCGAGTGACGAGTCGTCATGGATACTACGCTTCCACCCCTAGTAGAACCACGTTTGCCGGAGAAGTGGTGATTCGGGGAGAGGATGTGAACTTGGTGAGCGACTCCGTGGAACTGTACCGAAAAAGCGGGGAGTTAAATTTCTTCAATCGCACTCGAATACATCAAGACTCAACCTTTTTGTACGGAGATAGCGGGGTTTACGAACGCGACACGAAGCGATTGCAAGTGCAGTCTAACGTATCGTACCGAAGGGGAGAAAACACGATTTTTTCCGATTATCTAGAGTTTGATCAACAGACAAGCCATGCGTTGGCGCATGGACGCACTGTTGTGATAGACTCTACCGGTGACACCCGACTCTATTGCCAATATCTAGAGCTTTGGCAGGAGGACGGTAAGATTTTGGCGACACAGTCTCCTATGGCTTACAGCGTAGATAGCACCTCAACACCAGCCGATACGCTCTATTTGCGGGCTGATACTCTTTTCGCATGGCGCGACACTGTGCTTCGCACCGACACCCTAAGGGGGGAGCAAATAGTAGACACCATAGGCTATGGACGTGCGCTGCACGCTGTACGTGCGTATAGCCATGGGCAGCAAGCCGTGGCGGACTCCATGTACTACAATGGGAGGGACAGCACTGTCACCATGTACCGCGCTCCCGATTCTTACCTATGGATGAACGACGTGCAGACGTACGCGAAGTCAATAGTAGGATTTGTTGGAGAGAATCGTTTGGATAGTGCTAGGTTTACTGGTGATGTATTTGTAGCCCAGCAGGATGGGGAGACAACGTATAATCAAATCAATGGGCAAAGAGTCAGTGCGATTCTTGATTCAACAGGAATACGCTTCGTTCGTATACGGGAAGATGGAAAGGTAATATTTTTCATGCGTGACGAAGGGAAACTGATTGGGGTAAACAAGGTGTCAGCCCCTGGCTTTAACGTGTGGATGGAGAACAATGCGATACAGAATGTATCCTTCTATACGAGCCCAAAATCTGATGTGATACCGTATAAAGATGCGCAGATGGAGGACAAGGTGCTGCCCGGTTTTGCATGGAATGATAGCCTCCGCCCGAAGAGCAAGGAGGAAATCATTCCGAGGTGGATAGGCGATTTGACCTTCTACGCGGAGCGGCGTGCAGCCATCAAGAGCTGGGAAGCACTTGACAGCGCAATTTTTGCCATCCCATGGGAATCGGGGACATCTAAGATTCCCGACCTACCAAAGTTTCCCGACCAGAAGGAGAAGAAGAGAGAAGAGTCCTCGCCTTCAGTTGAGTGAAGCGGAAGAAAGCCGGGCGCTAAGCCAATGGCTGCCTACTCCTTTGGGTAGATGAGACGTTCGGGCGAAGGATTGGTAAGCACCTCAGTAAGGTATTTTTGGGCTTCCTGCCTAGCTAGCGGGAGGTTGTGCAGCTGGTAGCAACCGCAGTCGTGGGCAGTAGCCCCAGGGATTTCACCCTCAAAGCTTATAACAAACCGAAAGGCACTACGCAGGAGAGGCAAAATGTCGGAGGGTTGCCAATCCCCCTCCACGATAAGATAGCTCCCCGTGAGGCATCCCATAGGGCCCCAGTATACAATCCTCTTGCCCCAATCGGAATCATTGCGTAGGTAGGTGGCGATGAGATGTTCTAGGGTGTGCATTGCCCCTTGATCCATGACAGGTTCACGGTTTGGAGCCTTCATGCGCACATCGAAGGTGGTGATTGTAGTTTGTCCAAACGTATCCTGACGCGATATGTACACCCCCCTATGCAGGAGAAGATGGTTGATTTGAAAGCTAGGAATCTTTTTCATTTTTAGTTCAGATGCTCTTTACTATATTCATAATGCGGATGAACGACTCGTCTGGCTTGTAGTTCCAAAATTGTTGGTATTGCGCAGCAGGGGAGAGTTCAGGCTTACACGGCGTGTCACTGATAACTCGCAGGGCAGCAAAAGGGTAATCTTCAATCCAACAGGTCTGCGCCACGGCAGCAGACTCCATATCGGTGGCGATGGCACCGCAGAAGCGGTCGTTAAGTCGCTGGAGTACCTCTGGTGTAGGAATAAAGAATTCCCCGCTCACAAATAGGCCGTTCATCTTTACCTCTCCGCAGTCTGTGAACTTTTCACATAGCTTGGGGGAGCTAGAGAAACGTGAAGGGCAACCCTGCACCTGTCCAAAGTCGTTGCCCTCTCCGCACCATACGTCGTGGTAAACCACCTCGTCGGCACAAACGATATCGCCTACGTTAAGAGCCTTGTCGATGGCCCCGCTACAGCCGATGCTCAGTATACAGTCAGGACGAGCGTGGTAGATAAGCATAGTAGTACCCAACGCAGCGTGTACTTTCCCGATACCGGCGCGGACGGCTATAACGTTGTGGTTACCAAAATTTCCCCAAGCAAAAGTAAAGTGTCCATCAACACGAAAGTCACTATTTTCCAAGGAATTAACGATAGGGTTAAATTCCTTTTCCATTGCAACAACAATACCGATTTTCATGGTCACTTTGCTTTAACGTTGAATAATATTTACGCTACCATTTGATAATGCGCAACGTTTGTACTTCTTTCTCATTCTCAACACAAAGAATATACACACCAGGCACGAGATTGTTTACATTCAGTAGAACCATTGCAGCATTGCCAACGACACCATTGGCAACGGCAGTACCCCGCACGTTGTACAGCGCGTAGCGAAGCGTAGTAGAATACTGGACAGGGGTAATGGACAGAGTACTTCGTGTAGGGTTAGGGGCAACCTGTACAAGCGTTTTAAACTGTTTTCCATGAGAGAAACCAGTCTTTTTTTCATTTGTCTCGTGCTGTAGTACGGTGATAGAGAGATCTTTTAATGCTCTGTTTTCGCACGGCAGCGCAGTAGCCGCATTGCCCATGGCTATGCGTAGGATAGTTTGCGCAGCAGAAGATGCGCTTGCAATGGCAACGTGACTACCGCCCGGAAGAGTAAGCGTACTCTCGCCCTGCGTAATCACGAACTGCTGCTGTTTCCCATTAAAATCGAAGAGCGTGACGTTCAGTTGAAAATCAGAAGACCCCAATATAAACGTCCATTCAACGGTTTGAGGCACAATGGTCACATGTTGCCACTTAGGATGCGTACGAAACGCATCGTAGGATTCGTTAGGGACCCTGAAAACGTAACGAGGATCTGCACCCCTCGTTTGTTGCAAAATAGCTGGATCGAGGACGAGCGAGTCAGGGTTAGTCTGTAGAATGTCGATAACCTCAAGCTGGTCAGTACCGGCAAAAGCCTGCGCACCGATATAGCGTACAGCTGTACCAATGATAACGGTTCGTAAATTATTACATCCAAAGAATGCGCGGCTTTCAAATGCCGTAGTGATGCATGGATTGTAGGCAAAGGCCTCGGCGGCGATAGTGGCAACGCTGACAAGGGGCTGAAAATGGTCAAAATCTATAGTGTCAAGCTTCGCATTTCCAGCATAGCGTAGCGTCGTACTATCATTTTCAACAATGAGCGAGTCTGACTTGTTGTGCGTCACTTTGTCAAAAAGTGCAGATACAGTGATGTTGCCTGTAACAACAATTATCGTTTGGCGTGGTGGTACGATAGTTCCATTGATGGAGAGGCTCTTAAGCGCATAGCCTTGCCCTGCCTCCGGGAGGATGGTAATAGAGTCTCCGAAGGAAAGTTTGGTCGAGGCTTTAATCTCTTTCAGTTGCTGGTTGTAAGCTATAACGGTGCCGGCCTTCTTCCTTGATGGGAGCGTGATGTGGTAAAACACCCGAGAAAGTTTGGGGTGCACCGTGAGGTTGGCTTTTACGCTGCATTCCTTGTACGCTCCCTGAAAACTTTCCTTATCAAAACCATCCCAAACGAACTCCATGCTTTCCACAACCCAACCATGCATGGCGTTGAGCGCTATCGTGATGGGTTGATCGGGAAGAACGCCCCAAAGACCATCATCCTCAGCGTCACGCGCAACCTGCATAGGCGAAGAGACTGTGACATCAAATCGATCATCGGGTTCTACGTAGACGGTAAAGTTAATGGGTTCAGCCAATAGGTCTATGGTAATGGTATCCGTTTCAGCCTTTAGGGTCATTGACTCTTTTTCGTAGAATACACCGTTGATGACAAAACTTTTGAAGGAAAAGTAACGCTTGTTAATATTGGCGTTAATTAGGAGCGTTTCGCCCCATGGAATGCGAGTATTCGGCTCCACAGGAGAGCCAGAAGGGAGCTGCAGCGTAATGTTCCCATAGATGTCGGGGTCTGGGATATTGACGAAGCACGTTTTGGCCTCAGTGGATGCAGAGAGCGTTATAGGCCTCATAACGGTGAGCGTAGTGTCAGCGCTGCGAAAAGGCGAACCATTGACGTAGGCATGACGAATTTTATGCCCAGGCTGAGGCTTGGGGATAAACGTGTAGTGCTGATTTTCTGCAATAGAGTCAAAGGATATCTCTCCCTTAGCATTCGCGTAGGAAGGTACGGGGACTCCTGCAGAGTCAAGCACTGTCCAAGGGGGTTCATTCTGATTATCGAAGGAGATGTTATGGAGGATGGGCTTAAAAAATGCAACGATGTTGAGCGGTGAACGCATGGGCTTAATGTAAGGGTTTTGCATGACGGACTGGCCATTAACAGTAAACCGAGCGAAACGGTAGTGCTGCGCCGGGAAGGCTTTTAGCACAATCTTAGTATGTCGTGTTACAAGAGAGCCAGAATCAAGCATAGCACTATCAGCCGCTGTCAGTATCCGCATGGAGCCATGCAAGAACGAAGAGAAGCGAACGGGGTATTGAACGCGGTGGCATTTAGGAGCGAACGCAAGGTCTTGGGTGGCAAGGAGCGTATCGCGGTAATCAAAGGAGCTGCCATCGGGGAGCATACAGATACTATCAAAATCAAAGATAGGCAAAGGGGTAAAATCAACCTTAAATGGGGCAAGGGCTGGGAGTTCAATGGAGTCAGCTACGACCTTATTCCACTGCGCAGCGTGTATGCTCTCCTTCCACAAGACACGCATAGAGGCCTCTTTTGCCTTCTTGTTCAACAGCTTTACAACAGATGGAATGTCTTTAAGCGGTGCGCCAAGTTTATCTCTAACGTCCTTCCAAATGGCCTGCTTTTCTTTTGGAGCTACCAAAATGAGGTTGGAGGGTACAGGGTCTGGGAAGAATGCATCCCGAATGGCGTTTTCGGGGAAGGGTTGGTCGTTGAGAAGACGAATAATTTGAAGCTGCGAACACCCTGCGAGAGAAGATTTTTCAAGAGTAAGGTTGTGATCAATGGTGAGTTCTCGCAGATTGCCAATGTTACTCACGGCACGCGGGCCAATCTGCGTTAGCTGCGCTGGGAAGGCATAGAAGCCTGATGTGGGTGGAGTATTAAGATAATTGGCACCGCAACGGGTAACCGATGGGACACGGAGGTGAGTAATGTCTTTGTCATCAGGAAGGTTCTTCCACCATTTGAGCGTTTTTTTATCGCTGGAGAGAATATAGTCATAGCCTTCGACGTACTCATCAACGTTAGCATATTTAGGGGCGATTATCACCCTGCCAATGCCAAGACACAATTCGCTGGAAGTACGGATTGTGTCTTTTGGTGCTAAGTTGTCTTTTAAGAGCGTAAAGCCAAGAAAACGCTGGTCAGCGTTTGGCAGAGGTTCAAGTTTGTAGTACTCAAACTTTCTAGAGGAGAGGGTAGTGTCTTTGGTGACGGTGCGCATAATTGGGGCGGCCAAATCCCAATTTCTAGACGTATACGGAGAGGTCTCAATCGCACTGTTTATTGTTAGTTTAAGGCGATGGGACTTGGTATAGACATCAATGCGCAGGCGGGAGGATATTGGGATTCCCCTCCATTCAATTTGCGTTTTTAGAGCCCAAGGGGAATAGTGTAGCCCTGCCGCCTCCTCGCTGGGGCTTACAGCGAAGGGTACTTGAAATTCGTAGTCTTGATCAGTTGAATCAACAAGAGGGGCAAAACGTAGATTTTCAGGAGGTAACATACAGGAGCGTAGGGCGAAATAGATACATTTTTGTCCATCGTCAATTACACTTAACCCCCGCTTCGCCGTTTTAATAGGACTCTCTCTCTTTATTTGCGTTGGGCTGATGGAGATAATGCTTGGTGAAATAACTAGGAATAGCGTGCTGTAGACGGCTCCGATTGCGTATGGGGCGATGTGCTTAACACGTCCTGGAAGATAAAAGCAGTGGAATGATGCCGATTTTTCTATTTTCCCCGTAAATAGGAGGGTAGAGCCATCGGCCGAGTAGTGTACACCATCTTGCTGCGTGGCCCAGGAAGGGAAAGTAAAAAAATCAAGGAGTATGGGGTGCTTCCCCGTGAGGTGCTTTGCTATTAGTCGGTAATCCTTGTAGTCACCCAATGCGCTAGCACTGACTTTTAAAAACCTTAGATTGCTCATGGCGCGCAGGTCGGAGGGCATCACGAGGTCTCTCGCGAACTCAGGAATAGCAATACTATCAATGCTCCCGATGTTCAAAGCCTTTAGCGGCGTTGAATTGACAACGGTATACTCCTGACGGTTGACCGTGACGTGACGATTGAGGTGGTAGACTTTGCCGTAGTCCTTATCAAAACCAATAATTGTCAACTGCCCCTCATCTACCTTTTTATAGGTAATCCCATCAACCGTTATGATATCGCCATTAGCGCGTGCATAGGAAAGGGAAAATAACGTATAAATAATGATGAGCAGAGGGAGGAGGCGTGCAGTAAATGGCTTCATGTCTATAAAAATTACCCCCATTCGCATGGTATTGAATTCCAGCCAAAGGTAGGAAAAAGAATGGAAGTTTTTGCTTTCGTTTTTGCTCTGAGGATGGTCCGAGCATGGGGAGACTTTGGTGCAATTGATTGACAATCAGTATTGACGACTGATTGTCAATCGGTTGCATAGATCAACGCGGTAGCTACACAGTTTTACATCCGCTGCAAAGCATGTCATTTTTTCTTGCGAACGTAGAAAGTGAGAATAAAGAGGAGTACAGAGACGATATAGGCAAGAGACTGAGAAAAACGTGGACTGCAGAGTGCTGCTAGCCGTCTTTGAGGCATATTGCCAGTCAGCTGTACTTACGAATGAGTTTACAAATACTTGAACGAACTGCAAGCGCACCGCCGAGGCGGTGGAAAAACGCCAGGCATTCGCAACCCGCAGGGCTGCAAGCCCTTACGTTTGCGATGCCCAATAGTGACCCGGCTGGGGAAGCCCATGCACAGCACTGCAACCGCAAGCCATTCATAGTCTTCGCACGCTTTTGCGCCCCCAATATCACCCTCTACGCTGTGCAAAGGTAGCAAAGGTTTCTAAAAAACAAACATTTCGCGGTGCTAATACGTGAAGGGGCTGGAGAAATTTTGGAGCATAAAAAAGCGGCTTAGCGCATGGGGACGCTAAGCCGCTTTGAAGAGATGCTGAAATTAGCCTCGTTGGGCTCGTGCTAGAATCTCTTCCTGCTTCTTGTTAAACTCTTTCATTTTCTCGACGCGGAATGCCCAAAAATTCCTGTAATGCACGCAAATTGCATCAGCCACCGTGCTGTTTTGCGCAGCTAAATCAAAATAGTTCAGGATCAACTCATCACCTGCCTTCAGCTGCGGCGTATATTCAACCGGGACTATTTCGGCTACCACAGCAAGAATCTCCTTATTCATCTTATATTTTTTCAAGCTCACCTCCTCTATTCCGAAGAGAGTTCGCTGGATAAACTTGGGCTTCTGGTCTAGCTCCTCCTCCAGCTTCTTTATCTCTTTCTCCCGCGCGAGGATTTCTTGCACCAGGGCATCGTTCTCCTTGAGACACCTAGCCACGTAATCTGCAGCGCTACCGTTTTTCTGCGCCTCCTCGTTGGTGGCGTAGTATTGGAGCGTATCGTTTATCATGGCGTTCAGCTCCGCCTGTTTCGCCTTATGCTCCGCAGCAAGCTTATTCAAAAGGCTTGCAACCCCTGGGTTCACCGAAGAGGTGTACGTTTCCGCTGCGCCGAAACGCAGCGGCTCTAAAGGATTCGCACCGTTCTCCTCCCACCGCTGCACCGGCTTTTTTATGTAGCGTAAAAAGACCTCCTTGCGGTTGTGCCGACTCTTCCCGCCGTTGTACAATAGGTAATCGAAAAGCTGGTCTTCCTGCGCGCTGGTAAGCTTTGGGTGCTCCATCATGGCTTTTCCCACCCATTGCGCTATTGACTCAACATCCCTCCTATTGTCACCCTGCTCTAGGTTTTTGTTGGAAAGCAAGATGCCCATGGTCTTCCCATGCGAGGTGAGGTATGAGAGCTCCTCCACGAGCCGCGCGTTGCGTCCCTCCAGCTGCTTTAGCCGTTTCGCTATCTCATTCTTGGACAATCCGCTCTCCCGCAGCTCCCTAAAGTACTGCGCCCGCTCTATGGGCTGCTCCGTGTCCGCCCACGAATTGCTATTGCGGGCGAATTCTATTGCCGCCCGCTCATCCCCCTCTAAAATCTTCGCGGGGATGGTATCAAACCCCGCCCTGCCGCTCTCGGAGAGGTGCTTGAAAGCCGCAAAGCGACTGTGCCCCGCCAGCACGTACAATTGACCATCCTTGGGATCCCGCCAAAGCGTTATGGCATCCAGCTTGCCAAAATCAAATTTGCCCTCCTCCGCATCGCTAACGATGCTATTGAACGTTTTTTTTGAGAAGGCATCCACACGGTTCTGAAACCGCTTCGTATCGGTTCGGATGGTGCTAATGGGTACATTCTGAAAGTTCCATCTACCCTGCGGAATCTCCGCCCCAAGCACTATCCTCGCCAAGGCTAGCCCCCGCTGCAATCGTTCTTGCTCCTTTGCCATACCGCACACTTTTATTTATGCAATGATAGCAAAATTTTTGCTTGTATCGCCGTAGCGGTTTTTCTCAAGCGAGGCGGAAAGGTTCTCGCAGCGGCAGGTTATATCGGCGTCATGCGTAATCTCCAACGATCCTCGCGCCTTCCCATCCTTAGTCTCTTGGTTAATCGCCACGAACGTTGTGTTGGGTGCGCTACGATACATCTCACGGAGCGACTCGGCCGTTAGCCCCATGGAGATTACGGAGTCAATGAAAACGGCATCATAATCCGCGAAGCTATCGGGCAGCGTGCTTGCGAAGTAAAGGGTTTGGGCGTGCAGCCCCAGCCGGTCTATCTTTGATTTCAGCTTTTGCCCAATGCCCTCCTCCGAGGAAACGAATAGCACCCGCTTGCCGTTATGCGCCGCGAGGCTGTTGGCGAGCTGCAAGGCAAAAGTGGTTTTGCCAGAGCCCGGGCCCCCATGCACCATCATGCGGAATGGGAATTCGGGCGATCCGATAAATTCGGCAAATCTTGGCTCCAGCTTTACGGTTTGGAAATCCATGCGCTGGACATCCTTACCGCTGTACACCGTGCCATCAACCCCGCCGAGGCCGCTATGCGCGGCTTTTATCTTCGCCGTGGCTGGCACCATTTTCTCTAAATCTATGCCCTCCAATAGGTATTCAACCGCAGCAGATGCCTGTTCGTACGCTTTTACCAAATACCATTTTTCATCCTCCCCCTTCGTCTCTACTTTGCGTAGCCCGTCTATCCAGCTCCTTATGTACGCTAAAGAGTTCGCCCGTCTGTACGTGATATTAAGCGTGTCACAGAGTAGAATAGACCCAATCTCCGCCACAAGCTCCTCAAAAGCATACTTCTGACTTCCAAATACTGTTCCTACCTCCCTGTTCAGTCGTGAGGGATGCCCCGTGGAATGCGTCATTTCGTGGAACAGCGTACTGTAGTACGCACCGGATGAAATAAAGCGCCCCGTGTCATCTATTAGGCGAATGGTGTCAGACTTGGGATTGTACAAGCACTTATCGTTAGTTTCGTATATTATTTTGGGGAGCTTCCGATTCTTGGCCATCGCTTTGATTATGTTCTCGACATACCGAATCGTTTCAAGCGGCTCGAAACGTACCTTTGTGATTTCGGGCTGGGGTATACCCTGCACATCTGAAGCATTGATTAGCATGAGTACCCCTGCTTTTACATCGTGCTCGTTCGATGCGAAGCTCCGCTGCAATGGGTAGTAGTAAGTTACAAACACCACATCTTTCGACTTATACGTACCGCCATGGCTCTCCACGTAGTTTGGCGTTAGGAAGAAAGGACTCTTCCATTCCCGACGACGGGCGTACATTGAAAGTTTAAACTGCACGTCCAGCGAGTAGGGTTCCCATTGGCTATTGCAAAACCCAAAGGTGAACTTCTTATTATTCACCAAGAACTCAGGCTCTCGCCACGGTTTGATGTACTCGTTAGATGTAAGCGTCTTTTCTACTTGGTCTATGAGTTCGTTCCGAAACTCCTCATCTTGTATTGCAAGGGGTTTCACCCCATCCACGCCCAGCAGCCCGCAAAGGCCCTGCAGCTCGTACGGGTTTATCTCCAACCGCTTCTGCTCTCCGCTGGATAGGAAACGCTCCAAATTCTGTCTCGCTGCGCTTATCTCTTGGGAAAGCTCGCCATCAACCGCAGCGGCTTTGCGCATTCTTCGCAAAAGCCGTGCGGCCTTCGCACGGTCATCGGTATCGTTCAATCCAACGTAGGCGCGCAGCAGCGTAACGGTTTGGCTCTGCTTTTCGCTATTCACGCTCTTTTGCAGCGCGGCGAGGGTCTTTGCGTCAAACTCTACCGTGGCACTACCCCAGGCACCGTCTAGCATCCGTATGAGTGCACTCTGCATCTGTTCAATCAGCTCGGCGTTTCTATCGGTCTTGCGGATTTCTTTCCCCACAATCGCCCGCTGTAGACTACGCAGCAGCGTGCTAGCCTTGCTTCGGTTAAACGTCTTGCCATGCATAGCAAGAAACCTCCGCAGGAAGCGCACGGCAATGGATGGTGTACCGCCAGCCGAGGGTGCTGGTGCGGGTGCGGTTTCTGCACTCGGTTTGGGCGAATCCCCTTCCCATTCCGAGATAGAGACAGTTTCTTTTATCGCCGCCGTCCTTGAAGCTCTTGCTTTACGGTGGGGCGTACGCGCCTTGGATGGCTTTGACAGCCCTCCGATTTGAGCTAGCTGTTTCAAGAGGGCATTGTAACTGTCTACGCAATCCGCCTCCTCAATAGCGTCCCAGGTTAGCTTGCCGCCATTGGCTGCGGCAATTGGCTTCAACGAATACAAGTAGCGTTTTGCGGTATTTACCGCCTCCTTCGTAGTCTCACCATTACGGAGCATCCGGTTGAGCCTATCAACGCAGCTGTCCACGAATTCACTGTATTTACAATTCAAGGGATTTAGCCCATGACCCTTTGCCGTATCCATTCCATTCATCGTTTTACCGTTCTTCTGTTGCTCTTCTTGAAACGTTCAAGACCATCTCCTCATTAGTATCCTCACTGCCTTGCATGCACCCACCTACTCACCCGATAAATCGTGCGTTTCGCCCGCCGCTTCCGGTACACCCCGTCCCCCTCGCGGCTGCCCGCCCCGTTGGTGTTGCCCTCCACGGTGATGTAGAAGCCCCCCGCCTCTCCGTCAATAAAGCCCACGTGCGCGATGCGCCCCTTGCTAGGGAAGTAGATACCGAACACATCCCCCCGCTGCGGTACGTACCCCGCTTCGCCCCGCACGTACACGGTACGCTCCTTGGGAAACCATGCGGGAGCCCACGCCGTGCAGGCCGCATCGATGCTTGCCGCTCGGAAAGCCCACGACACGAACGCTGCGCACCATGGGTACCCCTTGCCCAGCCCCACGGCTCGCAGGTACTCCTCCACCCGCGCCCCATCGTTGCGCCCGGTGGCCTCCCGCACCCCTACCTCCGCCGAGTACACCCCCGCGAGGCGCGCTACAGCAGCACCATCGTCATCGCCACGAGCGGCAATAGGTAGAGCGCAAAGAGCGCCAAGAGCAAGCGCGCCCGCCGCCACGAAGAGCCTTTTTCCTCGCATCCTTTTTCCTCCTCCATTCCGTTGGGTAGTATCTCCTCCTCCATGCGGTCGTCCAGCCATTTGTAGATGCCGGGGAAGTCGAGCCGCAGGGTAACCCACGCCGCCCCCTTCAGCACGCAGAACGCCGCCACCGCGAAGACCACCGCGTGCAGCGTACCCACATCAAAGGCGCCCGCCGTGGGGTCTATCCATCTGAAAAACGCAGGGGACAGCGCGAAGAGCGCAACCCCTATCGGGATGGAAAACAGCTCGTTCCATTCCTTAACCCTCCGCAGAATTCTTCTACAGTCCAATGAGTGCCGTTTCATCTCTCCTCCTTAGTTTATCTATCGGGTTCTCCGTTATGGGCATGATTTCATCCTGGGGAGCCCTAGAATCTATTGGTTTTAATTGCCTCCGCTGGTCATCCCCGATGCTAATCTTCCCTGGCCGAATGGGCGGTTTCCTCCATTTAGACTCCCCGATATGCGCCTCGTGCGACCCGCCGCTTGGGATTGGCGGTATTTCAATGTCCCGTGGCGGCTCGGCATTTCCCCGAATGCTGGCCGATTGGTTCGTATCCATCCTCGGGGGCATCCCCTGCGGGGCAACCGTTAGCGCAGGGGTGGTTTGGGGTTGCCGCTTCTTTTTTAGCAAGAACCAAAGCAATCCGCCTATGGCCACCGCTGTGAGTATGCGTTTCGTGCTGCTGTTCTTCTCCTGTGCCATGACTACTATGTATGTTTTCGTGCGCTATCCTATCCCCTCAATCGGGCCCATTAGCGGAATGTCTACTATTTCTCTCGTGTCGTTAAAATTTCTTGGTTTCTTGCCCGGACGCAAGGAACCCCCATTATCATACGTGTTGTGGCCAGCGCCATTATGTCCAACCGGGTCCTCTGGTCGGTCGGGAGCAATGTCCCCCTTGTTTCCATCGCCATCGTGTCCACTCGGGACCTTTGGGAGGTCGAGAGCAATGTCCCCCTTGTTTCCGTATTTCTTAACAAACATTGCCTTCGCTTCCTCATTTTCCCTTCGCTTCTCTTCCTCTTCCTTCATCTTCTTTTCCTCTTTCTTCCGCTCCTCCTCCGGCAGCTCCTTAACGTACTGAGGCTTCACCTTTGCGATTTCTCTATCTGTCTCTTCTATTAACTCGCGGCACGCTTTAATCTGCTCATTAATCTGTTTTATCCTCTCATTGTACACACCGTCATTCTGAAGCTGTACGGAGTTGTTTTCTATTTTTCTCTTCGTAAGATAATATTCGGTAAGCATCTTAACCTGAGATTCTCGTGTGGAATTCAGCGAGTTGTACCTATTCCACGCCTTAGATTTTGAAGAATCAATGATTTCGTCTCCAATCACAGTCCCCTTCGGGGCCGTATCGGAGCGCTGCGGTAGCTTCACCCCAAGCATCGTGAGGATTTGAGTATCCGAGCTTGTCTGATCGTTCGGGTTTACTTTATCCCTGTAGTAATCCACGAGGGCAAGCTTCATATCCTCCTTCCTATTGGGGTCTGTTTCCATGTTTACACGCAGCACGAACGTCTGCAGCCCATTTTTATTTATATATTGCTCGTATTTGCCCGGGGGCATAGTGCTTACGCTCGGCGCTTCGGGGTGCGTTGAAAGCTCTTCAACCGCTGGTGTCGAAGCGGACGCCGCTGGCGCAACGCTTTGCGGCGCGCTGGGTGCCGTGCCAGGTCTTAACGCATGGATTGTGGGTCCGCCCGATGCGCGCTTCGCCCTGCGGAGCAATAGCAGCCCCGCGGCTATTAAACTGCCTCCTAGTAGTAAATCCATCTCCTATCCCCTAATTTTTACCCCATTGGTACGGGGCGTTTACGTCCTTTTGATTCTTGTTCCACTCCTCTAGGGTTGGTGGCCCAACCCTAGGCCCTGGCAGCGCGCTATTTGCTTTCCCCTGCCCCGTTTGGGGCGAGTATGGCACCGTTCGGTCTGTTAAAAGACCCGCGCCGCGCTGCCCTGCGGTTCGCACCGCCTCAAGGAGTAGGATAATCGCCACGCCCAGCAGCCCACCGCCTAGAATCGCATTCGTATTACTCTTCATGCCTTCACGCTATTTGTCGCAGGTCGGCCTGCATCCACTGCGCGCCGTACCTCGCCTTTGCCTCGTTAAGCTTTGCCGCCGCGATGGTGGGGGACCACCCGTAGTCAAAGTGTACCACGTCCGGCTTGCTAAAATCACCGCCCCAGCGCAGCCCATGCCTCCGCGCCAGTGCGGGTATGCCCGATTGCTCCCACGCCAGCCGCCCCGATTTGGAGTGGAGCTGCACGCCGTCCTTGGTGAAGTTGGCATCAATGGCCAGCCCGTAGACGTGCGGCGAAGTGCCGGCCGACACCGCGTTGGGGTTGCCGGATTGCTGCAGCTTTTGCTGCCGCGCCTGCGTGCGGTAGCCGCTCGTGATGATGGGTTTGTAGCCCAGCTGCGACTCCACATCGCTTAGGAACGCCACCATTCGCGCCTTCGCCATGGGGTGTAGCCCCTCCAGCTTTAGGTCGCTAAAGAGCTTGGCGATCCGCTTTCGCCCCGCGAAGAGCCCCCCCACGAGCAGCACCCCGCCCACCGAGAGCAGCGCAATGGCCCGCCTGTCAAGCCCTTTCTTCGTCTTTTGTACCCCGCTCTGTTTTCTCATATTGACTGCCCTAACCGTTGGTATATCCGCTCCACCCGCCGCATGTCGCCCCCCGAAAGCTCCTCACGCAGCCATCCGTTAAGGTCTAGCGCCTTCGAGAGGCCCGTCATCTTCCCCACCCACGAGCCGTTCGCGGAGGTCAAGCCGTACCACCGCGCCCCGAACGCCTTCTGCACCGCGAGGAGGTCGGAGCGGGAGCGCAGCGAATCAAGCACGGTGAAGATGGTCTCCGTATCCGTGCCGATCTGGTTCATCGCGGCGTAGAGCCGCTCGGCGTACAGCTTGGCGGTGGGTTCGTCAATGAATAGCGTTTTGTCGTACACCTCAATCTTGTCGTACGCCGCCTCCATCATGCGCTGCGGGTTGGACGCACGGCGCAGCCTACGCACCAAGAGGTAGCCGGCAACAACCGCCCCAAAGGGTACAACGTACGGTCCATACCGCCGCACCGCCGCCAGGCCTCCAAGCCAGTCTGTGCCCCGCCCGCCGCGCTTCGTGTCACTGTACGTCCTTGCCGCCATGGTTCTTCCCCTTTTAAATGTACTTCAAAAGCTGTTTGAACATCCCTTTTAGCTCCGCCTCGTCCCGCTCCACCCTGTCCACCAGCCGTGTGAGTTTCTCCTTGCCCGCGGTGTCTACAATCAGTTGCAGCACCCGCTGCGTCTTATCCGCGATGCTCTGTATCTCCGTGGGTACATTTACCGTTACTTTCTTCATTGCGCTACTCCTCTTTACTGTTTTCTTCCTCTTCCTCCGCGAAGCGTTCTGGACGCTCCGCCATGGAGGCGAGCACGTTCTGGTTCCCATCCCAAAGGGTTACCAGCCGGTACACCCGCTCCACGTTAGCCTCGCTCTGCATGTTGAGCCACGAGGCGATTTCCTCCACCTTGGGATTCACCGCCGCCTTGGGCGGTAGATTACGCTCGCCGCCATCGCTAAACATCTCCAGCATGTCCGTACCGAACAGCCCAGAGAAGCGCTGCGGGTTCTTGGTGGCAAAGCTCTTTACCACGCGACCCAGCGCTATGCTGCCGAGGTTCATGGCCAGCCCCATCGCCCCCGCGCCGGTGCGGGGGTCAAAACGTTTCAAATCATTCACCTGTTCGAGGAGTGCCTCCCGCTCGTCCTCCGCGCGGTCAAGCTCCTTCTGTAGGCGTGCTACCTCCTCCCGCGCGGTGGTTTCCCGCGCCACCGCCTCCTCGTAGCGTTCCTGCAAACGCTCATTCTCCATCTCGCGGCGCACGCTGTTGATACGGGTGTCCATGATGCCGTTGATGGCATCCACGCCCGATAGGCCCTGCCCCATGCCTAGCAGGGTGCCTAGGGCCTCAAAAACGGTGTTGCTATTCATTTGCTCCTGCCCCGTACCTTCCTCTTTTCCCTTTTTTCCCATGGCCGTTGGTAGTAGAATGCTGTCGCTATTCACCCGCAGCACGATATCGGGGGTCGCGTCGCCGCTCGCCCGCGTGGGGTCCATGCGCTTGGCGTTGCCCGACATGCCGCGGTAGAGCCGCACGAAGATGCGTCCCACCCTTGCATCGCGCGCGATGCGCTCCACATCGCTTTGGAAGTTGCCCGCCCCGCTGCGGCGCGTGCCGCTCTCGTTGCGCAGCGTGCGGCCGTTGGTGTACTCCACGTCCACCTCGTAGCCGTACTTCATGCCCTGCGTATCCCACTCGGTAAGCTTCGCCAGCTCCCCCTGGAATGCCTCCACGTCAATCATTTCTTGCCCTCCTCCTGTTTCATTTGCGCCGCGTAGGGGTGCAGCCGCACCGCGTTGCTTAGGCGTAGGCTTGTCATTGCCCCACCGGGGCAGAATACCCGCCGCCGCAGCACCACGAGGGTCTCCACCCCCGGCGCGAGTATCACCATCGCCCCCTCCGTGGCTAGTACCGTTTCTGCGTTCACGGCCAGCGTTCCAACCACCACATCGTTACCCAGCTGCCCATCAGCGGGTAGTTCGCACTCGGCGGAAACCGTCACGCCGTACCCCATGGAGCGCAGCCGCTGCGCCTCGTACGCAATGATTGTATCTTTAACGCTACCCATCGTAACGGAGTATTATGGCCAGCTCTAGCTCTGGCACCGAATTATCTGTCAGCGCGGCGGGGCAAATCGGCACCACCCGAAGCTCCGCGCCGTTGAGCTCATCCCCCGCCAGGGGTATGAATTCTCCTCCCATGCGGATACGGCTGGTTAGCGGGGTCACGGCGGGGATACCCTCGAACAGCGGTTGCCCATCGCCTACCGACACGCTCACCAGCGGCAGCGGGCTGTTCCATAGGCTTCCCCGCATCTCGCCCCGCACCACCGCCACGCATAGACCGTTTGGCCCATGCGCGCGCCGCGGAAGCGATACCCGCAGCGGGAGGTAGCCCCCCTTGCGTGTCGCTAGCGTTTCCCGTATCATCTCGTAGCGCACCATGGCTAGCTCTCCGTGGCGAAGTAGAGGTCAACGCTGGGTACATGCCCATTGCCCGAGATCTCCACATCGATTGAAATCCCATTCTCTGTCCCCTCTACGGTTTCAAAGGGCGTTTGCAGCATGGCATCCCGCATGGGGAGATACCCGCTGTGCAGCAGTAGCCCGAGCGAAAAGCCGCGCGGTAGTACCTCTACCCCGTTGTACTTCAGCCCGATGCGGGTATCCATTGCCTGGCTCGGGTCGCTATACGCATCGGGCATTACCGAGGTGAATGCCACATCCACCGCCTCATCCCGGATACCATCGCCAACCGCTACACGTTGCGACACCGCTTGCGGTAGCATTATCCCCACCGTCACGGTTTCCTCAAAGCGGGGCGGGAGAAGCACGAGGGAGTCCTCTAGGCTCTGCAGCAGCGAGGGACGCACCACGCCGAGCGGCACCTCCACGTAGCCAGCGCTGGTGCTGCCCACCCGCACCATGAGACGGTCAAGGATTGAATGGGCCTCCATGGCTTTGCGTAGCCGCCCCGCCTCGCCCATTGAATTCTCATCTTGCTGCAACTCCACCGCGATTCTTCCGTGCCGCGCGAAGTCTGCCGCTAGATTACTTCCCTTGAGGCTAGGGATATCCCAGTCCACCGCCACGGCCGTGGCCGCCCCCATCAGAGCCTCGCGCTGCAGGTCGGCGAAGTGCATTGGGCTTCCCTCGGCGAGTAGGTCGGACAGGGTCCGCCTTGCCACGTGGTAGCGGTACGGAATGCCTAGAAACTCAGTGGGCGTATCCTCGTAGCGGAAGATTGCCACGTACTCAATCTCTTTCCCCTGCGGTAGCGTGAGGGCTATCTCAATGCGGCTACCCGCACCCCAGCAGTTCAACGCTAGCCGGCGGTCGGGCATCCGATATTCGTTCGCGTAGAGTACCTGCGAGAGCCACCGCAGCGGGAAGGCATCGGGTAGCACCTCCGTGCCGTCAATGGAGATGCCAATCGTCCCCAGGCTGCCGAAGGCGGGGTACGCGGTCGCTTCGCTTAGCCCCCCGGCGTCGCGGCGGCACACCTGCACGTCCACCAGCGTGTACGCATCGAGCGGCGCCACCGTCCGGGTTACCCCTTTCCCCTTCAGAATCACTGTAAAGTACTTCAGCATGCCCTTTATCCTCCGCTACCTGTCCACCAGCTTTGCCACCTCTTGGCGCAGCGCCGAGAGCTTCTCCTCCATGCGCACCTGGTTCTTCTCCATCGTGTTAATGCGGTCGTTCATATCGTCTATAGCCCGCCCGAACTCCGAGAAGCTGTGGCTTACCCAATACCAAAAGAGCCCGAACAGCGCGAAGAATATGGCACCGAAGAGCCATCCGGTAAATTCTGGGAACGTTGCGATCTGCAGTATTGACATAGCGTAATTGTGTTTCTTGTTATAGCGAGCGGGGCGGTACGCCCTTGGGCCCACCGCCCCGCCGTGCCAACGTAGCGCGGGATGCGCGCCTTCCTACTTCTTGCGGATGATTACCCCATCAAACTCAAGGCGAACGCACAGCTTCGGGTCGCCCGCCACCGGGAATGTAATCGTGGGTACAATCTCCGTCTGCGGGATGATCATGAATGGGGCATCCAAACGGTAGTACCCGGGGTCGCGCGGGTCCGTGCTGGCGAACTTGCGCAGCGACATACCCTGTATCACGTCCGTGCTGCCGATCTTGATGTCGAGCTCCCCGTTAAGCTGGTTGCCCGCGAGCGGCTTGTAGTCGCACGCCTCCACCGTGTCCGCCACGCCCTGCAGCAAGCGCAGCCCCACCACCATGAAGAAGGTGTTCGCCTCCGTGCGCTGCCTATCGTAGTTGCACTTGCCCGGCACCTTCGTGTCGCTTGACACGCTGAGGTCTGACTTGATGTTCGGCCCCACCTGCCGGCTGGTGTATAGGGCGTGGTCCCGCCACATAATCATGCCGCTCTTCAACGCTTCCTGCAGCGGTAGCGGTAGAAGGTTAATCCTTGCCATCGCCTCGGCGTACGCCGTTAAATCCCTCGTGATTTCCATCGTTCCTTCGTTGTTTTATGGTTATTTACCGTGTCCATTGAAATTTCAAATCTTGCTGTACGCAGGTAGGTTCGCACCGTTCTCTAGTATGCCATTCCCTGCATCGGGGTGCTCCACGTAGATAACGTTAAGGTCGCCCACACCCTCGGCGGACTGCACGTCCCCGATGCCGGGTAGCGACCCATCGCCCCCCTGCTCCCCCTCGCCCTCGGTGAAGCCGCCCATAGGGGCCCCATCGTCAAGGCTGTTTATCGGGTTTCCATTCTCATCGCACACCACGCCGTTGTCGTTGATGAAAACGCCGCCCCCAAGCCCCGACACGGGCGGTTCGGGCAGATCCTCCAGGGTGTACCCCAGGCCAGCCGCCGCCTTCGCCCCGCCGTCCGTTACCGCCGCCTGCGGCGCCTTGGCAATCGGGGTAGCGGGTTTCTGCACCCCGCCGCCCAGCACGTTCACCCCAAGGCTGTTCAGCATCTGCACGCCCCCCATGGAGGCCATGCCGAAGCCCACCATGCGTAGCGGTTTCTGCTTCATGGTTGCACCCACCGCCAGCCCCGCCGCCGTGGTCAGCGCAGGGGCAATGGCATCCTTCGGCACGCCTTGCAGCGTACCCACGCCGCCCACGCTCGCTTTGAGTAGGCGGTTCACCTGCGCCCCGGCAATCATGCCCGCGGCGAACATCCCGGCGTCCTTCGCCTCCGCAAAGAATTGCTTCCTATTAATTTTCATAGCTCCAATTCCCTCCGTTCGTTTTACACCAATTTCACTTGCAGCGTGGGTTTCGTCCTGCGGCGGGTACTCGCGGTTCTACGCGTCCCGCTCCTGCGGGCTGGCGTTCGCTTGGTGGTTTTACGCCTCCGCGTCCCGCTCGCGCCCGATAGCCCCCGTACGCTCTTCGCCTTCCTGTTGCTCTTCATGAGGAAGTACGCCCCCGCCCCGAGCGCCGCGACCGCGGTGCCTAGCAACACCTGCTTCTTGTACTTCTGAAAGAACTCCGTGGCCTTCCCTGCCAGCCCCACATTCGCATTACCCAACCCCGGTAGGTAGTTCGTGTTATCGTCCATTTCTCTTTCCCTTTAGTTTTACGTGGTTTCCTCCTGTTTTTCTGCTACATGGCCAGCCTCGGCTGCATGCGGCCCGCCGTCAGGGCCCTTGATTCTCCTTTTTTCCTGTCCCCTTTCCGTTGCGCAATCGTCTGCATCGTCCGATTCCTTTGAAAGCTCTTGAACATGGCGAGGGCGGCCACGATGCCGAGCCCTATGATGGCACTCCTCGAGATGGAGGCGGTCTGCTTTACCACCTTCTCCCGCTCCTTGGCCGCCTCTTCCCGATTCTTTGCGGCCTCCGCGGCCGCTGCCTTGCGATTCTCTTGATTCTCCGCAAATACTTTATCCTGCTGCTCTTTTTGTATATCCTGCTCTCGGTGCACCTCGGCGGCTTGCTTATCAAACATTTCACTTTCGTGCTTCATGGCCCTCTTTGCTGTGACGAAAGCAAAAATGGATTTAATCAAATCCACAATGGCATTAAACAGCGCAACAACAGCATTAACGATCAAGGAAATCAAATCGCCGCCACCACCGCCGTTGAGCCCCTCCTTGCGCTTCACCTCCTCCTGCGCGCTGGCCATCAGCTGGTCCTCGTCCATCCGTTTCCCATCCGTTTCGCACTCCTGCCGAATGGCGGCCTCGGTGCGAATCTTTCCATCCCAGCGGCCGAACCCCGTGCGGATGTACTTCTTGAGCGACTCCTCGCTGCCCGCGTATTCGTTAACGTACTTGCCCCGAAGCTTATCGTACGCCTCCTTGGAATCCTGGTACTGTTTCCCCGTTACGCCGAGACGCTTCGACTCGGCCTCGCCCACCATGCCGTAGTACACCCCGGTAGCGATGCCGTTCTTCCCCTTCCGCACCTGGTTCATGATGGCGGTACGACCGATGAGGTTTTTCGGGTTGAGATACCGTGCGAACTTCTTGAACACATCCGCCACCTTCTGCGCGAAGGCCTTGACCAGCTCCCACGCCTTCTCCGCCACCTTCACTATCTTATCGCCCACCTTCTTGCAGAAGCCCTTGAACTTATCCCATATGTAGAGCACCCCGTTCTTCACGAAGGTGAACGCCTTCCCCAGGGCCGCACCGATCTTGTCAAAGGTGCCCTGCATGTAGGTCTTGAAGTCCGTGAGCTTCTCCTTCGTCCACGAAACCACCTGCTTCGCCTTCTCAATCGTCCACGCCACGGCCTTCTTTACGGCGGTCACCACCTTCTTTATCACCTTCCCCAGCCAGCTGAACGCCTTTTTGAAAACAGCCTTCACGCCATTCCATAAACGTTTAAAAAAATCGCCAATCCTACCATCCAGCCCGTACGTGCCGAGGTAGAACGGTGCGCCCGCACCGCCCAGCGTGCCGTCCACGCCGCGGAGGTGCTGCACCTCCATGTAGGGGACATCCATAACCCGCTCGAAGCCCGCCACGCCGAATTCCCCCAGGTCTACCATGTACTCCGCCGCCCCGTTCTCCACGATGCCGAAGGAGGCGGTGGCGAGCATCGACATATCGGCGCTGATTTCCTTATCTACGTACGCATCGGCATCCTCCTCCGGCTCGCCGTACAGACTTCCAAGCCCCCTGTCGCGGGCTCGCTTCGCGTCCTTGAGCATCATCTTGAACTTGCCGGGCCGCACGAGGTTGCCGCCCGCCATGTAGGGGGTCACCGCCCGCTGCTTGATGGTGCCCATGCTGCCGTCCAGCGGGAAGAACTTCCCCTCGCTCGCCAGCTGCACCTCCCGCGCCCGGATGACCTTTGATGCCCCCTCGATATTGTCCCAATGCTTGACGGCGTAGTCGCAGAACTGCACCATCTGCCCATCGGCGCAGAACTGCCCTAGGTAGCCCCCGCCGCCGTGCTGCTTGAGGTAGCTACTCGTCTCCGCCGTGAATCGCTTCGCGCCTTCGCCCAGCGTCTCAAGCCACCCCGCGAACTGCCGCTCGGGCTCCCCCAGGCTATCGCCCACGCCGTTGAGGGTCGGGGTGAAGCCCGCGAGCGGGCGGCCGTCGCATACCCCCATCAGGTTATTGTAGGCTGTATCTAGCGCATCCACTGCCATTGCTCCGTCCTCCTCTGGGGTTACTGACGCATGAGCTGCGCCATCATCATCTTATCGCTTTGGCTCGATCGCACCAGGAGCATCACGGCCACCAGCGCCGCCACTCCAAGCCCGCCGAATAGGAGCCACTTCTTCATCGTCCCGCTGCCCTGCCCAGCCGCGCCCTGCATCTGCATCTGCGCTTGGCGCCACGCCGCCTCGGCGGCCTGCTCCTTCGCCATTTTGGCCTGCAGCTCGATTTGGTACTTTTGGTTGCTGTTATCCATGGCCAGCCGCTTCTCCGCCATCTCCCGCTCATGCTTACTATTCTCAAAGTTCTGCCAAGCCGCGAGGCCATTCGTGATAAGCTGCGTGCCGATGCCAACCCCCGCACCGATGTTACTGATTAGGGTTGATGTATCCACGCCCGTGGATTTCCCCGAGGATATAGGGATAGGGGTCATCGTCCCGGTGGCTACCGGGGTGGTGAGCGGGACTGACGTGGCGGGGATGGGGGTGTAGGTTTGGCCCAGCCCGCCTAGCCCCCTGTAGTCGGGGAGGGCGGGGTAGCGGACCCCCGCTACCGCCCGCCTCGGTATCCCATTCAGCACCTGTATGGGCATTCGTTCGTTCATAGCGTTCTAAAAGTCTTTTATCATGGTGTACGGCTCCTCGTTGTTGTACCCCTCCACCACTGGGTCCACCACGTAGTACCCCCGCGCGTTCTGCCGGGTGGGCACCACGATGTAGACATGCTGGAAGTAGTCGCGGTCGTGGTACGCCGCGAGCCGCACCCTGTACTTTATTCCTAGGTTCTCCAGCATGGAGGCGATTAGCGTGGCGTAGCAATCGCAGTCGCCCTGCTGGTCGTACAGCGTGCGCAGCGGTGTGCGTACCTGCTCCTTGGAGGGGGAGTCGCGCACGTAGGCTACGTGGTTGTACACGAAGCTGTATATATTGCGCAGCGTGGCGTTCACATCCCGCCCCGCAAGGCTCTCCGCAAGGTCTTTGGTGTGCCAGCTGTTCTGCCTCGCCATCTCGCGAATGAGCACGGCCGTTTCGGCGGTCGTCCCGTATAGCACCACCGGGTCTTTGCGGAGGAGCATGCGCCTTGAGGGTATCAAATGTTCGTAGTCGCTGAGTGGGCGTATCTTGCGGTCGGTGCGCGCCACCAGCCCTAGGCTGCCAACGCTCGCCTTCCCATTCTCCACCGTTACGTGCTTCGTCTCGCCGCCCAGCTTGATGGGGAGCGAAAGGGGTATGCCCTCCGCCTCGATGGAAACCACCGCCGTGAGCCGTTGCACCCACGCCGTGACCTTCGCCTTGCCCTCGCCCAAGAACTCAACGAATCCGTCCTTGAATCCGCCGCCGCCCTTTCCCGCGGCGATGGCCTTCTGTATCACATCCGTAATGCCGGTCGCCGTGGAGAGGGTGAGCGTGCCGAACGCCGGCACCTCAATGTCCACCGGTATCGTGGTGTTGGAGTAGGGCCGCACGGTATGCACCGTGGCCCCGGTATTCGCCGCGATGTCGGCGATTTCGCTGTCGCCATCTAGGAGCTTCACGCTGTTCACCCGCACGTCCACCGCCTCTAGGCTGCGGTTGGAGATGCGCACGTCCACCGGGAGAACCAGCCGCTGCCACGTGGCGCGGATTTGCGCAAGGTTGGGGACGATTTGCACCGAGATGCGCTCGGCCATGTGCTTCAGCCCTACGCCCCGCATGAAAGCGTACAGCAACGCTGCGCCTGTAGCTATCCCGAACATGGCAACCGCCTTACCCTTTGCGCCCATCCGTTTGTTCCGTTCTTTGTTCCTAACGGGGGCAAAAGTAATCGGAAGGGCTTGCAGCCGCAAGTCGCCTGTAGGTTTGAGGGGGTTTAAACTAGTTTGAGGGGGTTTAAACTAGTTTAATGTTGGAAGAAAATGGCGGCGATGGGCGAAAAAGTGGGGTTTTTACCGTGCGCAGCCGGGCCGCTTTGATGCCTTTTTACCGTATAAATATGAAAAGAATAAAGGGGAACCAAGCCATTGCACGCTACGGACAATCTTCGCAGAGCATGTTGTTTTCTTTCACACAAACCTTTTTGACACTCGTGCATCGCATTTTATCTGGGCTAAAGATTACAACGTTTGCCTCTTTCGGCCGCAGCGCGCTGTAGTATTTTATTCCATCGTATCCCATCACGTCTCGTATATATTCGCATAGGAATTGCGTTGGGATATACTGGCTCTCCGTATCGTACCGGCGTATAGGCTTAGATAAATCTCCGCTAATAGTACGCTTCAAAAGCGTCATTGCCATTATCAATTCTATTGGGAAATCCCCTGCGGAGTAAGCTCCGTACAGGGATAGTAAAGAAGAGGAGGTGAAGTCAATAATTTTAATAGGCTGACCTTCATCAGCAAGCTGAAACGTTCCGATTGTCGCCTCATCCAAATACAGAGCGCGTACCTCGTATAGCGTAGTCTCTTCCTCTTCACACAGATACAGGTACGGTATTCCCGAAGGGTTCGCCCTTCCCGCGGTGGAAAGTTCTTTAGGGGGTGCGCTCATGTTGTTGGAAGTGTAGCAAGGGACATCCGCTTTTTCATGGAGGCGCGCACGGTAGAAATGCTCTTCCTGAGATATGCTAACAGGGATTTCCCTTCTTAGCATATCTTCCCATTCATACTCCATGCTACTAATTAGAAATCTTCTTTTCCACGCGATTTCGCCTTTGAATTCACGCCAAGAGTTGACGGCAGCGGCAACGCGATCCATGTATATGCTACCACCGCTCGCGGCGATTTTTCTAATGCTATGCGCGGTAGGCACAACCTGCTGAAGGATTTGTTCGCCGATACAATCATCCTTGAACACGTCCCAATTCTCGTTCAGCTGATGGGCAATTTGTCGAAGCGGAATCCCCGGCTTGAATTGGCATAGAAGTGCTTCTAGAAAACCTTGAATTTCCGTAATGTCAATAACGCAACTTTTGGTTTTCGTGATACCGCAAGTATCCTCCTTCCCATATAAATCGTAGAAGGCTACCAGCTCAACGTCTCTAAAACACTCTTTTCCAACACGCATAGTCCAATACGGAATTACCTAGTCGTTCTTGTTGCGTTTCTTGATAAGAATTCAGCGTTAATGAGAATATGGTTTTGCACGGTAAGCTTTTTAAGAACCCCAAGGCCTGGGTACCGATTCGAACGATAGTACGTGTCAAGTTCCTTTAAAGCTTGGTTTTCTGAGAAACAGGGCTTCTCAGCGCTGGTCAGAAGCTTCTCAGCGGCCTCCATAAATTTACCTGCAACATTGGTCGTGCTGTAGTTTGACGTAGAGGTGTAATGGGCCATCCAGATCTCCGTCACACCCATGCTTGACTGTTTGAGGAAACTCCAATGGATGACAACCGCCCTCGGTAGGAATCCCCCATCGGAGAACTGCATCGGGAGCAAGGTGAAGTCTGAATAACCAGCATATCTGTCATTCGTGAAGAACGATAGCTCTTCAGAAAATTTTTCTGGCGGAATCGACAGGTAATCTGCATTCCTCTGCTCTGCAGAAAATCTGTTATCTAATCGTACGATAGGGACTCCGCAATTTTGAATGCCCATTTTTAAAGCCCTATGGCCATCGGGCTCGAACAGCATGACTTCCGAAATGGCATCAGCCTGGGCAAGGGAGATAATTTTGTTATCCGGAACACCGCTGTCAACACAGATAAGTAATGCCCCACGAAACTTTTCTACCCAATCCAAATGACCAAGCAACCAGTTATTACAAATAAATGCGGGTTTGTATGCGCAAGTTCCTTCCGAACTATCTCCAAGAAAGTCCGCGACTGCACCCGGTGCTTGCGCCAACTCTCCCACACTCGGGTTGACAATAAGGTAAGGGTTAAAACTGGCTCTTGCAAACTCCTTTCTCGCTAGACGCAATGAACCAAAGTCCTTACGAACGGGCTCAATTACTGGCCTCACATAGCTCAAAAAATCATTGCTGTCTAACAGACCGCGCAGGGCTAAAAGTTCAAATTGCCGTCCTCTAAGGTATGGGTAATACATAATCTATTCCGTGAGTATTGGTCTGTCAAGAATGCTATAAAGCTTATTCCTAAAGTCGCTGCTGCTTTTAAGCGCAAGGAACGCCTGGTTAAACTCGGAGTGCCTTCGGGTAAATACTGAAATTGGTGTTCCTCTCTCCTTAAGGACTCCTACCACAAGCCGGTTGAGTTCTTCCCGCGGGATGGTGGCAAGCTTGCTTCCATAGAGTTCAAATCGGTTAAAATCATTTTCACCCTCTAGGCTATCTACCGCAAAATATTCACGTACAATGCGCTTGTACTCCGCGGTTCGCAGTACCTCCATGACGCACCGTGGACTTAGCGTATCGTTACGTTGCGCCTTTTTCTCAACGGTAAACCTTTTTCCCCGAGCATCGAATGCTATCAGCCCAACCCTCGCATCCGTGGCAAAGGGTTTATAGGCATTGATTCCACCCGCAGGAACAATAATGTACGTTGAGTTAAAAAAATCTAGGTAGCGCGGCAGCTGGTAACCGAGGCGATTCGGAGAGTCCAAGTAGGACTTAATCTCTATTCCCACGGAATGCCCATTGAACAGGGCTAAATCTGCAATGGCATCGCCAATTTTAAACTCGCTGTATACATGTACCTTGGAGTCGTCATCGCATAGCGAAAGCTGCTGCAGGCCGTAGGTTATAAATTCGTTTTTTACCACGTACTCGTTCACGTAGTACCCTCGTAGCGCTCTGTAAACGTGCGTAAAGTACTTGCCATAGGTTTTCCCCGAGAGGAAGGCCTTCGCGTCGTATCTACGTATAAAATGGTTGATGGTGGAAAAGTCCTCCCCTGCCACCAGCTTGGTCACTTCGCTTCGGGTCAGCAGCTGCGCGTAATCTCTGAGCGTATCACCGCTATATCTTTTCGTTTTTCCCATTGCAGCAAACCCCCATTTGTAGGCAAAGGTACTCTTTTTACCCCACCCTTGCAAACCCACGGCGCAAGCGTATGCTCCTTGGCATCACACGATTCGTTTACATGCCTACCACCCCATGCAGAGCCGTTTCTGCAACGGCCCCGCCAGCCGCCGCTGCATGCCGTGGAAGTACTTCCCATCCCGCTCGATGCCGATAAATCGGCGGCAGAGCGATACGCACGCCTCCCCGGTGCTTCCGCTCCCCGCGAAGGGGTCCAGGACGGTGTCGCCCGTGCGGCTAAAGAGGCTAACCAGGGCCGCCATCAGATCCACGGGCTTCTGCGTGGGGTGGATGCCGCCCTGCACGGTGGGGTACTCAAAGAGGTTCGTGACGGAGCGTTGCCCCGCGGGCAGGTTGAAGGTGCGCGCCTCGCCGCGCTCCCCCCGCAGGGCTTGCAGCGCGGCGTAGGGGATAAACCCCGGCATGGTGTCAATGCGGTACACCTTGATGAGACGGTCGTACACCGCCTCGGAGGGGAATGTGAATTGAAACCCGCGGGTGAAGACGTGCGCGAGCACATTCTTTTTAAAGCCGCACCCCTTGTTAATCCGAGCCACACTCGCCCCGATCCATTCGTGCACGCGGAGGAAGTAGCTATGCGTCTC
>QWCB01000051.1_pt1 | contig 118658 bp, 92 predicted proteins | sample 1972511 | NCBI WGS metagenome assembly QWCB01 (sample SAMN09866719, study PRJNA288562) | Human gut metagenome isolate term5_stool, whole genome shotgun sequencing... | isolation source: gut | host: Homo sapiens | place: USA: California | reverse complement strand
GCCGCCTTTAGCGTTGACTTGATAGGATGCGTCTTTGTAGCTGCCATATCTCATCCAGCCTCTCCTGTATCTCCCGCATATCCGCTTTGTACGCGCCGCATCCGGCGTTGACCCGTTTGGCGATCTGGTTGATGTTCCGGCCAATGGCGGACAGGGCGGCGTTCATCTGCTTGATATCCGTGGTGTCGAGCTGGATGATATATCCGTCTATCGCCATCTTCCGCAGATACGCGCCGTACAGCAGTGTGGGAAGCTGCGCCATTTTCCCGTCTATGAGCCGCTTTTCCTCCTCCGTCACATAGAACTTCATCTGAATGTTCCGCTTTCGGTTTGCCATGCGCCGCCTCCGTTTCTCATAAGGGTCTGGGATATCCCAGCAAGCAATTTTGACTGTTCGGGCAAGGAACCTGAACAGCGCAAAATCCGCAAGCGGGTACTCGCTTGCTGTGCTTGCTGACTACTCCGTACCCCCGTATTCTTTCCGCTACCTATACTACAATTTGAATAGGGTCTTTTGGCCACACCTGCGGATTTTTGCAAAAGAAAAAACGCCATGAACTACCTGTTCATAACGTTCCTTATACCGTATTCAATTTTCTCCCTCGCTGTCCGTTCTTGTATCCATTAACGCTTGCGCCGTTGCCGTGTGGATTTTGATTTCCACATCCGTCAGCTCATCTAACAGCGTATCAAACTGCATACGCTCCGTAGACCTGCCCTCCATAGTTTCATCATGAAGAATCTGATCCACGGAGATATGATAACGAGACATCAGTTCTAAAAATACCTGTACGCTGGGATGCTGTCCCTTATTCTCAATGTTAACAAGATAGCGCGGTGAAATAAACAATGCATCGGCTGCTTTATTCCGGGATTCTTTCTGTTTTGCGCGCCCAGCTTTGATTGCTGCGCCATACGCCTTGAAGTCGATTTTCAAGGATACAGGTCTGCCGCCGATGGCTGTTGATATTCTGATGTTTATTGCAAACAATCCGGACAGCAATACAGCGGGAGATATTTGCCGGTGCCGCGGATTAAAAACGGGAATTGTGTCCGTCATTTACAGTTGAAATTAGCTTAGTTGTCTTTTAACGTGGATTTTATTTACTGTACTGCCGGGAATACTTTTTCAGGTAGACGAAGCGCATGAGCCGACACTCCCAGAGTGGCAGCGGCTTGAGATCACAGACTTCGGCAAGCGCCGCAGCGCGGACATTTTTTTCAAGGACCGCGCGAACATTCTCCGCGTCACCGGGATTCTGGCCAAAGCAGAGTGCCGCCTGAGTTTCGCGATCATAGCGTACACTGTTCGATTTGCGGAGTGAACCGACATGCTGGCCGCAGATCTGAGCGAAGTCATCGAGCCAGGCTTCGAGCATTTTCGTCCTGCTAAAAAGGCGCTGAAGTTCCGGATCCAAAGAGACGCAAAGGCTTTCTCCCGCCGGAAGGTTTGCTCCAAAACGGGCCGCAAGGGCTTCTTCCTCCGGGCTGTGAGCGTCGATAGCCCGGCGATGGCTGTTTTTCCGGCCCGTCATTTTTTCCCAGAGGCCGAGGCAAGACTCTTCCAGAGCCTCGGCCCTTTCGCTGACTTCGGCAGGATTGCAGCCAAAAACAAAGGCTCCGTGGCGGCCCATGAGGGCTGCAGAAGCCTGCGCACGGGAGAGCGCTTCCTCCATATTTTTATGCAGGCGTTTGCTGCCGGGCAGAGCATAGCTCCCAACCGGCAGAGGAGAGCCGGAAAAGCTCAGGCCATCGGGCACAAGGGAGAGCGCAGAGGCATAGACCTGATGTGTGTGAGCGGCCATTTGCGCCTCAGGAAAGAGGCGATAAAGAATGGCGTGCATGGGCGCTTCGGAAGAAGGCTTGCCTTTTTCGCCCGGAAGCTTCGTGCCATCAGCCAGCGAACAGCGGACAAGATCTTCCGGCTGCATTGCGGTGTAGGCCAGGCCGGAGGGGGTCACGAGGAAGCTCTCTGCATCCAGACGCGCACTGAAATTCCCCCAGCTGCGCACAACCAGTCCCCGCGCGAGGAAATCCTGCGCCAGGCGAACAATTTCCTGTCGAAGCTCGTTTTCACTTTTTGTCTGCATGTTTTTCCTCCCCGTATTGGCGGTGCCCGGACGGGCGTGGCGTTTATGCTCGCTTGCTCCGCAGCAGCCCCTTCTTGTCTCAGACACGCTCTCTCTTCAGTGCGGCTCCTGATGCCTCTGCACTGGAAACAGGATGCTCACTTTGCCGCGGGTGTGATCGCGAACTCACTCGAAGGGGCTCTGCTCCGCGTCTCGCTTATCTTTTCAGCTCAACCACGTGGGTAAAGACACGGTCAAAAGCTTCAAGCGCCTGCTTCACCAGCTCTTCGTCGTAGGCGGCGCTGAGGTAAAGGCGGCTGCCCGCGAGGGTAACGAGGCCTTCCGCCATATAGGCGCAGCCCATGTGTTCCATTTCGGTCTTGCGCCTGGAGGTTTTTTTGAGTACGCCGGGGATCCTCCAGGGGTGTTTCCAGTCGACGCAAAAGTGCATGGTGCCGACGGTTTCGAGGTGACAGATGGAGCCCTGGTTGAAAGCGACAAAAGGCAGATCATGTTTTTTAATCAGAGCCTGGAGGCCTGCGGTGAGCTGGTCACCAAGCTCATTGGCTTTTTCACAGGCCTTGGTTTCGGCTATGCGTTGAATGGTGTAGTAACCGGCCAGCGCCGAGAGCGGCGTGGCGGCCATGGTGCCGCCGACGAGGGCTTTTTTGACCCTGTCGCCGGTCTGAATGCCTGCAGCGAGGTATTTCATATATTCTTTTTTGCCGCCAAGGCCACCGGCTCCGGGATAACCACCGGCGATGACTTTGCCGAAAACGGTGAGGTCTGGTTCGACATTAAAAATGGAGGAAGCGCCGTGTGGAGAGAGACGGAAAGCTGTGACGACCTCGTCAAAAATGAGCAGGGCTCCATATCTGTGGCAAAGTTTTTCGGCCCCTTTGATAAAAGCTTCGCTGATCGGCCGTGTGCCGCTTTCCGGCCCGACAGGCTCAAGCAGAACAGCCGCGGTTCCGCCTTTCCAGGCCTTGGCTTTGAGCTTGCTTTCCAGCGCATTAAGGTCACCGGGGAAAAACTCATCGACATATTTGAAAACTTTGTGCGGCACGCCATGGGCCTGAGTATATTTGCTGCCCGGGACACGAATGCCATAGGCCAGTTGATCGCTCCAGCCATGGTAAGCCCCGCCCATTTTCAGGACATGCTTGTGTTTGGTGGCCAGACGGGCGACGCGAATCGAGGCCATACAGGCCTCAGAACCGGAATTGAACATGCGCAGCCAGTCCACTGAGGGGATCAGTTCGGCAACTTTCTGGGCCAGACGGTATTCATATTCATGAAAAAGCCCGGTGGATGGCCCGCAGCTATTCAGCAAGTCAATGACCTTCGCGCGGACCTCCGGCGGATTTGAACCCAGAACAGTCGGCCCGCCGGCCTGCAGAAAGTCGAAATAGCGATGGCCGTCAAGATCCTCCAGCCAGGGACCGGAAGCTTTGGTAAAGACCAGCGGGAAGGGATAGTTAAAAGCCAGATTATGCTGCACGCCACCGGGAATCAACTCGCGGGCCTTTTCGATCATTTCACGGCTTTTGGGGCATTGCTCTTCAAAATATTTTTTTTCGTAGTCGGAGAGAGCCTTGGGATCAATAGAAAAAATCGGCTTTTGTATCAATTCATCGAGTTCGGAAACTATGCCCTTGACGTGGGCTTCACTAAAATCAAGCATCTTTTCAGACCTCCATTGCTGAGAGTGCAGGCCGGCTTTTTCGCGCTCAGCACGACCGGGTCCGCCGACCCGAGCGATTGTGAGCGAAGCGAACTTTTGAGCGAGGGCGGTGTGAGCCCGGGCGGGCGAAAGGGTGTGATCGCGAACTCGCTCGAAGGGGCTCTGCTGCGCGTCTCGCTGGACACTTTCAGCTGTGAACAAATTCATCCTAGCAAAATGGTTAAAGATGTCAATCAAAGATGCGTAAGATTCCAACATTTTCAATAATTATGTCCAAAACAGTGTAAAATAGGCGCAGAAAGTTGCCAGGACAGTTGTTCAGGAATGAAGAGGGAAATAGAATGAATGTTCTCGCTTATGATGTCGGAACCAGCGGGGTTAAGACTTGCTTATACCGCGTTGACAAGGGAACGCTGCAGCTTCTGGCTTCGGCTTCTTCGGGCTATGGCCTCCGACTGCTGCCAAATGGCGGTGCGGAGCAGGATCCCAACGAATGGTGGTCGGCTATGGTGAGCAGTACGCGCCGACTTGGTGCAGAGCACGCGGAGGAGATGGCGAATATTTCCGGTTTGAGCTTTTGTGCCCAGGCTCAGAGTGTGGTATTGCTCGATGAAAAGGCTCGTCCTGTCCGGCCTTCTATGAGTTACATGGATACACGCGCTGGAGAAATCCGCCAGCGTCTTGGGGCAAGGGGGCCGAAAGTTGCTGGCGCCGGGCTCTTTTTTCTGCTGAAAAGTCTTTATCATACAGGGGTTGTCGCTGCAAGCGACAAGGATCCGGTATGGAAATATCTCTGGGTCAAGGATAATGAGCCAGAACTTTTTAGCCGCGTACGCGCCTGGCTGGATGTCAAAGATGCGCTCATCGCGCGCATGACGGGCCGTTTCAGCATGAGCCTGGACAGCGCCTTTGCCACCCTGCTGCTGGATCGCCGCAGCGCCGAGCCTCGTTTCTGCGAAGCCCTCATCAGGATGCTCGGCATCGAGCGTCGGCACCTGCCGGAAATTGTCCGCTCCACGGATGAAGTGGGACCATTAGCCTCCGAGCCTGCCTCCGAACTGGGTCTCAAAGCAGGGATTCCCGTTTTCTCCGGTGGCATGGACTCCTCGCTGATTGGCGTTGGCGCAGGCTGTACTCGCCCTGGAGAAACCCATGTCTACATGGGCACCTCCGGCTGGGTCTCCACGGTCACCGATAAAATGCTGGTCGATACCTCCGCCCTGATCGCCTCTGTGGTCGGCGTACAGCCTGGACTTTACAACTATTTTGCTGAGCTTGAAACGGCAGGGAAATGTCTCGAATGGGTTCGCGACCACCTCGCGCTCGATGAAATCAACATCTACCTGAAAAAAGAAGACGTCTGCCAGGCGCAGCAAAGTCACGAAGCCGGCGACGGCACAGCGCCGACGGCCAGCAGAGAAAAAAGCTGCGGCGCACAGGGAATCGAAGACGCTAATGTTGCCGGCTGCACATGCCACGTCGAACACACGGAAGCGTTTTGCCGCCCGCAGGAGCATGAAAGCCATGAGGCCAGCCTCAGCGCAGGCACGGAAGATTTCAGCCCCGTGCACTACCCTGGAAACAAGGAAAAGATCTTCCGCAGCCTCTACGATTATCTCTCCGACGTGATTGACAAAACTCCGGACGGCTCGAACGGCGTGATCTTCACGCCCTGGCTGCACGGCAACCGCTGTCCCTTCGAAGATGCCAGGGCACGAGGCATGTTCTTTAACATCGGCCTCGAAACCGGAAAAAGCGAGCTGCTGCGAGCCGTTGTTGAAGGCTGCTGCTATCACATGCACTGGTTCCTGGAAACCATCGAGAAAAAGCTGCAAACGCGCGAGGTCATTCGCTTTGTTGGTGGAGGAGCTCTCTCCCCTGTCACCGCTCAAATCCTCGCTGACATCCTGCAAAGACCCGTTGAAACTATTCCCCAGCCCCAGAATGTTGGCGCAGCCGGGGCGGCTCTCATCGCCGCCATCGGCCTGGGAGCCAGTTCAAGTTTCAGCGACGCCGCCGAAAGGATTCAAGCTGACCGGCGCTATATGCCGAGGGCTGAAAGCCGCACGGTACATGAGCGCAACTATCAAGTCTTCAAAACCCTTTACCGACAGAACAAAGCGGCCTTTGCCGCGCTGAACGACGACTGAGGTCAAATCAAGTTATCAGAGGATCATGAACTCGAGGAGGAAAATCGTATGGAAGTAATGACAAAGGACAAAGAAAACGCAGCCAAAGAGCCGGAAGAACAAGGAAGCAAGGCCACAGCGCCACAAGCGGGGCAGAAAGAATCTTCGTGCTGCAACCCACCACAAAGCACAAAAACGGCCGACACAACTCCGGAAAAAGCTGCTGATCAAACCGACAAAAAGAAAGACACCCTCATCCAGGCCCTCAAATTCACCCTGCTTTCCATCTCCGCAGGGGGCGTCGAATTTCTCTCCTTCCTCTGCCTGGAAGCCTGGAGCGGACTTCCCTACTCCTGGATCCATGTGATCTCCGTCGTTCTCTCCGTCCTCTGGAACTTTACCCTCAACCGCCGCTTCACCTTCAAATCCACCAATAACGTGCCCATCGCCATGCTCAAAGTCGCCGCCTTCTACCTCGCCTTTATCCCCTTAACGGCCTGGGGAGGCCAGTGGGCAGCCAATCAGGGCATTTCCGAAGTGCTGGTGAAAATCTGCACCATGCTGCTGAACTTTGTCGGCGAATTCCTCTGGTGGAAATTTGTCGTCTTCCGCGGCAGCGAAAACACGAACGAACTGGCTAAAAAGCCCGCCTGAGCCCAACGAGCGAGTCGTCTTGCCTGAGCCGCGCGAGCGGAACGACCACGCCCGGCCGGGCTTATTCTGTGTCCAGCGAGACGCGAAGCAGAGTCCCTTCGAGCGAGTTCGCGATCACACCCGCGGCAAAGTGAGCATCCTGTCCCCAGTGCAGCGGCATCAGGCGCTGTACTAAAGAGAGAGCGTGTCTGAGACGAGAAGGGGCTGCTGCGGAGCAAGCGAGCGACCGGAACGCCCGCCACGTACTGGTTAAGCCCGGACGGGACCGCCGACCCGAGCGATTGTGAGCGAAGCGAACTTTTGAGCGAGGGCGACGGTGCCCGGACGGGTGAGAGGTTTGCACCTCCCGCGGCTCAGAGCTCGCCCGGCTCCACACTGCGAAAGCGAATCACCGCCTGCGGATCCTCCGTAATTTCCCGGATCATGCGCATATAATTCTCCGACAAATCGCTCGCATAATAGCGATCCTGCACAGGGCTCCGGTCACGTTCCGACAGATCCTCCGGGGCCAGCGCGTCACGCTCTGCCAACAGGGAGTCCAGCGCGTCGACCTCGGCTTCGGCCGGATCGTACAGGGTAAGGTCCGGATAGAGCTGCTCAATCTGCGCACGGATCAGGGGATAATGCGTGCATCCCAGAATCAGACCATTCAGCCTGTTCTCGCGGACAAAATCATCCAGATAATAATGCAGAGCCATCTGCACCATCTCGTGTTTGGCCAGGCCCTCTTCAATCAGAGGAACCAGTAGCGGGCAGGCTTTCTGAACAAGCTGCAGGTCTGGGGCAAAAGCCTGCAGGGTCGCCGGATAGACCCCGCTTTCCACCGTGACCTTAGTGCCGATAATGCCGAGTTTTTCGCCTGTCTTTTCAGCGATCCGCTCCGCCATAGCGCGGCAAACCGGTTCGATAATGCCGACGATGGGAAGTTCCGGAAATTTTTCGTGCAGCTCATCCAGGCAGGTGGAGCTCACGGTATTGCAGGCAATGACCACAGCTTTGACATCGTGACTGACTAAAAAAGAAATGATTTCTTCCGAAAAACGCCGGATCGTTGAAACGGCCTTGGAGCCGTACGGAGTGCGTGCAGAGTCCCCAAAGTAAAGCAGCGATTCTCCCGGCATTTTCTTTTTCAGGCAGCGCACAACAGAGAGACCGCCGAGGCCGGAATCAAAGACGCCAATGGCCCGTGAATCCATCGCCCTCAAGCCTCAGCGCTGCGCAGCAGCTCTTCCAGCAGGCTCAGGGTGTTTGCCACTCCTTTGCGGTGAATGCGCTCATAACCATGTGAAAAGGCGACGCCGGTGCCCACGAGGGCATGACGCAGATCCAGACCGCTGCGCAGGGCCGCTGAACAATCGGAGCCATAATAAGGATAGATGTCGACGGCATAATCGAGTTTCAGCTTTTTGGCCAGCCGGATCAGGTGATTGGTAAAGTCATAGTTGTAGGGGCCGCTGGAGTCCTTCGCACAAATGGAAACTTTGTACTCGTCCGTATCGAGATCATCGCCCACAACGCCCATGTCGACCGCAAGCATATCGCTGATGCCCTCGGGGAAGCCTCCCGCAGCTCCGTGACCAAGTTCTTCATAATTGGTAAAAAGAATATAGGTTTTGCGGGCGGGAACGATTTTTCCCGCAGCGACTTCTTCGGCCAGGTGCAAAAGCATGGCTGAGCTGGCTTTGTCGTCAAGGTGACGCGCTTTCAGAAAACCGCTGCCAGCGAGACGGGCACGGCTTTCCAGGCTGATAAAGTCACCCACAGCGATGCCCAGAGCCTCGACATCTTCGCGATTGTGCACCTCTTCATCGAGGACCACCTCCATGGTACTGTCGTCACGCTTCGTATCTCCAGCTTCGCGGTTAGCGTGCACGGCCGCATTCAGGAGGTGGACCGTCCCTTCGTAACGCTGGCCTTCACGGGTGTGCACGAGCACGTTTTCCTGTTCCACGTAGTTCAGTGGGTAGCCGCCCAAAAGGCTGAGGCGCAGGCGACCATCCGGCTTGATCATACGGATCATCAGTCCGAGCGTATCAATATGCGCTGAGAGGAGCAGCGCCTGGTCATCCGGTCGTGCTTCACTGCGCCTCCCGGAGGTGGAAAGCTCACAGAAAACGCCGCCTTTTTGCCGTTCCCAGGGCTCAAAGCCCAGATTTTTCAAGCGTTTCATCAGATATGCTGAAATCTCTCCGGTCATCCCTGTAGGACTGGGAATAGAGCAGAGCGTCAATATTTCTTTCATGACCTGATCGGCCGCAGTAAGATTTTTGACAGTCTTTTTCTTTTGTTTAGTTTCTGACATGGATTTTCCTTCCCTCAGCCTATAACTGGCTTTCATGCACCTCTGTGCAGCGTTCTAGCTGCGCTCAGGACTTAGAACGGTTTTCGCCCGCTTCTTTTTCGAGTTTTTCAAGTTGTTTTTCAATTTCTGGTATCTCTTCGCTTGAAGCATCCTGGCGCAAACTGCTCAGGGCCTGTCGCAGCAGTTTCATGGCTTCTTTGCGCTTGCCGTCACGCAGCTGGAGATCCGCCAGAATGGCCAGCGCACGCCCTTTGAGCCGCGCATCCTGACCGGTCTGGGCATAAGTTACCGCATGCTTCAGATACATCTGAGCTTCCGGCGTATGCCCCATGGCGAGACAACAATTCCCCTGAGCGAGATAATTCTTGGCCAGTCCGGCAAAATAATGCTCCATGCCGGAGTACCAGAGAGTCAGCTCCTCACGATAAAGCTTAATGGCTTCCGAATAGCGGTTTTCTTCAAGAGCCATGGTTCCCAGTTCGTGAACCGCCTTACATTCAAGTTCCCGGCGCTCGCGGTCATGAGCTTCATGATACAGGTCGCGCAGACATTTTTCTGCGAGTCCGCGGCGATCAATCGCTTTAAGCGCCATCGCATAATGATAGAGCAGGTCTTCATTCTGATCCGGCCTCAGATTCTTCGCACTCTGGCGTATCTCAGAAAAAAGCTCACAGGCTTCGCGGCATTTCCCTTCGCGCAGAAGCGTCTTGGCTTTTTCCAGGGATTCTTCCACTCGCGCCATGAAAACACCCCCTCATCAGATAAGATTTCGCTGCCGTGCAGCAGGCATTTTTGCAGCCGTTCAGCAGCAGCGGCAGCCTGTTGCAGGCATAAGCCTGATAGCGCCAGCAGCACAGCACCGGCTAAAGTTCACCGACAAAAGTATAACACGAAAAAAGAGACCGCCTTCCCTCGTTTTCAGAGAAGGCAGTCTCTGCAAAAAATGCTGTCTTTAAAAGCCTGACACGCTGACAGGCCTGGCATCTGCTCGGTGTTACACGGACTTAGTCGCTCAGTTTGTGCACAAAGAGGCCGGAGCGCAGCTTGGGCTCAAACCAGGTGGATTTCGGAGGCATGATCTTGCCCGCGTCGGCCACAGCGAGAAGTTCGCTCATGGCGGTCGGGAACATGGAGAAAGCCACCTTCATGTCGCTGTTCACACGCTTTTCCAATTCCTTAAGACCGCGGATACCCCCGACAAAGTCGATGCGCTCATCGGTGCGGGGATCCTTGATGCCAAGAATGGGCCCGAGAAGGTATTTCTGGAGAATCTGAACGTCCAGGCGCTCCACCGGATCTGTGACCTCAGCAATGTCCTTTTTGGCGCGCAGAACATACCATTTGCCCTCGATGAACATGCCATACTCGCCCTTTTTCTCCGGACGATAGGGGCACTTGGCCGGATCAGCTTCAGCCATCTCAAAGTGTTCGCGCACCCTGGCAAAGAACTCCTCTTTGCTAAGGCCGTTGAGATCTTTGACGACACGGTTGTAATCGAAGATATGGAGGTCTCTGTCGGGGAAAATCACCGCGAGGAACCAGTTGAATTCGGCCTCAGGCGGGGCGTCAGGATACTGCTGACGGCGCTTGGCGCCAACTTTGGCGGAGGAGGCACAACGATGGTGACCATCGGCGATATAGAGGGCCTCAACCTTTTTAAAGGCCGCGATAATCGCCTCGACGACCTTTTCATCTTCGATCACCCAGGTCACGTGCTCGATGCCATCTTCGCTCGTAAAGTCCGCATTGGGCTTATGTGCGTCGATGTAGTCGGCAATCAGCTTATCCACTTCCGCACTGGCGCGATAGCTGAGGAAGATCGGAGCGGTGTTGGCGTCGCAGGTGTCAAAGTGACGGATGCGGTCCTGCTCTTTGGCCTCGAGCGTCAGCTCATGTTTCTTGATGCGGCCGTCCATATACTCGTCCACCGAAGCGCAGGCCACAAGACCGGTCTGAGCACGGCCATCCATCACCTGACGATAGATGTAGAGCAGAGGGCGCTCATCCTGAATCAAGACGCCATTTTCAAGCATCTTGTCGAGATTTTCGCGGCTTTTGGCATAGACCTCATCGGCATGGATATCCACGCTGTCGGGAAGATCAACTTCGGCACGCACAACATGCAGGAAGGAATCTTTCTTTCCCCTGACCATCTCTTTGGCCTCGGCGCGGTTCATAACGTCGTAAGGCAGCGAAGCCACTGCGGCGGATTTTCCGTCTGCAGGGCGAATCGCTTTAAAAGCTTTAATCTGACTCATATCTTATTTCCCCAGAACTTCCTGGATAATGTCGACCGTCAGCTCGCCGATACGCTGCTGGGCTTCGCTGGTGGCCGCGCCGATATGCGGGGTCATCGAGAGTTTTTCACAGTGCATCAGGCGCTCATTGGCCAGAGGTTCGGCCTTGAAGCAGTCGAGAGCTGCACCGGCCAGTTTGCCGCTTTCAAGGGCATCCACCAGGGCGTCTTCGTCCACCACGCCGCCGCGGGCAGCATTGATGATATAGGAGCCGTCTTTCATCATGGCGATCTCGTCCTTACCGATCAGGGCCTTGTCCTGAGCGGGCACGTGCAGGCTGATGAAGTCGGATTTTTTGAGCAGTTCATCCATTTCGACATACTGATAGCCTTCGACTTCCTTCACAAAAGCATCGTAGAATAGAATGTCCATACCCAGCGCTCTGGCTTTGGCTGCCAGGCACTGACCGATGCGGCCGAAGCCGACGATGCCGAGCGTTTTGCCATTGAGTTCCACGCCGGAGAGTTGCTTTTTGAGCCACTTTCCCTCAGCCATGCTGCGGTTAGCGACCTGCAGATTGCGTGCCAGGGTGAAAATCTGACCCAGCACCAGTTCTGCGACAGCGGCACTGGAGGCTGCCGGAGTATTGCGGACAACCACGCCCTTGCTCTTGGCATGATCCACATTGACGTTATCGAGACCCACGCCCGCGCGGATAATAAGTTTAAGCTTTCCCGCAGCGCCAGCGTCGATCTGCTCATCACGCATTTTCGTGGCGGAGCGGACGACAATGCAGTCCACTTCGGCAAGGCGTTTCAGCAGCGCATCGCCTTCGTATTTGTTGGTATCTACGGTATAACCGAGGTCTTCAAGTTTTTTCTGAGCATCTTTGGCGATGCCGTCGTTGGCAAGAATAATGGCCATATTTTTCTCCTTTTAAAAAGAAGTTCCGGGCAAATCTGCGCCGGAACTTCCGTGAAGTCATTATTTTTTCAGTTCTTTGAGCACGTCACTGAGGGTGTCGAGCAGTTCCTGCATCTCTTCCACCGTGTGGTCGGCCATGTGCGCAATACGGAAGGTTTTACCCTTGTTCTTGCCATAGCCGTTGGAAATCGCAAAGCCGCGTTTTCCGAGCTCAGCGTTGACCGCCTTGAAGTCAAAGGACTCATCGTTGCAGATGCAGGTGACGGTCATAGAGCGGCAGTCCTCGCGGGCGAAGAGCTTGAAGCCATGTTCCACAGCCCAGTCCTGAACCATTTTGGCCATCTTGGCATGACGGGCCAGACGATTCTCCAGGCCTTCAACATTAATGATGTAATCGAGCTGATAGTCGAGCGCAAACATGTGAGAGAGCGAGGGCGTGCTCGGATACTGATAATCTTTTTTCACGCGATCGACCAGTTTGACAAGGTCAAGGTAGAAGCCGCGCTGCTCGACCGTTTTCGCGCGCTCGTAGGCACGATCCGAGACGGTTGCCATGGACATTCCCGGAGGAAGCCCGATGCACTTCTGCGTAGAGGTGATGACCATGTCAATGCCCCATTTGTCGACCTCAATATTCGAGCCAGCGGCGCCGGAGACGGCATCGACGAGCAGGAGAACGTCATCATACTTTTTGACCACTTCGCCGATCGCTTCGACCGGGTTCATGATGCCGGAAGAAGTTTCGTTCTGGGTCACGGTGACGGTATCGTATTTACCCGTTTTGAGCGCTTCATCAACCATTTCGGGGGTGGTGGGCAGGCCATCCGGGGAGTCGAATTTGTCGGCCACTTTGCCATTGGCCATAGCCATGTCATACCAGCGGTCGCCAAAGGAACCCACAGAAAAGATTGCCGCACCTTTTTTGCAGCAGCAGCGAATAGCCGATTCCATCAGGCCTGAGCCGGAAGAAGTTGAAAGGATAACGGTATTGTTGGTGTGGAAAAGTTTGCGAACATTGTCAGAAATGCGTTCCTGCAGTTTGCTCGCATCAGTAGTACGATGCCCGATCATTGGGGTAGCCATTTTTTCCAGGACTTCCGGACGAACGTCGACAGGACCCGGAATAAATAGTTTTTTGTGCATGTTATGGGTTCCTCCTTGAGAATGTTACGCGAGGATCTCGTTCTGATTTCTTATCACCTGGCAAGAAAAACGAGAGGAACGAGACAAGTCCCTCACGCTGTATGCATGGCTAAAGTCTATCTAAAGCGCGCAAAAACTTCAAGTCTTCTTCATTTGTTTTTACAAGGGATAACAAAAACTGTGCAGTTTTAGCTCCACGCCCGGGCAGGAGACGGCCATAGCCGCTCGATCCGTGTAAGACCGTAAAACATCATCGTGTATTCTCGCGTCATTGATCGTTTTATCCCACTCATTCATGACAGATGCGACTGCCGCCACGACCCTTCTGCACGAGAATCTGACGGGGGATTTCTTCTTTCAGGGCTTCCACATGGGAGATGATGCCACAGAGCTTGCCGTTGCTCACCTCTGCAAGCACAGCGACCGCTTCGCTGAGACTTTGACGATCCAGACTGCCAAAGCCCTCATCGACAAAGAGCGTTTCGATGCCGATACCGCCGCGTTCCTGGCTCGCCACATCCGAGAGACCAAGGGCCAGCGCCAGTGACGCCAGAAAGCTTTCCCCACCGGAAAGGGTGCTGAGGGCACGGGTCTCGCCGCTGTAACCATCGAAAACTTCCAGGCCAAGACCGGCATTGACCCGCTTGTCGCTCTCCTGAGCCAGAAAGCGCAGTTCAAAGCGACCGAGCGTCATCGGGGCCAGTCGTCGATTCGCTGCAGTAATGACCTGACGGAAGCTTTCCGCCTGAGCATAAGCTTCAAACTTCCTGCGTCCCGGCCCGAGTCCGTTGGCTGTATCAGCCAGGACTTTCCACTCAGCCACGGTATGGCGGCGCGCTTCGATTTCACGGTGCAGCTTGAGCAGGCGCTTTTCGCCCTCTTCCAGAGCCGCCAGTCTGCTGCGGCGCAGGCGGCTTTCTGTCAGGATCTTTTCCTCCTCCGCGCTCGCCATCTTCTGAGCCTCAATCAGTTCAGCTTCCTCCGGCCACTGAGCTGTCGGGTCAAAATGTCTGAGCTTTTCTTCTTTCTGTTTGCGCAGTTCCCGCAGCTGCCGTTCTTCCTCCTCCAGAGCCTCACGGCGTTCCCCCAGGCTCTCCTTCTCGAGAGCAGCAGCTTCAGGCAGGCGGCCCGGAGGCAGAGGCAGGCTCTCTGCTTTTTGGGCGATCGCGGCCTGCAAATTTTCTTCCTGCCGCAGCCTTTCCTCTTTTAGCGCCCGCATGCGACTGAGTTCCACAGTCTGGGTCTGCAAGCCCTCGCTAAGCTCTTTTTCTCGCCGTAGATTCTGCTCTTCCTCGGCCTTTCTGGATCGAATTTGATTTTTCATCGCCTCAATGGCTTTTAAAGCTTCTGCGGCTGTGGAGAAGTCGACGTTTTTTTCGCGCAGACTCAGGGCTTCGCCTTTTCTTGAAGCCGCCAGTTTTGTACTTTCCAATTTACTGCGACAGAGGGAGAGCGCCTCTTCACACTCGCGAAGCTGCTTTTCGAGTTGCGGTTCTGCCTTTTCAAACGCCGCCATCTCCGCCAGCTTCTGTCGCAGTTTCTCTTTCAGCTCTTCGGCCGCTTTCTCTTCGTCTTGAAGCCTGCGAAGCAGGGGCGGAAGCTGCCGGGCAAGTTCGGATAAATCCAGAAAATCAACTTCACTGTCCGGTTTTTCCGGATTTTTTTCATCTGAGGCGATCCTCGCTGTTTTCTCTATCTCCGCGTTACCCACGGCCCCTATTGGCTGAGCGGTCTCAGCTGTCACCTGAGAAAAGCACTGGAAAGTCTCTGTCCTGAACGTTGTTTCGCTGAGCATTTTCTCTGCGTGATGAAAGCCGGCAAGCAGGTCTTCCCTTTCTTTTCTGCAGCGATTTTCCAAACGCAGAGCCTGTAACTGTTTTTGCTCCAGCTCTTTGCGCTCGTCGGCCAGGGCCTCTTCTTCACGGGCCAATTCTGCAGCGCTGAGCGAGGTCAGCGGAGAACCCTCATCCCCAGACCCGGCCTGATCCGCCGGGAGGGGGTGCTCCGTGGAGCCACAGACGGGGCAGGGTTGCCCCTCCTCCAACGTAGCGGCAAGAGCCAGAGCTTCTGCGCGATACCAAAGGCCGCGCTGTGCCTGCAGCCTTTTCTCCCGTTCCACCAGCTCCACGACCTGTATTTTCAGGCTTGCCCGGAGTTCCACCCATTGACTCAGGCGCTTTTCCAGGCCCGGAACAGCCGCCGAGCTATCTTCAAGCTGCTGTTGCTCGCTTTCAAGCTGAGCAAGCCGGGCATTCAGCACCTCCATTCGTCCGACCGTTTCGCCACGCGCCGCCAACCTGAGCTGACCGGCTTCCAGTTCTTTTCTCAAACGTTCGACCTCTTTATGCTGCGCTGCTTCCTCTTTTTCGAGACGCTGAACTTCCTCCTGCAATTCCACTTTTTCTTTACGCAGAACTTCCAGAGTGCTGTACTCAGGGACTTGGGCCTGCGTTTTTTCGAGCCTCAGGCGAACTTGCGCTGCCTCTTCCTGCTGGCTCTCCCACACCGCTTTTCGCTTCTGCAAGTCAAGTAGCAAGGCTTTCATTTCGTCGACCCGCCGTTGCGCCTCTGCCTCTGTTGGGAGCTCTTGTTCAAGCTCCTGGCGCAGGCGCTCTTTTTCTTCAAACAGAGGCAGCATTTTTTGCACCCAGGCTTCTTCCTGCCTCAACTCTTTTTTGCGTTGTGGCAAGCTTTGAGCCTTTATTTCAGCCTTTTTAAGCAGTGCAGAAAAATTCAGCCAGTCTTCTTGCAAGTGCTTATATTTCTGAAAATCCTCTGCTTTTCTCTGGGCCGCGCGGCTCTGCCTCTGCACTTTTGCCAATTCTACCTCTTGCTGCGGCAGGGCCAGAACATCACGCAAGCCCTGTAGCTGCAGGAGGCTGAGTGGCAAGGCGCTGTCCTCCTCGGCTTCGGAAAGCCAGGTCTCCCGCCGAGCACAGAGATCCTCTTCCGTCAGCTCGAGAGCCGCGGTTTCGGCCAGCAGCTTTTTGCGACTTTTCGCGAGCTGAACCTCCGCCTCTTTTTCTTTTTCCCTCAGCAGCAGCTGCACCCGGGTCGTCAGGGAAGTTTCAAAAAGCAGACGCAGGATATCCATACGCTCTTTGCTGTCCGCCAGAAGAAAGCGCATAAACTCGCCCTGAGCCAGCATGGAAGTCTGGCGAAAAGGCTCGGCCCCCATGCCCAGAATATCTTCCAGGGTCTCATTGACTTCTTTTATTTTGCTGAGCGAGCGACCATCCGGAAGCAACAGGAGGGAGCTGGCGGCTTCTTCGGTCCGCCCCTCTCCTCTCAGTTTAGGTCGAGAATATGCGGGACTGCGGCGGATCGTATAGATCTTGCCCTGCTGTGAAAAGCGAAGTTCCACCCAGCTTTGAGTTCCCGGAGCTGCGAAATCGCTGCGCAGATTTTTGGGATTGCGGCTGCGGCCCGAACTCTCCCCGAAAAGGGCATAGCTGATCGCATCGAAGATGGTCGTCTTACCTGCTCCGGTGTCTCCGGAGATGAGGAAAAGACCGTCTCCCCATTTTTCGAAGTCAATGCATTCTTCTCCGGCAAAAGGGCCGATCGCTGAGAGTTTGAGCGTTAAAGGCTTCATCTTTCCTCTCCCGCAGCCTCAACAAAAACTTCATGCAGCTTTTCTTTCTGCCACGCACTGAGTTCACGTCCCTGTTCCTCACGGTAGAAGGCCGCAAAAAGGGCTTCCGGATCCTGTCGTCTATGGCTCCTCACAGAATCCGGCTCTACAACGTTCCCAACCTCTCCCTTCAACGGGACAAAAGATAACTGAACCAGCCGCGGAAAAACGGCCTCCAGGCGCTGCAGAGCGTGATGCGGCGGGGGAAAATCAGTCAGTTCAACGTAGACATAAGCCTCTCCGGCCCAGGCTGGATCTTGCGTGCTGCGGGCAATCAGCTCGTCAAGGGGTCCGCGCAGACGTAAAACAGGGTGCAAGGGCTTGAGTTCAATCTTTTTTTGCTCCAGCCTGCCATCTTGAATCTCCAGAAGCGTCAGCGATTTGGGCTGACCGGCCTCCGAGGCCGAATACGCCAGAGGCGAACCCGCATAGCGCAGTTTTTCATCCACATTCTGAGGCCGGTGAAGGTGTCCCAGGGCAACGTAGTCATAGGCCTGGAAGAGGTTCTTCGGCACGCTTTCCACGGAGCCAAGCAAGGTGTTTTCAGAATCTGAGAGCAGGAGCGAGGAAGAGGCCACCCAGAGGTGAGCCAGAAGAATCTGTGGCAGGCCTTCCTGCGGCGGTTTTTGACGTTCCAGCAGACGGCGCAGCAGCTCAGCCATATCCAGCTGTGCGGCATCTTCATCCGTACAGAAGCGTCTCAGTTCATCACGGCGCAGAAAGGGCAGGAGATGAATGCGGGCGGCGGGATTTTTCCGTGGCCAGAGCAGTGAAGGGATTTGACCCTCAAAACGGCTGACAATAGAAAGATCGGAATCCTGAAAAATTTCCGAACCAAAGGCCAGGCGCACTCCCGAATCGTGGTTGCCTGAAATCATGAAAAGAGCCATGTGTTGTCGGACAAGTTCGGTTAAAAAACGATCGAGCAGGTGCACCGACTCCAGAGGAGGCTGACTGCGATCAAAAATATCGCCCGCAACGAGCAAAGCCGAAACATGCTCGCGGCGGGCGATCGTACAAATTTGCTGAAGCATATAGGCCTGGTCTTCAATGAGTGAAAACTGACCAAGAGATTTTCCCAAATGCAAGTCTGCAAGATGCAGAAGACGCATAATAGGGCCTCTTTTAAATGAAGCTCAGAATGATGAAGCTCAGGATCGTCGGCCACACCACAACCCCGCGTTTGGCTTGGGTCTGACTGAAAAACCCTTCCATGTAAAGGTAGGCCAGGATATAGCCAGAGGCAGTGAGCATGGAAATGGCAGCCCCGGGAAGAATCAAAGAGAAGAGGAGTATAAAAAGGCAGAGCAGCGTGTGAGGGAAGGTTGCGACAGCCAGGTTCTGCAGGAGTCTCAGCGGCGAAACACGCACCTGCCGATTCAGATAGGAGAAAAGGAAGCCGATGGCAAAAATGATGGCCAGGACAATCAGCTCTTTAAGCATCCCATCAAGGAAAAGTTTGCCCCAGGAAGGCCCCGGCGATGTGCCAAAGCTATCCGCAAGGCTGCCCAGAGATCCGGCCAGTTCGCCAAAAAGAGCGTTTGGAATACGTGCCATGGCCGTGGCGTAAGCGAAGCCAAAGAAGAGTAGATTCAGAACAAGGAAAAGCGCCAGGCTGAGGGGAATCAGAGCCAGACGGAAAGCTCCCAGCGGATTGCCCGATAGGTAGCATTTAACAGTCTCACGCAGATCGTTGAGAAACTGCTGCAGAACCAGGGGCATCTGAGCTGGACGGCGCGGGCCGCGAGGTGCTCTGCGCTCCCCCGTACGGGCGCCGGCTCTGCGGCCATAGGCGGCCTGTGGCTGCTCACTGTAAGGCTCTGCATATGCAGGATTCTGGCGTGGATCCTGATGAGGACGTTCACGATAAGGGGGAATTTCGCGGAAGGGAAGATCCTGATCTCCCCGATAAGCTTGCTCAGGGCCGGGCCGATTGTTGTTGCCCAGGTCACGCCTGGAGTCTGAATAAATATGGGCATCAGGGGCGCCGCGATAACGCGGATCGGGGCCGTAACCGTCTTCTTGATTTTGAAGCATAGTGTACCTCCAGCACATCTTCCCTGGACCCGCCACCGCAGCGGCAAGTGAACGGAAAGTCACAAGATTGCAATAATTATAAAGGTTTCGACGATTTCCCGCAATGCAGGCGCTCAGGAAATAAGGCTGGCATAAGGCTGCGCCGCCTGCCTGTGCTGTTCCAGATGCACCGCGCGCAGGTCAACCTCCAGAACATTGATGGAGGTCAGCTCCTCAACAAGTCGCCCGACAGCCTGCTGAGCCTCGCGCAGAACTTCCTGGGCGCTGAAACCATAATAGAGGGACAAACGCAGATCAAAACGCACACCATAGCTCTCTTTGCTGAGATGAAACTCGCGCAGTCCAGCCACCCCGGGAACATCCTCCAGAATTAAATGGACCATCTGTGCCAGAGCTTCGTCCGACATGGAGTAACTTCCGAGGGTAGAAAAGGTTGGGCGCACCACCGTGCGTTCACTCTCTTTTTCACTCTCATCGCTGCGTCGGTCGAAGCGCTTTCTCAGTTTATTTAACGGCTCGGCGAGGCTACCGGAAAATTCGTGGCGTATCTCCATACTGGGCACGGGGATCGTGTGCTTTCCTTCGCTGAGCCTGGTTTCACGGGCCTGCCGCCGCTCTTCCTCACTGCTGATATCTTCGATGCGAATCTGCATGGAAGGTTTGGAAAGCCAGAGATTTTCGCAGATGCGGTCGAGCATGTCCCGCGAGGTGCCAAGAATCATGAGTGCGGGAGGCAGTTCTTCCAGAAGAGCCCTTCGCATATTTGCGGCCCGTGTTTCATCGGCGAAAATCGCCTGCCGCACAGATTCAATTTTTGTCTCCGCCCGTTTAGCCGAGGCTCCGGCCAGAATGCGCGAACCGTGAATAAGGATGCCGTCGTCAATGATGTAGTTGATATGATTATCTTTGGCCACCTGGATGGCTCGTGTGCTTTTTCCGGTTCCGCTGGCTCCGATAAAAGCCACAACAGCAATGAGTCCGAGGCGGGCGCGCACTTCTTCTTCCGTTTTCGGTTCGTCGGCCCGGTTAATTTCATTCACCGTGGTTTTCACCGCATCGGCAAGGCGGCCAAAAGGATTAAAAATAATATCCTGGCTGCGCACAGGCGGCAGACGATCCTCCGGGTTTTCCTCGTCGGCTTCGCCTTTCTTTTTCCCTCTTAAACTATGGAAGAGAAAATCAAACACGCCGCTCTCTCCTCTGTTCCGGCAAAGCGCTCAGGCAGCCTCACAGCTCAAGCTTCTTCCTGCTCCCAGTTGTGATAAACATCCGTGACGTCATCGTTTTCTTCGAGCGTATCAATCAGGCGCTCCATATTTTCGATCATCTCGGGATCGTTCAGCTTCGTCATCGTGAGCGGCTGTGGGGCAAGGGTCGACTCTTCGAACACATAGCCCTTCGCTTCCAACGCATCCACCACACTGTGATAAGTGTCGGGACTTGTGACAATTTCAAAATAATCCTCTTCGACATCGACATCTTCGGCGCCGGCATCGAGGGCTTCCATCATCACCGTTTCCTCGTCCGTATAGCGCTCGCGGTCAAGAATCAGACTGCCCTTTTCTTCAAACTGAAAGGCCACGCAGCCATTGGTGCCGAGATTCCCGCCAAAGCGATCAAAAATATGGCGCACATCCCCCGCCGTGCGGTTGCGGTTATCCGAAAGCGTGCGCACCATGACGGCGACCCCGCCGGGCCCATAACCTTCATACTGGATCACCTCCAGCTCCTCGCCGCCTCCGCCGGAAGCTTTGCTGATGGAACGCTGAATGCTGTCGTTCGGCATATTATTGGATTTCGCTTTAGCGATAATATCCTTAAGAGAACGGTTGACCTCGGGATCAGGGCCGCCAGCTCTGACTGCCATCTGAATTTCACGGCCCAGCTTGGTGAAAATCTGGCCCTTTGCCGCATCAGCCGCACCTTTTTTTCTCTTGATGTTATTCCACTTGGAATGTCCGGACATAAATTCCTCCTCTGGAAGCGTGGATCTGCCTCCGCCTGGTTCTGGCTGCATTCTCGGCAAAACTGCTTCGGCAGCAAGACTGTCGCTTTTGGCAGAACTGCCCTTTTGGCAAAACTACATTCAAAGCAATTGCCCTTTCGGCAAAACTGCCTGCGTAGCCAATGGCCTCTTTCAGTAAAACAGAAGCAGGCCTAAGACCCAAAAATAAAAGCGAAGAAAGCCCGGTTTTATGGGCTTTCAGACGGTTATGCCTTATTTTACCATAAGAAGAGCCCTCACGTCAGCGACCTCACATTAGAGCAGGCAGCTTCGGCCTCAGTGCTTTTGCCGCCCCCGCAGACAGGATTATGTGAGCTGCTTTAACGTCAGCTCCACTTTTACGTCAGAAGTCAATGGCTTTTTCCCTCACCCCGACTTGGCAAAGAACAGAGAATCGTGCATAATAGGTTTCGACTTCAGGTGTCGCAAGACTTGATAAGGAAGCAGGTGCAAATCCTGCGCGGTCCCGCCGCTGTATTGCGCAAATCTGTCCTCAACGGGCCACTGAAACGCATTTTCCAAAAGAGAGTGTTTCGGGAAGGCGAGAGACAGGCGCAGAGCCAGAAGACTTGCCTGAGGGAGTTCCGTGTCACGGTGAATGGCGCAAGCGGATGACTGGCATTTGCACGTTTTTCGTTTTTGACAGTTCCTGTCCACGGTTAGGGAGCTGTTTTTTTGTGCCCGGAGAAGGCGACGACTGCTGAAGACCATGCCCGGCGAAGACTGTATTTTCCGAAAGTCTGGCCTTGTTAAGGTCTATGACTGCTGATGGCTATGTATGCAAAAGACCTATGACCAGCAAGGGTCTGCAACTGTCGCAGGTCACGGCCCGGCGAATATGAAAGATTCTTTTTGGCACAGATTCAGAAGCTCTCATGATGTTAAAGACTCTCTGGTGGGGTCTTGCCCCGTTTGCTTGCCGGGGCCTGATCTCACGGTTCTCCCTACACACCGGGGCGGGTTACCCGCCCCGGCCTCTCTTTTTTGAGAAAAATAGAAGGATAAAAAATGAACAGTCAGGAAGTGAATGAAAATAAAAAGAAAACTCTGTCGACCTCTGATCTATCTCCCTCTGAGTTGCCTTGCTCTGAGAAAAAGGTAGCCGAGCCACGCTGTTCAGAGAAAGAGAAGCCGGGCGAAAATCCCGCCAAAGGCTCCGGTGAGGACGCCCGCTTTTGCTATGGCGATCCCAGCCACAACAGCCGCAATTTTCCGCAGCCCAAAAAGCGCAAGTGGACAGCGGGACAAATTTTTCTGCTGCATTTAGGAGTGCTTCTGGTCGCCCTGGGAGTGTATTTCTTTAAGTTTCCAAATCATTTTATTATGGGCGGCGTCAGCGGCCTTTCCATCCTGCTGGCTCAGGTCACGCCCCTGACACCAGGGGTCTGGACCTGGCTCCTTAATATCAGTCTTTTAATCCTGGGCTATCTTGCTCTGGGCCGTTCATTTGCCTTTGGTACCGCCTATGCTTCTCTTCTGCTGTCCAGTCTCATCCTTATTTTCGAGCGCTTTATACCTTTGTCAGCTCCCCTGACAGATCAACCGTTACTGGAACTGGCCTTTGCCGCCCTGCTTCCAGCCGTCGGCTCGGCCCTGCTCTTTAACCTGCGTGTTTCCACAGGGGGCAGTGATGTCCTGGCTATGCTCATCCACCGCAAATCCGAAATGAATATTGGCTATGCTCTGGCGGCCTTTGATTTCGCCATCGCCATGATTTCCTTCCTGATTTTCGATCTGAAAACGGTACTCTTTTCCATCATCGGTTTGCTCTTTAAGGGCGTGATTGTGGATGCCATGATCGAGCAGTTCAACGATACCCGCTTCTTTACCATCGTGACCACGAAACCCGACTCGATCGCGCCCTATATCATCAACGAGTTACATCGCGGGGCAACCCTGATGGAGGGTCATGGTATTTTTACGGGGGAAGATCGTAAAATTCTTTTATGCGCCGTACCAAAGGTGCAGGCCATTAAACTACGTGATTTTGTCAGAAGCGAGGATCCCCTAGCCTTTATATCCATCAGTACGCACAGCGAAGTGGTCGGCCGGGGCTTCGGCGGGACTTTCTAAATCTTGTGCCATCCCTTTCGATGCACGGTCACTTTGTCGCTCATCGAAGGTAAGTCATCTTGATGATTTCCTGCGATTAAGCAAGGTTTTTTCTCAGAATTTCAGGGTTCACTTTTTCGGGGACTGCCCGTGGCGATGGGAAAACCTTCAAGGGCTTGTCTGAGCGACTCCTCTTCGTTGTTCAGGGTGGGCTGACTTCCCCGCACAGCCCGATTTTTTCGTAGTTCGGCCTCGGCCTCTTCACGGCTAAGAAAGAGAGACTCCGGGTACTCGTGCCCGGCATTCCAGAGCAGCCATTCGTCATAGCCGGCATCATAGAGGGCCTGTATCTGCGCACGGATTTCGCGGGGGCCGTAGTCCATATAGTAGCCCGGTGCAAGCCAGTTCGCCGTAAAGGCCTGCAACCAGGGGCGCAGACCGGCATAACCGCTTTTACCCGCCGCAGCAGCTCCATCCTCCAGGGCCGCCGTGACCACGTCATAAGGAGAAAGATCAGGGGCATCAAAAAATTTGCTGCCGATAGAAGAACCTTTACCATTGCCCAGAGAACCGGCTGAAGCATTGGCATAGTGGGAGGGATAAATCATAGGACTAAGGCAATGAATGCCGGACAGACCGATACGTGACCAGTTCTGCCCGATCAGGCGGCCATCTTCCGGACTGGACATGACGATGGAAAAGAGATCGGCGGAGACAGGCACTCCCAATTTATCCTGCAACTCAATGCGCGCTGTCTCCAGAAAACGATTGATCGCCGCCTCCTTCTCCGGAATTTCCAATGGTTCACGCTGATCCTGGGGATCTGATTCTTCAGGTTTCGTTCGGACATCCGATTCCTCGCGATAGAGTGGTGTCGCTCCCCCTTCAGGCTGACCAGTAGGAAAGCGCACATAGTCGAATTGGATTTCGTCCGCCCCCATGGCAATCACTTCCCGCGAGAGATCCAGGAGATAATCCCAAACCTCCGTATTATATGGGTTGGCAAAGGCCTCCCCTCCTTCGAGAGGATAGTGCAGGACTTTCCCTTCGGCATCGCGAATACAGAGATCGGGCTGCATGCGGGTCATGACCTCATCCTTAAAACAGACCATGCGGGCAATGAACGTAAGGCCAGCCGCGTGGCAGCGGTCAATCAAAGACTTAAGCTCGAGCTGGCCAGAAGAAGCCTTCATTTCAACGGCAAGCGGAACCGCACTCTCATAGCAGAGGCCCCAGCTCTCCTTTACATCGACGACGACAGCATTAAGCTCACTCCAGGAGGCGAGTTCAAGGGCAGCCTCCAGATTCTCGCCCATGCCGAGATAAATCCCTCGCAGAGGCTTGTCGTGTGAAATTTTGCGAGGCTCTCCCTCAAGCACAGGGAGCGGCCCGAAAAAAGCATCCAGAACGGGGCCTTCAGCGGCAGAGCGCAAGGTGCGGGCAGGCGGACTCGTGGGCAGTGGCCGCGAGTTTTCAATGGTGGGCACTTCGGCCCTTGTTTCCTCAGGACGCGGTGGAAAAAAAGCGGGGCCAAGAAAAAGGACATAAAGAAGCATCTGTCCCAGGGCAAGACAGGCAATAAGACCGAGAATCAGTCCCCGGTGTTTGGGACGCGGCGGGCGATTTCCATTGATAAAAATCCCGTTCATGCTCTCAAGAATAGCACAGGAGAGTCCTTTCGCCCACCGGCCGGGGCAGCGACAAAAAGGATACACTGAAAGCGCGAGAACCAAAGCACGCGCGTTCGCTCATTTGCCCAGATCAACGACAAGTTTGATCGCTTAACGCACAAAAGTCAGGCTGCCTACTCACCCGCAGCCCCGGGCCAGCGACAAGCTGGAACACTCATCGCACGAAAGCCAGACCATTCATTCACCAACAGCATGGGCCAGCGACTTTTGACCGCAAGCCGATTTTCGACTAAGCTAAAAACGACAAAAGCAGTCGACATGACAACAGACCTCTCCCGTCGACAAGACACGTCCAATTCGATACGACAAAAACGACAAAACCAGTCACACCTGACCCTAAGCGACAGGTTCAGCTGGCAGCAAAGTCAAAATAAATACAGGGAAAGCACCTGGATCAACCGACACAACAACAGACCGCTCCCGCCGACAAGGCACGTCCAATTCGATACGACAAAAACGACAAAACCAGTCGACAAGGTCGCCTGAAACCAAACTTAAGATAGCGAAAAACACCATGAGCCTCAGACAAGCTCCCCCAAAAAGCAAAAAACCTGCAAGTTGGACCACCGTCCAAAGGGCGGCCGAGATCGAATTTGAGGAAAAGCGCTCGCGCTTTATCGGCCTCTGCTTTACCATCCGTGATAAAGCCGAGGCAGAAAGTGAACTGAACGCTGTCCGCAGGCGCTTTCCAGATGCGACACATCATGTCTTTGCCTGGCAGACGATTTTCCCCGAAAATGCCGGTCGTTATTCAGACGATGGCGAACCTCAGGGTACCGCGGGTCTGCCCGTTCTGGATGTCTTAAAGAAGCGCGGGATCGATCAGGCCGAAATCATTGTCGTACGCTATTTTGGCGGCATACTCCTGGGAGCAGGAGGCCTTGTCCGCGCCTACAGCCGGGCAGCCGCCTCAGCTCTGGACGCCGCCTCCCCCCTGCGCATGTGCCTGCGCAGAAAGTATCGTGTGATGGCCCCCTACGATTGTTACGAGCGCCTGCGCTATCAGCTTGAAAAAGAGGGCTTCTATCAGGAAACTGCCGACTTCGGCCTGGACGTCGAATGGAACGTCAGCACCGATCTCCGGCGCGAAGCCGAACTTGCCCGCCTGCTCGCTGACCAGAGCGCCGGTGCCGCCCTCATGGAATTTATTGGAGAGGGCTACAGCCCGGATATGGCGTAAGATATTTCGGACAGAGGTACAGCCCGGAAATCCCGTGAGAACAGGCCTAACGTTTACAACCCGAAACCCTCGTGAAATCTGCCGGAGAGTGATACAGCCCAGAAACCGCGTCAGAACAGCGCTCAACAGGCGGCCAAGCAACTAGTTCATTTAGTCGAGTATATGGCTTCCTATAAGGCGGGTGTTTTTCTTTTCTTCAGCCGAGTGTTTGGACATTCTTTAAGCGATCGTTTGGGTTTTTTCAAGCAAATAAAAGGAGATGCCTGGGGCTGGAGTTTTGCTTTATGATGGCGACGGAGGTCATGGTAAAAGCGTAAGATCCAGCATGAAAAATTACCAATGTTCAATCTTTCTCTGAAAAAATTATTTTACGAGAGACTGCCAGCTTATCTTTCGATTTCATCCCAAATTTCCTCAAAACTCTTACCATCGAATAACTTATATCGAAATCCTTTATCCATAGTGTCAAACTTCTTTTCTTCTCCAAGAAATCCGACTACAACCCCATTATAAATGCTGACAATGGCATCTTTTCCATAAACCTTGAATTCAAATCCGGATCTGAATCTTTGCCAATCATAAGGTGAAAATCTGGCCTTTCCTGAGAAAATATTGTGTAAATCTTCATAGAGATACTCGGTAAAGTAATCATCATCGGAAAGGACGAAGTTAATTTTTTGTGGTTTCAAGCTGGCAAGCATGGCAAGGTTATAAGACATTTCTGCTCTTGCTAACGTGCTGGCCTCTATTTCAATGGAAGATCCTGTCTCTACTTTCAGATCTATGGCTTTTTCCCATAAATGCGCCTTTTCACCGAAAATATTAATATAACGAAAGCCACCCTCGACCAGTTTGGTGGAAGTTTCATTCACCGTAGTTGGAAGTTCTACGTGATGGCCTATGAGAAAGCAATGATCCCCATGCACCAAATCCATCTGCATATCATAGCTATCCAATATATAAATGTTTTTCCAAACCCATTTCCCTTTTGTAGGTCATTGGGGGTTCACTACTTTGTCTTTTTTCCAACTACAATTCTCAAGGAGCCCTAATGGCTTTTTATTTATTCTTTTTCAAGTTGCGAACATCAGTGTACTCTATTAAGAAATATATTGTATAAAATATAGTTACTTCCTTTTAGATATTTCTTTCACAAAATCCATTTTCTAATGTCATTAGTGTAAAAAACATCAAAACTAGCGTAGTAAAACTAAGGAAGATATATAACGTTAGAATTACTAATATTTTTTAACTCTAAGCATTTGTTATTCTTTGCTAAAAAATATATTCTATTCGCAACAATATCCGCTGCTCTTATTAGGAGTTTAGATGATGAATTACAATAATTTAATTGAACGTCACGCATATTGCTAAAAATTGGTGGATAAAATTTGCTATATTCAAAATTATATGTTCCCCATTTGAACTCTTGTTCAAGTGCTTCTTTTAATTCATATCTTCCATTAGTAGCTGTTGTATGCTCATCAACACAAAAAAATATTCGATCGATGTTTTCTGGTATTAATTTTTTGTCTGAAATCAGTCTTTCAAAAGCTCTTTTTACAGCAATCTTATATGCATAATCTAAATATCTTTGTTTATCCTTTTTACTGTTAAATATCCTATCTAAAACATTTTGTTGCTGTATGACTACACCAAATTTATAACAATTATTCAAAGAACGGAATAAACTACCTTTTTCATTATTTGTTACCCTTGTAGCTTTCAATTCATAATGCTTGTTTACACCTTTGTTATTTCTGATTATATTTTCTACATGAGAATACATTCTAGACCATTTTTCTTTTTCTTCATTCCCTATTAGAATTAATCCCCCAAAGACAAAATAGTCGTTATGTTCTTTGTCAAACACTCCTGATTCATCAGAATATACATATATATTCACTATATTCTACCTCTATAATAAAAAAAGCCACCATTAGGTGGCCTCATGATCGACGATATTACATATCGCTTAAACGTAAATTCGATATCATGAGTATACAGCGTATCTCTACCTGCAAATTTATTGTACTATCAATATAAGAATTTTACAACCCCTTTTTATGACCAAATTTAATATTTTTTCCGAATATTATCAAACTCATTATACTTAAGTTATTTCTCTATTTCAATCTCAAGTTATGATTTAAATACTGCTTTAATATTTTATTCGTATAATACTATCTTATCTATGAGTTTCCTTGCCAAGTCTTCATCGTATCTTTCTATTTCTAATTCTTGATTTTCTAACAATTATTCTAATTCTATTAATCTGCTTTGTTCATTTTCCTCTTCCACTGTAGATTGCCATCTAAACGGGTCAGCAGGGTCAGGTTAAGCGGCCAGCGCAGGACATAAATCACGGCCAGGGAAGGACAAAATACCTGGCCAGATTGGACAACCTACTATACTGAAATTTATCTTCCCAAGCGGAAGAAATTTCAATTTTAGGAGGTCCATATGGACTACAAGAAAGTGCTGAGATTACACTTCGTGAGCCATCTCAGCGGACGTGAAATCGCAGGAATCTGTGACTCTGGTAAAACAACAGTCAATGAGTTTCTCAGGCGATTTAAGAATGATTCGAAGCTAAGCTACCCTCTCCCTGCCGACGTGACAAATAAATATCTTGAGCAAGAGTTATACAAAAAATCTGGTCCAACTGCTCAAGACGAGTATTATCGCCCAATTGACGTGCAAGCGATCTCTCGAGCGTTGACGAAAAAGGGAGAAACCCGAAAGCATCTCTGGTTGAAATATCTCGCAGAGGGAGACGGAGTCGAGAAACAATCGTTAAGCTACCGGCAATTCTGCAGAAAGTACGCGGAATGGTGTGACTCACAGAGCGTTACCTTCCATATTCAACGCCAACCCGGTGTAAACCTTGAGTTAGATTTCTCCGGAAAGACACTTCTTTTGCACGATCGCGCCAATCCTGAACACACGACGAAAGTCACCATATTTATTGCGGCCCTTAGCTACAGTGACTATTTCTATGCGGAAGGATTGATCTGTTGCGACATTAAGAACTGGATCCGGGTGAATAATAACGCGCTAGATGACTTTGAAGGCGTGCCGCAAACGGTGACGCCGGACAACTGCAAAGTAGCCGTACAAAGCAACAAAGGTAAGCGTCAAACCTGTGGGCGGTTAGATGGTATCTGCATTTGTTGTTTTAAATGGGCGGGTGTGAGTTTTGAGATTTTCTCGTTTTCGCCAGCCTCTCGAAGATTGGCAGCCTCGGTGAGGGTGTATACAAAGTAAGCGTAGGGGACCACGCCTGTTTCTTTGGCAGTTTCGACGAGGGAGTAAAGGATGGTGCTGGCCTCGGCCCCTTTGGGGGTGTTGGCAAAGAGAAAGTTCTTCCTGCCAATCACAAACGGTTTTATGCTGCGTTCCGCACTGTGGAGATAACCGCGAAATCCCTTGAGAAAGGCTTCTGGCCTCGCGTGTCGTCGGTCGCGTTCGTAGTAGTAGAGCACGATGGGCGTTTTCGCTGCTCTCCCTGTGCGATAAAGCCACATGTAACTTTTGCTTTGCGGGCTTTTTCCTTCTTCGTGCAGAACATGGACTTCTGTTTCATCCGCATGCAGGATATCTTCCTGGAGTAAATCCTGCTGAAGTTTCTCGTAGATTTGTTTCAGTCCGTGTTCTGTGACATACAGAAGCCAGTTCGACATCGTTTGTCGCGATAGTTTCACGCCCTGTCGCTGCCAGTACTGTTCTTGTCGGTAAGGCGGCGTCCCGAAGACAAATTTGTCGTTAATGACGTTGGCAATGGCTTCGGCACTTGCGATCCCTCCCGGGATCACCGCAGCGGGCAAGGGCGCTTTGCGGATCGTGACCGCTTCGGCCGCTTCGTCACAGGCCTTGCAGGCATAGGCGAGATATCTCGAATCAAAAAGACTTCGGCCGGAGCAAGGCCACAAAATGTTCCCTCCGCTCCTCCAGGCCAAGTCTTGCTTCCAGCGCTTCTCTTACTTTCTTTTGCCAGTAATAATAGGTCGATCGTACGATTCCATTTTCCTGACACCATACGTCGACACTTTGTCTACTTGCTTTCCGTTCCTGAAGCGTTTCGTACCACGCATTGAGTTTCGCGTTTTTTTGTAAATCACCCAGCCTGAGACTCATCGCCCCTCCTTGAGGTCACTTTCCTGGACGTCTTCGGACATCTTTGAACGTCCTGAGACGTCCGCTTTTTTGTCTAAATCTACGGGCTCTATTCTTATGCTTCAAGACGCACCTGGGTTTGACGCTCTAGACCTGTCCGAAATTCGGAAAATCCAAAGTTAGTGCAGATTGTGGGAGGCCGCGGCGGGCGTGCTTCAGGAGCCAGCAGGGCGGAGAGTTGTAGGGTTGTTGGCTGGCCACGGGCGAGGCGCTGGCATGGTGTTGAAAACTGTTGGAGTGCATGCCGCGGCGGGATCAGGGTTTGAGGCAAAAGCCGGTTACCACAAAGCGGTAGCTGGCGAGGGGGGTGCAGGACGCGGCCTGGAGCATGCGGCGGCGCGAGGCGCGGGAGCGTGCAGCGGCAGACGCGGCGGGCTCATGGTTTGGGGCGGATGCTGGTTTCCTCGAAACGACAGCAGGCGAACTCGCCCGCCTGCTCGCCGACCAGAGCGCCGGGACCGCCCTTATGGAATTTATCGGCGAAGATTACAGCCCGGAAACCGCGTGAATTTGTCGGAGAGTGATACAGCCCGGAAATCCCATGAGGACAGCGCATGACGCTAACAGGCGGAAAGGTGTAGGTTCCCTGATCTTTTCCCACTTTATCCTTTTGATTTTGTGAAACGTAGCAACTAATGCGTGGCTTGCATGCAATATCGCCAGGTGCGGGTGGCTCAGCATACACTTTTGCGAAAATTAATCACACACTCTCTTGTGTACTTTGCAGATAACGTTCCGTAACATCCGTAAAAAACGATGCATCCCACAACTTCAGTCCTTCCTTATCTTTTGCTTTGAGAAAAGGAGAGACATCACGCCTGGCAAGCTCGAAATCCACTTGATGAAATCGTCGTTTTAACATTCCCTTTAGGGCATTCAAGTCTAAAATCTGGCCTGACTCCCACTTACCCGACTGTTCCATTCTTTTTTGCAGATGCCAGAGGTTAACCCTTGTCCCCCTTTTTAGATACCACAGATAATCATAATAATCACGTCCCTTGACCCGTAACTTAAAATCACGGCAAAGCACCGCATGAATTTTACCTGCAAAAAGAGATGGCAGGTCATATAACCTAACTCTGTAGTTGTCCGGCAAGATCGCATTGACATTTTGAAAATCTGCTCCTGGCGGTGGATCTGTATCAATTTCAAGCTTGATTTTGATTGTGGCATGAGGGTTCAGACCGAACGTGGCAGATTGATCCGAAGTGATTTCCAGAATATTTTGAAAGGTATTCCCTTTAATAAAAGCAGATTGAATCATGCTCTCTTTCGTCTTCGTCTTTTTTAATACTGCCATTTGAAAACCGTAAGCGGTTAATTCTTTTTCAACAAAAGGTAAATATTTTTTAAAATCAAAAACCACATCAGGTGTCACCAGTGAAAAATCTAAATCTTCACTGAATCTTGGAAGGCCATAAAAAATTCTGAGTGCCGTTCCTCCGTAAAAAGCAGCAAAAGAAAAAAAGTTGCTTCTGGACAAGCCCATCAAGGCCACTTCCTGCACCACTTCCTTTAATGCTTTTTCATACTCCTCGCTATTTTTACACGAATAACGTTCAAGCATGGCTTGGATAGCATCATTCATTTTTGTCCTCCTCGCTATCGAGCCTTTTCACTATCGAGCCTCCTCGCTATCGAGCAAACGCAACAACTGCTTTAGGTTCGTTTTGTGATAGAGTGGCGCTATTCTTCTCATCTTTGCCCGGTCCAATGCTGCAAAGGCTTCCTCATCAAGGCGCAACCCTTCAAAAAGATAGTTGTTGAAATCTTGCAGGCCCCGGATGGGCGAGAGTTTGCATAATTGATCACATAGTGCCTTTTCTTTACTGGCGATCAAGGCCACGCGATTATCTGACTCTACGCGATTATAATAATAGGGAAAAACTACTTTAGGAATATCTTGATAACTAAAGATTCCAAAAACATTTTGAAACTCTTTTCTTTTTTTTATTCCGAAAGTTGCCGAAGTATACACCTCAACGCGCTCCGGAATCAAGCCATGGTAAGCTAAGGCCCATTCAAAAGAAAGGTAAGATGGTCCAAGAATCGTATTCGCCAAAACAAAACCAGGAACATTGGGATCGGTTTCGTAAAGCTCCCTTTTGAGCGGAATCAGCTTTCCGCTTTTAACCAAAGCCTGAATTTTGTGGTGCGGATCCTTGAGATGTCGATATTGAAAGAGCAATTGATCGGTACTTTGAATCATGTCTATTTTCTCCAATTAATTGACACATTACTCCATTATCGATCAATTATCAACATAACCGCGCTTTTCTCCGCCTGTATGTAAGGAGAGGACGGCGCAGGGCTCAGAGCGGAAACTGTTTCCTCGAGGTGACCGAAGCGCCGGGATTGGGCGAAAGCGCTCATGCCGGTTCAGACCTGCGTGGTTTGGACCTCTGTGACTCGCAGGCAAGATCGCCAGGTGCGAGCGGCGCGGGCCGCGGCGAGCTCAGGGTTTGGCGCGAAAGCCGGTTTCTTCGAAGCGGTAGGCGTAGCGGGCGAGACCGTTGTAAGCGCAGGTAAAGAGCGTGAGATCCCAGTCATCCTTAAAGGTCATGGCCTCGACGTCAGTGGGCTGAAGGTATTCCTGCTCGCGAAAGGCGTAGGTAAAGAGGTTGCCGTCGGCGTCGAGAAAGCGCGCTTCATCGCCGTCTTCGAGCACGTTCAGGCCGCCGAACTGAAAGGGATAATCGTGCGAGCAGAAAACGGCGTCTTTACGGTAAATGGAGCCGTGGTAATAGCAGGGGTAGCGCTTGAGTTTGTCGTAATCCCAGGAGGAGAGGACGGGCAGCATGAGCCCTGTGCGGGGGATTTCGATGACGCCGATGATTTCTTCGCCATTGACGATGCGCTGAGGCATGGGCCAGTCGGGCTCCGGGCGCTTGCTGGAGTCTTTGGCCTCCAGAGAGGGCCGGGCGCTAAGTTCCTCCGACAATTCCGAGGGCAGGGCGTCGATCAGGGCGGCGGTGGCGCGGCGAGCCTGTTCGGCTTCGACGAGGTTGATGGCGGTGAAAACCGCGGCGGTCAGGAGCAGCAGGCCTCCGATGAGAAAAAAGAAAAAGCCCGGAGCTCTTTTTTTCCGGGGCTGTGGGCTGCGGAGAATCTCGGAGCTGCGAGGGTTCGCGGCTTGAAACGGGTCTTGTGGCTCTCGAAGGTTCGCGACCTGGGGTTCGCGCCATGGGACCGGGCGAAAGCCATCCGGGCGGGACGATCCGGCAAAATTGCCTAAGCCGTCGAGAGCGTCCGGGTCGTTGGAGCCGTTAAAGCTTTCCGGCCGGGCTGAGCCATCTGACTGGGCGGGATTCATGCTGTCGTAGGGATAATAAGCGGGGCCTTCTTCCGGTGCTACCTGTGGCCGGGCGGCTGCAGAAAGTGACTCTTGATAGTGTTCGCGGCGCAGTGATGGATCGGCGTTAGCTTGCGCACGACCCGCTTCGGCCGGAAACGGGGCCGGTCTGAATGGCGGGCGGGGCGCTCTCTCCCAGGGTTCGCGGCGGCCTTCCCCGACAGGGTCGCCGGGGGTTCTTTCATTTTTTGGCCTTTGCGTTTCTGTTTCCATGCTCTTCACTGTTCCAAACACTGTTTGCGCTGTGTCAGATTAATTCAACTTTTCGCGTTTACGTCGTGTCAGATTTTATCTAACTATTTCACGTTTGTGTCGCGCCGAAATTATCCAACTATTCCCGATTGCGTCGTATCAGTTTTTATTTAACTTTGCCTGTTTGCGTCGTATCAGATTTTATTCAACCACTTCCCGTTTGTATCGCGCCAGATATTATCAACATTTCCCGATTCCGCACATCCGGCGGGGCTTTTGTACAGGTCTATGCTCGGACGGTTCAGGCTGTCCTTTTGCTTTTGAATTTAATGTACGCTGCTTTTTTCTTGTTGAGTATTATAGCTGCTTTGACGGTTTCTGTTTTCAGACGGCGGGAGCACTGCTGGAGACGGGAACGCGGGGAGCGGGGCGCGGCGGGCTCAGGGTTTGGGGTAAAAGCCTGATCCCACAAAGCAGTAGCTGGCGAGGCGTTGCGGTACTGCGGCGGACGACGGTAGCATGCACGAGCGAACCTCAGTTAATCGGCCCCATGGACTTCAGGGGCCAGATACGGTAGATCAGGCGACCGACAATCTGCTCATCGGCAATGCAGCCGATGGCTTCTTTGCGGGAATCAACGGAAGTTGCCCGGTGGTCGCCCATGACAAAGATGCGCCCCTCAGGCACTTGATAGGGCAGCTGGATGTCGCAGTCACCCAGGGCTTTTTCCTGGATATAGGGTTCTTCCAGCACGTTCCCGTTAACTTTAACGTTGCCGTCCTTGTCGATGTCGATCCAGTCGCCGGGGTTGCCGATAACGCGCTTTATCAGGACTTTGTTGTTGTAATAAAAAGCGATGATTTCGCCGGTTTTATATTTGCCGTTGCGCAGCGAAATGAGAACCTCCCCGCTCTCCAGCGTGGGGTTCATAGAGTTGCCATAGACCTGCAATACGGGCAGCCAGAGTGTGGCGACGAGCACGGCGACGGCCGCGACGACCACCAGACTGAAGAAGGTGCTGCGGAGGGCACGGCGATAGCGCTCGACATAGCGCGCGCGATGCAATTCACCCTGCAGAAGCTTTTTACGCTCGGACATGGGGCAGTTTTCCAGCTCACCCATGAGCTCGGCCGAGGCGAGGTCGCTTTTGCGCTTACGCTGCTGCCGCTTTCGGGCAAGCTCCTCGAGCTCGTGACGAATGGCCTCTTCGGCCATCACGGCCTCGCCGGCAGCCGCTACCGCCGGATCAATCTTGGGCTTTTTCTGACGCTTTCCCGGCGCTGACGTCGCAACCGATCGCGAAGCGAAGGAGGGAACGGAATGATTATTCTGCTGCTGAGGCGAAACGTGGCGCATCAGGCATGGCTCCGATTGACTTTGTCGGCGGCTAAGACCGTATAGCCTGACTCAGTAGCCAGCGGCAGGGGGCGAACCCGGCCCTGCCGTTCCCCGACGTACGCATTAAAAGGTGTTGCAGCCAAAGTGTCGGCACTCGCGCCAGAAGAAACGTACTCACCTGACAGAACCTGTCGGGCAGCAGGCGTCCCAGCACCCGCAGCAACAGAGGCTGCGGATGAAGCAGGAGCAAAATTCTCCGTGCGAGTCCCCACCTGAGAGGGCTTTAAGGGCACAACATTTTGTTGATGAAGTGGCTCATCAGGACGAGCGGCCTGAGCCTCCCGGCTCAGCTGAACTCGACTGCGGGAATAATCCTCCCGGTCTTCCCGGGGCATCTCCTGTAAAAAAGAAGGCAGCATACCGGCACCCTCTTTCTCACCGAAGGTCAGCGGCTGTCTCGCATAATTTTCTTCGCGAAGGAGATCCGGATGGTACAATTCTTCGCGGGGGCGATCAGGCTGACCCATGCGGCCCGACTCACGCTCTGCTGCATAAGGGGCGGGCTGAGCGGCGACGTAGCACGGAGATTCCGAAGCATAGGGATCGGTTTGAGAGACCGCAGCATAGGGAGCCGCCTGAGAAGTCTGGGCATACGGCTCTGCCTGAGCAGCCGATTTGTATGAAGCAGACTGAGAAGCCGGGGCGTAGGGATCCGACTGAGCAGCCGAGGCGTACGAGGCCGCCTGATACGAAGATTCCGCGGCGTACTGAGCTACCGAGCTTAAAGTGCCCTGATTTCCGGCCGCCATGCCATGATGGGCCTTCATTCCGGAAGTCGAACGCAAAGATCCCGCAGAGCCAGTTAAACAAGTTGAGGTTGAAGAAACCGCCGAACTTCTTGAAGCCATCGCAGCAGCAGAGCCAGCGGAACCCATCAAGCCCGCTGAGCCGGCATAACCCGCAGAACCGGCAAAGCCCTGCGAGCGGCCCATCGCCCTGGACGAGACCTGCGCGGAAGCTGCTGAACCGGAAGCTCCCGCCTCACGGGGGCTCAGGGTTTTCTGACGCTCCAGCTGAAAATGCAGCTGTTCCATTTTTTCCAGGAGGCGCTCATTCTCTTCAACCTGAGCTATCAGCATCTCCAGAAGATCCATCCGTTTTAGTTTTTTCAGGCTCTGGTATTCCATGCTCGATCCCTTCTCTACTCTTCTCTGATTTTAACATTGAACTTTAGCGATTGAGGGCTTAGCGGCGCGACTGCGGCGTGGCCTCAAGGGCCTGGCGGCGCCGGACCCAGAGTCCGGCCCCCGCCACAAGCAGGAAGAACAAACCGCCAAGGATAAAGGGCCAGCGGCCAACGCCACCCGTCTCCGGCATGACGTCACCTGCCTCGATTTCATTACTGACCAGTGCCCAGGCCTCATTGTTATCAATTGTTGCAGGATAAGACCCTGTACCTCCACCGGGCAGCTTGACCCCGGCGTCCGCATAGTAGGTGGAACGCTGCAAATGGATGGGCAAAGTGCTGAACTTGTAGCCCTTGGGGGCTCTTAATTCCCGCAGGACATACTCATTGGCCCTGAGGTCCTCAAAGCGGGCAGTCGTTTGTAGATCTCCTGGTCTGGCACTATCCCAGCCTGTATTCGCCCCTGCAAGTGTTTTACCTCTTGGGTCAAAGGGTTGTGACATGCCAGGCTGATCTCCTGCTGAGATGGCTGTAAGGTAATAGGTCTTGCCATTGTCATCCAGGTAGGTACCGGAGAGGGGATCGGCAAAGTTGTAGAGCTTTTGCAGTCTTAGTACTTCTGATGCCGGCATCTCCTCATTTGGCAAAGGAGAGTAGAGGGCAAAGATCGCTCCCAGCAATGGCTCAGGCTGAGTTTCCTGACTTCCCGGAGTTACCGGTTTCTCTGAGCTGCCCTTAGTTTTGAGCAAATTAATGCTCCAGGGCTTACCCTTATTGCTCCCGGTGAGGACGAGTTCAGCTAGTTTTGTGTTGTCCGCTTTTGGCGTCCAGTAGTACACCGGGTAACTGCCAGCAGATGTCGTGAGATACTGCCTGGTCAAAGTTCCACCCTGGTTATCCGAAAAACTCTGCGGCTCCGTGGCATCGTCATCATAGATATTTCCGTCTGCTTTGATCACATAAGGTTTTCCCGTCCGGGGATTCATCAATTCCAAAACCACATAGGCTCTTGAGGGATCAAGGGTCACGCCTACCGTAGTGTTGGGATCGTCAGGAGCCGTCTCGGGGTTCATTGGGATCCAGCCGGAGCTTTGGCCTACGTTCACAGGTACAGAATAAAGCTGATAGGTGTCGGCTTGTTGGCTGAAGTTTCCACTGCTGCCGCTGCCCAAGGCATGGAGGAGCATCGCCCTGACCTCGTTCAGAGTTTTACCCTGGAGCATAGCTAAAGAGTCCGTTTGAGCTTGCAGATTATTCTTCAGGTGGGTCAAGGCCGTTCCGTTTTGCATTTCGTGGGTATAACTTGTCTGCTGGTCCAGAACCAGGAAGAGGTAAGATAGCTGATCACCTGTAGTTCCATCAGACGCCGCAGGCTCCGAGGGAGTGACCGGGAACACATCATTCTGGTAAAGACGTTGTTTTTGCAGGGAGGGAATCTGCACTCCCGGCAGCTTAACACCTACCACCTCCGGCTCTGCCTCGAGGAACTCTTCTGGTTCATTGGCGACCATATGGTAGCGGTAACCGAAGCTATTCCAGGCAATTTGATCGTCTTTGCTTGGTTTAAAACTCTCGTCCACCACCGCGTCAAAGCTGAGTTCCAATACTGCATGGATCGCCATTTTGGCATCATCTGTTTTCAGGGTGCGCAGACGGAAGGAGCGTGTTGAAGCTGTAGGGGTCGCGTACCAGCCAGGAGCAGGTTTGTTTTTAAAAGCATCGCCCGCCAGGAAGCATTCATCACTATATTCAATCACATAATCCCTACCCTGTGTGAGGGTGCGTGGCAGGCCAGTTGCAGCGCCAGAAGCGTCATAATCCTGGATGATAACCGTCATGGGGTGGTCATTCTGGTCAGCGAGGTTAAGCTGGAATTGACTGCCACGTGGAGTGTCGGATCTCCAGGTCCTCGTGTCATTAATCTGAGGCAGATTATCTACCAAAACCAGATCGTCTATCTTCGCATTATCTTCAATTTCCGTACTGAGGTTTTTAACGCGAAGGGTATAACGCACAGGGGTCTCAGCCTTAGGCAGGCTGATCACATTGGGCTCGTTATTCGTCTGCGTGTAGTCCAGAGGATTGCCCGTGGCCGTATTTGTTTTTCCATTATCCTCTACAGGCTGATAAGTGGTCGGGTCAAGTTCCGTTACAGACTTGTTAGACATGGTACCCTTGCTGCCGAACACGGGAGCATTAGCGCCATCTACCACTGAGGGCTGGTCGCCGCCTTCATAGTGGCCAGCTTCCGCCGCCACATGCACAATCGGTACGGTAGGCGTGAGCCGGGCCGTGTTGCGGTAAAGTTTGGGATCAGCTTTTGTCTGACTGTGGTTAGATGTTTTGATCAAGAACCTGGGGAAGGGCGGATCAACAGTACGTTCTACTGTTTCCTTGCCTGGGTCAAATACTTGCATAGCATAACTATAACCAAAATATCCTTTTTCCGGCGTGAGCGTTAGTTGCTGGTTGCCCTGTGCATCCTTCCTGATCTCTATATGGAAATTAGGGGTCGTTCCACCAGGCACACCGTCACCTAAATCTAACGACCCTCCCAGCCGCAAGGTGCCTGTTTGGGTACCATATTTTATCCATTGACCATCCACTTTACTTACAGGATCACAATCTTCAATGCCATAAAATGCAGGTCTCTTCAGCGTTACCTTAAATACTCCATTGGTGTTCTCTTTGATAGAAAAGACATAGCACAAGTCTCCAGTGTAGCCAACCGGTTGATGTAGATCAATTTCATCCATTGCCTGAGGGTAGAAACGGATTTCGTCAAAACCATAGGGTTGTTGCATAGTTTCGGTCAAGCTCCAGTCCTGAGCCACTCCACTCTTGTGCTTAAGTTCCACGGACCAGGTCAACTGCTCCTGAGGTTCATAGTATCCCTCATTATCCAATAGACTGGGATCACCCTCGGGATAACTCAGGGCCTGTTCCCCCTTGAAAGTCCCTGTGTAGCGCTTACTGATGCCAATTTGAGTAGGCTCACGCTTAACAGAGGTCACTGAACTTAGAGTGTAAGTTTTATCCGCATTCTGACTAAGTTCATGACGGCCATTTTGAACATTCGAAATAATATCCCGATAATGAAGCCCTTTAATTTCGACATCACCTTCTGCAGGCAGCTCAGGCGTCATATCCTGATAAGGCGGCATATAGTCCATGGAGACCCGGTTTTCTGCAGTCTCACTGGTTTTAGCAAACTCGTCCACGGTGACGCGGTAGGTAAAGGCCAGGGCACTGTGAGGTGGCAGGTACCAGCCTTTGGCGTCCTGATAATTTGTTGTATTGGTAACAGAAGTATTTGCTCTGAGTAGAGTGCCGTTGTGAATATCCGTAATTCTAAACACAGGATTGTTCCGATCTTCAGAGATTTGTGATACTGTGTACTCTTTGATGTCATCTGTACTATCAGGTGATTCCTCATAATCTTTAAAATTGTTTTCTAATTCATAAAGATATGGTTTACCCCGATAAAAAATCTCATTCGCAGGCACCTTGTGAAAGCCTGTAGATGCACGACAATAGGTTAAGCTGTCATTTTCTACTCTGTATTCGTCATTGCGTAATGTATCCTGAGTGGCAAGGCCTGCATAACGGAAACCCTCTGGCAAAGTATCCCGAATATCGTTCAGGTAAAGATTATCTCCGCTGGGATTGGTGATGGAAACAGTATAAAAAACATAGCTCGTTTTATCTCCCCAGTCATAAGATCCAGAAGAAGGCAGGTAGGCATAATAAGGACTATTCCAGTAGCTCATAGGGTCTATGAACATATACGGGAAGGCTCTTCTATTAAAATAAGGAACACGACTCTTTACAATGTCTGAAGATACCACACTCTTTCCCAACTGGCAGAGCTGGGCGCTGGCCAGGGAATGGTGAACAGACCTCTCCCCTTCATAAACATGGAAGAAGTTGTCAATACCCCGGTTACCGTAGGTCTGCTCGTAAGCCTGCCAGGTCTCGTCATCGCCGGGATAGGTCAATTCCAAATAAATGTAGGCAGAGGCGTTTGGCTCTATAAAGGTCAGCAGATTGCCTTCCGCGGTCCAATGCAGTTGCTGGTGGCTGCCATCTGGCTTATCTGAGCTAACGTTAAATTGATCCAGGTCTTTCATGGTGACGGAAGTACTCCTCGGCAAGGCCTGTTGATCAACGATCCTGACATCGGATGTTTTCCACATGAATCCATCCGGAGTTTCGGGCAAGCGGTCGAAAATATCGTCTTTCGTCAGGCTGACTCCGGGATCTCCCCACAGTTCCAAACGGTAGAGGACTTTCTGGCCTTGAACCAGACGGGAGAAATCCGTGAGATGGTCATTCTCCGGATTTGGCGGGCTTCCTTCTGCCTTCTGAGTGACAATTTTCTTATCAAAGTCGTAAAGAGGCGAATGTTGAACAGAGTCGTAAATTCGGTGAGTCGCATGGTCATTCATCCAGGTTTCATTGACATAGGCCCTGGAGCTGTAACCGGACTTGGGGTCGACGTAGGTTAAAACCTTAATGGTTTTGTCAAAATCCGTTCCGACCGTAGTCCGGTCAAAATGCCATTTAATCAGCTTGCTGCCATCCGAAAGCGTAGAGACAACACCCAGGATTTTCTGACCATCGGTCATGCGGAAATAGTAGGTTCCAGGATTTTTGATAAGCCCGTAATCCATATTGTCACTGTCATTGTGAATCGTCTTCTTAAAAATCTGTCCCGGATTATCGTCCACCCGTACTAAGAGGTCAACAAAGTCCTGGCGGACATGGTCAGTAATGGTCAACACTTCAGGCGCGCCATGGCCACTATGCTTGGCGATAATGATGAAACTGCCAATTCCGGAAGTCTTCACATCTTTTTCCTGACCTTTAATGATACTGGCTTCCCGCTTGGCCTGGGGATGCTGAGCTTCACTATTGTCTATAGTGCGATCCTCAGGAGTTCCAGATTCAAAAGATCCAGCCGCGTCATTTGTGACCCAGATCCGTTCATCGGGGTAATAGTTTTTGCGATCGGCCTCCAAGAGCATAAAGCTGTCTTTGACTGTGGTGGGCACTCTGTAGTTATGCTCAACGCCACCTTGAAATATGAAATTTTCACCATTTTGCTGGTAGGGCCAGGCGATTTCATATTGAGCCCAGTGAGTGACGATATACGATTTTCCATCAGGGAAGTCAAAGTGGCCTGTTTGTCCCTTGCCTTGCAGGCTGGAAAGGAGCAGCGTCGTGCTGCTTATGGTCTGGCCACTGCCATTCTTCGCCTCAATTCTAACACTCTCGTCCTCCCGCGTAATAGTCAGGGTAAGATCCCTCGCCTTAATGTCAGGATCCTTTTCCGCCAGGCCATTATAGGGGGTTTCCACTCCATGATGTTGGGCATCCTGATTAAGGGATCCATTGCCGCTGGCGTTAGGCACCGTGCCCGAAGGCGTAGTGACCAGGTCTGCATGCCTGATGGTAACCGTTGGATAGCCCTGGCCATCAAAAGCTGCAGGCGCGTTAAAAAGCTGATAGAGATTATCCCAGGAAAGGTAGAGGTTGGGCGAAAGTCGATCTTTCAAAGTCTGAAGCTTGTTGTAGACATAAGTACTATCATTTTTAACCGAGATCTGCCAGCCAGCCTGTTCTCCATAGTACTCCGGCGCCTGCTTAGCATCCGCGCTTTTCTTAATTGTGAGATGAGCCGTCTTGGGTTTCAGGTTGACCGTAACCTGGTCATTTGAATTTTGCACTTGACCATCTTGCAGGTGCATGGTGTATTGTACCTGGTTGGTAATGATTTGCTCGGCGCTGCCGGGCTGAGGTTCTTGTTTGAATTTAATCCATTGCTCGCCCAACTGATAATTCAGAGGACTGGAACTGTTCCAAAGAGGCAGCTTATCTGCAGGCTGGGCCGTTTTGTACCATGCTTTAGCTGTGACCACCAACTGTTGGCCATTCTGGCTAAGTTCATAAGCATAATCCAGCTCTGTGGAACGTGTCTCCTGCATGAAAGCGACAAGATAGCGCTGACCGTTCAGGTTAGTAATCAACAAGGTTCCGGGTGTGTTCAGGTTTTCGGGAACTCCCTTGATATCCTTAGGAACCTCCGCCTTAGAAGAGATACGAATTTGTTCTATAGAACCCAGGGAAGCTGCACGGAACTCCAAACCTTCAGGCAGAATGAGCGTATCAGTTGCGATGTCCGGTTGGTCCTGGCTATGCACGTAATTCAGCTCACCAAAGTTATCGAAAAATTCCCGGGAGCTGGTAATAAAATCGTTTACCGTAAAGCTCAAACCCGTGACATAGCTACCCTCATCCGGGATGGACGTGAAGCTCGGATCGCGCCGGGACTTCTTCGCAACTTGCTGATTGCGCGGTTCCGTCACATGCGGAATATTAAGGTAGCTAGCCGTACTTGCAGGCTGTCGGGTGTAATCTGGGTCTCCAGGGTTTTTACCGGTAAATTTCTCGGCCCAAACGGTGGTATTCCCGCCAAGGGAGCCATTTTTGTAATTGATATAAGTATTGGCAATCCCAGTAGCAGCACTTGGAATACCACTGATGTCATAGTAGTAGAGGATACCAGGTCCATAAGGATTCGCCACGGACTTGGGCATGAAGCTAAGATCAGACCCATTGGGACCCAGGTGAGGCAAAATCAAAGCGCCGGGAGCTGTGTAAAGGGGATTTTGGGGATCAACCTGGTCGGCTTTCAAGTAAATACGCACAGTATCCCGATCCAAAGCACCGTCCGCGTTGGAAAAAGAGAATTTCAACTTGGTTAGGTATCCGGTAGGATAGACATAGGATAAAGTACCCGGGTTGTTCTGGCCAATAAAGGGATCTACCGCAATACGTACAAAGCCGGAAATAGATTGGTTTTCAGGTTTCGTATAAAAGTAATAAGGCTGGGGTGGATTTTGTTTCAGGGTGTTATAGGCAGGATTGAGGTCTTGAGGCGGGATGGGCGGATTAGGCGTGCGCATGATGGGAGCGCTGTTGCCGCTCATGGCCGGAGCCTGGGCGGGGGCGGACAGGGGCGTTCTGCGCGAGGCGGAGAGGCATGGTGTTTCGCTTGCATCGGTGCTATTTTCGAGCTCATCCAGTGCGCCGGCGGGAGCCTGCTGGCCGCCTTCGGCTGAGGCGACCTGCTCCAGAGCCTGGGCAAGTTCGACCTGAACTTCGGCGTCTAGGGCGGCTTCGCCGGCGGCGATCTGCTGGGCGTTGGCCGCGAGGGCCTGCTGGCGGCCGACTTCGGCCATGGGGGCGGCGCTGTTGGCGACGCTCTCGGCCTGGGCGTCCAGGCCCTGGGCGCGGAGACCCGCGGTGTAGCGATCCTTGGCCTCAAGGCGGGCGTCGTAGTTGACTTCAAAGCCGTAGAGGATGTCGCGCAGCTGAGCGGAGAGTTCGTTCAGTTTTTCTTCGCTGACAGGCTCGTGGGTAAAGCCGTCTTTGATGACGAGGTCCTCATCCATATACATTTTGAGGGCATAGGGCAGAGCTTCGCTGCTGTCGGCGGCTTTTTGACGGAGAGCGAGCAGCAGCTCTTCGGGGAAGGCGCTGCTGTCGATGGTCTCGCCCTGGGCGTTTTTGACTTCTCCGTTTTCATCGATGCTGTATTCGGCGAGGACGCGCTCACTCCAGGCTTTTTTGAGGCTGTCGAGCTCTTCTTCGCTAAAGCGATCGGCGGGGATTTCGGTGCCGTCTTCGCTGACGATGCGGCCGTTATCGAGCATTTTGTATAGGCTGAGGTCGTGGCTGCCGGGCTCTTTTTCGTTGTCTTCTCCGGCACTCATAGCGGCATCGCTCTGGCTTTTTTCGCGCAGAGCGACGAGGGCGGCGGCGGAGAAGGTGGCGGGATCCTGGGGCTGATTCAGGGCATCCAGGATCTGGCCGTCTTTATCCATGTGATAGAGGCTTAAAACTTCGTCGATATATTTTTGTTCAAGGGCTTTCAGCGTTTCGGTGCTGAGGCCGGAGGGATCCACCGGTTGCTCGTTGGCATCCAGCACCTGGCCGGCGCCGTTCATGTGGTAATTGGCAAGGGCCTCTTCGGCGGTACGGTTCTGCAGGGCCTCAAGGAGGCTTTGGCGCTGGGCTTCGCTCAGCCTCGCGGGGTCGATTTCGTTTCCGACGGCATCGAAAACCCGCCCTTCGGCATTCATGGTGAAACCTTCGATGGAAGGGTAGTCTGTGTTGTCGCTGCTGAATTCGCCGCTCACCTCGCCGCTCACTTCGACCGAGTCTGGCGGGGTCGGAGGCGGAGTTTCGCCATCGGCTGCGGGGTTCTGCCCGTCTTCACCGAAGATCCCGTCTGAGCCGACGAAGGAAGCGGGGTCAGCATCAACGGCCCCATTTCCGGATTCTTCTGCGGCCGCAGCCTCGGCAGCTGCCTGCCTTTCAGCTTCAGCGGCCAGCTCTTCGGGGGTCTTGCCCTCGTTAGCGTCAAAACCTGCAAGCGGCACGGAATTCTCCAGCGTGATGGCCGGCAGGATTAAGGCGTAAGTCGTCGTAAAAACAGTGACCACCGCAAGCATGGCCAGAATGTTTCTGACTTTTCTGCGGAATTTGGCCTTGCGCATGTAGTTTTGCACTTGAATCCAGAAATTTCTTCTCATACGTTTTTCCCTCTTCACAGAACTTCGCGAACCTCTACGGGTTTTAATGTGGGTTCATGCATCTTCATGTGTTTCATGCTGTCTCCACGAACCTTCATATTGATTCACGAATCTTTACGATCGTCGCGGTTCATCACGGAACACCGGAGTTTCAGTGTGACCGCCACAGGTCTTTAAGGTTTTGGCCTTCTTGTTTGTCGTTTGTCGAGACGCGTCGACATTCTTGTCGAAGCGCGGCGCCTCAGCGCTCGCGGTGTTTACGCCGCAGCAGACCCAGACAAATCAGGGCAAGGCCGGCAGCGCCGCAGAGGTAGACCGGCCACCACAGGACGGCCGTAAAGGGCAGCTTTTCCGGCGGGGCGGGCGGGGTTCCCGGCGGAGAGGTCGGAGGCGGGCAAGGTGGTGTACCGGGTTTCAACCGGTTGTGAAGAACCACCTTTTTACCTTCAACTGTCACGAGCAGCTTATAGGCGGAATTTTTGACTTCACCGACAACATAGCGGTGACCCACCGGCAAATCCTTAAACACGTATTGCCAGTTGTTGGCCGCCGAAAGCTCGGCCCGTTTATATTCTTTGCCGTCCTGGTAGAGGATGGCGGTAATTTTGTCGGGATATTTGACGCTGATTTTGTTCTTCTCTTTGTCGTTCAGCTGCTCCATGGTATTGAGCACTTTGCCGCACTCGTCTTCCCAGAGCTTGATGACGGTGATCTCCTCGGTATTGGGCTTTTCTTCCACCTTGGCGGTAATTTTCAGCTGTCGCAGCCACTGTGTTGCATTCTGCGGATCTTTGGCCGGAATGGTGAACATATTGATCTGGGGCGTATAGGCCATTTTGCCGTTGACGTACGGGTCGATGACCAGGAGGTAGAGCGCCGGATCGAGGGTTTTCCCCTGCTCCGGGAAGCTCAGCTCGCCGTCACCGCCAGCATTCTTTTTCGTTTTAGCGCTGTTCGATGGGGTAATATTGTTTTGGGTGATAAGGCTCAGGAGGGTCTGGCCTTTATCCTGAAGATCTTTTTTATATTTGGCTTTGATCTCCTCTGAATCGAGAACTTTGGGAGGATTGTCAAGCAGATTCTTCAGGCCGGGCACGTCGGCAAACGCCGGCACGAGATTAAAAGCGCCGCTTTCAGCATCAAAGTCGGCCACTTTATAGAGCTTGCCTTCAGTATTGTCGGGAGCCTTCGGCACCTGTACGATCACACTGAGCGGTGTGGCTGGTGCGGCTGAGACCAGGCGCTGCCCTCCCGGAAATGAGCAAATGCTCCCTGCCAGGAGGCACAGAAGCAGGAAGATTCTCAGGATGGTCGCCACCCGGTGTGTTTGACTGGCCTTTGGCGCTCCAACAGGGAATCGCCCTTTGCGTTTGACATCTCTTTGCATAGTCTCATCCTCTTCTGTTTTTATCAATGGAACAGCTGAGTGAATTTTGCCCAGAGTTCCCTGAAAGATGAAGTTTTGGCTCGTCCAAAGCCTGAGCGTTCCTGACCTGAGTGGTCGAAGCCTGAACGGTCACGGCCGAAGCCGGAGCCTTCATCTGTAATATTCATATCTAAAGGTAGCGAGCTTTGATAAGCTCTAGCCCTGCGTCGCTGGTTCTGCAGGGCGTGCAGTTTCTCCCAGGCCGCCTGGCTGGGACGATCCTGAATGCGCAACATGGCATCCTGGATGATTTTTTCTGCTGCACTGATGGCCGGCTTGCGCGTCGTCACCAGGAGCAGGATAAAGAGTCCTAAGAGTATCGGCAGGGCCACAAAAATGGCGACGAAGGGCGCAGGCAGCATACTGGCGTCTGCCGGAACCCGGATATTGGTCGCCCGGGCATTGTCGATACGATGGCCGCGAACCAGCAGCCGATGCGTGTTGATGCCATAGGGGGTGCAGGTTTGCAAAGTGCAGTAATCCTGACCCGGTTCGATCGCAAGTCCCTCAAGCTCGTTTGGCAGAACGATGAGAATGCGATCGACTTCGTAAGTGAGCGTTTCATCGAGGGTATGGACGATGAAACTGTCGCCCTTCTGAAGCTGGTCGATGTCCGTAAACAGCCTCGCCGAGGGCAGACCTCGGTGTGCCGAGAGGACGCAGTGTGTGGAAGGCCCGCCGACGGGCAGACTGGTGCCAGGCAGGTGGCCAACCGCCGTTTGCAGCACGAGGTCGTCCGTGCCATGGTAGAGGGGCAGCTGCACGCGGATTTTGGGAATTTCCACATAGCCCAGAGGACCGCCTTCATTCACGTTGAGAAGCGCCATGTAGTGCATCTCCTCTTCCGCGCTGAGTTTCAGGTGCAGCGCGTGTTTCGTCAGTTCCTCATTGTAGCGGTGCGCCTCTTCGATCATGCCCTGGTATTGGTCATTCTTAATATTGGCCACAGCCTGTGCGTACGACGTCACCGCCTGCGATTGGTAAATCGAGTTCCAATAGTTCGCTACAGAAGGATAAAGGAGCAGGCCCAGGCCGATAAAGAGCGCCGCATAAAGTAACAGCGTCACCAGGCGAGACGATTTCTTCGTCTCTCCGGCCTCGTTCAGCGCCTGCCTCCCGGCTTGCTGCTCCTGACCTGTCCTGGCTGTTCGACGCCACAGACCCCAACGCTTCTGCGTCAGGCGGGCTGCCGACTGCGGCTGCATGACACCCTGGTTCACCTTAATCCTCTTTTATTAACTTACCAAAATGGTACTTTTGCACCGAAATTGTACTTACGCACAAAATGGCATGACGAGCCAAATGGCCTATACGCACTCATTGGTATGACCTTTGGTATGACCTGCCACCATGGTATTTTCACACCAAAATGGCCATTTACATTTGGGAAAACCCTCTGGCCACCGGAGCCACCGGAGTGGCCCTTCATGGCCAGAGGGAAATCAGAATTCAGTCGAAGCTGATGAGCTTAGCTAAGCGCCAGCTCGAAAGTCTGTGCTTGGCACTGGCTCGAAAACCTGTGCTTAGTACCGGTTCGAAAGCCTTTTCTTAAAGCCGACTTGAACTGTACTTAATACGCCAGCTCGACGGCCTTCACTTAGCGCTGGCTCGAAAGCATGCGCTTGCGGCTCACCAGAACAACCACTGCGACGAGCGCCAGCAGACCGCCCACCGTGTAGAAGATGGTCGTACCGATACCACCGGTCTCCGGGAGTGTGGTGTTGGAGGTATTCTTAATGGTGATTTCGTTGTTCTTGTCTGCCAGATCACTACCTGCAGGGATTTCATTGAAGGCCTTATATTTTGTGTCGTCCTCATCTGCAAGCTTGTATTCATATTTCCAAGTGCAGTCATCCTGGCCAGTACCGGTCTTAGCATCTCCACCCGGTATGCAGGTAATTCTGATGTTGTACTCTTTGGCCGGATTGTAGCCAGCCGGAGCCTTGGTTTCTTTTAAGGTGTAGGTGCCAGCGCCGAGACCCGTAAAGGTGAGCACGCCATCCGGGCCAGTGGTCTTGGTGATTGAGGTTGCGGTACCATCTTCATTTTCCCATTTCACAAAATCGTAGAGTTTATATTTGTCCGTGGTACTCTGGTATTTTTTTTCTGTTTCTGTCGTCGGTTCCGTTGTGGTATAGGTGCCGTCAGTCAGCTGATAGTAGATGGTATCATCTACCTTCGTGTAAATGTTAGTATCGACAGGATCACCATCTTTGATAAATTCCTGGCCCGTGACTTTAACCGTTTTGACCCGGTCGCCTGAAAGCTCGAAGGTTGCGCCTGCCAGAGGGTCTTTACCAGTGTCATCGGTTTTGAAAAGCTTAAACTCGGTGACAAAGGATTTGGTATGCTTTTCGGGGGTTTCACCGGACGGATTATCGGGATTATCGTTCGTGCCGCCCTCATCGGGATTACGCTTAAACCAAACTTTAGCCTTGTTTTCGTTACCTGCTGTAGTGGTATCGGCATCCTCGGTCACTTTAGCAGTGTAGTTTATAAGAATCTCTTCGCCCTTATGATCTTTAAACAGGTCAAGAGCCTTTATAAGGTAAAGCTTGATAGTAGTCACGTCTTTGCCCGTAGCAGGATCAGGATCAACTGTGATCTTGTAGTCGGTGTCTTTTACTAATTCTTTAGTAGTAGCATTATTTTTAACAAATTTAATGCTCAGGTCATTCTGATACAGAAGACCCTTGGCCAGGGTATCGGTGAGACCAAAGTAGTAGTGATCGTAACCTTTCATATCGGGAACTGTGGAGGTCAGCTTATATTTGACTACTTCGCCGATGGAGTGGGTATCGTAAACTAAATCTGCAGCTTCACTGTTAGGATCATTTCCCTTGCCGGCATCCCCCACTGGCTTATTATCGATCTTTTTGTCGAAGGGGACGGCCGTAGCTTTTAAATCCACAGTAACATCCGGTTTTGTATTTTGCAGCATGACCAGAGACTTGGTGTTCGTCTGGAGGTCGCCATTAAAGTCTGTGGTTTTATCTACGATCATGTAATAACCAAGGGCCACACCAGTGGCGGTAGCTTGTGTACCTTCACCATTAATTGTGAGTGCAGTGGAGGGTAATGCATGATTTGTATCATCCTCGTCGGCCTTCAGGACGGCCTGAGCGAACTTTTCCAATTCCGCTGCCGTCCTTTCCGGGTCCGGAGCCTTGGGGGACAGCCATTCGCGAATTTTTTTGAGCGTCTCTTCTTTGGTGTCGTCAGCACTGACAGCGAGCCCATCAACTCCCTTAATATTTTGGGCAATCGCGAGCTGATCAGCAGTCATATCATATACGGCTTCTGTATAGCCATCGTTATAGGTGGCGCTGAACAGCTGCAAGGCTTCCAGGGAACGTCCCTTCAGGGTAACGCCAGTTGGCGCATTGACGGTAATGCTGCCCGTCGTCTCAGCGGACACGAGCACCGGCATTGTGCAGCCAAAGATCATCAGGATGGCGCACAGGATGACTAGACTCTTGTGAAAGGATTTCATAAAAACCTCCTCGATGTGGGAACGGTTTCTTTCCGTTCCGGTGATGACTTCGGAAGATCAGGGTTTTCCCTTGTCTCCTCCTTGCCTGATCTGAGCCGACAATGGGGGCTTGAGCTTTTGACCGCTCCTGCCGTCGGTCTTGGTCTTTGGTCGAAAGGCTGGAGCCGGCGCTCACCTTGCCCGTTCGGATCAGGACAGGAAGCTTCAGGTATAAAGCATGATGAAATGCTGTTTCCCTTATCGCTGCGGGTTTTGCCGCTTCAGGGGGACGTTTTTGTCCACAGCTTTTCCTCGTGCTGTCCTGAGCTTCCGGGTTTCGTGTTCTGTTGATCGGCAATGCCTGCGCGTTGGGGCTGCGGGTGCCGGGCTTTCGGATGAATCGTTCGGATAAATCCATGGATTTCATACGCCCGACCTTGGGCCGGGTCCTTCATCCTTTGGCTCGGAGGCCTGCAAGAGTCCTCTCCGTGATGGAATTCCAGATTGTGCAACTGGCAGAAATTCTGCTACAGAAATTATGCTTTTCATGCCAATCATGGATAATGTCAATCAACAAATTCATCGTATCATTTTTTTTTTTTTCTAAAATAAGTAGTTATTAAGAAATAATTACAGCTTATTTACATCAGCAAAAAAATCCTGTTTTCAGGGGTAAAAAGGGCTAATAAACCCTTCGACTTGCAAAGAAATTAGCCGGAATTTGTCCGGCAGGGAAAAAGCAGGAGACTTGCCGGCAAGCAATATTTGCGCAGCCGGAAAAGCAAAGAAGCTTGCCATCAAAGGTAAAAATCCTGTCGTCGGAGGAAAAGTTATGCGGCTGTAAAAAACAAAGACCGTTTGCAGGTGAAATAACAAGAACCTGGCCGACAGGTAATAAAGCCCTTTGCCGGGGAAAATGAGGCAAAATTTGAGCGGCCAAAAATGCGGGAGCCTCGCCGCAATCAATATGTGCGCGACTTTTAACCGAGTATTTGGACGGTTTTCACCCGAGTACTTGGCCAGATTTCAAGCGGGTGCTGGGACAACTTTTAACCGAGTACTTGGCCAGATTTCAAGCGGGTGTTGGGATAACTTTTAACCGAGTGCTGTACGGCTCTTCACGATTTCAATTAATTAATTGGCCAACATTCGTCCGGGTGTTGGGTCAACTTTTCCAGATTTCAGGTGGGTACTCGGCTAGCTTTTGATCTGCTAATAGGTCAACTATTAACCAATGCTTGAAGCCTTTAGTATCTTGCCTACTGCTTACAGCAGGGTGATGCGCCTGACCGAGATACCCGGTTGGCTTTCGCTCCGGCGCCGATCTTCAGTGCCGTAAAGCTCAGCTGGGTGCCTGCTCTAGTTTCGGTTTTGGGGGTGCGGACAAAATTTCAAGTTGTGGATGGTTTCGCTCGGCTGGGTGCCTGCCCTCATTTCGGCTTCGCAGAATTTCGGACATATCTGCAAGTAATGGGTGGTTTTACACGGCTGAAGACGGACCTCAGTGCCGAAAAGCTCGGCTGGTATCCTGCTCTCATTTCGGATTTTCCGAATTTTAGACAAAATATCGAGTAATGGATGGTTAGCCACGGCAAATTAAGGTCCAGATCATTCATTACCCACACACTACTGGAGAACTTGCACATCAAACCATCCACTACTTGCAGACTTGCATTTGAATCCATCCACTACTTGCCAAGTTGCTTGAAAATATGAAAAACCAAAGTAAAACCATCCACTAGTTGAAACGTTGCATAAAAAAGGTGGGCTACCCTACACGCAAGAAGGTGCCCATCCACTAGTATTTCTGTTTTTAATCAGCTAGATTTTATATTTTCCTAAATTGCCTGAATATCAGGTATTTGACGAAATCTTAGTGACCATTCATTTAAAGATCGCTATACTAGTTGTAATGTTGCACGATACTAGTTGTAATGTTGCACGAAAGCCAGGGAACCCAAAGGATGCCCGGCCACCTCGCTCAATAGATCGCTGTGGGATCCTGTTCTGCTTAAGATCAGGATTAACTCTTCAGGGGTTTTTTTGTAAATTAATAGCCAATCGGGGTAAATATGAAGATCCCTGTAACCTTTATAATCACCGATGAGGGATGGTCCAGTGCTCTGGTAAGTTTTCATTCTTTTGGGTTGAGGCTTTCCTGGCCGTTCATGTAAGGGCGCAGGACCTCAGGAATGCGCACGCTGCCATCGGCCTGTTGGAATTGCTCAAGCATAGCAGGAAAGATGCGGCTGGTGGCCAGGCCGGAGCCATTAAGAGTGTGCAGGAATTCGGGCTTTTTGCTGCCTTCACGGCGGAAGCGGATGTTGCCGCGCCTGGCCTGATAGTCACCGGCATTGGATACGGAGCTAACTTCTTTATAGCCGCCCATGCTGGGGATGTACACTTCGATATCCCAGGTTTCGCGCATGGAGGCGCTGACGTCCCCAGCGGCGAGCTTGCTCAGGCGGAAGTGCAGACCGAGCTTGTCGACGAGGCGGCAGGCTTTGTCGATAAGTTCTTTAAGGGCCGCCTGCGAGTTTTCAGGGCAGGTATACTGGAACATCTCGACCTTGTTGAACTGATGGCCACGAATCATGCCGCGCTCTTCGGCCCGGTAGGAACCCGCCTCACGGCGATAGCAGGGTGTCAGGGCAAAATACTTTTTGGGCAGTTCACTTTCGTCGAGAATCTCATCACGGTAGAGATTGACGAGCGCCGTTTCAGCGGTGGGCAGAATAAAGTGGAACTTTGACTCGTCGGCTTCGTCTTCGTCGCGCGCCTGAATTTTAAAGACATCTTCCTCGAACTTGGGAAATTGGCCGGCCGTCAGACCGCAATCATAGAGCAGAATATGCGGAGGCAGAATCATTTCGTAGCCATCTTTAAGGTGCTCATCGATGAAAAAGTTCAGGAGCGCCCGCTCCAGGAGTGCTCCCTCGCCGGTGTAAATCCAGAAGCCGGAACCAGCCAGTTTGGCTCCGCGGGCATAGTCGATGAGGCCAAGGCTTTCGGCCAGGTCAACATGGTGCTTAGGGTCAAAGTCAAAGCTCGGCTGCTCGCCGAAAATCTGCATCACCTCGTTGGCCTCTTTGCCTCCAGCGACAACATCGTCGGCCGGTAAATTCGGCAGGCCCAGCATAAATTCGCGCTGTGCCGCATCCAGCTCAGCAACCTCGGCATCGCAGGCTTTAATCTTATCTGCGAGCTCTTTCATTTCAGCGAGAAGTGCGCTGGTATCCTGCTTTTGCTTTTTCATTTGCGGAATAAGAGCAGACTTTTTGTTGCGCTCGGCCTTGAGCTCCTCCGTTTCGTGGAGGAGATTGCGGCGCTTCTGATCAAGCTCCAGGAAAGGCTGAAAATCAATATCTTTGCCGCGTTTGGCCAGACCCTCTCGAACTTTTTCGGGCTCATGTCTCAGTAAATTGATGTCCAGCATAACAACTTTCCTTTCTGCGCTGTGGCGCTTTGCATCTTTACTTACGCTGAAGATTATAGCACGAGAGAGCGCGGTGCAAGGGCGAGATCATGATTTTCTCAGGAGGCTGTAAGGGCATTTGCGGTTGCGAGAAAGCGCGGCGCACGGGCGAGATCATGGGAACAAAGCAGGGAGCCAGACGAGGCAGCAGGAATAAAGCGGTGGTCGCGACACATTAGCAAAAAGCAGACGAGATGGGGACAGCTCTGCAGAAAGCGGGCAGATCTGCTGAGATTGAGGCAGCTCTGCAGAAAGCGACAGAAAGGGTAATATCAAAAAGGGTTCTCCCCTGGCTCCAACCCTTCCGACAAGTCTCACTCTTGACCGAGAAGAACTGCCCTGCCGAGGTAAAGCAATTTGCCAAGAAAAACCAGCGGTCATCTAGCCAGTGCGGCAGCTGGTGAGCAGTATCAGGGCAATAGCGGGAAGCTCGCTACTCGCTCAAAGGCGATAAATTCGACAACCGATTCCACCTAAGTCGTCAAAAAGACGCAGCAGGACGCTCATTTCGCTGTTGACCAAAGCATTCGCATGAAAAATGACGTAGCGACAGCCGGGGCCGCGCTCACTCAGGACGTCCCAGAGGGCGTCAAGATTGTCGCCGAAATATTCGGGAAGCTGGAGTTTTTGTCGCAGGTAGGGCCAGACCTTTGTTTTGTCGGCACATTGTCGGCCGTCGAGCCAGATAAAGGGGGTTTTCATAATAGCCTCTATATTTTCTGTGTTAATCATTAAAGTAGATTTTTGAACGTAGCGATGTGATTAGCCTTGACTGTTTTACGGCTTGGAGCTCTGGCAAGCAGAGCCGTGATAAAGCTGCTGTGGGGTTCTTCGTTCTATGGCTGACCGCGTCAAGCTGTATCATGACTGAGTGCTTAAAGCGGCCGTTTCTCCTCCTTGTCGCTGGGAGCTGACATTTTTGACGGAGAGGTTCTTAGAAAACGACATTTCTTTAAGGAAGCTTTTTTCCGGGAAAACTCTCACTCACATCATAAAACGTTTTATAGTGATCAGGTGTGTAAAAAATCAGGCCATCGTTGGAAAAAACCAGGCGCTCTGCCCCACGCCTGTTGGGACTGTCATGGACATCGGCTTCGCGATAGCTGCGGCCTTTTTTCTCAGGTAATTTTCCCTCGTAGTTGCCGAAATGGTCGCCACCGATGCTTTTGCCCGGGGCAACCTCATTCAGGTTTCCCTGCTCGGGCACCCATCCAAGCTGTCGCGCCTCCTTTTTGCTCAGAAAACGATCAGGCAGTTTTCCGGTCTTTCGGAGAACCGAAGCGACAAATTCAGGTGAACGGGGATCTTCTGACTCCTGAGCTGCTGAAATTTCCCCGTTTTGCTCCTGAACTGTTGTCTTTTGAACGGCTGCTTCTTTATCGGCTGGCTCTTGATCCGCTGAATTTTGAATCACAGGCTCTTGACCAGCTAGGTCTTGATTTACTGACCCTCGAACTGCTGGCTCTTGAACGGTTGATTTTTGACCAGCTTGCTTCTTATCACCTGGCTTGTCTGAGGACGCCTGCCTTTGCTCTGCCCCCTCTTTTGCTGCCTGCTTTACACCCTCTTTAACTGCCTGCTCTACTGCATCTCCAGCACCCAGCTCTATGACCTTTGTGCCCTGCGTTTCGCCTGCGGGCGACAAAAAGCTTTGCAAAAAGTCCTGACGTCCCAGCCAGAAAGCGGCGAGTACCAGCAGGATGGAGAGGATCAGGCGAAGCCTTCGGCGGTTTTCTGTCGACGGCCCTGTTGTTTTTTGTCGAGAAGCGATTGTCGAATTTTGTTCGCGCTCGTTTGTCGATTTTTGTCGATCATGAGCTGTCGCTTTTTGTCGCGCGACATTTGTCGAAGTTTGTTGGCACTCGTCTGTCGAGTTTTGTCGTACAGCACTTGCCGACTTTTGTCGGTGATTGCCTGTCGTTTTCTTTTGTTCGTTCATGCTGGCCTCGGTTTTCTTTGATATACCCTTGCGCTCCCGCTCAGCGCTTGCACAGGAAGTTTCTGCCACGCAGTATTAATGCAGGAGGTGTGATTGATATTTTCTTTCCAGTTTATTTTGAGGGAAAAGAGGCAGAGAAGCAAATCATAGATGCGCGTGATAGATTCTATTCTATCGTTTGAGGAGACTCTATTTTATTTCTTTCTAACCTATAAATTCGTTACTCCGTTATGCGAGTGTTTGCGAGATCATGATGAAATAAGTAAGTTAAAATTAGTAGCTTGGACAGATTGTTCATGCGCTTTGTCGGGTTGGCAAAAATCTACGAGTGAGTCGAGCAATACTTTGGAAAATCAGAAGTAAAGGCAAAAAAAGAGCCGCCGGGATGGCGGCTCTTTCGAGCTTGTGCGGGTTGCACTGCAAGGGAAGTATTTATTTAATTTCGACTTCGGCTCCGGCAGCTTTGAGTTTTTCAGCCACTTCGTTGGCTTCGTCTTTAGAAACGTTCTCTTTGACAGCCTTAGGCGCTTCATCAACGAGAGCTTTGGCGTCTTTGAGGCCGAGACCCGTGATTTCACGGACGACTTTGATGACGGCGATCTTACTGGCACCGGCGGATTTGAGGTTAACGGTAAATTCGGTCTGCTCTTCTTCTTCGGCAGCACCACCGGCAGCACCGGCAGCAGGAGCAACAGCCATCATAGCGGCGGCAGAAACACCAAATTCTTCTTCAAGGGCTTTGACGAGCTCATTCAGTTCGAGAACCGAAAGAGTCTTGACTTCTTCAATGATGCCGGTAATTTTTTCACTAGCCATGGGATATTTTTCCTTTCTTAACGACTTCTAATTATTCGCTTTATTTGCTGAACTTCTCAGTCTTTCGCAGAAGCTTATAAAAATTAAAAGATTCTGTGAATATTCATTGATTCAGCATGCTGCTGATATTCATTAGTTCTGCAGATTGCAGGTCTTCATGGTTCAGCATGCTGGTCGATACGAGATTTTGAAAAACTCGCTGAACCAGGGAGCTTAGGCTTCAGGCTTGGCTTCTTCAGCAGGCGCTTCAGCTTTTTCAGCTGCGGCCGGCGCTTCTTCAGCAGGCTCGGCGGCTTTTTCGGCAGGTGCTGCGGTTTCCACGGCTTCTGCCGGGGCAGCTTCTTCGACCTTTGCCGGAGCAGCGCCCGAAACGAGGTCGGCGACAGTTGCTGCACCGTTTTCTTCCATCTTCTTCGCCATCGCATTGAGCGTCATCGCGAGAGAGGTGACGGGGAAGATCAGAGAGCTGACCAGCTGGCCATAGAGGACTTCCATTGAAGGAATACTCGCCAGAGCGTTCATGGTGTTCATGTCGGCTTTTTTGCCATCGACAACACCGGCTTTGATGCTGGTTTTCTTAAATTGATCGGCATACTTTTTAACAAGTCTGGGTGCAAGGACGACGTCTTCTTTGCTCCAGGCCAGTGCAGTTGGGCCGGTCAGTTCCTCTTCAAAACCTGTAAGGCCGAGGGCTTCGAGAGCGCGGATACTGATGGTATTTTTTACCACCCGATAGTTGAGAGCTTCCTTGCGGAAAGCAGTCCGCATCTCTGTGTCCTGAGCCACGGTCAAACCCTGATAGTTGGAGAGAACGATGGATTTCGCGTCACGCAATTCGTTAGCGAGATCTTCAACGATCTGCTTCTTCGCTTCGAGGATTTTCGGACTGGGCATCTTTTATACCTCCTGTGTGTATTTAAAACCCCCTCACGCACGGGACGGAGGGGGTCAAAATACCACGTATTTCGAGCTCCGCCTGGGCCGGTTCTTACGAGTTATGGCTGAGCCACCGACTGTCTTTGGCGCTGAGGTGTTTTAGCGATAATAAAGTTTCTGAGGGCTGCCTTTCAGGACTACATTCTTCCCTGAACCTTGACACCAGGACCCATGGTCGAAGCGACGGTGCAGGACTTAACATAACGTCCTTTGGCTGCAGCCGGTTTGGCTTTGTAGATGGCTTCCATCAGAGTTTCGAAGTTCTCAGCGAGCTTTTCGGGGCCGAAGGAAACCTTGCCGACGGGGCAGTGAATGATGTTGGCCTTGTCGAGACGGTACTCGATTTTACCGGCTTTAGCTTCTTTGACGGCTTTAGCAACGTCCATGGTCACTGTGCCGGATTTGGGGTTAGGCATCAGGCCCTTGGGACCGAGCACACGGCCGAGGCGGCCAACAACACCCATCATATCCGGAGTGGCGATGACAATATCAAAGTCAAACCAGTTTTCCTTGGTGATTTTCTGAACAAATTCATCAGCGCCGACATATTCAGCTCCGGCTGCCGTCGCTTCATCGGCCTTGGGGCCTTTGGCGAAGACAAGCACACGCACCTGTTTGCCGGTACCGTTCGGCAGAACAATCGCTCCGCGAACCTGCTGATCGGCGTGACGGGAGTCAACGCCCAGACGGATGTGGCATTCCACAGTTTCGTCAAATTTGGCATGAGCCATTTCGGTGACCAGCTTCATTGCCTCGCCGGAGTCATAAACTTTACCCGGCTCGAGCTTTTTCACCGCTTCCTGATATTTCTTTCCTCTTTTCATGGAAGCCTCCTTATCTCTGAACCGTAATACCCATGCTTCGGGCGGTGCCGGCGATCATTTCGGCACAAGCTTCAAGACTGGCAGCGTTGGATTCAGGAAATTTGATTTCCGCAATTTTGAGGCAATCATCCCAGGTGACGTTCGCAACTTTGTTTTTATTCGGCACACCCGATGCCTTTTCGATCTTGGCTGCTTTTTTCAGCAGCACGGCCGCGGGCGGAGTTTTGGTAATGAAAGAATAGGTACGATCCGCATAAACAGTAATGATAACCGGGATGATGTATCCGGCATCCTTAGCGGTTCTTTCATTAAATTCCTTGACAAACTGAGCAATGTTCAGTCCATGTTGGCCAAGGGCTGGTCCGACCGGCGGCGCTGGCGTAGCTTTCGCTGCAGGAATTTGCAATTTAACAATCGCAAGTACTTTTTTTGCCATGTGTGGCCACCTCCCAATAATGGTGTAGAGTTCTATTGCAAAGCCCGTAGGGCTGATGCACTAACTTTATGATCAGAATGATCAGATTCTCAGAATCTGTGTAAGCTCCAGTTCGACCGGTGTTTCACGACCGAACATGCTCACCTCGACGATAACCTTCTTCTTTTCGCTGTTGATCTCCTGAACCACTCCGGCAAAGCCGTCGAGCGGTCCGCTGATGATCTTCACCGAATCTCCGACTTCGTAGTCGACAATGGGTTCGTAATTGGACTCAAGTCCCATGATGAGAAGTTCTTCATCGGTGAGCGGAACGGGATGGGTGCTGGAGGGTCCGACGAAGCCGGTCACACCACGTGTATTGCGCACGATGTACCAGATTTCGTCCGTGAGGATCAGCTTAACCAGCACATATCCAGGATAGAGTTTACGCTCGTAAGTCTTTTTCTTGCCTTCTTTAATCTCGATCACTTCTTCCGTCGGAACCGAGATTTCCTGGATATAATCTTGCAGGCCACGATTCTCGACAATCATGTCGAGCGTCGCTTTCACCTTGTTCTCATATCCGGAGTAAGTATGAACGACGTACCAACGCGCTTCTTGATCGAGATTCTCTGACATGGGCCCTATTTTCCGCTTTCTTCAGGAGCTGTTGTCGCAGCTTCCTCTGGAGCCGCAGTCGATTTTTCTTCGGCCGCTGCAGTTGTGCCTTCTTCAGACTTTTCCGCCGTGACCCCGGCCTCGTTCTCAGAACTTTCGTCTGCCGCTTTTTCAGTCTCCGTCATCAGGGGCTGAGATGAAGTCACCTGATTGGGCAGAGCCGCTCCACTCTTCGGTTTATAAAAGCCAATTGCGTCAAAGAAAAGCTTGACGAGGGCATCAAAAACGAAAATGATCAGTGCCGTGGACAGGATGATGGCCAGAACGACGACAAAATTTTGTTTGAGATGTTTTCTATCCAGCCAAATGACTTTTTTCAGTTCGGCACGAACACTCTTATATTTCGCCGCAAGCCCTTTTTTTTCGCCTTTGTTGCCTTTGGTGTTGCTCTTGCTGTTTTTCTTGTTTGAGTCTATATAAGCCATATCGTCCCTCCGTACGGCAAAACGGCCGCAAGCCGTTTTGACCTATTTGCTTTCTTTGTGGACGGTATGCTTGTGACAGAACGGGCAATATTTGCGCATTTCAAGCTTGTCCGGCGTGTTCTTTTTATTCTTCTTGGTGTCGTAATTACGCTGTTTGCATTCGGTGCATGCAAGCGTGATCTTTTCTCTGGCTCCCGCTTTCGCCATGTTCGTACCTCCCTGTTACTCGCGCCAATCGTGCGCAGTCGGATGAACTGTAATAACTTTATCGTCTTTGCCGAAAGGTCCGCCGCTGGGGCATTTATGCCAGGAGCCAGTCAGCTTTGCAGGTCAATTTTGACCATGCTAAAAACATCTCGTGCAAAGACAAGCAATGGATATGATAGCACAATCAGTGTGACTGTCAAGCCAGAATTGCCCTGTCTGTTGTTCATCAGCGATAAGTTTCATTCTATAAGAAATAAGTGATGATTTCACCCCCTGCCGACTGTTCATGGCGATTGTTACAGGATCAGAAATTTGTGCTCATTGCGTCTTCCGCAGGTTTTCTTAAGCTATAATATTTATGTCGTTTTCTTTTAACAATAAACGCAATGAATCATAAAAATAAAAGGGAAATAAGCAGAATAAAACAATCATTCAGCAAAGACCCTCCCTACCTCGAGGGCAGAAAAGGAGAAAACATGAAAGACGATACAAATAAGAATAGCTTGCAGAACCCCAAAAAGCAGCCTCCCTGGCGCCCCAGGAAATCTTTGCTCTATTACTACTTTATTGTTTTAATGATTGTTTTCCTATTCAATATGTTTGTCATGCCCGTCATAGAGGAGAAGCAAATCGTAGTCTCCACCTATTCTGATTTTTTGGAAAAGTTAGATAAGGGCGAGGTCGTTAAGGTCAAAATCTCGGACACCCAAATTCTTTATGAAGGCAAAGAAGATGGCGAGAGCAAAATATATAAGACCGGCATTGTCAAAGACCCGGAGCTGGTTCAACGTCTGTAGGATCAGAAAGTACAGTTTGCCGCTGAAATCCCGGAAGCTCCCAATATTTTCCTCAGCATCATTGTCTCTTATGTCCTGCCCATCCTCATCTTCTTTGGTCTAGGCTCTTTGCTGAACAAGCGCATGATGAACCGCATGGGTGCGTCCGGACTCAACATTTACGGCAAGTCCGGGGCTAAACTCTATAAGCCGGAAAAAGATGAGAAAAACTTTGATGATGTAGCTGGCCAGGAGGAAGCCAAGGAGTCGTTACAGGAGATTATCGACTACTTGAACCAGCCTGACAAATACCAGAAAGTCGGTGCCAAGTGCCCTGCAGGCGTGTTGCTGGTTGGTCCTCCGGGTACCGGTAAAACGCTCATCGCCAAGGCTGTGGCAGGTGAGGCCCATGTCCCTTTCTACTCTATCTCCGGTTCCGAGTTCATCGAAATGTTCGTCGGACGAGGCGCGGCCAAGGTTCGCGATCTCTTTGAAGAAGCCAACAAACACGCCCCTTGTATTGTTTTCATCGATGAAATCGACACGATTGGCAAGTCGCGTGAAAATCAGATGTCCACCAACGACGAACGAGAGCAGACCCTGAATCAGCTCCTGACAGAGATGGATGGTTTTGGCGCGAATAAGGGCGTCATCATCCTCGCCGCTACCAACCGGCCGGATGTCCTGGATCCGGCGCTGCTCCGTCCGGGCCGTTTTGACCGCCAGATTCGCATGGAGCTGCCCGATCTTGAAGGCCGGGAAGCCATCCTCAAAGTCCACCTGCGCAAGGTTCAAACAGATGGACAAATCGACCACAACCTCATCGCCCGTATGACCTCCGGGGCTTCCGGAGCCGAAGTGGCCAACATCGTCAATGAAGCCGCCCTGCGCGCTGTCCGCCACGGTCGTGAAAAAGTGAGCACAGAAGACCTGGTGGAATCCATCGAGACCGTTATCGCCGGCGCCCAGAAAAAGAATTCCATTATGTCTGATGATGAGAAGAAGATCGTCTCCTACCACGAGATCGGCCACGCCCTGATTGCCGCCCTGCAAAAAGGTTCGGCTCCAGTCACCAAGATCACGATTATTCCCCGCACTTCCGGGGCATTGGGGTATACCATGCAAGTGGAAGAGAGCGAAAAAGTCCTCATGTCCCGCAAGGATATCCTGAATCAGATTGAAACACTGGTAGGTGGCCGGGCAGCAGAAGAAGTCGTTTTCGGCGAGATCACAACCGGGGCCTCCAACGATATTGAAAAGGCCACGCAACTGGCCAGGCAGATGGTCACAAGGTTCGGCATGTCGGATAAATTTGGCATGATGCAGCTGGAGACAGGGGGTCACCAGTATCTTGGAGGTCAGGGGCAGATGAACTGTTCACCGGAAACCAGCTATCAGATCGATCTGGAAACCCATCGGATTATCGATTCCTGTTACGCCCAGGCCAAGCAGATGATCAGCGACAACCGGGAAAAACTCGACCACTTAGCAGCTCATCTTTATCAAACAGAGACGATCACGGGCGAGGAATTCATGGAGATTATGAATCAAGCCGCGGTTTGATCCTGGCGATCGCTGCAAAGAGGATAAAAACAGCGACATGCAGCAGGGCAACTGAGGCTCCTGTGGGAGCCGAATAGAGGTAAGAGAGGATAAGTCCGCTGATAAAACAGAAGAGCGATATCAGCACGGAGAGCAGCAGGACGGAGCGAAAGCTCCTGAGCAGCTGCATGGATGACAACGCTGGAAAAACGATGAGGCTCGATATGAGCAGCGAACCCATCGTACGCATGCCCAGAACGATCGTCACGGCGGTGAGCAGGGCGAGCAAGGTATTATAGACTTTGGTCCTGAGTCCTGTGGCCTGAGCAAAACTTTCATCAAAGGTCAGCGCAAATATGCGGTTATAGGAGAGGCCGTAGAGCAGGATAGCCATCAGGGAAAGGCCTGCGGTCAGCCACATTTCATCTTCCCCCACACCGAGAATAGAACCAAAAAGAAAATTGTTGATGTCCGTATTCATGCCCGGCGTCAAAGAAAGGACCATAACACCCAGAGCGAGGCTGCCTGTGGAAATCAGCGCGATTGCCGCGTCCCCTTTGATTTTGCTCGAATCATGAAGTTGCAGCAAAAAAAAGGCGGCAAGCACCACCACCGGCAAGGTGACGGCAAGTGGAGCGGCACGCAGCGCGGTGGCGATGGCCAGCGCGCCAAAACCCACGTGCGAAAGGCCGTCACCAATCATCGAGTAGCGTTTCAAGACCAGCGGCACGCCGAGAAGCGCTGCGCAAAGAGAGATGAGGATGCCAACGACGAGGGCGCGAAGCATAAAGGGATAGCTCAGCATTTCTGTCAGCAAATTAAGCATAAAGTTCTGTCCTCCCCTGAGTTCGGACGACAAAAATGTCGACCCGCATGGCATTGTGTCGATCTTGGCTGCGTTCAGTTTCGTCCCGGATTATGAGCCGCAAAGAGGCAGCCACAGCAATGACCTGTCTTCGCTCAAGCACCCTGAACATGCGCATAGGCCCTCCCCTGCTCGCTTTGCAGATACGCTTCCTTACTGCCGAAAAAGCGCTGCGTCTTTTCCAGCTGCAAAATCTTGCTGGCATAGCGGAGCACACTTTGCAGGTCATGCGAGACCATAATGATAGTGAGCTTTTCTTCTTTGTTGAGTTTTTCAATCAACTCGTAAAAATCCAGGGTGGCCTGGGGATCCAGCCCCGCCACCGGTTCATCCAGCAAGAGCAGCTTTTGTGTCGCACAGAGGGCCCGCGCCAGAAGCACGCGCTGCTGCTGCCCCCCTGAAAGATCGCGGTAGCTTTTTTCGCGGAGATCACTAAGGCCCAGTTGCTCCAGTTTTTCAGCGGCGAGCGCTTTTTCGCGCCGTCCGTAAAAGGGGCGCAAAGCCAGGCGATTCAGACAGCCGGACTGGACAACCTCCATCACGGTCGCCGGAAAATCGCGCTGCAGGGGGTTTTGCTGGGGCAAATAGCCGATACCATGGGGGCTGAGGCCATCGCTGTCGTCGCAAAGCAGCTGCCCCGACGAGGGCTTTTTCAGGCCAAGTAATCCCTTCATGAGCGTCGATTTCCCTGCCCCGTTTTCGCCGATAATGCAGAGATAATCGCCGCTCTCCACGGTAAAATTGAGATCGCGCACAACCACGACGCCTTCGTAGGCAAAGCTTAAATTTTCACAGCGAATGAGCGGCAAGAGAGCGGCTCCTTTCATGTTAGTCGTTCAGAGCCTCTTTGAGAACCTCCAGGTTCTTTTCCATGAGGCTCAGGGTCGTTTCCCCGCGGGTCAGCTCATCCGCGGAAATATTGTGGCAGCTGTGGAAGGTTCTATGTTTGGCTCCTGTTGCCTCACACACAGCATCAGCCATTTGCCCAGAAGAAAATTCAATGCTGAAAACGACAGGAATTTTTTCTTCCTTGACTTTGTCGATCAGGAAAGCCACGGTTTTGGGCGAAGCTTCGGTGTTGACCGAGCAGCCGCTGAAGGCCGCAAAATAATCGAGGCCATAGGCATCGGAAAAGTAGCGCAGAGGAAAGCGATCGGCAAAAATTAAAGTTTTTCGTTTCGCGTGATCGACAATCTGTCGGATCTCTTTGTCGAGTTTGTCGAACTGCTGCGCCGTCGTCCGGGCATTTTCCGCAAAGCGCTCAGCGTGCTCTTGATCCATTTCAGCCAGGCTGCTGGCGAGTTTTTCAGCCATCAGGCTAAAATTTTTGGGAGCGGTCCAAACATGCTCGTCGATTTCATGCTCATCATCTTCGTTGGCTTCATGTTTGGCTTTATCTTTGTCGATTTTATGTGAGGACTCGTGCTCATGCTCGTGCTCATGCTCATGCTCCTCTTCGTCTTCCATGCCCTCAACCAGTTCCTCTTCCACCGTGTCGACAGCTTCGACAAGTTTGAAAATCTCCGGCTTCTTGTCGCCAAGCGAATCCAGCAAGTGATCCACCCAGGCGTCATTTTCGCCGCCGACAGTGATAAAAAGGTCGGCCCCGGCAATTTTTTTGATGTCCTGTGGCGTCGGTTCATACGTATGGCTTTCCGCACCAGGCTTCAGGAGCATCGTCAGCTCGGCCTGATCACCGGCAACACTGCGGGCCAGATCAAAAGGCGGAAAGCTGGTGCAGACCAGCGAAAGCTTTTTCGCCTCCGTGACTATTGCCCCCTTTGCCTCGTTGTTTCGCTCTGAATTAAGCTCCTTTTCAGGCAAACTGTTTTCTTTAACATCAACATTTTTTTCGGAATCGACAATTTCTTTATTTTTGTCGATTTCTCTGGCATCGACAATGTCGACCATTTTTCTGCTTTCATCGGTAAGCTTCCCGGCAGCCTTCATTTCGCCCTGCCCATGGCCCACAGGATCAGCCGCACAGGAAGCTGTAAAACAGCTGAGCAGCAGAAGCGCTAGGGTCAGGGAAAAAATCCTGGGAAAAATCTTCATGAGCGTTGTAGAAAAAAACTTATTGAACAAAATGAACTCCTTAAGAGCCTGGCGGATTCATCATTCTGCCAGATTCATCTGCGCCGGAGGTCTCCGCGAACCGGCGAGACCCAAAACTAGCACAGCCCCTATCGCGATGCAAGCCAACGATTAAGCAAAAGAGAAAGGGAAACACCGCCATATTTTCAGTTATCGACACCTAAGTGTCGACGCATAGAAAACACGAATATTAAATAAATTTCGGCAATTATATTTTTTGCAGAAAATTATTGAAATACACCCTCCTTTTCATTATACTTGCTACAGGTGGCTATGATGAAATTGGATCCTGAAAAACGTTATTACACAATGACAGAACTGCGCAATATTAATCTCTCGTATTATCGAGTTCGTCAGCTGGTGGAGCAAAATAAGCTTCTGCGTTTAAATCGCAGTACTTACGAAAATCTCGGCTTTTTGGGAGATGAGAATGATTATCACACTGCACAGGCCTATGTTCCTTTTGGCGTGATCTGCCTGATGAGTGCAGCAAGATACCATGAACTGACTAATTTTCTGCCTGAGCGCGTAGATATTGCAATCGAACGGAAAAAAAAGGTCACTAAGTTACCCCAAAAACCTGAAATTAAACTCTATTATTTCTCTTCTGAACGCATGACACTAGGTTTAGAGCAAGTGCGTGATCAAGTTGAACCCTTCTCAATTTTTAATATGGAAAAAACGGTCGTTGATATCATCTCGTATCGAAATCAGGTAGGAATTGAGGAAACCGCTGAGATCCTCAAAAAATACCTGAGCAAAAAAAACAAAAATATCAATTTGTTATACGAGTATGCGCAAAAACTTCATTCGGCACAGGTTTTGCGGAGATATCTGGAGGTATTACTTATATGAAAGCCGAATCGATCAAAGCTAAGCTGAAAAATTTGTCTGATGAGAGTGGACGACCCTTTCAGGAACTCCTTACCTACTATGGACTTGAACGAACGCTTTATCGGGTTTCTATTTCTCCTTATGCCGATCATTTCATTCTAAAAGGCGGAATATTACTCTATGCCCTCTATGACAGACAATATGAGCGGGTAACAACAGATATTGATCTGCTCGCACAACGTGTCAGCAATCGTCGAGAGGAAATGCTTGGCATCTTTTCAGAGATTCTAAGTCAGAACATTGACGATGCCCTAAAATATGATCTCTCATCACTAATCGTGAAAAATATCGCTGATTTTAAAGAATATCACGGATTAAATGTAACTGTTGTAGCTTGTCTGGATCGAACCAGAATTGCTATTTCCATCGATATTGGATATGGCGACATCATTATTCCAGAACCAATTCAGATTGATTTTCCGGTCTTATTAGAATTAGAAAGGCCCAAATTAACGGCCTATTCCATCGAATCTGTCATTGCAGAAAAATTGGAAGCGATTGTTGCCAACGGTATGTTAAACAGTAGATACAAGGATTTTTATGACCTTTACATAATTACTAAAACCAAAATCATCCATGAAGCCTCACTCCGTCATGCCCTTCGTGAAACCTTCTTACATCGTGGTACTACTTTGCCAGAGAGGATTCCTTCTTTTGAATCAAGTTTTACGGAAGACGCCGTTCATAGGCTTCGATGGCTTTCATTTGTGAAAAAAAAGAAAGCTATGATCAAAGTACCCTTGGAAGTTACTGCAGAGTGGTTGAATCTTTTCTTTACACCAATTCTTATGGAAGGCACTCAAAACCGACAGTGGCATTATGAAGATGGCCAGTGGCTTTAAGATTCTATAATAAAATCGGAGCTCGCTCACGAGGGCTCTGTTTGTGAAGGACGCGAAAAGGCGCAGCCGCAATAATCCTGGCGGTAGAGACCGTAGGCCTTGCTCAGCTGATTGGAGCGGAGAGCGCCATTTTTCTTTTTAAAGTCGGAGGCAAGATAGGCCACACGGGCGCGCTCCCCCTCTTCCTCACCGATAGCGTTGATGAGCGGGGCATTTTTGTAGGGGCTGACCGTCAATGTTGTCGCAAAGAAATCATAGGCTCCTGCCGCGGCGACATCGGCGGCTCTGGCAAGGCGAAGGCGAAAACAGACGGAGCAGCGGGCTCCACCTTCTTTTTCATTTTCCAGGCCTTTGACGGCGGCAAAATAGTGCTCAGGATCGTAGTCGGCATCGATTGTATCCAGCTCGGGCACGAAGGGAAAATTGAAACAAAAAGCCTCCGATCCTGCAGGCTCCTTGCGGGCAGGAACAGCAGTGCTGGAGACGGTAGCGGGCACAGCGATAGTCATGACGGCTGGCAAGTCGCTCGGCACAGCCCCGAAAGTTCCGGCAGCTTCAGGCTCGTGGAGGGTGGAATCGACAGAATTAAGCCCATCAGCGTCAGATTTGTCGCGGGGAATTTCTGCGCTTGCATTTTTGTCGCCTGAACGCGTAACCCGCAGGTGCGCCTCATCCTTAATCGTCTGAATCAGGCGCAGCTGCTCGCGCTTTCTGTGCTCATATTCTTCCCTCGGATAAATATTCGGATTGTAATAAAAGACACTGATACGAAAATAGGGCAAAAGATATTCGAGAACCGAGGACGAGCAGGGTCCGCAGCAGGAGTGCAGCAAAAGCCTCGGCTTCTCCCCTTTTTCCTGAAGTTCCCTCAAAAGGGCCTCCATTTTCTGTGCTGTGTTCTGGATGCGCTTCATAAGGGCATTGTAAACCCGGCCAGTCGGAGCTTCCAGTACCTGGCTGCGCAAGTGAGCGTGTCGCTCGTCTTACTCTGCAGAAAGCGCGTTTCGCCAGAACATTGAATAAGCCAGGCCGGGTCTTCTTTAGCGCTCGGTATTTCCAAACGCTCCCCTACAAGTCTTTTTTGCGGTAGGCCGCAAGCGAGATGATTAACGACAAGCTCACCACGAAGACGGCGGCAATGAGAAAGCCTGTTGCGAGCAACGCAGGATGAATCCTCTGGAAAAAGCTGAGGTCGATTTTAATCTCAAACTTCGAGATCAGGACGGGACCCATGGAAATGGCAAAGATGACGAGCATAACGAGATATTGACTTGCCCTCGTGCCTAAAGTCGTCGTCAGGGCCAGATAAAGGGAGGAGACGAAAGCAAAGGCAAAGGCGGCAAGGGATAAATCCATAAACGTGATGGGTGCAAGTCCGGTCACAAGGAGAGATTCGACAAAAATGACGAGGATGCAGAACAGAAAGAAAATGGCCATCAGGATATATCGGTGCAGGATCTGAAGTTTTCTGCTATAGCCGACGGTCGTCAGCAGGGCTTTCGCTTTGGGATATTTATCTTCTTCCTGGTCGATAGAGGTAAAGATCATCATCGAAAGTAAGATACTCATCATGGATAAAACAACGCCTGATGGAATCGCGATATCGCCTCCTGTAAAACGAATAAACAAGGGGATGAGCAAGGTAAGAAGCATGACGACAAGCCACATTTTTTTCGCGATGAGAATATCTTTTTTAATGAGTGCAAACATGGTGGTGACCTCCTTCAAGAAGAGCAAGCATAATCGCTTCAAGGTTGGCCCTTTCGCATACAATATCCGGAATTCTCTCTTTGAGAAGCTGAACTTGTCGGGTTATTCCGCTAAAGCTGTATTCGCCAAGTTTCAAAGTGATAAAGGCTTTCTGCAGCTCTTCGCTGAGCTCATTTTTGTCGCCCTTGACCGACACATAGCTGTCCAATAAAACATCTTTGTCTTCGACAAAAACGATTTTTCCGTCGTGGATCATGACGATCATGTCGGCAAATTTATCCAGATCAGAGGTGATGTGGCTGGAATAGAAAACACCTTTACCGCCAGCCGCCATAAATTCGCTGAGTATATCCAATAACTCTTTTCTCACCAGAGGATCAAGGCCAGACGTGGGTTCGTCCATAATCAGGAGCTGAGCCCGATGGGAAAGGGCGAGCGTCAGGGCAAATTTCATTTTCATCCCTTTTGAGAGGGTTGCAATGCGCTGTTCTTCCTGCAATGAGAATCTTTGCATAAAATGACGATAAGCGTCTTCGTCCCAATGGGTATACGCACTGGCGACAATACTTTTCATCTCATTCATCTTGAGAGATTCATACAAATAGCCTTCATCAAAAACAACGCCCAGGCGGTTTTTGATCTCTTTTTCGTGCTGATCCATATCCAGCCCCAGAAGCCTGACCTGACCGGCATCTTTTTGAGCCAAGCCAAGAAGCGTACGTATGGTCGTTGTCTTTCCCTGGCCATTCAGGCCGATAAAGCCGGTAACACAGCCTTCAGGAATGGATATGTCCACATCGGTCAGGGCAAAACTCCTGTATTTTTTGCATAACCCTTTTATTTCAATAACGTTTTCCAAAACTTTTTCCTCCTCGTTTCCTGTCCGACATTGAACGCGGAATGAACTGCCCAGCACAAAGCAGGGGCTTCTCATCCCCGACTTTAAGGACTGTCGCGCAGCTCAGGCGCCGGGACTCAATCCTCATAGAGAATATTCATCATGCTCTGCAATTCATCTTTGCTGATTTGTAGGGTTTTCGCTGTCTTGATCGCCTCAGAGAGCTTCTCTTCGACCACCCTTCGCCGCGCGTCCTGTAAAAGTTCAAGGTTCCCTGTTGAAACAAACGTCCCAAGACCGGCCTGGCTGACAACAAAACCCTCTTCTTCCAATTCGCTGTAGACTCGCCTAACCGTCAGAACACTGACCTGTAGCTCATTGGCAAAGGCCCTGATCGACGGCAGAGGGTCACCTTCCTTCAGCTCTTCCTTTAAGATGCAAGCCTTAATTTGATCTTTGATTTGCTGATACAAAGGCAGCGTTGAATTGTTCGCAATAATAATTTTCAAATCGCGATCATCTCCCTAGCTGTGTATCTTAATACATCACACTATAAACTACAAGCACAGCAGAGTCAAGTCAACTCGAAGAATTCAGGTGGAAATCCACCTGAATTCTTCGAGTGAAGGCTGCAGGGGACTCGGGAGATGGCGCTTCTATCAATCCCTCAGGCAGCCAATAGGGATGACGAAAACGCCATCTTTCCTGCGATAGCCATATTCACTAGCGCAAAGGACAATTTTCAAATCGGGCAGGCGAAGGGGGACCTGTTCTGCCGTCTCGTTATATTTCTTCACTAAATTTTCAATGGAACAGAGATGTCTTGCTCCTTCGTCAACGCCATTTTGTCCCAGTTTCACCTCGATCAGGGCATAACGGCCGTCTGCCAGGTGAAGAACCGCATCTGCCTCGAGTCCAAGCCTGTCATGATAGTAAGAAACCTCACCGCCAAGACTCGAAGAGTAAATTTTAAGATCGCGAATGCAAAGTGACTCAAATAGAAAACCCAGGGTTTTATAATCCTGATCAAAATATGAAGGGGATACAGCAAACGCCTGAGCCGCGATGGAAGGATCAATAAAATTTCTTTTTCTGGATGAACGCAGCGCCGTTTTTGAGCGGAGGGCAGGATTCCAGGCATTTACATCCTCGACGATCATCAGTTCTTCCAAGGCGCCTAAATAATTATAAAAGGTTGGTTTGGACATATCAAAATTGGCGTTGACATCTGCAAGAATCGTTTTTACATCGGCCAGTGTACAGAGGTTTCTCGCATAAGAGGTGAGGAGGGCCCTTGTTCCTCGACTATTTCTTTTTATTCCATCAATCTGCGAAACATCTATCTCGCAGGTCTGCCGGAAAAGATCTTCGGCAATGGCGAGCTGCGCACGGTCTGTTTTTCGGTTCAGGCTGCCCGGCCAACCGCCACGGCAGATGGCAAATTTTAAGGCATCCATGCTTAAATCCGAATGACAGCTTGTAAATTGATCTGCCCGGTCAAACAAAGTTTTTAGCGATACGGTCCCATTTGATTCACCACTCTCAAAGAGGCTCATCGGGTACATCTTTAACTTGGAAATGCGCAGCGTGCCCGTGTGTGGGGTCTTCACGTTTTGCGAACTGGAGCCTGTAAGAATATACTGCCCTACCTTCCCTGAATCATCGACATCTTTTCGAATAGCTCCCCAAATTTTAGGCGCATCTTGCCATTCATCAAAAAGCCTGGGCTTTTCGCCTTTTAAAAGGTCGGATGGATGAGTATTGGCAATTAACAGCAGATTTTCTCGTTCGTCTTCATCCTGAAACTCAACAAAACTTTTTGCTCTCTGTTTGGCCGTTGTTGTTTTTCCGCAGCCCTTGGGACCAACAATAAGTGTCGCGCCAAACGCTTCCAATCTCAAACTTAATTGCTCGTCAATAATGCGTTTTCTATATTCCAAGGCTGCTCTCCTTTGTAACGTCACAAAAGCACTGATACTAAGGGATTTCTATGATTAATTTTATCGCTTGATTGACACATTTGCAATGTTTTGCTTTACACTTTTGCAGCAATTTACTTTACACATTTGCGATAATTTACTTTACACATTTGTAATGATTTGCTTTACACTTTTGCAATCATTAAGTTGACATATTTGCAGTCATTTATCAGACAGCTTTGCCATGATTCGTTAGATACGTTTGCAAGGCCTGGACAGATTTTAAGATTCAAAGACTTTTGCAAGGCTATTGCGGTAAGGCTTTATTATCCTTTGGTATCAGGTAGCGTCAGGAAGGCTTTGGTGTCAGACGAGGTGACTCTGGTCGTTGAGGCGCAGAACGTCGAAGTCGGTGAGCGAACGACAGATAATCTCAGAGATGGAGCAGTTGCCAAAAATGTCGTGCACCATTTGCTCGTAAGGGCGGCCCAGAAAGTAGTTGATCATGGTTGCGAGCAAAAAGCCATGGGAAACCAGAAGCACGGTATGCCCGGCCTCCCGGGGAAGGGTTTCCGCGAAAAAATCGAGGGCGCGCTCGAAACAATCCCGCGTGCTTTCTCCGCCCGGGGTGATAAAATCGGGCATCTGCTCCCGCAGGATTTTCAGCTCTTTGGCGTAGCGCTCTTCCAGAATCTCAAAATGCAGGCCCTCCATGTCACCGCTGGAGATCTCACAGAGGCGGCTATCCTCTTTAAGTTGCAGGCCAGGGTGGCGACGAAGCACCGTAGCCGCTGTCTCCCTGGCACGCTGAAGATCGCTGGCATAGGCGCTGTCGAAGGCTTCCCCAGCAAGCGCCAGGGAAAGCTTTTCGGCCTGCCTATGACCTTCCTCACTCAGAGAAGAATCCATCGAACCTTGTAAATAGCCGGAAGCATTGCCCTCAGAGAGGCCATGCCGACATAAAATCAGCCGCACCGGCGCAGCAAAAGGCTGCTCCGAAAGGCCTTCGCTGTTGTTGCGGCAGTTCAGGTAGGGGGTGTGGTAGGGATAGTGGAACTTTAAGAGGCACATAGGCGTTGATTGGCTTCTCTTTCTGTCAGATCGAAATGGGCTGGCTGCGGCAAAGCAGCCGGGCGGGAAAGATGTCTAACTAGTCACTTATTATAAGCCATAAGCCCGACCAGGTCCGCCGACCCGAGCGATTGTGAGCGAAGCGAGCTTTTGAGCGAGGGCGACGGTGCCCGGCCGAGCAATAAGGAGCGCTCGCTCAGCCGCCCAGGCGCGTCTTAAAGTCCTCGTAGCCAAAACGCCGCAGCGTGCGCAGCTCCGTGCCATCAAAGCACTGCAGCGCAGGCAGCGGCATGCCGTTAAAGCTGTTGCGCTTGACATGGCTGTAAAGCGCCATATCGCAGAAGACAAGGCGGTCACCCGGCACGATCGGCCGCGAAAAGCTGTAATCGCCGATAATGTCTCCGGCCAGGCAGGTCGGCCCCCCAAGGCGGGTCGTATAAGGCTTCTCGCCAGGCTCGCCGCCCATTTCATAATCCAGGCAGACACCCGAAGGTACATCACTTTTAGAGCAACGATCAGCAGAAACGCCAGAAGACGGGCACCCAGACTTTTCGCAGGAGGACGGGACTACGACCTTTTCGTCACCTTTGTCCAGCAGAAAGACTCGCGGCCGATAGGGCATCTCCAGAACGTCTGGCATGTGGCAGCAGGCCGAGGTGTCGAGCAGGGCAATGTCGAGGCCGTTGGTCATGCCGTCGAGGACGGTCGAAACGAGCCAGCCGCAGTCCAGACAGACGGCTTCACCGGGTTCGAGATAAAGGTCGACGCCGAAGCGTTTTTGGACTTCTCTCAGAGATTTAATAAGCAGAGCTGTATTATAGCCGGCCCGGGTAATATGGTGACCGCCGCCGAAATTCAACCAGGATCGGCCCGGGATATAAGCGGCAAAGCGCTGGAGAAAGGCCTCCAGCGTGCGTGCAAAAGTCTCAGCGGAATCCTCGCAGAGCGTGTGCATATGAAAGCCGGAAATTCCCTCCAGGAGCTGCGGCTCCCGAACCAGAGCCGCTTTAAGTTCACGCTCCGTCGTTCCAAGCCTCGAACCTGCTCCCGCAGGGTTGTAGATCGCTTCTTTCACTTCGGAATACTCCGGGTTAAGGCGCAGTCCGAAGCTGATCGGGCGCGTCTTTTGCGCCGCCAGAGCCTGATCACGAAAACGCAGCCACTGGGAAGGGGTGTTAAAAATCAGGTGATCCGCAAAACTCAGGAGTTCTTGCAGTTCATCTTCGCGATAAGCCGGAGAAAAAACATGAATTTCCCCGCCAGGCCACTCTTCGTGGGCCAGACGAGCCTCATAAAGACCGGAAGACGTTGTGCCCGCGAGATAGCGGGCCAGCAGAGGATAACTTTCATAGAGCGAATAAGCCTTTTGGGCCAGCAAAATCTTCGCCCCTGCAGCCTCTGCCACACGCTGCAGAAAAGCAGCATTATCGGCAAGATAGCGCAGATCGACCACTTCCGCCGGCGAAGCTGCCTGAGCAAAAGGCAGATCAGGCGGGCCGCTTCGCGTCTGCTGGGAGAGCAGACGCGAAGGATCCAGGGCACTTGGTTCAAAAGCTGTGGTGGGTTTATTTTCTGGCATATTTTTCTCCAAACGGGCGGTCGAGAGACCTCTGCAGAGCAAGCGAGCAATCGGCCGAGGAACTGACGCACTTTAGCGAGACGCGCAGCAGAGCCCCTTCGAGCGAGTTCGCGATCACGACCGCAGCCAAGTGAGCATCCCGTTCCCAGCGCATCGGCTTCAGGTGCTGCGCTGAAGAGAGAGCGTGTCTGAGACGAGAAGGGGCTGCTGCGGAGCAAGCGAGCGGCCAAAACGTCCGCCGGGTACTGGCCAAGCCCGACCGGGACCGCCGACCCGAGCGATTGTGAGCGAAGCGAACTTTTGAGCGAGGGCGACGGTGCCCGGGCGAGTGGCAGGGTGCGCCCGCTCGCCCGCCCCACCTTGCCGCTACGGCACCAGCGTCGGCGTCAGATCCTCCTGCCACGGCAGACCAAAGCGATTCAGATCTGCCATAAAGGGATCCGGATCAAAATGCTCAACCGTATAGACGCCAGGCTTCTTCCACAGACCCTGAACAAGCATGGAAGCTCCAATCATGGCCGGGACGCCCGTGGTATAGGAGACCGCCTGCGCACCGGTTTCGCGGTAGGCTTCCTGGTGATCACAGATGTTGAAAAGGCGGTAGCTCTTCTCTTTGCCGTCTTTAATGCCGGTAAAAATACAGCCAATGTTGGTCTTACCTTTGGTGCGGGGGCCAAGGCTCGCGGGATCGGGCAGCACGGCCTTGAGAAATTGCAGAGGCACGATTTGCTGTCCTTCAAAGTCAATGGGCTCGATCGAGGTCATGCCCACGTTCTCAAGGCAGCGCAGGTGCGTCAGATAGGATTCGCCGAAGGTCATGAAAAAGCGAATGCGCTTAAGCCCGGGCATGGTCTGAATGAGGGATTCCTCCTCTTCGTGGTAGAGAAGGTACATATCCTTCTTTCCGACTTCTTCAAAGTGATATTCCCGCTTGATTTCCATGGGTTTGGTTTCGACCCATTCGTCGTTTTCCCAGTAGCGTCCGTTGGCCGAGACTTCGCGGATATTGATTTCAGGGTTGAAGTTGGTGGCAAAGGGATAGCCATGGTCGCCGCCATTGCAGTCGAGAATATCGATCGTGTGAATTTCGTCAAAATGATGTTTGAGGGCGTAGGCACAGAAAACGGAGCAGACGCCCGGATCAAAACCGGAGCCGAGAAGCGCTGTTATTCCGGCCTCTTTAAAGCGATCCTGGTAGGCCCACTGCCATTTATACTCAAAATGCGCCGTGTCTTCGGGTTCGTAGTTTGCGGTATCGAGATAATCGGTCTTTGTCTCCAGGCAGGCGTCCATGATGTGCAAATCCTGATAGGGCAGGGCCAGGTTCATCACAAGGTCCGGTTTAAGTTCGCGGATCAGGGCGACGAGTTCGGGCACATTGTCCGCATCCACCTGACGTGCGGAGACTTTAACACCCTGGCCCTGGATTTTGGCGACAAGTTCCTCGCAGCGGCTCAGCGTGCGGCTGGCAATCACCAGTTCGGAAAAAACCTCTTTATTTTCCACAATTTTATGGGCGGCAACGGTGGCAACTCCGCCAGCGCCGATCATCAATACTTTGCTCATGCTGTCCTCCCTTTTCTTTGCGTACTTATACAGTTATGCTGCCTGTTTAGTTTAACTTTTTGCCCTCATTCAGGCAAATATTCACATGAGCTTCATTAAGATTCATTCGACACTCGAGCCAATAAAGTCGTGATTCCCCAGGCACAACACAGTTTTCAAAGAATAAAAAGTCGCCGGAAAATGAAGTCTGCCAAAGTTTGACCGTTTTGATGGACGGTTAGTGTTCAGCGGCTTTTGAGGCGCTGCAAAGTTCTGCAGTTTTTTCAGGGGTCTGCTAAAATGGAAATCAAGTACGGGGAAAGCCCGCAAAATGTATGGTACCTGAGTGAGTGACCGCTGTTCACAGCGCCTGGGCTTTTTCCGCCAGCGGCGCGCGACCCTGGCTCAGGCTCAAGGAGGTTGCATCCATGATCGAAATGACGAAACAAAATCTTCCCGAACCTGTATCTGTTTTTCGCTGGTTCTATGAGCTGAACCAGATTCCCCGCGGTTCGGGTAACGAGCAGGCCGCGAGCGACTGGCTTCTTTCTGTGGCGAAAGGGATGAACCTTGAGGCTCATCAGGACAAGGCCAACAACATCATCATCAAGAAAGCTGCCAGCAAAGGTTATGAAAATGCACCGGCTGTGATTCTGCAAGGTCACATGGATATGGTCTGCGAAAAAGTGGCGGAGTCTACGCATGATTTTGAAAAAGACCCGATACGCATGCTGATCGACGGAGAGACGCTGCGGGCTGACGGCACGACGCTCGGTGGCGATGACGGCCTGGCCGTGGCCTATGCACTGGCTCTGCTCGAAGATGACGAACTGGCCCACCCCGCTCTCGAAGTGCTGATCACCACCTCCGAAGAGACGGGCATGGATGGAGCTATGGCCATTCATGATGCAATAAAAAACGGTGAAAAGCCTTTATCCGGAAAACTCCTTCTCAATATTGACAGCGAGGAAGAGGGCATATTTCTCATCGGCTGTGCGGGCGGCGCAAACTTTCAGGTTTCTCTTGCGGCCAAACGCGAAAAAACAGCTCCGCAAGCCGGTCTGACGCTGAAGGTTCATGGCCTTCAAGGCGGCCATTCCGGCCAGAAAATTATCGAAGGCCGCGGCAATGCCATTAAGCTGCTTGCCCGCCTGCTGAATAAAGCGCGCTGCGCCTCCTGCCTGGACTCCGCCTGCACGGTCAACGAATTGCGCCTGGGCTGCTTTGAGGGTGGTTCCAAGCACAATGCCATCCCCCTGCTCGCCTTCAGCTGTTTCAGCGTCAAAGATGTCGCCAGAGCCAGAAAAGCACTGGAAAGCGAAATCGCCGCCATCAAGCGTGAGTATTCCGTCATTGATCCTGGTCTCCACATTGAACTTGGCGAATGTACGCTCGAAGAAAGCTATAATCCTGAAGTCTCGGCCAGCCTCATCGACTATATTTTCTGCTCGCCCAACGGCGTCCAGTCCATGAGCCATGACATTCCCGGACTCGTACAGACCTCCCTCAATGTGGCTGTCCTGGAAAACACCCCTGAAGGCTTCAATCTCACCAGCAGCATTCGCTCTTCCCTTGCCTCTTCGAGCCAGGAAGTGCTTGATCGCCTGACACGTCTTGCCAACCGCTGCGGCCTTGTCGCCAGCTCCAGCGGCTCCTATCCGGCCTGGGAAATCAAAGAGCATTCACCGCTGCGCGAGAAGGCCCTTGAGGTCTGGAAGGACATGACCGGCCGCGAGGGTGAAATCGAAGCCATTCACGCCGGGGTGGAGTGCGGACTTTTCAGCGAAGTGATGCCCGATGTGGATATGTTGAGCATGGGTCCGGATCTCGCTGACGTGCACACGCCGAACGAGCACCTTTCCATTCCCTCGGTTGGCCGCTGCTACGAATTTATTAAAAAACTGCTCGCCGAACTGAAATAAATCTTTTTTGCAAACTAAAAGGGAGCTGTCTCGCTACACTTTCGTGTTTTGAGACAGCTCCCTTTTGTTATCCTATCCGTGGCTTAGAGGCCTACGGTAATGCTCTTCGCCGGGCAGACCGAGGCGCATTTGCCACAGTGCGTGCAAAGTTCCGTATCGATCACCGCCAGCTTTTCCTTCAGGCTGATCGCCTGAGCCGGGCAGTTTTTAACGCAGAGGCCACAGCCGATGCAGCCAATATTGCAGACCTTGCGGACTTTGGCTCCGGGATCGGGGTTGGCGCAGCGATTGACATAAAGATCTGTGTATTTGGGTTCGATCTTGATGATATGACGCGGACAGGCACGGACACAGGCCCCGCAGGCGATACACTTCTCCGAGTTTACTCTGGCGACACCATGGTCAACCCGAATGGCCCCATATTCGCAGGCGCGCACACAGTCGCCGAAGCCGAGACAGCCATGACTGCAGCTCCACGGTCCGCCATAAAGGCCATTCGCTGTCGCACAGCTATCGGAACCGCCATACTGATAGAGCACGCGGACGTGCTCGTTGCTGCCCTGGCAGTGTACGAGGGCGACTTTAGGAACATAGGCCGCAGGCGCCTGGCCAAAGAAAGCGGCCACCTGGGCCGCCGTTTCCGCCCCACCGGCCGTACAGCGGTTAAAGGTCTTATCTTTGCCGCTGGCCAGCGCACTGGCGTAGCCCTGACAGCCGGAGTAGCCACAGCCACCGCAGTTGGCACCGGGCAAAATCTCCAGGAGCTGTTCCTCGCGCTCATCCGTTTCCACAGAAAAAAAGTGAAAGACAATGACAATGACAAGGGCCAGACCAAGAGCCAGCGCGGCGATGGCCAGCACCGCTGTGCTGATGCCATCGGCAAAAAGCGGCCAAAGTTTAGCAGACAGAAGGCTCAGTGTGATGAACATAGACGCCTCCTAAAACAGATTCTGCACCATGCCCTTAAAACCAAAGAAGGACACGGAGACAAGGCCGGAAGCAATCAGCGTAATGGGCAGACCCTGCAGAAACTTCGGCGGATTGGATTCTTCCATCTTCGTGCGCACCCCGTTGAAAAGGAACATGGCAAGCATGTAACCCAGACCGGCGCCGACGCTGTTGAAAATGGAGGTCATGAAATTGTAGCTCTCATTAATGTTGACGAACATAATGCCGAGAATAGCGCAGTTCGTGGTAATCAGAGGGAGGTAAATGCCCATCGCCCTGTAGAGCGGCGGAATACTTTTGTGAATAATCGCTTCAATCACCTGCACCACCGAGGCGATGACGAGGATAAAGACGAGGTTATCGAGGTAGCCGAGGCCCAGAGGCAGCAGCAGATAATAGTGAATCGGCCAGGTGCAGAGCGTGGCAATCAGCATGACAAAGGTCACGGCGACGCTCATGCCCATGGCATTCTTCAGATTTTTGCTGAGACCCAGGTAGGAGCAGATGCCCAAGAACTTGGAAAGAACCAGGTTATCGACCAGGATCACGCTAAACAGAATCATGAATAAAGCTTTCATGCTTGGGCTCCTTTCTCTGCGACCGCCTGAGCAGGAGGCGTCTCACGCCTGGCCACAGCGGCTTCAGCCAGATTTCCGGCAGGCTCTGCGGCTGATTCAGCGAGCTTTCCGGCAGCACAGGCCGACTGCATGCCGCAGGCCACACAGCCGCCAGCTTCGGCAGCCGCCAGGGCCGCGTCAGGCCGACGCTGATAAAACTTGCGGGTGAGCGCAAGGGCGATGGCCATCACCAGGCCGAAGACGATAAAGCCTCCGGGAGGCATGATAAAGATCAGGATAGGCTGCAGCGCTTTGCCGGGTCCCACAAAGGGAAGCTTCCAGCCAGCAATGCTGCCGGCTCCGAGCAGTTCACGGATGCCGCCCATGAGAACAAGGGCGAGGGTGAAGCCAAGGCCCATGCCGATGCCGTCGAGCACGGAAACCAGAGGCTTGTGCTTGCTGGCAAAGGCTTCGGCACGGCCGAGGATAATGCAGTTGACGGTAATCAGAGGCAGGAAAATGCCGAGGGCGTCGTTGAGGGACGGCACATAGGCCTGGAGCAAAAACTGCAGAATGGTGACGAAGCTCGCAATGACCGTAATGTAACAGGGAATGCGAACCTTGTCGGGAATAAAATTGCGGATCAGCGAGATAACCAGATTGGAAAGAGCCAGGACAAAGGTCGCAGCAAGACCCATACCCAGACCGTTAATCAGGGAGGTCGTGACCGCCAGCGAAGGGCAGGTTCCGAGGACGAGCACCAGCAGCGGATTCTGCTGGAGGATGCCCTTGGTAAATTCCTTCAAGTAAGATGTTTTTTCTTTTTTCAGTTCAGACATAAGCGCCTCCTCCCTATTTCTGTTCTATCGCCAGAACTGCGGCGTAGAAAGACCGCGCCTGGTCGACAGCAGTGCAGACGGCGTTGGAAGAGATCGTTGCTGCGGAAACCGCGTCAATCTTCGTCCAGGTGACATCCGTATCCTTGCCTTCTGTCTTCGCGTAGAAGCGGACGCCAGGATCGTCGTTCACAAACTGACTGTAAAAAGCTTCTTCATGGACGCGCTGACCCAGGCCCGGCGTCTCATCGTTAGCCGGCAGATCCAGCCCGCTCACCGCTCCGTCAGGATCGAGGGCAATATAGACGGGCACCTGGCCGCCATAGCCGCGGGATTGAGAGAGAAGCAGCCAGCCGCCCTCACTGCCGTCTTTATTCATCACTTTTTCAAGGCTGAGAATTTTATCTGCGTCTTCGGGACGGAGCAGATCTTCTCTGGCTTCAAATTTTTCGGCTTCGGGAAAGAGCTTCTGCTTGGAATCCATCTGGGCCGCCTCTTCCTGGGCTGCACGGGCGTCGCGGGTCACCTCGCTGGTCAGCGCCAGCAGCGCCGTGGAAATCATGCAAATCAACGTAAGAATGAGGACGGGCCAGAGACCCTGGTTGAGTTTCTTTTTCATACTCATGGCTCAGGCCTCCTTTTCCTGCAGACGGAGGGCGGCTTTTCTCTCCTTGCGGGGATACTTGCTGGTCAGCCGCTCAATATGTGGCGTGAGGATATTCATGAGCAGGATCGAATAGGATACCCCTTCGGAGGAGGACCCATACATGCGGATGAGCCCGGTGAGAAGGCCGCAGCCGATACCGAAAATGATTTTGCCATTACGGCTCACAGGGCTGGTAACGTAGTCCGTCGCCATAAAGAAAGCGCCCAGGATAAGTCCGCCGTTGAGCAATTGAACCAGGGGGTCCGCTCCGCATAGCGAAGTGAAAATCAGAACCGTGCCAATGTAGGCCACGGGAATGCTGAAATCGATCACCTTGCGGACGAGCAGATAAATCGCTCCGATGAGCAAAGCCGCGATGGAAACTTCTCCGATCACCCCGGCCTTACAGCCGATAAAGGACTCGAAGAGAGTGGGCATCGCCACCGCTTCATTGGCCGGATTCATGTTGATCAGGGCATTGTGCAGAGGCGTCGCCTGCGAGACCAGATCCAGGCTCGAAAATAAGTTTTTCGGGGCAAAACCCGCAGCCGCCGCCCCGTTTTCCAGACCGTTGCTGAAGATACCCTTGATCACATAATGGGTCATCTCAGCCGGGAAGGAAATGAGCATGAGCACGCGCGCTGTAAGGGCGGGGTTCACGAAATTCATACCAATGCCGCCGAAGGCCTGTTTGGCCACGACAATGGCGAAGAAGGAGCCGACTACGGCCATCCAATAGGGAAAATCGGCCGGCAGGTTAAAAGCCAGGAGCATGCCGGTCACCACGGCGCTCCAGTCGCTGATGGTCTGTGGCCGCTTCATGAGCAGGCGTGAAAGGTACTCAAAAAAGACCGAGGAGAGAACGCAGACCGAGGTCAGAGCAAGCACGCGCACGCCAAAGAAATAACACGCCACGAACAGGGCCGGCACAAGGGCAATGCAGACATCCCGCATGATCGAGGCGGTGCTGTCCTGATGCCGGACATGAGGCGATGCGGAAACTCGTAGAATCATGCTTTTGCCTCCTTTGCGGCGCTTTCAGCCGCAGCGGCCGGGGCGTTGGCGGCAGCTTCCGCCTGAGCTCTGGCCTCAGCTGCTGCTTTGGCAGCAGCCTTTTTGATGGCGTCATCGGCTCTGAGAAGGTTCTTACCGATGCGAATATTTTGCACAAGATAGCGCTTGGCGGGACAGATAAAGGTGCAGGACCCGCATTCGATGCAGTCCATGATCTCGTAATTGCGCAGCGCTTCAACATTGTTTTCGCGGGAGTAGCGATCGAGTTTGGTCGGCATCAGCTCCATGGGGCAGACCCGGCTGCAGCGTCCGCAGTGGATGCAGGGTCCTTCTTCCGGAAGCTCGGCGCTTTCAGTGTCGAAAACCAGAATGGCATTGTTCATCTTGATGATGGGGCTGTCGACATTTTTGACCGCGACGCCCATCATCGGACCGCCCATGATGATTTTACCCGGCACCTTATCAAAGCCGCCGGAAATCTCAATGAGATCGGAAATCAGAGCGCCGACAGGAACACTGTAGAGGCCCTGACGGTTGAGCGCTGGCCCGGTCATGGTGAGATTGCGGCGGGTCAGAGGCATACCGTCTTTGAGATATGTGGCCACGGTGCGAATCGTGCTGACATTCATAACCAGACAGCCGACATCGTGAGGCAGGCCGCCGGAGGGGACTTGTCGTCCCGTGAGACTGCGGATCAGGACCTTCTCGGCACCCTGGGGATACATGGTCTTCATGGGTTCGAGCTCGATCGTCTGGCCTTCTTCTGCCGGATTTTCTTTGATAGCTTCCTGGAGAGTTTGAATGGCGAGAGGCTTGTTGTCTTCAATCCCGATGATGCAGTGGGGAATCTCGCACCATTTCATCACATGATGAATGCCTTCGAGGATTTCGCTGGCGTGGGCGCACATAAGCCAATCATCGGAGGTGATATAGGGTTCGCATTCCATACCGTTCACAAGCAGTTGGTCGATCTTTTTATCCGGAGGAGGGGCCAGCTTGAAGTGTACGGGAAAGCCTGCGCCGCCAAGGCCAACCAGGCCGCAGGCACGCACCGCAGCCACAAATTCCTCACGTGAGTGGATTTCCGGAACGCTAAGACCCTCCCAGGGCGTAAACTTTTTGTCGTTTTTAATCTCAACAACGTCGCATTCCCGGCCATTACTCTGCATTTCCTTGGTAATGGCTGAGACCTCACCCGATACGCTGGAATGAATGGGCACGCCCATCGCAGCGATCGGTTCGCCGATCATCTGACCGACCTGAACCTTGTCTCCGACGCTGACGCAGACTTTACAGGGCGGGCCGATTTGCATGCTCATAGGAATACGGACGAGAGGAATGTCGTTAAGTTTTCTCAGCTCAAAACCTGCGGTGTTCTTATGGGAATTGGGATGAACACCGACAGGATGGCGTTTGTAATCACGCATACTGTTCTCCTTTTGCTCCTCTGTTTCGGTTTCTCGCTTATATTCGACTTTTCGGTCATTAGACCTGTCGGTCATTCGACTTTTCGGTCAAAATAACACTGTCTCCCTCGCGGAAACCCTTATTAATATAACATAATCACTTAGAAATCGTTATCTGTATGAAAAATCATTGTGATACAAAAAAACATTATGATTTGAAAAATTCAAAAAATTGTGCCCTCCTGGGCGGCGAATTCTCGTGATTGGGTGGCTGATGTTCCTGGGCATCGAATTCTCTGTGTGTTGGACAACTCATTTTCCATGCTTCGGGCTGGTGCTGGACGTGTCCATTTTCGCCCGTTATAATATTTTCAAACGTTCACAAGTTCGGCGGCTGCGCAGCCGCAGGAGGAATTATATGCACATAAAAACGTGGAAGACTTGCCTGCCCTCGTTTTTCTCCCTGATATTAGCCGTCTTTATTTTGTCACTTGCGACGGCTCCGCTTGCCCCCATTTTTGCAGAAGAGGCTCCGGCCGCAGAGGAGGAAGCTCCGGCAGAAGCGGCCGAACAACAACCGGATCCGGTAGCGGCTGATGTTTTCTACATTGATATCAATGTGGATTGGGGCGATGTTCCCGCCGAGCAGATTCCCGACTCTCTCTACCTGACGGTAGTGCCGGATGGTATCGCTTTTATGGCCAGCAATGTGCTCTTCGATGCCGAGCACGAGTGGAAAGCCCAGGTTCAGGCTCTGCCGGGCACCAAGCATCTCGAAGTCAAAGAAGATAAAATCGATGGTCTCGAAGATCGTCTTCTGGGCAACGTTGAAGAAGGCTATCAGCTACAGTATTTTCCGCTGGGCCAGATGCCCAAAGACAATGCCGCCACGGCAACACGTAACGTGCAGCCCCACGACGGCACCTATGTTGGTGTCGAAACCCGAAAGGTGTCCATCACCGAGCGTGCGCCGGGAGCCGTGGCCATTTCCACCCGGGAAGGTGAATCCCTGACCCCCTCAGAACTTGCCGAACGACAGCTGCAGGCGGAGCTGGAAGCTCAGGGGCTGGTCATGCCCAACCGCACCCTTTACATGATTGGTGTGATTATTTGTCTGATTCTCATTGTCGTCGTCATTGCTCTTCGGATCTTGCTGGGCAGACATCACTAAACGCCACGAAATCAGAGCTTCAAGGTGAATCGTTCAACCTCTTCGCAGCACTGTCATCACTGACTTATATCCCGGGCGCTGCCGAGCGCTTCTGCTCAGGGGAAATAGCGTCGGGCGGTGCTCAGGCGCGCGAGCAGCTCCGGCTGATCGTCGAGGTCGATGATACGAATTTCAGAACTGTTGTTCAGGATCGTCAACGCGCGGCTCTTATCAATCATCATCGCGGCAGTTATGATTTTATCCGCCTCTTCTCCACTGTGGAAAAAAAGCACATCACCGGCCCGAAAGAGGGAGGGGCGAGGCAGATTCGTGCTCACATCGCGGATGATGTCCGCCTCCTGACCAACCCGGGACTGAGCTTCCAGTGTGCGGGGAAGATCCAGGCCGTTGACGCGGGCCGAAATAAAGATCACACCGGCCATATCGGCACCGTTTTTACTGAGACCTCCGGGAATAACCCGGCTTCCGTAAAAGTTCATAGCTGAGCTGACAAAAAGCTCTGTCGCTTTGGCAGGTACAGGGATGGCCTCCGCAGGCGCAAGCAGCTGGATCCCATCCGTATTCATCCACCCTTCCTTCCCGTCAGGAAGCCTGAGGCGCAACACTTTCTCGACCTGTGCATCGGCATAAAGCAGCGAACCCATCGGCGCTTCCATAAGAAGACTCCCGGCAATACCATGGCTCATGATGCGTTTGAGCGGCGATAACACCAGGGCGCGGCCTTTTAGCCCATCTTTACGGATCGTCCCCAGGTCTGTGGAGACGCCGCTGCGAGACACATAACCCTCTCCCAGGCCTTCCAGACGAATTTTCAACTGACGGTCACCGACAAGACCCAGCACCTCCATTTTTTCACCAAAAAGCGCGCCGCTGATCCGGACCGCGTTCCGGTCGGCTCCATCATAAATGGGCAATTCTCCGCTTGCAGAGATCACCATATCTCCCACCTTGACGCTGTCGGAGGCGGCAGCTTGCTCCAGCCGGGCGTTAGCTTCCATCCCGGCCCCTTCACTCGCCTTATTGCTGTCAGATTGCGTGCGCAGGAGGGCTGGTAAGAGCACGAAAATCAAAAGGACAAGCAAAACGGTAAGGCCCAGAGGCAGCATCCAGGGCGGCAGGCGTCGGGCCGGCTTATTCAGGTAAATCGGCTTTCCACCGGCTCGTTTCGAGCCTTTTTCCTTATCTTTCCCGTTGCCAAAAAGGTACTGCGCCATACTTACTCCGGACAGGTGAACAGCAATGTGACCTGGGCTGCAGCCAGGCTTGCTGTATGCGAAAGCGAGAGGCTTGTAGAAAGCAGCCGGCCGTGACGGGCGGCCAGTTCCAGGGCTTTGTCGCTCAGTTCAAGCCGAGGTGCGCCCTTTTCATCTTTGCGAATACGCAGGTCATGAAATCCGAGGCCTTCTTCTCCCCATAGCCCACAGCCCAGAGCCTTGGCGCAGGCTTCTTTGGCCGCAAAAAAAGCGGCCAGACTCTCGCTGCGGCCTGCGCAGAGCCTCAGTTCTTCGTGATCAAAGAGCCTTTCCTCCAGGCGCCCCTCCCGCCGTCTCAGCTTTTCTGCAAAGCGCGGCAGTTCCACCAGATCAAGCCCGTTGCGAAGCACGAGCTGCTCGTTCAAGCGGCTGTTCATCTTTGCTGGCTGCGCTGCTTTTTGGCCGCTTCCAGGCGCAGATCAGGACCCAGCATGGGAATGAGCACAAAATCACCGATGAGGCGGCTTCCCACCCGCTCATCGTAGCGGCTGGAAAAAGCCGTTGGCTCCAGGTTACAGGTCAGCAGGGTGCATTTATTTTTGAGGGCGAGGCGCTGATCCAGGATCTGAATCAGATCGCTGTAAGCGCGCTCGCCTCCTGCCTCGGAACCGAGATCATCAAGAATCAGACAGTCTGCCGTCTCCACAAGCGAAACTCGATCTCTTGTGGTTTGCAGCTCTTCCGGGTCAGGATTAAAGCTCTGTTCCAGAACCCTCAGGCGGGCCTTGAGGTCAATAAAACGCATCACGCGCAGAAAGGCCACGCGGTAACCCCGTTCCCTGAGGGCATTGCCAAAGGCAGCTGCGGCCCAGGTCTTGCCTGTTCCGGGCTTACCGAAAAAGCAAAGATTCTGCGGCTGCTCGGGAAAACGCTCCAGCATGGCCAGAAGTCGCCTGTGAATCTCCGCCGCGGCTTCGCGGGGAGAAAGCTTGCCACTGAGCCACTCCGGCCGCTTCTCTGCAGTAAAGAGAGAGAGATCAAAGCTCTCCAGGCGGGCGTCCTCCGGCGGAGGAAAAGCCACCCCCGAGCGCTCCTCAAGCTGGCGCAGAATGTCTTCCGCACAGCGGCAGAGCCGCCCCTGATAAAGGCCGCTGTCATGACAGAGAGGACAGAGGCTAAGCGCGTCTTCCGAGAGCGCTGCCTCCGCACGATAGCGTTCTTCCAGTTCTTCCGAAATCACCTTGAGCTGCTTGCTTAGCTCCTCTTTGAGGCCAGGCAGCTCGTTGTCCTCATCCAGCCCGGCCAGCACCATGCGAACCCCGGCACGTCGCTTCTTCATCTCAAGCTCCGCAATTTCAGGATTCCGGCGTGCCAGATCCTCACGCAGACGCTGGCCGCGGGCGGCCTTTTCACGGCAGCGCAGCGCATAGACAGCACGAAGCCTTTCCGGAATAATGCTTTTTTCACCCACGTTATCTCAGCCCCTTACTTGCATTTTCTGCCTCTCCGTCTGCCCACTCAGGCTGCAGCAGGCTCTCTGCTGCGCCAACATTTTCCGGAAGCTCAGCGCTGAAAGAATAAAGCTGCTCAATTTCACCTTTCTCATACCGGCGCTGTTCAAAGTTGGCAGCGGGCCCTGCTTGCGAACCTTTTGCCGTGTAACCCCCAGTACTGCGGCCGCCCTGTTCGCGAAAGCGCTGACTGCGCTTCTGCTCAAAAGCCTGAACCTCAGCAAGGCTGCTGAGCCCGGCGTTCTTCCATTCCTGGAGAATACGGTCGATGTACTGGAGATTGGCTGATGACCTGAGACTGCCACGTCGCAGGGCTTCATCAATAATCTCAAATGAAAACGCCCATTCGTTGGTCCAGCGATCAATCAGCTCCAGTTGGTACTCATTCAGCTCGCTGCGCAGGCGCAGCTTCTTGCGCACACGCTCCGCGACAGATTTGAGCCGGTTATAGCGGTCAAAATATTGGGAAAGCTCGGCAAAACTATGCACGCCATTGGCAGCCCAGTTGGCTGCGATTGAAGCCGCATAGCTCGAAGAACCGAGCTTGTTATATTGTTTGGCTTCCTGAAAAAGCGCATAGACGACATCCGGATCGAACTTGTACTGTTCAAACCAGCGATCTATTTCACGGTAGAAATAGCTGGGCATGAGACCCTGGAAAAAGGTGTCACTGATTTGTCGAATGACGGCTTCGCGGCGTTGGCGCAGTTCAGGATCAACCGCGAGCAAAGGGGAAATACGTCCTTGAAGCGCGCGCTTGTTCTCGCGCTCAATCGCCCACAAGTCGGTGAGCACCAGACCATCCTCATCCAGGGCAATAAGGCCTGCGGCGACCAGCCGCGAAAGGGCATCGGCCACTTCGTTGCCGCTGAGCGAAAGCGCTGCAGCAAGTTCCGCTTCTTCCAAAGCTTCCCGGCCCGACGCCGCAGCAGCAAGCAGCCAGAGATAGAGCTTCAGCGCATGCCCATCCAGGCGCGTCATGCACTCGCGTACAAAGTAGAGTGGAAGCTCGAAGGAGCCGCTGTTTTCACTTTTTTCCCGTGCGATTTTCATGGCCTCTCATTATAGCATAGTGTGCAGCTTCTACTTAAAAAGAGGCCGCTGATCAGAACAGATCAGCGGCCTCCGGCTTTGAAAGCTGGTCGCTTATACTATTTTTCCACTCTCAGCGCCTATTTTTCTTCTTCCAGCGGTCCGCCATATCTGGCCATACGCAGATAGCTCTCATAGCGCTCATCTGCGGCCTCATGGGCGTGCTCAAAGATGGCGTTGACTTCTTCTTCACTGAACTTCTTAGCCAGCGAGGTATAGCGCACCTCCTGCTTCAGGAAGTCGGTGTACGGACGCGTCGGGGCCTTGGAATCCAGCGTGAAGGGGTTTTTGCCTTCTTTCTTGAGATCCGGGTTGTAGCGATAGAGATGCCAGTAGCCGGTCTCAACCGCATCTTTTTCACGGGTCTGGGAGACGGTCATGCCACCGCGGATGCCGTGGTTGATGCAGGGAGCATAAGCGATGACGAGCGAAGGTCCTTTGTAGGCTTCGGCCTCGCGCAGGGCTTTCAGGGTCTGCGCCTGGTTCGCGCCCATGGCGATCTGGGCCACATAAACATAACCGTAAGTCATGGCCATGGCGCCGAGGTCTTTCTTCTTGGTCCGCTTGCCGCCAGCTGCGAACTGAGCCACCGCACCGACCGGAGTCGCTTTGGAGGCCTGACCGCCGGTGTTGGAATAAACTTCGGTGTCGAGAATCAGAATGTTGATATCTTCGTCTGCGGAGAGCACATGATCGAGTCCGCCGTAGCCGATATCGTAGGCATAGCCGTCACCGCCGACAATCCAGAAGGAACGCTTGGAGAGGTAGTCCTTAAGCTCCAGAGCCGCCTTAGCATCTTCATCGTTGCAGTTTTCGAGCGAGCCGACGAGTTTTGCCGTCGCTTCGAGCGTGGCTTCGGAATCATCCATATCCTTGCGGAAAGCGGCAATCTCTTCTTTCAGTTTGCCTTTTTCTTCCAGAGCCTGGAGATGATCCAGCGCACGTGCTCTCAGCTGTTTCTGAGCTACCAGCATACCGAAGCCGTGTTCGGCCGCATCCTCAAAGAGGGAGTTGGACCAGGCGATACCCTTGCCCTCGCTGTTCTTGCGCCAGGGCGTGGAAGGAGCCGAGCCACCATAGATAGAGGAGCAGCCCGTCGCGTTGGAGATTTGCATGCGATCGCCGAAGAGCTGGCTGACCAGCTTGAGGTACGGAGTTTCACCGCAGCCCGCGCAGGCGCCGGAGAACTCGAAGAGCGGCTGTTCAAACTGGCTGCCCTTGACGGTGCTCTTGTTCATCGGATTGGCTTTGCGCGGCAGGCTGTTGCCGTATTTCCAGTTTTCAGCCTGTTCAGGATGCTCTTCCAGCGGCTGCATGGTAAGGGCCTTCTCTTTGGCCGGGCAGACATTGGCGCAGGAGCCACAGCCCGTGCAGTCCAGAGCGGAAGGCTGAATGCGATAGCGATACTGCTCGTAAGGCTTCGCGCCCTGTTTGGTCACAAAGCTCTCAGGCGCGTTCTTCGCTTCTTCTTCGCTGAGGAGGAAGGGGCGGATGACAGCGTGGGGGCAGACGTAGGAGCACTGGTTACACTGAATGCAGTTGTCCGGATTCCAGATCGGGATATTCACGGCGATGCCGCGTTTCTCAAACTCGGTGGTGCCGGAGGGGAAGGAACCATCTTCACGTCCCACAAAGGTGGAAACGGGGAGCGTGTCGCCCTTCTGAGCATTCATAACATCGGCGACATTGGCGATGAAATCAGGGACTTCACGCAGCGGGCGGGCCTCATCCTGAGCATCTTTCCACTCAGCCGGGACCTTAAATTCGCGATAGCTGTCGATGCCGGCATCTACGGCGGCGTAGTTCATGTTGACGATCTTCTCGCCCTTGTGACCGTAGGATTTGACGATCGCTTCCTTCATGTACTTCACAGCGTCATCAACGGGAATAACCTTGGTGATAGCAAAGAAAGCCGCCTGGCAGATCGTATTGACACGGTTGCCAAGGCCAATTTTCTCACCAAGTTCAATGGCGTTGATGACATAGAATTTGATCTCATTCTCCGCCAGGAAACGCTTGATGTGGCCGGGCAGATTCTGCTCGATCTCGGCGTCGTTCCAGGCCGTATTGAGCAGGAAGGAGCCGCCCTTCTTCAGCGCTCCGAGAATATCGTAGTGATACACATAGCTCTGGTTGTGGCAGGCCACAAAGTCGGCCTTATCGACCAGGTAAGGCGCACGGATGGGCGTGTGGCCGAAGCGCAGATCAGAGATCGTGATACCACCGGATTTCTTTGAGTCGTAGCTGAAGTAAGCCTGAGCGTACATGTCCGTGTGGTCGCCGATAATCTTGATGGAGTTTTTGTTGGCGCCGACCGTTCCGTCTGAGCCAAGACCCCAGAAGCGGCAGGCGATTGTGCCCTTGGGAGAGACATCGTGGTTCTCGCCGATGGTCAGGGAGAGATGGGTCACATCGTCGTTAATACCCACGGTGAAACGCTGTTTGGCATCCGTCTTCTTAAGCTCGTTGAAAACGGCGAAGATCTGCGCCGGAGTGGTGTCCTTGGAGCTGAGGCCGTAACGTCCGCCGATGATCGAGGGGGCATTGGCTTCGCCCTTGAAGGCGTTGACCACGTCGAGATAGAGAGGTTCGCCATCAGCGCCGGGCTCTTTGCAGCGGTCGAGGACGGCAATATGCTTCGCCGTAGCCGGGATAGCGTTGCGCAGATGTTTGACGGAGAAAGGACGATAGAGGTGAACGTTGACCACGCCGACCTTTTCGCCATGAGCGTTGAGATAATCCACGGCGGCACAGCAGGTCTCAAAGACAGAGCCCATGCAGATGATGACGCGCTCGGCGTCTTCAGCGCCGTGGTAGTTGAAGAGTTTGTATTCACGGCCGGTCAGCTTGCTGATCTCGCCCATGTATTCTTCCACAATGGCAGGAAGCTTGTCGTAGAAGGGATTCGCCGCCTCGCTGGCCTGGAAGAAGATGTCCGGGTTCTGCGCCGTGCCGCGGGTTACGGGGTGGTTCGGCGAAAGAGCACGGGAGCGGAAGGCTTCCACCGCTTTCATGTCGACCAGGCCTTTGAGATCGTCATAGTCCAGCAGTTCGATCTTCTGAATTTCATGAGAAGTCCTGAAACCGTCGAAGAAATGCAGGAAAGGAACGCGACCCTTGATGGCCGTCAGATGCGCGACAGCAGCCAGGTCGTGAGCTTCCTGAACGCTGGAAGAGGCGAGCATGGCAAAACCGGTCTGGCGGCAGGCCATCACGTCGGAGTGATCGCCAAAAATCGAGAGGCTGTGCGTAGCCAGCGTGCGGGCGGCAATATGGAAGACACCAGGGAGCAGTTCTCCCGCGATCTTGTACATATTCGGAACCATGAGCAGGAGACCCTGAGAAGCGGTAAAGGTTGTGGTCAGGGCGCCGGTTCCCAGAGAACCATGGACGACACCGGCAGCGCCGCCCTCAGACTGCATTTCCACCACATGGACCGGCTGGCCGAAAATATTTTTGCGGCCCTGCTGCGACCATTTGTCAACGTAGTCCGCCATCGGTGAAGAAGGCGTAATGGGGTAAATTCCCGCAACTTCTGTGAAGGCGTAAGCGGTCCAGGCGGCCGCGGTATTGCCATCCATTGTCATAAACTTCTTTTCTTTTGCCATCGTTCTCTCCTTTATATTTGCGTTAGCTTCTCTGCCCTCCGGCTGCGCGAGCTGCGCAGGTCAAGAAAGCAGGCAAGTCAAAACACGCTCTGCTGTTTCTAAGTATAACATGAGTTTTCTATCCCGGCGGAGCGTTTTTAAGCTCAGCACGAAGTCATCTGCGAACTTTTTCGCTGCGCAAAGCCAGCTGCAATTTGCAGGTCAGCGCGGGAAGCGCCAGCCGGAAAACTCTTTGCCCTCGCTCTCAGGCCAGGGCAATGGCGGCAAAGTCATCAGCCTTGAGAGAAGCCCCGCCGACAAGTCCGCCATCGATATCTTTCGCCGCAAAAAGTTCAGCGGCATTGGCGGCCTTCACGGAACCGCCGTAAAGGATCTGCAGGTGCTGCGCAGCGTGCTGTCCATGGAGCTTTTCGACTTCGCCGCGGATAAAGGCACAGACCTCCTGAGCCTGCGCGCTCGTCGCGGTCTTGCCGGTACCGATCGCCCAGATCGGTTCGTAAGCGATGATGAGAAAGCCGAGTTCACGCTCGCTGATGCCCTCAAGAGCTGCTTTGACCTGGCGGCCAATAAGCTCGAAAGTCTGACCCGATTCTCGCTGTTCCAGGCTCTCGCCGACGCAGACAATGGGGCGCAGACCCCACTGGCGTGCGGCCTTGATTTTCTCGTTGATGAATTCGTCCGTCTCACCAAAATAGGCGCGGCGTTCGCTGTGACCGAGAATCACGTGGGACACGCCCATTTCGGCAAGCATCTTCGGGGAGATTTCGCCGGTAAAAGCGCCCTCATCTTTGACATAGCAATTCTCCGCGGCAATGCGCACGCCCGTGCCCGAACAAAGCTTGAGAGCCGTTTCAAGCACCGTGTAGGGCACGCCGAGAATCACGCGATCTTCGCTGTCTTTGATCTGAGGCAGGAGGGCGTTGATGATTTTGGCCGCGGCCTTTGGCGTTCCGGCATTCATTTTCCAGTTGCCCGCCACGACGATGCGGCGTTTACCATCTTCCGCCAGCGCGTTATCGAGATTGTCGATGCCGGGAAGCACCTTGCCCTCCAGGTATTCCAGAGAGGCTCCGCCACCCGTGGAAATGTGCGTGACCTGATCGGCAAAGCCCAGTTTTTCGATAGCCGCAGCTGAATCGCCGCCTCCGATGATCGAAACCGCCGGAGACTCCGCGACGGCCCGCGCGATCTGACGCGTGCCCCCGGCAAAAGCCGGGAATTCAAAAACGCCCATGGGTCCGTTCCAGACGATCGTGCCGGCCTTGGCCAGAACCTCGCTGTAACGCTCAATCGTTTTCGGACCAATATCCATGCCCATAAGATCCGCGGGAATCTGCTCCACCGTCACAGGCCCGGCCTCGGCGGAAAATTCCTTCGCACAGACATGATCTTCCGGCAGCAAAAGCTGCACGTTCAGTTCTTTGGCCCGCGCGATCAGCTCCCGGGCCAGGTCGATCTTGTCGGCCTCGAGAAGCGACTGCCCCACTTCCCTGCCTTCCGCGGCGAGGAAGGTATAGGCCATGCCGCCGCCGATGAGAAGACTGTCAACTTTATTGAGCAGATTGGAAATCACGCCGATCTTATCGGACACTTTCGCGCCGCCGAGAATGGCCACAAAGGGACGGGCCGGATCTTTGAGCGCCTTGCCCATGACGCTGAGTTCTTTTTCAATCAAAAGACCGGGCGCTGAGGGCAGAAAGTTCGCCAAACCATAGGTCGAGGCGTGAGCGCGGTGCGCCGTACCAAAAGCGTCGTTGACATAGAAGTCGGCAAAGGAGGCCAGTTTTTTCGCAAAGGCGATATCGTTGGCTGTTTCCTCGGCATGGAAGCGCACATTTTCCAGCAGCAGCACATCGCCGGGCGCGAGCGCCGCCACCTGTTTTTCGGCATCTTCGCCGATCACATCGGCGGCGAGCTTTACCTTCCTGCCGAGCAGCTCGCTCAGGCGGGCAGCCACCGGTTTCATGGAAAATTTTTCCTCCGGTCCGTTCTTAGGGCGTCCCAGATGCGAAACGCAAATCACCGCTGCACCCTTTTTCAGCAGCAGCTCCAGGGTCGGCAGCGAGGCACGTATGCGCTTATCATCCGTGATCTCGCCCGTCTTTTTATCCTGAGGAACGTTGAAGTCTACGCGGCAAATGACGCGCTTCCCCTCGAGGGGAATATCCTGTAAATGCTTCCAAGTCGCTTTTATCATAGAAAAACCTCCCGTGCTATAATCAACGATATCTGTTCTGTGCTGCAAAAACAGCCTCTCCCGCCGGACGCGCCGGGCTACATAGCCCTTCTATTTTAGCGCGGATTGCCAACTGTGGAAACATTGAGCGTAGAAAGAAGCTTATGAAAGCCCTGATCAGCCTGATTATTCCCTGCTATAACGAAGAAGAACAACTGCCGGAAACCCTCCGGGTCATTCCCACCCAGCTTCCGGAGGACTTTGATTTCGAGCTGCTATTTGTCGACGATGGTTCAACGGATCAAAGCTGGGCCCTCATCCAGGAGGCTTCCGCCAGGGATTCTCGGGTGCGTGGCCTGCGCTTTTCCCGCAACTTCGGCAAAGAAGCGGCTCTGGTGGCCGGTCTCGAAGAGGCCCGGGGCGACGCCGTCGTCATTATGGACTGTGATCTGCAGCTCCCCCCGCGTTATCTGCCGGAAATGCTGAAACTCTGGCAGGAAGGCGCTGAGATTGTCGAAGGGGTTAAGGAGAGCCGTCAGAAGGAATCCCTTGCCTCGCGCCTGAGCGCCGGACTTTTTTATCGGCTCTTTGCGCAGGCCTCCGGCATGCAGCTCAAAAACGCCTCCGACTTCAAATTGCTTGACCGCAAGGTCGTCGATGTCTGGCAGCAGCTTCCGGAAAAAGATCCCTTCTTCCGTGGCCTGGCCGCCTGGGTGGGCTTTCGCCGTGAGAGCTTCCGCTTTCATGTCGACGAGCGTCAGCATGGGCAAAGCAAGTGGTCGTTCAAAAAACTTTTCCGTCTCTCGCTCGACGCGCTCACCGGCTTTTCTGCAAAACCCCTCCGGCTGATCGCCCTCCTGGGCCTCCTGCTGGAACTGGCTTTTTTGGTCACTGGCCTGGTCAGCCTGATCAGGCTCGCATCGGGTCGCGCGCTGAGCGCATTTAACGGAGTCATTTTACTCCAGCTTCTGATCGGCGGCCTGATTCTCCTGGCCCTGGGCCTGCACGGCATCTATATCGGCCGACTGTACGAGAGCAGCAAAGATCGCCCGCGCTACATTTTAAGCGAGCGCTGCGGGGGGCACTCATCTTCATGAGCGAAAAACCGGCCAGCGCCATCAGCCAAAATCTGGCTTGCAGAATCGACCAGCTCACCCGGGAAGGCAGTGTGGATTTTCATCTGCACAGCAGCTTTTCCGATGGCAGCGAAACGCCGCAAACCATCGTCAAACTGATGATCGGTGCAGGGCTGCGCGCCTTTGCCCTCACCGATCACGATACGACAAAAGGCATTGTCCAGGCTGCCGCGCTGCTCGAAAAGCTGCAGCAAGAACCCGACCGCCTGCGGAGCCTTGTGAACTCAGCCACTTTTGATACGATTTTCCCTTCTTCGCTGCCGGAGTTTTTCCCAGGGGTCGAACTCTCCTGCGAATTTGAGGGACAGGAAGTGCATGTTCTCGCCTATTTCTGGAAGAAAGAAGCGGCCTTTAAGCTGCGTCCTTACCTGCGGACGCTTGGCCGTTCGCGCGAAAAGCGCAATCGACAAATGATCGAGCGCCTTCGCGAGCTGGGCTTTGCCATCAGCATGGAAGAGCTTCGCTCCCTGGCCGAAAACAAAGTGGGACGCGTGCACATGGGCCAGTGGCTCATAAAGCACGGGGCCGTTCAGGATATGAGCGAAGCCTTTGAGCGTTATCTCGGTCGGGACGGCCTCGCCTACATCCCACGCGAACGACAGAGTGTCGCCGAGAGCATCCAGCACGTGCACGAGGCCGGCGGGGTGGCGTTTATCGCTCACCCCCACGAGTATGGCTGGTGCGAAGAAAACTCCCTGCTACGGGAAAAAATAGAAAGGCTGCTGCCCTGCGGTCTCGATGGCATCGAAGCCTTTCACAGCCAGGCCTCGCCCGAAGCCCGCGCCCTTGCGCTGGCAGTGGCGGAGCAGTTTTCGCTCCCGGTCTGTGCGGGCAGTGACTGGCATGGCAGCAATCGCCCCGGCCGGGACTTCTACAAAAAAGGCACAACGTTTCTCTAAAACCAGAACAATCTTAAAGCTCTGAAGGAGGCTGTGGATACGGCAATACCTGAGTTCAAACGATTCAATATTGTTGAAAATGAGGTGCGCAATGTCATCTGAAGATCAGATCGAATTTACCCTCTTGACTTCAATAGAGCGCAGCAGAGTGAGGCTGATCTGAGCCGCGAAGCAGCGCGTCAGGGACCCGGGTTAGGCTGCACAGGCACCGGGGTGAGTGGGCCGAGTGGTCCGTAGGGCAGGCCGTTGGGAAACATCGTGTCCGGGGCGATGGCAGAAGGTTGCGTTTCTGACTGTTTTTCAATCTGGCCGTCCGCGCCGGTACGGGTGTTCGGGTTAAGGGCCACGACGCCGCCGGATCCGGGGTAGATGTGATCGTACATGAGTTCAGATTTGACGACCTGTCCGTCGACGGTATAGGTCTTGTAAACTTTGACGTGACGATTTTGACGGGGCTTCACTTTTTCAGAGCTTTCGTCAATGGGCACGCTGGCATCGCGGGTCACCATGGGCTTTTCATCTGAATCCCATTTTTCCAGCTCTTCGACATAGAGATCAATTTCGGCATTGTCCGGGTTCGGCGGGCCATAAAAGTCAAAGGCCAGCTGCGAGCCGTCAAAATAAGAGCTGATGGCATAGGGATATTCTGTAGGGTTATAGATGACCAGATCGGCGCCGGGGGCGACCATGGCGTCTGTGCCGATGGGGCAGTAGAGCACCGGGGTGGAGTGGAAGTTGTGAACCTTGATCTCCAGATTCGAGCGCACAGCCGCCTGATAGAGGGTCGTGCTGGGCTGGCAGAGACCCCCCGCAATGCCCAGGCTGTCATTGCCATACATATCCTGAATACCGGCTTCTTTATAGCCGTTTTCTTCGGTATAAGGACCTACGATCTTTTCGTAGGAAATGGACTCCCCAGGCTCAATAATGAGGCCGCCAAGGCGGTCTGCAGCTATCTGAACGTTGGTGTTACGCGCGGGTGAATAGCTCAGAATCGGCGTTGCCGCTCCGGCCACATGGCCCAGCATTTTTTGCATTTCTTCGGCGGTACGGCCCGGCTTCGTCAGCTCAATCGGCAAATCGATTTCTCTGCCCCAGTCTTTTTTATCCACAAGGTCGCGAAGCAGAGGTTTGGCTTCTTCCTCTTTAAGCTGGCGACCTTCTTTTTCTTTTTCAAAAGTGAATTTCAGCGTTTCTATTGAAAAGCCAGTCGCCCTGGCATCTTTGCCTTTCTGATTAACCTCTTCCCGGAGCTGCTGGAACATCTCGTCAAAAGCAGCGTCATCCACACGAAAGTGATCTTTAAGTTGAACAGGCACCCCCGAGGCTTGTTCTCCCCGGGCGACCGCTTCTTTAATCAGAGCTTCAATATCGAGACGCAGGCCCAGCTCATAGGGGCTGAGTTTTTGCTTATCGCTGCCATATCTGAGCGTGCTCTGAGGGAAATCCTCAAAGATTTTCGCCTGCTCTTCCTCCAGTTTCTGCCGGGCCTCATCGGCCGTCATACCACCAAGGTCAATGCCGCGATAAGTCACATTTTTAGGGATAAGACCGCGATATTTTTCGCGTTCACTTTCCTCCATCTCCATAAGGGCGCGATCCGGCAGCTGGGCCTTGCCGGAGTTACTGTAAAAACGGATGGAAAGCGCCAGCAGAGCGGCTGCGACGACCAGTGCGCCGATGAGAATGCGAAAGACAAGCTGATCATTCCGGCCTCGTGCTTTAGCGCGTTTTCCGCCGCCATTTTTTGAGCGGGCGGAAGAGCTGCCCGAACGGCCAGCAGAACGGCTGTGAGCCTTATTGACATAACGATTCGAACGTGAACCCAAGCTGTTTCCTTCCATCTGTGACCGCCCCGCTTTCCGTCCTCATTATAGGGGGCGGAAAAAATCCATTCGGGCACATTTGTACCTATTTTTCCATAGTCATTCAGAAGTCATTCAGGTTTCCGACAGGTTTCCGAACTACAGCTCAGGCACCGCAGTTTCCGAACCACAGCCCCAAACCACAGATCCGGCACATCGTCCGGCTTTTGGGCGCGCAGCGGCGATGACGCCTGCCCACGGGCAGGGCTGGCCATCAATAGATGACTCTTCGCACATAGGCCAGACGCGAGGCCCAGTATTCGAGGTTCAGGTCATCGACAATGACGCCCGTTGCAGCAGTCCCGGCGTGCACCATCTGACCGCCGCCGATGTAGATGCCCACATGGTAAATGTCGCTGCCCTGAGCGAACAGCAGAAGGTCGCCCGGAACAAGGTTGCTGTAATCACGATAGCCGAAGTTCACGGGAATCCCGTCGTTGACCTGCGTATAGGTCGTGCGGGACAGGGTGATCCCCATTTGCCCGTAGACATAGCTGGTAAAACCTGAACAGTCGAAAGCATTAGGTCCTGCAGCGCCCCACACATAGGGGCAGCCAACATACTGCAGAGCCGTGTTCACCACGGCGTTGCCACCAGCCAGCGTAGAGGGATCCACGTAGGACGGTTCAACCCAGGAGACATCGGAGTGCTGCATTTCCTGATAAATATCTTCGGACGCAATTTCCGTTTCCGTCAGGAAATCCCCGTGCACATAGGCCAGCTCGCCATCATACCAGGCAATCTGGAACCATCCGCCGGAGTAACCCACAGCATCGCAATAATCGCCGTAGAACATGGTGCCGATGACGGGCGAATCCGTCGACGGACCGCTGCGGATATTCACCCCGGAGTTCGTCGCCCAGAGGCGACCGGAATATGCTTGAAAATCCCCTCCGGCAGGCGGTGTAAACGAGCCGCTGCCATCTGGCGGCAGTTCTCCCGGAACTTCAGGCAGATTCTGTTCTTCCGGGGCAACATAGTTGTAGGACAGCAGATTACTGAATATAAAGCCCTCAAAGCCATCCTGCAGGCGCACTTTAGACCAGGAACCGTTGGTTTCGAGTTCGGTCACCACATCACCGGCATGGACTTCCGCCAGGACTTCTGAATTGAGATTTGATTCTGAGCGAACGTTGACAATCGAGCCAGCGATATAAGCCGTCATACCGGAGGCCTGAAAGCCGGAGGCTTCGACCTCATCCGGAGTGACCACCTCCGGGTTCTGCAGGGCATCAAGAGCCGCCTGCCTGGCGGCTTCACCCGCTTCTCCACGAAGGGCTGCATTGGCCTCACTCTCCGAGATGGGAAGGCCATCGCCGGATGTCATGGCCGGTTCAACCGGCTGCTGTGAGCTTCGGAGGCTTTCCTTATCCCCTGCTGCAGCGATCGTTTTGCGCTGGAGCTCCGGGGGCGTAATGTAAAGCGGAGGCAGATCTCCCAGCTTGCCAGGACGCACACCGGCTGCCGTGTGAATCAGGGCATCCATCTGCTTTTTGGGCACAGCCTGACTTTTCAGGCGCATGTAGCGCATGACCTGGACTTCCTTATCCGACGGAGAGATGCTTTGGCTTTCAGACCCTTCGACCTTTGGCGGACGCACAGTCTCGCGCAGGGCGCGCGTATCCTCCGGGCGGTCGCGCAGGGGTTCCAGCCTGGTGCGCTGAGCTTTGGGCATATTCACGAGAAGCAGCACAAGCACGCCCAGCAGGGCAATGGCGACAAGAGGCAAAACGACGAGTAAAATGCGTCTGGTTTTATTGACCGGAACCGACGGAGCCTCGTAAGTTAAGGCTCGACGTTCGCTTTCAGGCTCCTCACAGGGGGCCATTTGATCCTTCTGAGCAGCCGGTTCACGCTGTTCCTGCTGCTCTGCAGAGGGATGAAATCCCTTCTGCCGCAGCACTTTTCGGCTGTCTTTATGATTAAAAAAGGGCATGATGCCTCCGAAATTCTTCGTACGTCGTCGCTTATTTTACCCTCTGGCAGGGGCATCTGTCCAATGCTGGAAGGGCACCTGTCCAATGAGCCCCTTATTTCACCGGCGTGGCCGCCGTGGAACGAACTCACCCAGGCTTAATTTTTGTGGAAACTGAGGCAGTGTCGCAGCAGGATCGTCGATCTTGTGTTCGCAAGGTTTTTACTCTTTGCGGCCGCGGCGCAGATGCCGCTCTGCCGCAGCTGCTGAGGGCAGAGTACAGAGCGCCAGCATGGGATAAAGCTCAAGACGTCCTGTAATCATGGCGAGGCTCAGCACAAATTTGCTGAAAGGACTGAAAAAGGCGTAATTCCCGCGCGGCCCGATAAGCGCCAGCCCCGGCCCGATGTTGTTGTAGGTTGCGGCCACAGCAGAAAATGCGAGATCAAAGCTGCCACAATCCAGACTGACCGGGAGCATAAAGAGAAAAAAAAGACCGATATAAACAAAAAAATAGGCAAAAACTTTCCGCAGGGCGGAATGTTCCATGACCTCGCCATCAAAACGCAGAGGCAGGGTGCGCTTGGGATCCCATGATTGGCGCGCTCCGTTGACGGCAGTTTTGCTGCCAATGACGATACGGGCGACCTTCAGGCCGCCGCCTGTGGAGCCTGCGCAGGCGCCGCAAAACATGAGAAGCAGCAGAATGATATGCGAGAAGAGCGGCCACTTGACAAAGTCGACGGTGCCGAAACCTGTCGTGGTGATGATCGAAGAGACGTTAAAAAAGCTGTCTTTAAGGGCAGTGGGCCAGGATTCACCGCGCTGAAGATACTGCGGCAAAATGTTCGCGCCGATGCCCAGCGTTGCCAGCGCCACAATGGCGAGATACCAGTTCAGCTCTTCCGAGCGGGGCCATTTTTTACCTTTGGTCAGAAGAAAATAATAATAGAGGTTGAAGTTGATGCCAAAGGCGAGCATGCCCAGAGCCAGCACGATCTCAATATAGGAACTGTGAAAGGCTCCGACGCTCAGGTTTTTATTGGAGAAACCACCCGTACCGGCCGCGCCGAAGGCATGGATGAGAGCATCGAAAAGATCCATGCCGCCAAAGAGCAGCAGGAGCACCAGAATGGCCGTCATCCCCAGATAAATCAGGTAGAGAACCCGCGCACTCTCACGTGTGCTGCTCTTGATCTTGCCGAAAGTAGGTCCGGGCACTTCGGCCTTCATAAGCTGAGTGGATTCCGCCCCGATTCCGGGAATAATGGCCAGGGCAAAAACCAGCACGCCCATGCCCCCGACGAGGTGCGCCAGGCTGCGCCAGAAGAGGGTTGCGCGAGAGAGCAATTCGACATCGGTAAAAATGGTCGAGCCGGTGGTGGTGAAGCCAGAAGCCATCTCGAAAAAGCCGTCGATCAGGCTGGCGACCTCGTGCGTCATGAGCAGGGGCAGCGCTCCCATCAAGGCGAAAAATATCCAGGCGACGGCCACAATAATCAAACCATCGCGTCGGTAGAGCTTGCGTTTAGGCGGTTTTTTTCTGCTCAGAAAAAAACCGCAGACCAGCGAAATCAGGCCTGTGATCAAATAAGGAAAGACGATCGTCCGCCCCTCACGGTAAAGCAGGGCGACCAGCAGGGGCAAAAGCAGCAGTCCCGCGAAAACTTCACTAAGCCTTCCCAGGATATAGCGGTGCATGCGAAAATTCATGACTCTTGCTCTCCGGACGGGCTTTTCGCTGTATTACCTTCTGTCCTGGCTTCTGCCGGGGTGCTGGGGATATCCGCCGACATCCTTTCGCGTCCCCCGCTGCCCGTCATCGAGGGAAGATCGTCCCCACCGTTCAGGCTGAATACGTCCTGTTTTTTCTGTGCTTCAGCAGGCGTCAGAGCCTTTTCACTCTTCCGCGGTTCGGCCTGATCGAGGAGGATTTGGTCAAGGTCTTCAAAATTCATCGCCTTGCTCACAATGACGATGCGGTCTCCCGGAAGAATACAGTCGCCGCCGCGAGGGAAAATAAACTGCCCCTTGCGGTAGATAAAGGCAATGAGGATCCCCTCTTTCAGTTGCAACTCCACCAGGGGAATATTGATGACGCTGCTATCCGGCGCCACGCGGAACTCCAGCGCCTCAATCTGGTTGTTGAGCAGGCGGTAGAGTTTTTCAACATTGGAGCCTTCCGAATTCTGCAGAGCGCGAATGACGCGGATGACGTTATCAGCAGCGATACGTTTTGGCGTGAGGATACTCTGCAGCCCGGCATTATCGAGAATGCTCAGCATCTCTGTACGATTCATCTTGGTAAAAATGCGGGGAATCTTTTTACTGGCCGCATACATGCCGATCATGACGTTTTCTTCATCGACGCCCGTCAGAGCCGCCACGGCATCGACCTGCTCAAAGCCGACTTCATCGAGGGTCTCGTAGTCGGTCCCATCGCCCACAATCACCCGCACTTCGGGGAAATGGCCGGCAATTTCATCGGCCACCGCTTCTTTGTGCTCGATCACCGTGGTTTTCATGCGCTTGAGGTTCAGATTGCGTAGGATATAGTGGGTAATGCGACCCCCGCCGATCAGGAGCAGGCTGCGGATTTTTCCGGTATAGGTTCCAAGTTCAGCATATAGGCTCAGGAGATTGCGGCGTTCGCCCGTCACCAGCAGGCGGTCGTCCTTTTGCAGAATAAAGGTACCGCCGGGAATAAAGGCCTCGTCACCGCGGGATACGCCGCAGACAATAAGCCCGGGAAAGTGCTCGCGGAAAGCGATCATATTTTTGCCGACAAGCTGCGAGTCTCCGCCCAGTTTGACTTCCAGCATGGCCACATGGCCGTTGACAAAGCGCTCCACGCCATAGGCCGCGGGAAATTGCAGCAGCTCAATAAGGCTGCGGGCCGTCTCCAGCTCGGGATTCAGCAGACGCGAAACCCCAAGAATATCGCGGGTAAAACTCAGGTGAATGCCGTAAGAGGGGTCGCGAACGCGGGCAATTGTATATTCGCAGCCTAATTTCTTCGCGATAATCGCGCCAATCACATTGCGCTCATCGCTGCCCGTCGTGGCAATAAAAACATTGGCCGTATTACAGCCCGCCTCCATGAGGACGTCGTAAGAGTTAATGCTCCCCGTAATGCCGGTCACATCAAAGTCGTCGATCATACTCTCGACGACTTCACGGTGCAGGTCAATGACCATGATTTCATGCCCCTCAAGGAGCAGATCACGGCAGAGCACCCGCCCAATTTTGCCACAGCCTCCAATAACAATCTTCATATACAGCCCGGTTACGACACCTTGCTCTCGTTATCGTCGGAGATCATCTCTTTCACCTTCATCAGACGGGTGATGGTGCTGCGTTCGTTTTCGTCAAGTTTCATGCGGATAAATTTAATGGTTTCTTCGAGATCCGGAATGGTGCGATACTCCAGGGCATTAACCCGGCGGCGCGTGCTCTCAATGGCATCGGCCATGAGCTGACAGGACTTTTCCACCTCAGCCAGTTCCAGCAGGCGATCTAAAGTGCGATCCAGGCGGGCAATCGCCGCGTCGAGGTCGGCCGTGGTCTGGGCAAAGCCATAGGAAAATTCGACCTGCTGCAGGGGCTGGAGCTGCTCAGCCTCGTCCCCGGTTTTCTCAGTGGCCGTCCCGGCGGCTTTAGCAGCCTGGGGCGTTCCGGCAGTCCGGGCTGTCCCGGAAGTCCCGGCCATCTCGCCGGACGCTGCAGGAAGACCTTCCTCCGTGAGTTCAAGATGCTCCGATGCTTCCTCCTCCCCGACGCCCAGACGACTGGGAAAACGCACAAATTCCAGTTCAGGAATGCGCACGCTCATGCAGTTGACCACCTTGAGCTTGGCGCGGATATCCACTTTGCTGTAGGCCACCGCCTGCTCCAGGCGTTCAGGCTGCATGACCGCAGAGGCCAGCATAAAGTCGCGGAAACTCTCCGCCAGCTCTGCTTCGACCTCCTCACGCAGTTTCTGGTTGAGGCGGATGCGGTTAATAAACTGACGCATCAGCTCATCCTGCTTATCTTTGAGCAGTTTATGGCCGCGCCTCGCCGTCTCCAGACGGCGTTTGAGCATGGAAAGCACCATGCGGGTGGGATTAACTTTTAGTCGTGCCATAAGCCTCTTCTTTCTGCTGCAGCTGTCCTGGCCGCCTGCTGACACTGTCCTGGCCGCAGTTCAGGCCAGGAACACAGTCCAGGGCTGCCTGCGCTCCGTAAAGCTCGGGTGAGCCCGGGCCTCCGTGTCGTCTGCGCTCAGCTTACCTTACGCCTCGGGAAAGTACTCGTCGAGCAGCTTGTCGCTGATGCGCTTCAGTTCGGCGCGGGGCAGCATACGGAGCAGGGACCAGCCCAGATCCAGCGTCTCCGCTATGCTGCGGTTGGTGCTGAAGCCCTGGTTCACATAGCGCTCGTCAAACTCATCCGAGAAGCGGGCAAAGGCCAGATCGGTATCGGAGAGAGCCGATTCGCCCAGAATCGTGGCCAGCTCCTTGGCTTCGCGTCCGCGGGCCACAGCGGCATAGATCTGGTTCATGGTCGCCGCGTGATCCTTGCGGGTCTTGCCTTCACCGATCCCCTTATCTTTAAGGCGGGACAGCGAGGGCAGAGCGTTGATGGGCGGCTGAATGCCCTTATTGAAGATATCCCCCGAAAGGATGATCTGCCCTTCGGTAATGTAGCCGGTGAGGTCCGGGATGGGGTGGGTGATATCGTTTTCCGGCATGGTCAGGATAGGGATCTGCGTAATGCTTCCCTCGCGGCCTTTAATACGTCCGGCGCGCTCGTAAATCTGCGAGAGGTCGGTGTAGAGGTAGCCCGGATAGCCGCGGCGTCCCGGCACTTCTTTGCGGGCCGCCGAAACTTCACGCAGGGCGTCCGCATAGTTGGTCATATCCGTCATGATGACGAGGACGTGCATGTTCTTCTCAAAAGCCAGATACTCGGCTGCGGTCAGAGCCATGCGCGGGGTGGAAATACGCTCAATCGTCGGGTCGTTCGCTAGGTTGATAAAGAGCACGGCGCGGTCGATGGCCCCGGATTCACGGAAGTCATTCATGAAAAACTGTGATTCTTCAAAGGTGATGCCCATGGCCGCAAAGACGACGGCGAATTTTTCGCGGCTGCCCGGCACGGTGGCCTGGCGGGCAATCTGTGCAGCGAGCTGGTTGTGCGGCAGACCGTTGCCGGAGAAAATCGGCAGTTTCTGGCCGCGGACCAGCGTATTCAGGCCGTCGATGACGGAAACCCCGGTTTGAATAAATTCGGAGGGGTAGTCGCGGGCGTAGGGGTTGATGGGCAGACCATTGATGTCCCGGCGCTCCTCCGCGATGAGGCGGGGGCCATCATCGATCGGCTCGCCCATGCCGTCAAAAATACGCCCGATCATATCCTCGGAAACACCGAGTTCCAGCGGCTTGCCCAGAAAGCGCACACTCGTCTCCGGCAGGTTGATACCAGCCGAGCCTTCAAAAAGCTGAACCAGAGCAAAACCATCGCCCACTTCCAGCACTTTGCCGCGGCGCTGCTCACCGTTCTGCAGGCGGATATCGACCAGTTCTTCGTATTTAACTCCCTCAACCTCGGTGACCAGCATCAGAGGGCCGGAGATTTCTTTAACGGTTTGATATTCTTTCAGCATTTTTCTCCTCCTCGATCAGCGGCCGCTCTCCGCGTCTTCTTCACGCGCCGCTCTCAGCTCGCGGAAGGCCGATTTAATGTCCTCCTGCAGCACTGTAATGCGCTCGAGTTCGGCTTCGGGAATAAAACGCATCCGCGAGATTTGATTGGTCAGCGGCAGGGCGGTGATTTCGCGGAGATAGACGCCCTTTTCCAGGGCAAGCCCGGCCTCGTGATAAAAGAGCAGGATCACTCCGAGCATGGCCTTTTGCTTGGCCGGTGAACAGTAGGTGTCCACCTCGTCGAAAGCATTCTGCTGGAGGAAGTCCTCGCGCAGGGACTTCGTCGTAAACAGCTTGAGCTGATCCGCTTCGGAGAGGGTGTCCTGACCCACGAGGCGCACAATTTCCTGCAGGTTCTGCTCATCCTGGAGCAGCGCCATGGCCTCTTTGCGCAGGTCGGAAAAGCCGTCCAGGCGCTCATCGAAGGCGCGATCCATCTTGTCCTGGTAGAGCGAATAGGAGTTCAGCCAGTTAATCGCCGGGAAGTGACGGGCATAGGAGAGGGCGTAGTCAAGACCCCAGAAAACTTTGACGATACGCAGCGTGGACTGGGTGACCGGTTCAGAAAGGTCGCCGCCCGGAGGCGAGACCGCGCCGATAATGGAAAGACTGCCCAGTCGCTCGTCGGAGCCGAGGCAGCGCACCTTGCCCGAACGCTCGTAAAAGTCGGCGACACGGGAACCCAGGTAAGCGGGATAACCTTCGTCACCGGGCATTTCCTCCAGGCGGCCGCTCATTTCGCGCAGAGCCTCAGCCCAGCGGGAGGTGGAGTCGGCCATCAGAGCGACGGAATAGCCCATATCGCGATAGTATTCAGCAATCGTGACACCTGTATAAATGGAAGCTTCACGCGCGGCCACCGGCATATTGGAGGTGTTGGCAATGAGCACCACCTTGTGCATCAGGGACTTGCCGCTCTTCGGGTCAATGATGTCCGGAAATTCCATGAGCACGTCCGTCATCTCGTTGCCGCGCTCGCCGCAGCCAATGTAAACGATGACTTCGGCATCGGCCCATTTGGCCAGCTGATGCTGGATGACCGTCTTACCGGAACCGAAAGGCCCAGGTATGGCGGCGGTTCCGCCCTGAGCCACCGGGAAAAAGGTATCAATGACACGCTGACCCGTGACCAGAGGTTCTTTCGGGTCAAGCTTATAGCGGTAGGGGCGGCTGCGGCGCACCGGCCAGCGCTGCATCATGGTGACTTCGTGCCCGCCCACAACGGCAATCGGCTCTTCCACCGTCGCCTCGCAGTCGGCAATCTTTTCGACCGGGCCGCTGACCCCCACGGGAACCAGGATCTTCAATTCAATGAGGTCCGTCTCCTGAACGGTCCCCAGCACATCTCCCGGCTCCACGGTGTCGCCGACTTTGGCCACAGCCTTAAAAGCCCAGCGCTTTTCACGGTTCAGAGCAGGGGCCGTCACGCCCTTGGCGAGGAAGGCTCCGGAGAGGTCCGCGAGTTTTTCCAGAGGGCGCAGGATACCGTCGTAAATATTGCCGATCAAGCCCGGCCCCAGTTCGACGGAGAGCGGCGAACCGGTGGAAACTACAGCTTCGCCCGGGCCAATTCCGGTCGTTTCTTCATAGACCTGAATGGAGGCTTTGCCCTCGCGCATCTCAATGATCTCGCCCACGAGCCGATTGGCCGAAACTTCCACGACGTCGTTGATATTGGCTTCCTCCATGCCGATCGCTTCCACAAGCGGTCCGGAGACTTTGGTAATCGTTCCCTGTTTCAATGCTTTCCTCGCTTTCTCGACCGTTAATCCAGGATATTGCGGCCTACGGCCTTTTCCACACGTTTGCTGATAGCCGCCCGACCAAGTCCCAGGCTGCCGCCGCGGTCAGGAATCAAAATAATCGCCGGGGTAATTTCGCCGATATAGCGCTCGACGGTTTCCGGAATTTGCTCCGCCAGCCGCTCCGTGAGAAAAATCACGGCGCTGCCCTCACGTGCCAGCCGATCCACCGCGTTGCGCGCCTCATCCGGCGTTTTGGGCGTGGCGACTTCCAGGCCAAGGGCACGGAAGCCAAGGACGGATTCGCGGTCGCCAACTACAGCAACTTTGAGACTTTTTGTCATCTTTCTCCCTCCTCAGGCTCAGCGACCGGCCACTCTCAGCCGATTTTCCCGGACCTCTGCTTTGCCGCCGCTCTGCAGCGAAACCAGCAGGATCCGCAGGTTCAAAATTTCCATCTGGCGGCAGAGCGCATAGCCAAACAGCACTTCCGGCCCATAGGTGACCTTAAGAGCCTCGCGGGCCGCACGCAGCGTGGCCTCGTCCCGAGCTTTTTCCAGTTTGGCGGGATCTCGCCCGGCCAGAGCCGACACCACGGCGGAGAGCAGAGGTTCACGGAAAGGCAGCTTGCGGGTAAAGCTTTCACCCCCAAGCTCTTCGTCCCTCAGCTCAGAAACCAGGCGAGAAAGCGTGGCCTTCGCCAGCTCACCCCCTGGAATAAAAGCCAGGGCAAAACGTTCTGCCGATCCTCCGCTGACACGCAGGCGCAGCGCCGTTCCGAGATTCTGCAGATCAACGCGCGTGCGCACCCAGTTCTCGATGAGCGGCGACTCCAGCTGCCGCGCCAGCTCCAGCTCTGCGGCATAAAGAGCGCGGTCGAGAACAAATTCCCCGCGTTGCAGATCCGCCGTATTGGTGAGTTCTTCCAGCGCTTCGCTCAGAGCCTTTTCCTGGAGACTTTCACGGGGATTGCGCTCGGGCTGCTCCGCAAGTTTGCGGAGATAGAGCAGATTCTGACCCGGAACCTCCATCAGCAGCTGCGAAAAATCTTTGCCCAGCACCTGCTGTTTCAGGAGAATTTTCAGGTTATGAAACTCATCTTCAAGGGTAAAAAGCTCGAGCAGAGGACTTCCCGGTGCCGCTTCAGCCAGTTCGCGGCTGAGGCGTGCACTTTCCTCATGGAGGACTTCTTCATAGGAAAGCTCTTCCGGGGCACGGCTCAGATTCACCCCATAGGGCGTTTCACGGAAAAGGCGCAAAGCTTCCTCATAGTCTGTGGCTGCAAAAAGCTGCTGCAGCTGCTGCGGGGTCAGCAGGCGTTTTTCCGCCACGCGAATGCGCGAGGAAGCATAAATGTAATCCTCGCGGCTCTTATAATCTCTGCCCCTGGCGGCTCCCACAGAGCTCATGATCCGGCCCCCGTTAGAAATTCAAGCAACTGACTTTCCAGAACTTCGCGCTGATCGCGCAGGAGTTCGCAATAATCATGCTTCTCGATGACCCCGTTAGCCCGGCGCAGGGAAAAACCTGCGCAGAGAGAAGGATCTTCCTCGGCTTTTACCCCGGCGGGCAGCTGCACTTTTGCACCCGGCGGGATGAGCAGCTGATCGCCCGGCGCGAGCGGCTTAAGAGCCAGAGCCTCGGCAATAAGCCTGCTGAGTTCTTCGTCCGGCAGAGCTTTAAGTCGCGTTTCCGCTGCAGAAAGCACCTGTCCGATGAGATTCTGGCGGGCGCTCAGCAGCTTATCACGGGCTTCCAGCCTGGCATGCGCCAGACGGTGTTCCCGCAAAACCACGGCGTTATCACGTTCCTTTTTCAGCTGCTCCTCAGCCTCCGCAGCGGCGGCCTTCTTCTCAGCCTCCAAAAGGCCATCCAGCTTGGCCCTTGCCTCAGCAAGCAAATTCTCAGCCTGCGCTTGGGCGTCGTCCAGGATCTTTTGACTTATTTTCGTAAGATTCGACATCGTCCGCCCTCCATCCGCTCTTATTGAACGGCGTTGAGCAGCATCAGGGAGATAACCAGAGAGAGGATCGCATAGGTTTCGACCATAACGGCAAAGATAATGCCCTTGGTCGACTGCGACTCATTTTTGGTCAGGATATTGATGCCGGCGAGGGAAACGCGGGCCTGATAGTAAGCTGAGAAAAGACCGACAAAAGCCATGGGCAGGCAGGCCATTAAAATGCCGAGACCGCTCTGCAGGCTCATGTCCATACTTAGCTTGCGCAGCGAGAGAATGCCGATAATGAAACCATAGAGACCCTGGGTGCCCGGGAGCAGCTGAAGTATCAGGGAACGGGCGAATTTCTGAGGCTCATCAATCATGAGGGCCGCGCAGGACTCACCGCACATGCCGACGGATTTCGCCGAGCCGATACCGGGCAAAAGCGCCGCGAGAGACGCTCCCAAAAGCCCCATAACCAGGCCGCCGTTGTTCGCAAATGAAAAGGCTTCCAAAAACATTCTAATTCCTCCTATGCTCTAGCGGACTTCGTAGTATTGCGCGTCCGCCCGATACCGTTTAAAGGGCAAGCCGCCGCCTTCGTAAAACTTGCCGTAAAATTCCACATAAATCAGACGCAGGCTGTGGACATAAGCCGATAGCCCCGAGAGAAAAATATTGAAGGCGTGGAAAATGAAGAAGACCAATAGTGCGCCGACCTTGCCCGGGATGCTGCCTTCAAAGAGCATGCCCCCGATGAGGTTGACCGCATAACCAATAAAGCCGCCGGACATCACCAGAGCGGCAATACGCGTATAGGAGACCAGATCGCCAATCCAGGAGGTCGCTCCATAGAGGTTGTAAAGCCCCCAGCCAATGCGGCCGCCCAGACCCGCGCTGTCGCGCGCAGAAAACAAAACCACAAGCAGGGCCCCCACAATCATGGCCCACTTGACGATGTTGTGTCCTGCAGGGCTCAGGAAGCCGAGCTGAGAACCGACCAGCAGAACCAGCGCACCGCCCACAATCAGATACCAGCTCAGGACATCGTAGACCGCACCCATGGGGTCCCCGTCGCGAATCTCCATCACACCCTTTATGCCGAGGGCAAAGAAAAGCATGACGATGCCGAAGGCCATGGAAAAGACGAGCATTTCCATGCTCTGCTCCCCGGGCGAAATAAGGGACGGGAAAGAAAGGGCAAAAAAGCTGCCGAAAGCCAGGCCCGAGAGCATGGTCGGCACGGAAAGAATCTGGAAAAAGCGCAGCGTCTGCCGTGTGGATGGCTTCATCTTAAAGAGGTGAAGGCCGAGTGTGGCAAGAATAAACATGACCAGACCGTAGCCCAGATCGCCCAGCATCAGGCCGAAACAGAGACTGTACCAGGGCATGGTCACGCCCGTGGGATCGAGCTCATTGTAATGGGGCAGAGAGTAGGTGTTGACGATACTTTCAAAAGGCGAAACCAGAGCGTTATTGCGCAGCAGCACGGGAACCTTGTCGGCCGTTTCATCCCGACGGGAGACCGCTTCAAGCTGAAGTTCATAAGGCTGCTGCAGCGCCGCAGAAAGCTGTTCGCGCAAAAGCGCCTCTTTTTCGCTGGGCACGTAACCTTCGAGGAAAAAGAGCCGTGAACTGCGCCGCAGGTTTTCCCGCGATTCAGCCTGAACACGCTCGTTTTTCAGGCTTTCCGCCGCTATTTTCAATTCCTCAAGATGGAGGTCGGAAAAAGTCTGCAGGGCGTTTTCCCGCTCTGCAAGCTGGGTATCCAGCTCCTGCAGTTTCTCGTCGGCGCGGCGAATCCCCTCTTCGGGCAGGGTGTTCAGCTGCAACTGCTCTTCGCTGAAAGCGTGCTCACGCAGAGCGGCCTCCACCTGTTCCGCCACGGACTTGTGGTAAAAAAGCAGGAGCGTGGCGTTTTTTTCGTCTTCGTCCAGGCGCTCCACATGGACCAGCTCCAGCGGGGCCAGAGCCGCCTCTAAATCTTCTTCCCAGCGAAGCGGCAGGCTGCCGAGACAGGTGCGCACCTCCTTTAGCTGAACAAGATCGGAGAAGGGCATATCCAGACGATGAAAGCGGCGAAGTTCTGCCTTGCGCGCGACAAGATAGGTTTTTCTTTCTTTAATCCGCGCCATCTCATCCGTGATCTGCCGCAGTTCATCGCAAAGGTCGTCAACCGGAGTCTCCTCGAGTTTGGCCAGGGCTTCCTCATAGGAGATGACCGGCAGGGCATTATTCAGCCCAGCCAGCATCCCCTGCGGCGGTTTCAACGCCTCAAGGGTCTTGATGGCGGCCTCCAGACGACGGATTTTCTCAGTGAAAAAAGCGACCTGATCGAGGTCTTCATCACTTACGGGCTGTTGCCAGGGAGCGGTCGTCGCCGTTTCGTATCCCCCGGCCTGTGTCGGGCTATCCGTCGGCTGCGCCTCTTTGGCCTGTAAGCTTGCATCCTGGCGAGCAGCCATCCCGGCACTTTTGGGCAGGTTATGAACCTGCGGTTCACTGGCCTGACCAGCAATTGGCAGGGTCGTCTGCATGGCGTCTGCACCTTCCGCCTCAGCTTCCTCAAAATCCTCAAAGGGTGCGAGGTGCACATCAGCCATGGCCTGCAGCCGTCTCAGCACTTGGCTGCGTTCTGACTGAAAGGCCACCAGTTTGAATCGAGACATCTGCACTATGGCCATAAACTACTCCCTGCCGGTTTTCGCGCTGCCGGTGAGCGTTTGAACGACCATATCCACAGCGGCCTCAAAACGATCCCGGGGCAATGCGCCGAGTTTATCGGCCTCAGCCTGAGCCTCGGCCAGTAAGGGCTGAGCCTCTTTCTCAGCCTGCTCTTCCGCTTCGCGGCGAATGCGTGAAGTTTCAGCCAGGAGCGCCATGCGCTGCTCCTGACGGCATTTTTCCTGCTCAGCCTCATGGGTCTCCAGCAGGACAGCCGCCTTCTCTCTGGCCTCGGCAAGAATGCGTTCCGCCTCGTTTTCGGCCTCAAGAATTTCTGTAAAAGCTTGTTTTGCCATCCGCTTTACTCCTCCCGTCACGCAGCCTGCACGGATTTTTCATCCGGACGTATTGCAAAAAATCTTTCGCATAAGCGCTTGCGAAGGAATCAGAGCTCAGGCTCAGGCCGCGCAAACGCTTTTCATGGATCCATCATGGCATCACTCAATTTTAACAGTTGTCATTATAGCAGATCAACCATAGAAATAGAGAAAAGCTGCTGCAAAAAGAGACAAAGTGCTAAAAAAGCGTAAGCCCGCTAAAAAACAGCTCACTGAGGAAAAGAATGCTGCTGTAAAATGAGACAAGCCTCTGCGAAAGAGATAAGTTGCCGGGAAAGAGGCAGGCTGCGCCTCAGTGCAAAAAGGAGGTTCCCTCCCCTTCGTACTCTTTTTCCAGAGCTTCCGGTGAATAAGGCATAAAGCCCGCAATCTTGCCAATGACAAACCAGCGCGAATTACCCTGCCCGTTATAGCAGGTCATGAGGCTGACAATGGGGCTGTTCTCATATTTTTCGATCTGCGAGTCATCGAGCATTTCGACGGCATCGGTGTTTTTCTGCACGGTGCTCACAATTTTATAGGCATAGATGACGCGCTTGTTCGTAACATAAATGGTTTTGCCGATCTCCACATCCATGAGGTTGTGCATGAGGATATTCTTGCCGCTGGCGCGGTGCCCCGCCAGAGTATAATTGCCCACACCCATGCGGCGGTTGGGGAAAAGCAGACCCGCTCCGGCCAGCAGATTTTCGTTGGAAGAGCTGCTGTAAATGGGCATGTCGATGCCCACCGAAGGCACGACAAGCTCGCCAATAATATGGTCGTCATGGGATTTACCCAGAAGCGGCCAGAAATTAACATAGCCAATCTCTTCGATCTTTTCGATGGGAAAATACTCAGCGTTCTCAAAATTTCTTTCCATATCCTCCGCACTGATATTGTGGAGGTTGATCCGGCTGTTCATTCTCAGCAGGGTGTTGTTCACCAGCGGCAGCATCAGGCCGAGCAGACCCAGCACAATGAAGACCACGCCCAGGCGGTGAATCAGGGTAATGCGCTTGTCTGCTGGCTTTTTGCCGTTCTGAGCTCCTTTTTTGGGTTCAGTCTCACTGTCGTTCTTCGGCTGCGCTTTGACCTGGGGCTCCGCAGCGGGATTTAGCCCCGCTTTGGATTCGGACTCTTTGCCGTTCTGCACTTCTTTTTGGGGTTCGGACTCTTTGCCGTTCTGCGGCTCGGCTTTGAGTTCGTTTTTTTTGTCTTTTTGCGCTTCACTTTTCGCAGAAACTTCTGCGGCTTTTGCGGCTTTTGCAGTTTTATCAAACTCTGCTTTTTTTTCAGCTTGTTCCACGTACAGTTCCTTTCCTAAGCTTGCTGTCATCTCACGTTCGGCTCAGAGGAGGCCATCTATTTCAAAAGATTTTCAGAAAATAAGTTTTAGGAGTTTCAACTCAAGCCCCGTTCAACTCAAGCCCCGTTCAACTCAAGCCACATCAAGCTCATTCCCTGTCCAGCTCAAGCCCCGTCCACTCACAAAGCCTTCTCCCCTTCGCCCATACGTTCGAGAACCACGTTGCGCCAATTGCCGAAGAAATAATAGAGCACGACGAGGACGGAACCGGCAATCCAGCCGATGCCGTAGGAGTAAAAAATGCTGTCCCGGCCAAAGGTGGCAGCAAGAATATAGGCAGAAGGTACGCGGACGACAATCATGGAGACCACGGTCGCCAGCAGCGGCACATGCATAAAGCCGACGCCGCGCAGCAAACCATTGACGGTAAAGAGCATCGAAAGCGCCCAATAGAAAGGCAGTACGGTGCGTAGGTAGACCACGCCAGATGCAATCACTGCCGGGTCTGGTGAAAAGAGGCGCATGGTCCACGGCGCGATAATGTAAAGAATCAATGGGATAACGAGCGAACTCCCGCAGGAAATCACCAGACTCGATCTCAGACCTTCGCGTACGCGTTCCAGCTTCTTGGCACCGACATTCTGACCTGTAAATGTGGTCGTGGCGCTGGAAAAGCTCTGAGCGGGAAAGAAAGCCAAGGTGTCAATTTTATTGGCTCCAGTAAAGCCCGCCATAAAATCCTGACCAAAACTGTTCACCAGGGAATAGAGGACCATGGAACCGAGCGAAAAGAGCATGCCCTGCAGAGCCGAGGGCAGACCAAGCCGAATGGTCTTTTGAAAAATATCGCGGTCAAAGCTGAGTTTCAGCAGGTGAATATTCATGAAATCATAGTGCGTGTTAATGTAAACCAGCCCCATAATCCATGAGATTGTCTGCGCCAGCACAGTCGCCAGAGCGACGCCGACGACGCCCCAGCCAAAGAGGACAAAGGCCACATCCAGAACGATGTTAATCACTGTAGAGAGAATCAGGAGTTTCAGCGAAGTGATGCTGTCGCCCAGACCCTGCAGGCAGCCGGAATTTAGGTTGTAGCCCATGGTAGCGAAAATTCCGCCGAAAAGGATGCAAATGTAGGGTACCGCCAGCTGCAGCGTACCATCGTCCGCCACATTCATCAGCTGCAGCACTGGCCGGGCAAAGAATACTCCCACAAGCGTGAGAGGCAAAACCGCCACGGCAAACATCACATAGATGGTATTCATGATCCTGTTGATGCGGGCAAAGTCACGTGCACCAAAAGCCTGCGAAATCAGCACGGTCGAAGCAATGCCCATGCCCATAAAAAAGGACACCATGGCCATGAGAAAAGGAAAGCCCGCGCCCACCGCGGCGAGCGCCGTTTTTCCCACCATATTGCCCACCACCATGCTATCGACCGTATTGTAGAGCTGCTGAAAGATATTGCCCAGGAGCAGAGGCAGCGAAAAGCGGAGCAGCAGGCTGTAGCTGTTGCCCGTCGTCATGTCGATGGCGTGATTGGACTTTTCCGGCAGACGACCGTCGCCCGCGGGTCCTTCTTCCGTCTTCACCGGAGCCTGGTCCGGATTCTCCGGATCAGGAACGAAAGTTTCCGGCTCCCCCGCCCTATCCTCCGAAACAAGGCTCGAATAATCGCGGCCAACCCCTTCTTTACCCGGCACGAGGTCATTTTGTTTTTCTTTTTTCGGCATAAAGAACCGGGGCATAAGCTGTCGCCTCCTGCGTCATCGTTCTTATCAGATTCGATAAGATTAGCATTTCAGGACTGTTTTGTCACTTTTTCAGACATGAATGGCAAGAACGGGCGAGGGGTTTTTGCTGAGATGACTATGCCCTGAGCTTCTCCGCCTTTGGTTTTCTGGTTTTCGTGCAACGCAGCAAGGTGTAGGTGGGCGACCTTTTTTCGTGCCAGGTGGGCTTCCTTTTTTCATGCAACGCAGCAAGGTGTGGATGGACGACCTTTTTCGTGCCACGTGGGCGACCTTTTTTTGTGCAACGTAGCAACTTGTGGATGGGCACAGAAATCCAGCAAATACTCGTTCGGGTTTTTAAGTCCAACGTTCGCCGGTCACTTCATTTTTCCTACAACGTTTCAAGTAGTGGATGGTTTGGCTTTGGTTTTTCTGATTTTCATGCAAGTTAGCGACTAATGGATGGGTCCAAATGCAAGTCTGCAAGTAGTGGATGGCTCTGCTTTGGTTTTTCTGATTTTCATGCAAGTTAGCAACTAATGGATGGGGGTCAAATGCAAGTTTGCAAGTAGTGGATGGTTTGTCGAGCAAGTTTTCAAGGTGTGGGTGGTTTGAGCCTTAGTTCGCGGAGGCTAACCACCCATTACTTGAAATTTTGTCTGAAATTCAGAAAAACCGAAATGTAAGCAAACGACTATTCCGGACACAAAATCCATGTCTGGCAAATCTGTCCAGGTTTTGTCCGCACCCCGCTTTATATTTTGACTTTCCTCTTATTTTGTTTTTCCTATTTTTTCGACATTTTTTACTTTTTTTCTTTTTTCAAAATTCTCAGCACGCCCACTTTGCGGTAGCTCGTCACGAAACCCTCCGCCTCCCAGTCGGCGATTTGTTCAGCCATCGCGTCGATTTCTTCCGGATAGCGCTCGTCGAGAACGATAAAGTCCGGCTGATAGGCAGGAACCGTTGGGTCGATGGGGTAAGAAGCGTAGGGTCCAACCTCAAAAATATGGGGGCGAGCCGCCAAGGCTGCAGCGAAGAAGCCGGTGGTATACACGCAGTCGCTTTCGGGAATCGCGGTGAGGGCTTCGTGCACATCCGGGCTGAACTGATCCAGCGAAGCCTCCGCCAGTTCGCTCCGCAGTCGCCAGCTCCACTCAGGCAAAGTCAGCGCCGACGCTGAAAACAGAGCAAAAGCCAGCAGGGCAGCAACAAGGCGTCTGACCGGGTCGGGGCGAGCAGCAAGTACATCTGGCTGCCAGGTTGTTTGACTTTCCCAAAGCACTACAGCCGACACAAAAAAGAGCAGCACCGTCGTGCCGTAATGATACTGAAAGTTCAGATTGTACTGGTAGCTCCAGTTGGAGAGCAGATTAATCAGCACAAAAGGCAGGAGCAGAAAACCATGGCGCAGACGCCTGGAAAAGAGGGGCAAAAGGCCGAAGGGCAGCAGCATTTTGAGCAGATAAAGGAGCTTATCCGGCATAAAAAGCTGCTCTAAAATCCAGCCGGGCAGGCTGAATGCTGTCAGGGCGTAACCCAGGAGGCCCCAGTCGGGCAGCGCCTGAATATTCTCAAATCGATAGAGCATGACCCCCTCACCGCCCCGACTCAGCCAGGCGCTGACGGCGGCAAAGAAAGTGAGGGCAGCGAGCATACTGAAAAGCCCGGCCACTTGAATAGAGTTCGAGGAAAGAGGCTGCCACTGTTTCTTTTCAGACGCTTTCATATTTATAGCTTGCTGCTTTTCCCTGACCTCCTCATTAACGGGCCTCTCCCCCGCTTTTCCGGCCTTAAGAGGGTCAAGCACAGCCTGACCTTCACAGCTCGGAATGCCACCACAAAAGAGCCATAGGCCTACAGAAAAAAGGTAAATGAAGGCATCTTCCTTGACGCCCAGGAGCAGCAGCGCAAAGACGCTGAAAGCGCCCCATTTGCGGCGCAGCGCCACCCAGAGCAGCCAGAGAATCAGGGGTGCAAGAAAGCAGTTCTCATGAAGATCATACAGGCTGCTTCCGGAAAGGCCCGGATGCAGCAGGAGCAGCGCGCAGAGGGCGGTCTGCCAGCCGCGGGGCAGGCGAAGCTCACGCACGATCAAAAAGGCCGGGATAAGCGCGGAAACCGCCACAAGGATTTGCATAATCTGCAAGGTTTCCGGCCGGGGCCATAGCTTATAAAAAGGCAGTAGCAGATAAAAGATGGGCGAAAAGTGAACCTGAAAATGCGAGAGCAGAGTGTTTCGCTCCAGCGTGTTGAGCGGCAGACCCGTTTTGTCCATGTAGTAAAACATCTGCGCAAAAAGGCCAAAATCGAAGTTGGGCGTGTTAAAGTTTTGCACCCGCAGCACGAGGATGCGGCTGAGAACGCCGATATGCAGAAGCGCAAGCGGCAAAAGCAGCCATCTGGAGCTGATGCGGGAAGCAGCCATCGGGCTGGCCTCCATCTCAGAGTGACCCAACAGGCTGTAATCACGCTTTAAGCGGACAAACAGAAACACCGCCCCTCCCGCCAGCACCGCAGGCAGAAGCACCAGCAGAAAGCTGCCCCAGGCCTCGACTTGTTCCGGCTCCAGTCTCCAGGCCCCGCCCGGTAAAAGTAGGAGCAGGAAGAAATGGACCGCTGTCGTCAGCGCCAGCCCCAGGGGGAAAAGCTGTATCAGCTCGAGCCGCGACAGCCATTTAGGAAACATTCCAGCAATGGCCTTCACATCAACTTGCGTCTCGCCGCAGTCTTTTACATGCGCCTCATCTTTCCCTTCTTTATCCTCGTGATTGGCATGTTCGCAGCCCTGCTCAGCAGGTATGTCCGAAGATACGACACGGCGGCTGAGCGAAAAGATGTAAAGCGCCAGCAAAAAGACCCCAAGTTGGATAAAAGGATCGCCACGGCGCAGCGCAAAGAAAAACAAATAAAGTGAAGCGGAGGTCAGCGCCAGTCGAAAAGAGGCTGCCACGGCATTTCCTTCGCCCGTATTACACGCTTCGTCTGTTTCCCCTGAGTAGCGACCAGAGCAGACAGTCTCAGTCTTTTTCTCTAAGCAGCTAAACAGTAAAAAGCCCAGAAGCAAGGAAATAAAGAGCAGCCACATCGCCTGCGCTGCGTTGAAACTTTCAAAACTCAGAAAATCTGGAGGAAGCAGACCCAGCAGCCCGGCCAACTCAAGCAGCACCTGCAAGAGGCAGCAGGTGCTAAAAAGGCAGGCGAGAATTTTTTTCAACCCAAGGATCATTATTTTCAGATAAAAATGAACGCTCTATTCAATCGCCTCTAGATCTGTGATTATCTTCCGGATGTAATATCGATCATCTTTTTTGTTATCCATAAACTTTTATTCCATCCTTCAATATCTCGTTGAGTAGTTCTAAGTTATCTTTAAGCTGTTCTACATTCAGCAGATCAACTTTCTTCTTTAAACCTTCGCGGAGAGCTTCTACAATTTCATAAAAACGCATGCCTGTAACAGAAGTAGAAACGAGAAGGTCGACATCACTTTCCTCGGTAGCTTTCCCTTTTGCGTAAGAACCGAAGAGGTAGCAATATTCTACATCATAATCCGCAAATACTTCGTTGCAGATGCGTTTAATGCTTTGAATGCTTAAAATGCCGTGCGCTTCGTCGACAACACCATACTGCTCCAGTTTCAGCATCATAAAATCATATTTTAAGCTTGAGCGCTTTTTTTCATCGGTTTCATAATTCTGATAAGTCCGCAAAGGAATACCCACATATTCAGCACACTCGGCTTGTGTCAGTTTCTTTTGTTTTCGCAGCTCTCTTAGCGTCATCTCTTTCACCTCAAGAAAATTTTATCTCTGCGTTCGCGAATACGCAATTATTTTACGCAATTTTTGCGTATATTATTTAAACCTTATACGCAATAATGGCGTAAAAGATATTAAATATCAACGCAAGTCCGATAAAATATCAGCATGTTATGTGCGTATTGCGCCTATAACCATTGAGTTTTTAAGCGATGGAGGATGTGCTTCAATGAGTTTGCAGCTTGTTCTTTCACATCGTTTTAAAAAGGATCTGTCTCAAAACACGAAAGTGTAGCAAGACAACTCCTTTTAATTTCGGCCTATATTTCAAGCTGTGGACGGTTTTACACGGCTGGCAACGGACCTCAGTGCCGTTATGCTCGGCTGGATGCCTGCTTTAGTTTTGGATTTTCTGAATTTCGGACAAAATTTCAAGTAATGGACGGTTAGCCTCAGCGAACTAAGGCTCAAACAACCCACAACTTGATAACTTGTACGCCAGACCATCCACTACTTAGTTTCTTGCACGCGGGCCCATCCACTACTTGCTAACTTGCATGAAAATCAGAAAATCCAAGGTCACGTCCATAAAATGGTGTAAAAGCAGAAAGAGCCAGAGGTCAATCACCTGCGTATAATTTGTAATTGAGAAAAAAGAAACGAGGAAGAAAGACA